>Ga0070708_100000297_pt1 | contig 37367 bp, 25 predicted proteins | sample KBSK5503metaG_FD_65469 | JGI IMG/M metagenome (GOLD analysis project Ga0070708, IMG submission 65469) | Corn, switchgrass and miscanthus rhizosphere microbial communities from Kellogg Biological Station, Michigan, USA - KBS K5-50-3 metaG | ecosystem: Host-associated > Plants > Roots >... | reverse complement strand
GATTTCCGCGAATGCGCGTTCTTGCGCCTCCGGGGATTTCAGGTGGTGCAGCATCAGCACCGCGATCGCCGCGGAAAACGTTTTTTCTGGAAAAGGAAGCGCGGACGCATCGCCCTGGAGCACAGCGCCATTTCTGCTTTGGATTCGACGCGCGATTCCCGCCGCAAAAGCATGGCTATACTCGATGCTCGTCACGCGCCCCGCGCGTTTGCGCAATTCTTCCGTTGCCGCGCCCGGCCCCGCGCCAATTTCAAGAACATGTTCTCCCAATTCCGATCCGGACAAAAGCCACGGAAGCACTTGCTTCCGCGTTATCGCTCGCCAGAACGACGAAGCGCAAAACCAGTTCTCGAAGCGATTCACAACATCACTTCCCATCCTGCGCACCGGAAGCTCTGCCGCTGCCTGTGCGAATCAATACAAGGCGAATATCCGCCGGTCACGCTGTTCGTTCAGAGTTTGATTATCGCAGGATTGTGCCGATCCGCCGCAGCGAAGAGGCGAACTGGTCGGCGTTGTACGCGGAAGGATTTTCGAGCTGGCGGAAGAGCGCATTGATGGCGGCTCGGACGTCGGCGGCGTTGTCAGGTTTTGCATCTTTGCTGTATGCGATGTAGAGCGAATCCATAGCCATGGCGGCTTGTTCGGCGGCACGCTCATCAGCAAGCGAAATAATTTCCGCGTCGCCGGAGATTCGCTGAAGCATTCGCAGCACAAGAGTTTGGTCGTACTGCATGGCTGCAAGCCGCTCGGCAAAACGCTGTGCTATCGGTGAGGCAGCGGAGGCCGACGCCGCGACGGCGCTGCGATCTGGATTTAGCTTGGACATTTCATCGGATACTTCGAGAATGCGACGTTCAAGTTCCTGCGCACTCGCTGAATCGATTTGCTTCGCGAGCAAACGGAACACCGCGTAACGAGAATTATTCCAAGCGGGATCGCCGGGCCGCCGTCCGGCAAATCCGTGCGCCTGCCGCCAACTGTCTTTTGCCGGCGCGAGGGCGTGGTGGCACGCGAAACAGGAAAGCTCCGAATATTCCGGCCAATTATCTTTTTTGTCGGCGCGCTCGCCCTTCGCTCTCCAGGTCAGGCGTTCCATGTCCGCGCGCAGCTGCACGGCCTGGCCGGCGCTCCAGTCGCGCACGCCCGCCCATGCCGCATCTTCAACGTTTTTTCCGGGAGCGGATTCGCGCGGCGACTTCCAGTGGCGCGGCATCACCGCAGAAAAAGAATCGAGTTCGAAAAACAAATCCGGATGGCCCGCCGCGATCATTTCGTGGTCGACAAATTTGTCCTTCGTTCCCAGATGACATTCGAGACATTTTTCCGTGCGATGAATTACGTTGCGTGTATCGGTCATACCGAGCGCGACGGACTTTTCGTGAGGCCATTCGCGCGTGGTGTGCGGGCCGAGCCACGCGGAGGCGGGGCCGTGGCAGTTTTCGCAGGAGACGCCTTCCGACAATTCGAACGGGCGGCCGCGGAGGTCCGGGGTCGTGTAAAGCGCATGACACGCGAGGCACTTCGGTGCTTCCTCGGCCTTCGAACTGAGTTTCAGAATACGGGCGATGCGTTCGCCGATTTCTCCGGTGAGGGCTTGATACGCGCGGCTGTGTTTATCCGTAACGATCCACGTCGAATATTCGTTTTGGAGAATGCGGCTGCCTGGCACGGGCTTGACGCTGCCGTGACAGCTCGTGGCGGCGCAGGAGCCGGGCCCGATATATTTTTGTGGTTGAGGCGAATCGGCAGCAGAAGCGCTCGCCGAATGCTTTCGCTGAACGTTTCGATCTTTCGCGGAGGATATGCAGACGGCAAAAGCGAGTGGCAAAGATAGCGTCAGACACAACGCCGCACTTAGCCAATAGGATTTTGAGACGATTCGCATTCGAGGCGACACGTAAATTGTTCGCCTCATTATCGTGTGGAAGGCGGCAGCGCCGCGTTGTCTTTTTCGCAGCGTGGCGCGAAAAGGCAACGGGCCGCTATTTACAGGCGGGTTGGGCGCCAGTAGTATGCAAGAGAATCCGTACCTCACCCGACGCCGCGCGATGCAACTCGCCCGGCTCTTTTTCATGCGAGACGCCGCGCCGTGATCTTTGACGACCTGCGAGCTATCCAGCTTCGCTATGGCTTCCTGCCCAAAGCGGAGCTCGAAGCGCTATCGCAACGCTCGCACACCGCGCTTTATCAGATTCATAGCGTCGCCAGTTTTTATCCGCATTTTGAGCTTGCGCCGCCGCCGAAAGCAGATGTTCGCGTTTGCGCGGACATGAGCTGCCATCTGAATGGAGCATGCGAATTGCGGGCGGAACTGGAGCAGCGTTTTGCGAAGAGCAGCGCGGCGGATGTGACGATTCGCGATGTGTCATGCCTCGGGCGGTGCGACATGGCGCCCGCCGTCTCGATCAACGACGAAATCTTTACGAATATGACGCCCGCGTCCGCGGAAGCGATCGCGCGAAGGGCCATACTCGGCGAAGCGGTGCCGGAGCTTCATCCGGAGCAGGGGCGAGTGCGGTGCGCGTCCGATCCTTATGACGATGGGGAGAATTATGGAGTACTTCGGAAGCTGGCTGCGACAAGTGACTGGGATGGAGTGCTCGCGCAACTAAAGGCATCGGAATTGCGCGGGATGGGCGGGGCGGGGTTCCCGACGAGCATGAAATGGGATTTGGTTCGCAAGCAGGCGGGCGCGGAGAAATTCATCGTCTGCAACGCGGATGAAAGCGAACCGGGGACGATCAAAGACCGTTTCATCATGACGCATCTTCCGCACCTGGTGATCGAGGGGATGATCGTCGCGGGGCTGGTTACAGGAGCGAAAAAGGGGATCCTGTACATCCGGCATGAGTATCACTGGCAAGAAGAAATCCTGGGCGAAGAACTGCGGCACTGTTATCACGGCGGTCTGCTTGGAAGAAATATTTTGGGAAGCGATTTGATTTTCGATTTGGAGATTTTCGTCAGCCCCGGCGGATATATTTGCGGCGAAGAGAGCGCATTGCTGGAGGCGATCGAAGGCAAACGCGCTGAGCCGCGCAACAAACCTCCATTCCCCGGACAAGCGGGCTTGTGGCAAAAACCGACGGTCATTAATAATGTCGAGACATTCGCGAACGTGCCTCAGATTTTAGCTCGAGGCGTGGAGTGGTACAAAGCGCAGGGGCAAGACGGTTCGCGCGGGCTGAAATTCGTGGGCGTTAGCGGACACGCGGCGAAGTCGGGAATTTTCGAAGTGCCGATGGGCATCACCATGCGCGAGGTTATTTTTCAGCACGCGGGAGGAATTCGCGGCGGGCGGCAACTAAAAGCGTTTGCGCCTTCGGGGCCATCTTCCGGCTTTTTGCCGGCATCGATGGTGGACGTGCGTCTTGATTTCAAAGCGCTTGGCGATGCGGGTTCGATGCTCGGCTCGGGCGCAATTGTGGTTTGCGACGATACGACATGCATGCTGGATATGGCGCTGAATGCGGTGCGTTTTTACCGCAATGAGTCCTGCGGGAAGTGCGTGCCCTGCCGCGTCGGTTCACAAAAAATGACCGATATGTTGGCGCGCTGGACGCACGGCGGGTTGCCGGAAAAACAGTACCGCGAGGATCTGGAGCTGATCGATGAGCTTTGCCAAGCGATGAGCCTCACGTCGATTTGCGGGCTGGGACAGATAATTCCCGCGCCGGTACAGTCGGTGCTGAAACATTTTCGCGAGGAAGTGGACGCGCACGTAATGAAGGGAAAATGCCCGAGCGGGATTTGTTTTACGGCGGCTGCGCAGGCGGGAGAAGCGCAGCGCGTGGGGATTCGGCCATGAGGTCGCATGAGATATTCGAGGGGATGAAGAAGCAATCCTCAAGAAACGAGGGCGGGGTACCCGGGGCAACGGTCCGCCTCAGAAGGCGGACCCTACACGGACGAAGTGGACGAGGTTTGTGAGTACACCGACTACACCGGCGGGAATGGTAGAGATCACGATCAACGGGCGAGCCGCGCAAGTGGCCGCGGGCACGAGCGTGTTCGATGCGGCGCGGATGAACGGGACGCCGATTCCCACGCTTTGTCATTTGCAAAATGAAATTCCCGTGGGGGTATGCAGGCTTTGCGTGGTGGACACCGGGGCACGCGTGCTGACGGCCTCGTGCGTGAGACTTGTCGAGCCGGGCATGAAGGTAGTCACCAACTCGGAGAAGGTTTTGAACGCACGGAAGACGCTGCTCGAGCTTTTGATGGCGGATCATCCATCGCCGTGCGCACGGCAAGAACAATCGGGCGACTGCGAACTGGAAACGCTGGCGCGGGCGGCGGGAGTCACGCAGCCGCGATTTGCAAAACGGACCGTCTCACGCGGGATAGATGATTCTTCGCTGGCGATTGCGGTCGATCACGATGCTTGCATTCTGTGCGACCGCTGCATCCGAGGCTGCAACGAGATTAAGAATAATTTTGTGCTAGGGCGAATGGGGAAAGGTTATTCCGCGGGGATTGCGTTCGATTTGAACGCGCCGATGGGGGATTCGACGTGCATTTCGTGCGGGGAATGCATGGTTTCCTGCCCAACGGGTGCATTGACGAATAAGACGGTCGTTGGCACATCGATCACAGCGGGACCTGACGCGCAGGGGTTCGAAGCAGAAGAGCTTTTGCAATTACCGGTGTTCCAGGGGGTTTCCGGAACATTTCTGGAGCTGAACCGCGGGGCGATAGTCAAACGGAGGTTTCATCCAGGGGAGATTATTTGCCGGGAGGGCGAATTTGGGTCGACGGCATTTTATCTTCTGGAAGGCAAAGCGCGCGTTTCGCTTTCGGCGCCGATTGCACACGTGAAGACACAAGGGGGAGCGAAGGGACTTTTCAAGAAGCTCACCAGCACGCTTGCGGCACGAGATGCGGATGTACGCGCTGAGGAGACTCGCGACCGAACAATTCCCATCGATGCGTCCGTGGACCTCGCCTACGGGAACCCGGTCGCGGAACTGGGGCCGGGCGATCTTTTCGGCGAAATGACGTGCATGAATTTTTATCCGCGATCCGCGACGGTAATTGCGGAGACCGATGTCGTGGCGTTCGAAATGCTTCGCAACGTTTTGGACATCATGATGAAGAACAAAACGTTCCGGGCGCAGATCGACCAGAACTACCGGCGGCGAGCGCTCGAGAATCATTTGCGCGGCGTGCCGATGTTTGCGGACCTTTCGGCAGATTTTATCGAGCATTTGAAGGAGAGCGTGGAGCTGCAGCGATTCGCGCCTGGGCAAATCATTGCGCGGCAAGGAGACGCCGCGGAGAGTTTTTACCTGGTGCGGATAGGGTTTGTGAAAATTTCCGAGACTTATCCCGGCGGGGAGCTGGTGCTGGCTTATCTCTCGCGCGGAGATTATTTTGGCGAAATCGGGTTGTTGGGCGGCGGCGTGCGCACGGCGACGTGCACGGCGCTGGACCACGTGGAAGTTGTTCGCATCTCGGGCGACGATTTTCGCGACATGGTGGAGCGCTTTCCGAGTGTGCGCGAGGGCCTGGAAGCGGTGGCCGCCGAGCGCAGCGCGCTGAACCAACAGAGAATGCAGACGGTACGCGACGTCCCCATCGACCAATTTCTTTCGCAGGGATTGATGGAAGCGCAAAGCCTGCTGATTCTGGATTTGCAAAACTGCACGCGGTGCGACGCATGCGTAAACGCATGCGCGGATGCGCACGACGGAATCACGCGGCTGGTGCGGGAGGGATTGCGCTTCGAACAATACCTGGTGGCGACTTCGTGCCGGCAGTGCCGCGACCCGCTATGCATGGTGGGATGTCCGGTCGGAGCGATCCGCCGGCGAAATTCGCTGGAAGTGATTATCGAGGATTGGTGCATCGGCTGCGGGCTGTGCGCGCGGAACTGCCCATACGGAAATATCAATTTGCATCCGTTCGAGGTGATGGTGGAAGACCTGGAGCGGCCGGGGCGGCAGAAAGCGGTGGTGAAGCAGAAAGCCACGTCGTGCGATTTGTGCACGCACTTGAAAGAGCCGAGCTGCGTTTATGCGTGCCCGCACGACGCGGCGCATCGTGTGGATCCACGGACGTTTTTCTCGGAGATGCTGGGCGGCGGAGGAAAGAAGTGAAGTGAATCGGAGAAGACGAGCGGTCATCCTCAGAAGGATGACCCTACATGGCAAAGAGAGATTGCGTGCGCATCGATAAAACACAACACGGATGGGCGATTGCATCGCTGGTGATTCTGGCGGTGTTTGCCGCCGTATACGTAGCCTATGCGGTGCGCGCGCCGGAAGGGCCGCGGGGCGGCAGCGCGCTGGGTTTGGCGTTTGGAGCGATCGGATTCGGATTCATGATTTTCGCCGCATTGCTTGGCGCGCGGAAACGGGTGCCCGTCTGGCGGATCGGGCGCGCACAAGCGTGGATGCGGGGACATTTGTGGCTGGGATTGCTGAGCTTGCCGGTGATTTTATTTCATGGCGGATTTCATTTTGGCGGGACGCTGACAAGCGTGCTCCTGTGGCTACTGATGATTACCGTGGTGAGCGGACTTTTTGGTGCGGCGCTGCAACACTACGTGCCGCGGGTGATGACAACGGACGTCAAGCTGGAAACGATTTACGACGAAATCGGAAGTGTGCGGAAGTTGTTGCGGGAAGAAGCGGACCGCGCGGTCGAAACGGTTTGCGGGCCGCTCGGAATTGGCAAATCGGCGAGCGAGGAAGTTCTACGAGCGGGAGGACTTAGCGCGGCGCGGGCCATGGCTGCGACTAGCGGCGGAGCGGCGGTGGCTGCTGCCGCAGAGACTGTGGTGCTTAGCGAGGAAGAGTGTGCACCTTTGCGCAAGTTTTATCTTGGCGAGATGCGACCGTTTCTCGAGGAACCGGAGCAGCGAGGAGCGCGGCTTGGCAAGGCAGACAAGGCGCAGGGGGTGTTTTCCGGGTTGCGCACTTTGATGCCGTCATCGGCGCAGGCAACTTTGCAAGACTTGGAAGACATTTGCGACGAGGCGCGGCAGCTTGTGAGGCAGGAGCAGCTTCATCATTGGTTGCATGGGTGGTTGCTGGTGCACATTCCACTTTCGCTGGCTTTGATTTTGCTGGGGGCAGTGCACGCGGTGATGGCGCTTCGGTATTGAGGAAGTGGCGAGTGGCGAGCGACTAGTGGCGAGAACACGGACAACCAAGAAGCTGGCGCAGCGGATCGACCTGAATTATTTCAAGAGGCCGACGAGGTTGAAGCGCGCGAAGTTTTGGCTGAGCGCGGGGCTGCCCGCGCTGGCGCTGGGTTGGATCGCGTGGCACGGAATTTCGCGGGACTCGCGCGTGTATTCGAGCGGGCGGATGAGCGGGGCGCACGCGGTGCTGGAGGCGGAGTGCGCAGCATGTCATGTGCAGACGGCGGGAGCGTTTTCGGCGAAGGCGAGCGACGCGGCTTGTTTGTCTTGCCACGATGGGCCGATGCATCACGCCGCGCAGAAGAGTTCGCTTGGTTGCGCGACTTGCCACGCGGAGCATCGCGGGCGCGTCAACCTTGTAGCGGCCAGGAACGAGAGTTGCGCGAAGTGCCACGGTGATTTGAAGAGGAGCAGCGGCGCGACTCACTTCGTTGCGCACATTGAGAGTTTTGAGAACGGGCATCCGGAATTCGCGGCTCTGCGGGAAAATGGGCGCGATCCGGGAACGATCCGAGTGAATCATGCGATTCATACGAAGCCGATCCGGCGCGGGCCTAACGGGCCGAATGTCCAGTTGGAGTGCGGGGATTGCCACCGGCCCGGGGCTGTTTCGGGAGAATGGAAGTATGCAGACTCGAGATACACGGCTGCAAATAACAGTTATTCGCAGCAAGACGCAGCGCTTACTCTGCAATCTGGGGCGCTTTCACGGCCTAGGCCTATGACCGGGAGGGAACTGATGGCTCCGGTGAGATTCGCCTATGCGTGCGCGGGCTGCCATTCGCTGGCGTTTGACAAGCGATTTAATGAGGGCGTGCCCCACGATAAGCCGGAGGTGGTGCACGCATTCCTGGTGCAGAAATTCAGCGAGTATATCGCGGAGCATCCTGCGGAGGTGCAAGTGATGCGAGATCCGGGCCGCGATTTGACCGGTAAGCCGGTGCAAGCAGCCGTTCGGGTGTACACAGCGAAAGAATGGGTCGCCGCGCGGATCGATGAGGCCGAGGAACTTTTGTGGCGCAAGACTTGCAAACAGTGCCATGCGCTCGCGCCGGGGGCGCCACAGAGGAAACTGCCGGTAGTGGAACCGGGACGAACGACGGTGCGATGGATGCCGCACGCGAATTTTGATCACGACGCGCACCGGGGATTTTTTTGTGTGAGCTGCCATGAAAAGGCGCTGAGGAGCACGGAGACGAGCGACGTACTTTTGCCGGGAATTGCGACTTGCAAGGCGTGCCACGCACCGGGGCTGGAGCACGCGGAGTCGCGGTGCTTTGAATGCCACACGTATCACGACTGGTCGAAACGGAAAGAAATCAAGCCGACGTTTACGCTGCCTGCGTTGCGAACGGGCGGGAGCTGAACGAAGCGCGGAATGTAACGAGTGGGCGCAGCGTGGCGCGTCCCTAGCAAGCTGAGAGAGGCGAGGCGCCGGTCATGCCGACGCGGCCTGTTTTTTGTTGATGAGCGCCATCATGTGCTCGGGATAGCGCTCGCCAGAAGCTGCGCCGTGCGGAGCGGCTTCATCAAGACGGCGGAGATCGTCCGCCGAAAGCTCCACGCTGAGCGCACCGAAGTTTTCCTCCAAATATTTGCGGCGTTTAGTGCCGGGGATGGGAATGATGTCGCCGCCCTGGGCGAGAAGCCATGCAAGAGCGAGCTGGCCGGGCGTGCAATTCTTTTCTTTGGCGATGGATTCGACGCGGGCGACCAGGTTGAGATTTTTCTGGAAATTGTCGCCTTGGAAACGCGGAGAAAAGCGGCGGTAGTCGTCTGGTGCAAAATCCTCGAAGCGCTTGATTTGGCCGGTGAGAAAGCCGCGGCCGAGCGGGCTGTAGGCTACGAAAGCGATTCCTAACTCGCGCGTCGTGGAGAGAATTTCGTCCTCGGGATCGCGCGTCCACAGGGAATATTCGGATTGCAGAGCGGCGACGGGGTGGACTTTGTGAGCGCGGCGAATCGTGTCCGAGGAGGCTTCGGAGAGGCCGATGTAGCGGATTTTGCCTTGGCGAACGAGATCGGCGAGAGCGCCGACGGTTTCCTCGATGGGAGTTTTGGGATCGACGCGGTGCTGGTAGTACAGATCGATAGAGTCGACGCCGAGGCGCTTGAGGCTGGCGTCGCAGGAGGAGCGAACGTAAGCGGGCGTGCCGTTGACGCCGCGAAGGGTTGCGTCGGCTTTGTCGCGGACGATGCCGAATTTTGTGGCGAGGAAGACTTTATCTCGGATACCGCGAATGGCCTTGCCGACGAGAATTTCATTGTCACCGTAGCCGTATACGTCGGCGGTGTCGAGAAAGGTCATGCCGAGATCGAGAGAGCGATGGATGGTAGCGATAGATTCGGCATCCTCACGAGCGCCATAGAATTCGGACATGCCCATGCAACCGAGGCCGAGCGCGGAGACGAGGGGGCCGTTTTTACCGAGATGACGGACTTGCATATGGTTCGCTCCTGATGGATTCAAGCCATTGGATGTGGTGCGGAGTACTGTGGGTACATTTTTGTGGGCGCGGAAGGCGGCGGGTTTGTGCGCGGAGGGTAACAAGAATTGCGTGAACGCGCCGAGGGAATAAGTGACAGAATTGGTGCGATGGGAAAAGGATGGAGAAGGAGAAAGACGATGAGGAAGACACGGCGAGCGTTCCTGATAACGGTTGCGGCTGCTGGCTGTCTAGTTGCGAGGAACGGATTCTCGTTCCCACAAGCGCCGAAGAAACCCATACCTTTTCCAACTCCCCCGGAGGCAGCGGAAACGCGGAACCCGGCGGCTGGGGAGGCAAAGCCGGAACGGCAAACAGCACGGAGAATAGCGCTGCAGAAAAATGAGAAAGAGTTTCGCTTAGGCGTGGACCGCCTGTATCAGCTAGCCAGCGAGCTGAAACAGGAAGTCGAGAAGGTTCCAACAAACGAAATATTCTCCGTACAGATGTACAAGAGGACCGAAGAGATCGAGAAACTTGCAAAGCAGTTGAAGGCCAAGGCGCGGGGATAGTGACCGAAAAGAAGAGAGCTGTGGGGAAGAGACCTGAATGAAACGGCCACTATCACCGGTGAGATGGCGCTCAGTGAACAAAAAGGGCGATGTGGATATTCGGATCAGAAGAGCCGTTGAGCGGGACATCCCTTCACTGCGGGAGCTGATTGTGGTTTCCGTCCGGGAGCTGCAGGCCGGGGATTACGCGCCTGAGCAGATGGAGGGCGCGCTAGAGACAGTGTTTGGAGTAGATAGCCAGTTGATTGCGGATGGGACGTATTTCGCCGCAGAGGTGAAGGCCGCAGGCAGACCGCCAGAAGCGGACCTGAACGCAGAAGGAAGGGATGAGGGGCCGGAATGGGTGATCGCCGGGTGCGGAGGTTGGAGCAAACGGAAGACGCTTTACGGAAGCGATCACTGGACGGGGCGAGAGGATGCGCTGCTGGAACCCAAGCGCGACGCGGCCAAGATTCGGGCGTTCTTTGTTCATCCGGCATGGGCGCGACGAGGAATCGGCAGCAAAATACTTGAAGCATGCGAAATTGCGGCTAGCGCGGCGGGTTTTACGAGCTTTGAAATGGGCGCGACGCTGACGGGAGCAAAGCTGTTCGGGAAAAAAGGTTACGTTGCAGTAGAGAATATCGAAGTTCCTCTGAAAAATGGACAGTCTCTTCCCGTGATTCGCATGGCAAAACGGGGTTAGGGCGCGGCAGCCGAAGAACGATGAATTCTTACAGAGGGACGACAGTTCGGAACATTAGAGCGGCCTGCTTCAAGAGGCGGACCGACTTCGCGCACGTGAATGGGCCAAATTCTTACGGGAAATGGGGATTAACTGCCCATGATAAAGAGAGGCTTGTTTTCAAAGCTGGAGAATTGCGGCCGGAGACGCTCGATGTTGTAGTGCTCCTTGATATTCACGTGTTTCTTGGTGGAAGTAATCGTTTCTATGGGGATGTTGCCATAGCTGCCGTTATGGAGAACGACGAGGCGGCCATGGTCGCCCTTTAGGAGCAACTCAAGAGCGATATTGCCGTAAGCCATGGGAACGATGGAGTCCACGACATCGGGGTCGCCACAGCGCGCAAGATAGCCGAGCTTCTGATTGACCACTTCAATGGTTTTGCCTTTGTTGAATTTGACGGAGAGCTCCTTGACTTTGTCGGAGACGAGATCGCCGATGCCGCCTAGTTTCTTGTGGCCATAAGCATCCGTGGTATCGCTTTCAAAAACCATTTCACCGCCTTCGAACATAGCGCCCTCCGAGACGAGCACGGTCGAGTAGCGGCTGGGGTTCTTGTTACGGTCATGCACGAGAAGCTCGGTGAGGCGCTCGATATTGAATTTGTACTCGGGGATGACACAACGGTTCGCGGCGCCGGCCATGGTGGGGAGCATGGCGGTGTAGCCAGCGTAGCGACCAAAGACTTCGATGACCATGAAGCGCTCATGAGAGCCAGCCGAGGTGCGGAGGCCGTTGACAAGCTGCAAAGTGCGCGTGACGCAGGTACTGAAGCCGATGCAATAGTCCGTGCCGGGGACGTCGTTGTCCATGGTCTTGGGAATGGCGATGACCTTGAAACCTTCTTTGTGAAGGCGGACGCCGTAACTAAGCGTGTCATCACCGCCAATGGGGATGAGCGTGTCAATGCCGAGCCATGCCAGATTTTTGAGGACTTCGGAGGTTAGGTCATTTTTCTCGAAGTTGAAGGAATCTTTCAGATGGGCGGGCACGCTAGACTTGCCGACGCGGCCAGGATTCGTGCGCGAGGAGTGGAGGAAAGTACCACCGGTGCGCGCGGCACGGTCGACGACTTCCTGGGTGAGAACCAGGAAATTGTCGGAATTGTCGTAATCTTTTTCGCGGACCATATCGACTAGGCCGGCCCAACCGCGGCGGAAGCCGATGACCTGGTAACCCTCGTGAAGCGCGCGGACGGTGACTCCGCGAATTGCGGGATTTAAGCCCGGGACGTCACCACCTCCAGTGAGGATGCCGATGACGCCTTTTTTCGTGTTGATATTTGCCATGATGCGAGCCCTCTTTGAGGAATAGTTAACCAACAATTATCCATACACGCCGGGTATTTCGGAAGCCTTGATCGAAGGAGAAACTACAGCCAGGCCTCCGAAGTAACCCACGACTCCCATGAGCTCAGGGTTGAATATGAGTGCCGAGGACGCCAAGAAATTTGGCGAGCCAGGAATTTAGCGCGGGCCAGGCAGGGCCGGTGACGAGATTGCCATCGACGAGTGCGTCGGTCATAGGCAGATTGACGTAGGTGCCGCCAGCGATTGTCACGTCAGGGCCGGTGGCCGGATAAGCGCTGCACTTCTTTCCTTTGAGGACGCCTGCGGCAGCCAGAATTTGAGGAGCGTGACAGATGGCCGCGAGGGGTTTGTTGGCTTTCGAGAAATGATGGACGATTTCAATGACTCGAGGGTTGAGGCGAAGGTATTCCGGTGAGCGGCCACCGGGGAGGATCAGCGCGTCGTACTCTTCGGGCTTGATCTGGTCAAAGGTAGCGTTAAGTTCGAAATTGTGACCGCGCTTTTCGGTGTAGGTTTGATCGCCCTCGAAATCATGGATGCAAGTCGGCACGAATTCGCCTGATTTTTTGCCAGGACAAACGGCATGAACTGTGTGCCCGACCATTAAGAGCGCCTGGAATGGAACCATCACTTCGTAGTCTTCAACGTAATCGCCGACGAGCATAAGAATGGATTTCTTGGACATGTGGCCTCCGTGGGAATTGTAGCCGAGGAAGGGGTCAGGCCAAAGCGGGGAAGAAAATGGGCGGCGGTCCTTCGCCAGGACAGCCGCCCGTTTCGTTTTTGATTCGAAGTTAGTGCGCGTGAAGAGAAGAGGCCACGACCGACTCCGCCGAATCCTGAATAGTGAGCATGTCGGTGCGTACTTTCTCCCACTCCAGCAGATTCAAGCCGTAGGAAGTGAACAGCTTCCGGATGTGCGCGGAGTCCCAGTTGAGGACTTTTTCGAGCACGGGGACGAGGACGCTCATGGCGTTATCGCTGAGCACGGTGCGTTTTGCGACGCGAGAGATGAACTTTGCTTCGGAGACGGCGATGGTGAGGCCGTCGTGCTGATTGACATGCATCATTACGGGAAGATCGGAGCTGCCATCGCCCATATAGATGATGTGGTCGTGGCTGATGCTGAGTTCAGCGCGGCGCTCTTCGAGGATGGTGATTTTGCCCCATCCAGCAGAAGCGCGGATGATGGATTCGACTTCGCCGGAGGACTCGTTGTAGCGGAAGCGCGTGCCAAAGATATTTTGCGGCGGCACGATTCCTTCAAGCGCGGACTGGATGATTTCCTGCGGAGCAGCGGAAATAACGTTGAAATGAAAGGTGTAGCCCTCCGAGAGATTTTCCAGTGCGCGCGCAAAGAGCGCAACGTTGTGCTTCAAGCGAATTCGCTTACCGGTTTCAATCAAGTGCTCGCGGCGAACGCGGCGAAATTCCGGGTCGTGCAGAATCAGGTAGCTGAGTTCGGCGCCCTGCTGGACGAGATTCATTTCCGCAAGGCCCTTGACCTTGTCATGGAACCCGCTAAAGCCGATGAGCTCGGAGAGCACAACACCGGAGTCGTTGAAACTGAGAGTCTGGTCAAAATCGCTTGCCAGAAGATACTGCTTAAGCATGTTCTAGTACTCCTTCTTTCTTGTGCGCTCGCTTTTATAGCGCAGGGCCCGCCCTGGGTGCGGTGCCAGTACCTCCCCACACCTCAACGATAGCGCTCTTCGCTCGGTGGCTCCCCACGAATTATTTTGATGGGTGCTATGCGTCAAAAGCGTGAATGAACCATTATACCTCAATTAGATTAAGACCTGCCGTTAAAGGATACAAAGGAAAGGAGATGGGTACCATTTTGTGCCTCAAGTATAAGCAAAGGGCGTGTCTAGAAGAAGATAGAGCCGGCGAAGGAAAAGTGAAAAAAGTGCTGCAATCCATCGAGCCGGCACTCTCTAAAGACCCAGGGCGTTCATTTTGGCCTCCTCATAGACTCCATCCTCGCCGGGATAGCGCAGGCGAGTCTTAAAGCGCCCAGTCTCGGAGGCGAGAGCCCACACGAGGCTCTCCCCGGCGGGGAGGGTCTTCGGGAGGCTGTGGAAAACTTCATCCTGGTAGGCGAGGGAGGCGTCGATCCATTGCCAGCCTGCGGTCTCAAAGGCGGTCATAACTTCGGGGAGCACGAGGGCATTGAGAGAGTTGTAGTGGATGAGGAGGGTGTGGCGAATGTCGCGGCCGACGACGTCCAAGGCGAGCTGACGGTAAAACGCCGCTCGATCGAGAAGATGGGCGATGAGGTAGTCACGATAAGGCCCGATGCTTGCTTTGGGTTGCTTTGCTAAGCGATCGCCCAGGCGTTCGTTGACGTACCAATCGGAAGCGTCAATGGTGACGTGGCCGACGCGATAGCCGCTTTCCTTGAGAAGAGCGCGAAAACGGTCGCGCTTGTCGACGGTGTCGCCCTCCTTGAGAAACGGATAGCGGAATAAGGGCGCTTTATGTTGATAGGGAGCGATGATCTTTTCATCTTTGAGGAAGTCGACGGCAAAGTCGGCGTAGCTCGTGGGGCCGCAATAGTTCAGGTGGGAATAGGAATGATTGCAGAGCATGTGGCCGGCGCGGTCCCATGCGGAGAGGAGCTTGGAGCCGTCGGGTTCGTCGACGCGCATGCCGCACACGAAGAGGGCGGCTTTGATGCTGCGGCTGTCGAGAGCCTTTAGGATGCGGGAATTGGCGTCCGGCCATTGGAGACCGATGTCTAGCGTCAGCCGGGGATCGTCCATGGTGATGGCCAGTTGGGGGCGCGGAGTGTTCAAGCTGCGCGCGGGAGCGGGAGCTTGGTGCGGAGTCATCGCGTGAAGCGAGTTTGTGAAGAACGGTGCGCAAGAAACGGCAGAAACTGACTTAAGAGCGCTAGAGAGGAATTTGCGGCGATTCATGGCATAACCTCAGTAAAGAAAATTGAGCCAGGTCCGGGCTCGAGCCAAGATAAGTTCGAACGGCGTCAACGTGCTTGAAGAAGAAGATGTGCTGGACTGCGCGGGTTGGCGTTCCGCAGGTTCATCGGTGACGGAGTAGAAGGCGCCGTTGTGGGAGTGAAGATAGAGGCGCTGCATCTCGATACGATTGAGAGGGCGGGCGCCGCGCCTGCCGAAAACCGCGAGTTGGTTGCCGGACTCGTCGACGGCGCGGTCGCGATCGATGCCTTTGGAAATAGCGAGAGCGGGGCCGCGAGTGCGCGCGGTGGCGATGAGCTTTGGCGTGGGCCGCGGGCTGAAGCCTGAAAAGTGAGCAGGATCATCCCATGGCGAGACGATTTGCAAAACGCGCAAGCCGTTTTTTCCATCGGCGACAAATGCAAACGCGCTGCCTGCGACCATGCCGATTTTTACGTCGTTGACATCGTTGAGCTGGCCACCAGAGGTGAAGAGCCGATCGAGTTTTGGAGCGCCGGGCTTTTCCACGTCGATGACAGCGAGGCCCTGCTTCCCGGCGGAGACATAGGCGTACGTGCGAGCGACGTAAACATTGCGGGAGTCTTCGAGAGGCACGAGGGCGCTGGCGATGGGTTTGGGCTGCGCCAAGTCGGTGACGTCCAGTGTTTTCAATCCATACCGGTCCACGACGAAAGCATAACGGAACTGCACGGCGATACCGCGAGGATTGTCCAGCTCTGGCGCGCCGATGGTGGCCGTGACGCGCGGCGCGAGGGGATTTTCGAGATCGACGACAACGAGAGAATGGCCGGTGAGGATGTAGGCGTACGTGCCAACGAGGGTGATGCGGTGCGCGCCGGTGAGGATGCCGTTGGGATTGAAGGCCAGCGCGCGTTTAAGGAAATTGTTAGCGGGATTGCCATCGAGGAGCGTGCCGACACCGGGGCTTTTGGATTTCAAGTCAGGATTGCCGATGACGACGAGGCCTTCCACTTTGTCTGCGACGTAGAGAAAACCATACAGAAGATGAATGGGCTGCTCTTCGTTTTCGGAAAGGGGCTGACGGAGCGGGTCGACACCAAGAGTCGTTGGCGATGCAACGGCTACGGCGTCCTTTGTCGGAACGAAAAAACGCTGGCCAATGCGCGAGACAGGAGCAGTGGTGATGCGCTCGGAGAAATTCTTGTTGTCGATGTTGGCGATATCGTAGATGCGGAGGCCGCCGGGGCCGGTTGCGGCGTAGGCGTACTCGCCGCGAGCTTGGATGTCGAGGACATTACCTTCGTGGCTGTAACTGGTTGCAAGATCGCGGTGATGCTCGACGAACTTTTTGTAGTCGGCGGGGTAGGCGATGCGCTGGAGGTCGCTGCCGAAGATGGCTTCAGGTTCGTCGTGCTCGGCGACGGCGATGGCTTCGAGGCCTTTATCGCCCGTCGCGACATAAATGTAGCGTCCCATAAAATTCATGAAGTTTGTGCCTTGCAGGAGGAGCTGGGCCATCCAGGCGTTGTTGTCGTTGACGGCGGAGACATGGCAATCGCTGCACTGCTTCGTTTCGGTGGCGCGGACGGTGTGCGGAACGAACGTGCTGAAGGCTTGCCCGGAGAAACCTGGAGTGGAGATGGTTTGTTGCGTGTAGTAGAGCCAGTCGCGATTCGCATTTTGCGAACTCACGAGGATGGCGCAGGAGGACCGCGCGGGTGCGATGCGGTGGCCGATGACAGTGCCGTCGACGCCGAGCATGTAGATGTCGTCGCGAAGAACCTGAAAATTGTAGCTGGTGTAATTGCGCGTGGTGAGGCCTTCGTTGTGAAGCATAGGCTTGCGCGCGTTTGCCGTCATTTGTAGATGGCAACCAAAACAGGTAGGCGTCCAGGAGGTGTGGCAGGAATAACAGGTCATGGAGGAATTGGCGTGGGCGAGGTGCTCGTCGTCTTGTGGCATTTGTGAGGCGAGGCTGCCGTCCTTGGTCATTAACTTGGCGCGAAACGATTTCATGCTGAAGTGCGTGTTGCCGGGAGTGACGGAATCGAGCGTCTGGACGATCTCCCATGCTTTGTTTTCTTCGGACATGGAGCGCTGGATCATGGCCCCGTCGGCGCGCCATTCGAATCGGCGAAGGCCCCATGGAGTGCGCAGTGTGTCGAGGTGTCGTCCGCCTTGGGGAGCGGCGGGGCCCGAAGTGATCAGCGTGGCTTTGCTGCGAATCGTGCCGTGGCAATCGATGCAGTCAATTTCCACGGCGGCGCGAGGTTCGCCATAAATTTTTCCGTTGCCGTGATTGTCCTGCGAGAAGTGGCAGTCGTTGCATTGCATTCCTTTTTCGAGATGAATGTCCTCCAGATGAACGGCTTTCCCGAAGCGGTCCGGATCATCGAACGCGATCTGCTGACCATCTTTGTCGAGCCAGTTGCCTTTGCGGTCGTGATTGAAGACGGAGCGGAACACCCAGCCGTGGCCGTGGAAGTCAGCGAACTGCGTGGTCTTTAATTTCGCGTTGAATTCGGGGCTGCCGAGATTCTCGAGAAATTTTTCATCGCTCCAAAGTCCACGGGCAGCGGCGGCTTCGGGATTACGCAAGAAGGACTGATAACGCTGCTTTTCCGTGGGGTTGCGTTGCTGCGGCGGATACATTTTGTCGCCATCAATTTCGTTGTCCCACCAGGTGAGGCCGAAATAGGTTGTGAGCATGTTTGCGCCGGGATGGATGTGGCAGACCATGCATTGGCTCGAAGGGATGGAGCGCGTGAATACATGCTTGATGGGATGGCCTGGCTCATTCTTGGGAACGGCGGGATCGGAAGAGGAGCTGAAACCGGAGTGGCCGAATTGCGCGTAGGAGCCCGAGTGCTCTGGATCGCGATCGTTAGCGTAGACGACATGGCAAGCGGTGCAGCCGCTGGCGCGATAGTCGCCGGGATGATCGTTGGTGCCGGGCAGAGACATGACGGGATCGACGAGACGAGTTTTCTGTAAGCCGAGGAAGACGGGATCGGTGCGGAGTTCTGTGCCAAAGCCGCGTTCGCTTAGTTTGTCGTCCGGTTTTCCGGGATCCTCTTCTCGATTGGGATTGCCTAGCTCGGCTTTCTTGTGGCCGCCGCGTTCAAAAACGCGAAGGACGTTTCCCGGCTGAGAAATTTCCCAACGAAACAGTGGATCAAGTTCGGGGAGGACGCCTTTCGTGCGAGTTTCTTCGGAGGTGGGAGGCGGAAACGTTTTTATGGATTGCGGTTTGCCGTTGCGATCATAACTTTCCCCGAAGTGTGTATTTTTTGTGGGATAGGCGCCGTTGTTGTAGAGCGCCGCGCCCCAGAGAAGGCCGGTGTGGGTCATCATGCTCGTCGAAGAAGCGCGGACTTCCTTGGCGTGGCAGCCGGAGGCTCCGCAAGTTTCCGGCGCCACGCGCAGGTCGCCAGGATTTCTGAATTTGACGTACTCATAGGATTCTTCCAGCCATTTCGTGTACGTGCGTTCTGGCAAGGCGGAGCGGTCTTTGAAGGTGGGATCGCGCGGTTGGACATGAGCTTTTTCTTTAGCGGCTTTATACTCGGCGGAATTTGGCGCCATGCCATTAGCAAGGGAGATGGAAGAGTTGCCGCCGTGGCAGTCGGTGCAACCGAGAAATACGGTTTTCGTTGGGTGCATCGTCGGCTCATCCGTGGAGGTGTGGCAGGAAATGCAGCCTGATGATTTGCGAACGGCTTCATCCTGAGATTGGCCGCGAACGGATTGAGCATCCTGCTTTGCGTGGACGGGAAACGCCCAGTCAGCACTGAGAGCCAGGAAGAAAGAAAACGCAGAGACGCAGAGCGCGCAGAGGATGCGCGGAGAGAAGCGTTCGAATGTGCGCGGCAAGGTCATCAGATGCATTCCTCAGAAAGTAAACTTCACGGAGCCGAAAAGCGAGAAGAGTGTGCGGCTCGTGTAGATGTCTTTGAACCCCTCGCCGGGCTGCAAGGCGGAGGCGCCGCCTGTGAGAACGATGTTTTCGGAGAGCGGGGGGCGATACGTCAGGCCGATGCCGAAGTCCTCGCCGATGCTGTGGCGGACCGGGGATTCGAACAATAGATATTCGAGCGCCTCGGTACGTTCGAAGCGAAGGTAGTTGAAATTCGCAAAACCTTTGAGCTTGGGAGTGATATCAAAATCCGCGCCGGCATTTGCGAGGAAGATACCGGGATTGACGAAATTCGCTTGGCCTTCTTCCTTGGTAGAACGAAGAGACGGAATCAGACTTCCGTCCGTCGTGAGAGAGACGCCGGAGCCCAGCAGGCGAATCGCTTCGCGATTCCAGAAGCTGAAAATGCCGCCGGCGAAATTCGGGAGATCGACAATCGAATCAAACCCGCGAGCGCGGCCATCGCGCGGGTTGGCGTCGCCGGATGTGTAAAACGTGGAAACGCGATAGCGAATCCAGTCGCGATCGTAAGAGAGCTCGACAGCGGCCATCTGTGCGTTGACGGTGACGCGCCTTCCTGGGATGGGGTTGAAAGTGTCCTCGCCAACAGCCTGATAAAAAGCGTGCGTGAGATTGATGCGGCGGATATGGCCGCTGCCGAGCCACCCGAAATAGCCGACGCGAATGCCGTGCGCGAGAGGCCCGCCTCCGGGGCCTTGATTGACGATGCTGCCGATGGGTGCAGGACGCACGAGAAAGCCGTTGTCGTCGTAATGAACACTCGGATCATCCTTGTTCCACGCGGCGACAAATTCCGCGGTGTAGCCAGAGAAGAAAAAGTCCTGCAGATAGACGTTCGCCAGCACGACCTGCTGGTGGCGGCGCTTGAAAGTGTTGAGGCCGCTGTTGGTGTTCTTTTCCAGGAATTGGAAATAGGCGGCGTTGTATTCGATGCGGTCACTGTGCAAGCTGCCGAAGATGCGCAGGCCGGGCTGTTCGTCGACAAAGAGGAACCCGCGGAAATCAGCGTTGAATTGCTGGATGCCGGCTCGAGCGGAGATGAAATCGTAGTTGTCGCCGAGATCGTGCAACTTCACTTCCACAAAGGCTTCCTGGAGGCCGAGATGGTCGTCAAAGCGGTTGGTGCCGTGGCGTACGTCAGGGCTGACGATGCCAAGCTCGCGAACGTCAAGATCGTTGAGACTGATCTCGGGCGTGATGCGGATGCGCCAATCGACCGGTTTGAAGGATGCGTCGCCGTGGAAAAGGTCGAAGCTGAAACGCAAAGTCTGATCGAAGAAGGCTTGTTCCCCGCGTCCAAAAAAACCAGAGCTGCCGGGCTGCGCAGCGCTGACGCCGCTGGGCGACGGAACTCGGCGGCCATCGATGAAGGTTTCCGACGAAGCGGTGATGTTCAAGAAAATCTGCTGGCCCAGCCGTTCTGGCCAGATGGGCTCATCGCCTTTTAGGCGATTGCGATTGAAAGGGTCGTACCAATGCGGCTTGATGTAGAGATATTCGCCCTTCTGGGGATAGCGGCGGTAGTCCGGTTGATTGAGGGCCCAGCGATTGGGCACCACGTTGAACACATCGGCAACGGGAGGCAGATATTCCGGCGCGAGTTCCGCGATGTACTTGGGATCGGAATCGAGACGATGACGAAGTTCACGATAGCTGCCGAGCGCGGGAGATGGGCCCGGTGGGAGGGCGGGACCAAGCTCAGGAAGCCGAGGAAGACGCGAGCGAAATTCGGGACTGCTGGTGCTGACCAGAGATATCTCGAGCGTGGTAGCTTCGTCTGCATTGAGCTCAAGATCGGGAATTACGAAGGGTGCGAATCCCTCTGCTTCGGCGCGAAATTCGTAATGGCCGGGGGGAAGCAGAAGGATGCGGAAAACACCTTCGACGCTGGAAGCCGCGCGCACGAACTGTCCGGTTTGCAAGTGGCGCAGGATTAGTTGAGCCGACGCTACGGGCCGGGATTCGTTCTGCGAGACTGCTTCGCGCAACACGCCGTCAACGGCCGCGGTCATCAAAGCCTGCTGGCGAGGAATGCGCTGCGGCGGCGCTGCCTGGGTGGACTGTTGGAGTGTGGCCTGTCCTCCAGGCGCGGATTGCTGCCCGCCGGATGCACTCCCTGTACTCAAAAACGCGAGCAGAACCCCCAGCGCGGCGCGAGCCGAGCGACAGACGCGTCGAGAGCTTCTCGAAGTGACGGAGAGCATGCCTGCGGCCTGAGAGAATTTGCGCAAGTAAAAGGGATCGCATTCTAGATAACAATATCGCGCCGCAGCGGGCAACCCATTTCCGCGATGCATGGAGACAGTCGATAACACCACGAGCAGGGTGAAAACGTTCACCGATAGGAATCGCGCGCGTCGCGAATGATTGAGAGGCGCGAAGAGGCGTGTTACTAAGGAAGATACGCTTCATGCAAATGGAACACTCCATTCGTAAGCCTGTCGCCGCGCGTCAGGCCCTGGATCGGCGTAAAAGGACGCTGGCGCTGGGCATTCTTCTGACGCTTGGGATTGCCGGAGTTCTGGCGCTGCTGCTCGTAAGTTGCGGAGACGGAGGCAATACGCCGGTATCGCCGCCCGTTATTCCATCCGTACAGCCTTTGCAAATCCCCGATGTGCAGAAGATCGTGCAGGCCGCGGTGAATTCCGTGAACGCCGATATGGTCGTGGCTGTAGTGGACCGGGCCGGATTCGTACTGGGAGTATTTCGCACACAAAACGCGCCAGCCATGGCGGCTGGGAATTTTGGCCAGATGTTGGACGCGAATGACGTAGCTGTGGCCCTAGCGCGGACGGGAGCGTTCTTCAGCAATGATCAGGCGCCGCTATCTTCTCGCACAGTGCGGTTCATCAGCGGGATTCACTTCCCTCCTGGCGTAACAAACCAGCCACCAGCCGACCTTTATGGCATCGAGAACACAAATCGTGGATGCGCGCTAGTGAACAGCACTGGGTTTCAAAGTCAGATCCCTCCATCGCTCGCGCTGGGTGGAGGATTTGGCCCTGGAATTCTCACGGGCAAGGCCGATGCGATGGACTCGAACTCGCTGGCAGTGAATCCCGGCGGCGTGCCGATTTTTTATCAGAATGTCGTCGTTGGCGGAATCGGCGTGGTGACGTCTTCGAGTGATCCCAATGTCGCGGAATATGCGGCGTTCATCGGTTCGACAACGCAACGCACAGGACCTTCGGACTCCTTTGGGCCGACACCGACTGCTCCGGGAATAGTCTTCATCGGCGGAATCGCGCTTCCCTTTGTCACGCAGGCAACGTTGCCCGCGGGCGTTTCTGGAGGCCCGGTTGCCGGAGCGGGAGCGTTCTTGGCCGCGCCTGCCAACAGCGCGGGGCAGCCACCGGAAGGCGATTTAATTCCGCCTGCGGCGGGACCGCTCGGGGGGTTGAGCGCCACGGATGTTCAAACTATTTTGGACAACGCGGAAGCCACCGCGGATCAAACGCGTGCGGCAATTCGATTGCCGATTGGCTCGCGAGCACGGATGGTGATTGCCGTTGCGGACCTGGACGGGACCATCATCGGCTTGCGACGCATGCAGGATTCCACGGTGTTCAGCATCGACGTGGCGGCAAGCAAAGCGCGAAACATGGTGTACTTCAACAGCTCCGCGCGGGCCACGGCGGATTTGAATCAGGTACCTTTGGGCACGGCAGTCACAAATCGTACGATCAGCTTTGGCGCGCAGCCTTTGTTCCCGCCTGGGATTGATGGCTCGACCACCGGACCTTTTTTCAACATTTATTTGCAAGACCTGGCCAATCCCTGCACGCAAGGAATGCAGGCAGGGCCTCCCGACGTCAAAAAGAGCGGCATTGTTTTCTTTCCGGGGAGCGCGGGTCTCTATCGCAACGGCACGCTGGCCGGCGGGTTAGGAGTCAGCGGAGACGGCGTGGATCAAGATGACTATGTGACCAGCGGAGGGACTAAGGGATTTGAAGCCCCGACAAACATCCGCGCGGATCAGATTTCGATCAGCGGCGTGCGGCTGCCCTACTTCAAATTTCCGAGAAATCCGACGGACTGAGCGGAAAATTCAGCGTTTGCGCGGCTCCATCTTGCCACGAGCCATTCGCGCGAGGGCGCGGGTGTAGGACTGCACCACTTCGGGTGCCGTGCGGCTGTAAACAAATTGGCCTTCCCGGCGGCATTCAATTAGCCCCGCTTCATTCAAGATTTTCAGGTGATGGGAGACGGTGGCCGGAGTAATCCCTTGGAGCGACACGATTTCTCCACAATTCATTTGTTTTTTGCGGGAAATGGCCTCGAAGATCATGAGACGAGTCTCGTCTGCCAAAGCCTTTGAAATCTTTTCGATCTGGGAGCGTTCCATATCGTTCGGTTTAGTTTAGCGAACTTTCCGGCCCGCCTGCCACAGAAGTATCGGCCGCCAGAACCACACCTGAAATAAGCTGCAACCAATAGTTTCGACATTCATCTAAGTATCGAAACCTAGGGAAAGGCGAAGCAACCTGATCCCAGGTCAGATCTCATAGTTGAATCGATAGAAACGGAGAACACCATGAAACGACTAGAGGGGAAGGTAGCGGTTGTGACCGGCGGCAACAGCGGCATCGGGCTGGCGTCGGCAAAACGATTGCAGGAAGAAGGGGCCCATGTCGTCATTGCGGGCCGCAGCCAAAAGACGCTGGACGAGGCCGCCAAGGCCCTCGGCAATGGCGTGCTGGCCATCCGAGCGGACGTTTCCAAGCTGGAGGACATCGATAAAATCTACGCTGCAGTCGAAAAGAAATTCGGAAAAATCGATGTGCTCTTCGTGAACGCAGGCGTAGCGAAGTTCGCTCCGTTTTCAGGGACGACCGAGGCCATTTACGACGATAACTTTTCGACCAACGTCAAGGGTGCGTATTTCACGATTCAAAAAGCTTTGCCGCACCTCAATGACGGCGCTTCGATCATTCTGAATACCAGCGTGGCTGGCATCAAGGGTACGGAGGGTACAAGCGCCTATTCGGCAACCAAGGCGGCGTTGCGTTCTCTGGCGCGCACAAGCGCCGCTGAGTTGGTGGGCCGCGGCATTCGCGTAAACGCCGTTGCGCCCGGGCCGATTGAGACGCCGATATTCGGGCGGACTGGCCTGCCGCAAGCAACGGTCGACGAGTTCGCAAAGAACATTTCCGCTAGAGTGCCGATGAAGCGGTTTGGGCAGCCGGATGAAGTCGCCGGGGCGGTGGCCTTTCTCGCATCTTCTGATTCGTCCTATATCACCGGCGAAGAGCTGCACGTGGACGGCGGGATGGGGCAAATCTAAGCAGGCTGCAGTTCGAATCGATAAGAGAGGGCGGCGGCGGGCCGCCCTTTTTGTTTTGTGGGCTAACGGCCGTTCGAAGGATCGGGCGAGTTGGAAGTGCTTACGTCGAGAAACCAAGCATGGGCGGCGTCGCCAGGAGCGTAACAGTTGCCGTCCGCGTTGTAGCCCGGCGCGCAGTGTGCGGTGAATTCCATCTGGCGCGGAGATCGCACAAACTGCCAAACCTTGGCATAGGGAATGCCGCCGACTGTCGGGGCCGGTGGATTTTGAGGAAATGTGCAGCCAGGCGAAGGCGGACAAGCATCGTTGTAAATGAAATAAACAAAATCCTGTGAAGGTGCGTGTGCACTAATGTCGTCCGCGGTTGTGATGGTGACGCCCGCTCCCTCTTTGACGCGCATGCCCGAACAATAAGCGCCAGAACGATAGCCGGCTTTTGCGAGTCCTTTCGCCCAAGCGTGCAAATAGGAATGATATGCCAAGGGCAGGCGGCCGCCTTCTTCAATATCAAGAAAAATGATCGCCTTCGCTGGAAAACGTTCCTTTTTTGCGGCGGACGTAGCTTCGGCCGCATCGTGAGTGCCCTTCTCTACCGCCGCAGCTTCGTTGTTCACTTCTCGGCTTTTAGGGCCGCGGTAAAGCAGCAAAAAGCCAAAACCCTGTGAGAGTAAGAGTTCGCGCTGGCCGAGCCAGGTGTTCGTTTTCTCGCCCGGAGGCGGACTGAGCCAGCAGCCGCTGAAGGCGAACGTTCTTCGCAAGATCGGAAGCGCATCCTTGCCCGGGAAAATATTGCGATCGAAGCCGAGATAAGCGGCCGGCGCTTCCTTCCCCCTTGAATCCGGTCGCGGGTTGGCTTGGCACGAAAACAAAATAATCGCGGCGGCGATTGCAGAAATAGACAGGAAGGACAAAGCAGTCTTCATTTTGCTCACAGTGTAGAGAATGCCAGAAGGTGGGAGCAGCAGCTAGCCTTCGCGCAGCTTGTGCCCAGCGAGATTGCCGAGGCCGTCGTAGGCCGCGTACTTATACATTTCGCTAAGCGTGGGATAGTTGAACACTTGCTGGATGAACTCGTCGATGGAGTGGCCACTATCGAGGGTCATCAGGCCAATGTGGATGAGTTCCGTGGCGCTTTCGCCGATTACGCTTACGCCAAGCAGTTTGCGATCCGCACGCGCGAAAATGAGCTTGAGCATTCCGGCAGTGTCTCCGATTATATGGCCGCGTGCGTTGTTCTCATAGTGGGCGCGCCCCACGCAGTAATCGATGTTTTTTTCCTTGCAGGACTCTTCGGTTTCACCCGCCGCGGAAATTTCCGGAATCGTGTAAATCCCCATTGGGAGCATGGACGCGACGCGCTGCTTGTACTTGAAGCCAAAGGCGTGGCAAACGGCCACGCGGCCCTGCTCCATGGAAGTAGAGGCCAGCGCGGGAAATCCGACTACATCGCCTGCGGCATAGATATTCGGAACAGAGGTTTGATAGTTGTCGTTAACGGAAATGTGGCCGCGGTCGTTGAGAGCAAGGCCTGCTTTATCCAGAGCGAGGCCGTCAATCGCGGCGCGGCGGCCTGCGGCAAACAGTGCGGCATCGGTCTCGAGTGTTTTGCCGCTCTTCATCGATAGGCGCACGCCAGCCGCCGAGTTCTCTACTTTTATAGGGCGTTCATTAAAGAGAAAGCGCATGCCAAGAGCCGTAAAGCGGTCGCGAAGGCGATCGGAGATTTCTCCGTCGAGAAAGGGCAGGAGGCGGTCGCGGCCATCGACGAGCGTGACCGCAACTCCCAGAGCAATGAATATCGAAGCGTATTCGCATCCGATAACACCGCCGCCGATGACCGCGAGGCTCTTCGGAATACGGGCCATCTGCAGAAAAGTGTCCGAATCAAACGTGTGGACATCGTCGAATGCGATCTCAGAGGGACGATGAGGCTTTGATCCGGTAGCGACGAGAATGATCTCGCCGCGAAGATGACGTGTGCCGTTTGCGCCGGCGACTGCAATGGTGTGCGCATCTTCGAACGCCGCCTGGCCGCGAACAAGTTCGATGTGATGCAGCTCGAGATTTTTAAGGATGCGGCGGCGCTCCATTTCTACGACGGCGCGTTCGTGGTGCATAAAATCCTGCACGGTCAGGTTTTCTTTGAGCGAATAATCGATGCCATAAAGGCCGCGCTGCTTAAGTCCTGAAAAATAGAGCGCGGATTCGCGCAGGGTTTTGCTCGGGACAGTGCCGGTATTGATGCAGCTCCCGCCGACGTCAGGTGAGCGTTCGATGATAGCGACGCGCTTGCCGAAATAGGCGGCTTGAGCGCCGGCTTTTTCTCCAGCAGGGCCACAGCCGATCACAACCAGATCGAAGTCTTCGCTAATCGCCACACAAGCCTCCCGCAGCACGCCGCTGAAGCCCTCAGCAAGGCAAGCCAGCCAATCTGGGCCAGTCGGATCAAGACCCGTCAGATCAAAGAGAGTGTAGAAGAAGTGCCTCCGCGGGAAGGCAAATTCCTGCTGAGACTGTGCTGAAACGTGTCTAGCGCCAACATCGGCCAGGAGGCACGGCAGCATAGGGCGGCTTTCGGCCAGTGTCCAAAATGCAAGAATACCGATACTATGTTGGGTCTTGACAGCAGGGTTCAGAGAACGCTGGAAGGAGGTTCGCATGGCGATCGACGATGTCCCCATCCTCTACAGCCTCCGTTTTGACAAAGACCACGCCAATGTAAAGGTAACTTTCGACCTCAGAGTTCCGGTCGGAGGTCCCGCGCTCATCGCAGACTTTCAAGCCACCGTTGACGGAACGGATCTGATCAGCGGCTTCCTTCCAGGCCAGACTGCCTCCAAGGGCGCGAAGTTTCACACGCTTGCTGATCCAAATAAAAATGCCACTGTTTCTTTCTCCCTCTCTTCGAACCAGGGTTGGAGCGCCAGCGACGACGATATGCTGCGCGGCGATAAGGTTTTCGACGACGCGGAGTTCTCCAACTAATACAGCCGACAACCCAAGATGCGTCAGGGTGGCTGCGGCTTCGCGGCCGGAGCTCACCGCCAGTTGGATTGCCCCTCGATAATTGTGATGTATCGATCGATGGGGAGACTCGTGAGCCTTTGCACGAGCCCGCTGGGCTGAGGCCATTTGACCTCGAGCCAGTCTACTTTCTCGTGCCTGCCGAGACCGAGAACGATGCGCGGGTCGTGAGAAGAGAGATAGCTGCCGCCTCCCACCTTGAAACGTGTCTGCTTCAAATCGCCTGCTTGATAGGAAATGTGCGCGCCGATGGCGTCGGGGTTGGATTTTTTGCCGATGAGATTGAGGCCAAGCCAGTGGTTTTGGCGGCCGGCATTGTTGCGGAGCAGAACGGGCGCAGCGTCGTTGAGCGAGATAAGAACATCGACGGCGCCGTCGTTGTCAAAGTCCCCCAAGGCAAGACCGCGCGCGGAAAGCTGGCGGGAAAAAAGCGGGCCGCTTTCGCCGCTGATGTTTTTCAGGCCTGCACCGGTATTCTGGAAAAGAAGCAGAGGCTCGCTGTAGGTCACTCCGGGACTGATCTTATCGATCAAATCGTCGGGATGACCGTTGGCGACGAAGAGGTCCAGCAGGCCATCGTTGTCGAAATCGAAGAACTTGGCGCCCCACCCGCTCATCATTTGCGTGGCGCGGGCGATGCCGGTGGGTCCGGCAGAGTCTTCGAAGGATTCGTCGTGCTTGTTTTGGTACAGGCCATAGAATTCGTGGTCCAAGTTGGTGACAAAAAGATCCATCCAGCCGTCTTGATTGAAGTCGGCGGAATCCACCCCCATGCCCGAACGCCCTTTTCCGCCGGGTCCATAAGCGACGCCGGCGGTGAAGCCAATTTCTTCGAATTTTTTGCCTTTGCGATTGGCGAACAGAAAATTCGCCGTGGTGTCGTTGGCGACGAAGAGGTCGAGGAAGCCGTCGTTGTTGATGTCGGTGGCGACGACGCCCCAAGATTTGCCCGGATTATCAGTGATGCCCATTTTCTGGCTAACATCGGTGAAGGTGCCATCACCATTGTTGTGGAAGAGCCAACTCGGCATGGGGTTGAAGATGCGTGGATAGCAGTACTCGTTGATGCCGGCAAGAGCCGGAATGTTGGGCGCATTGCATACGTGATGCGTGAGCTTTGTGAAATCCACGAAGCGGCAGACGAAGAGATCGAGGCGTCCGTCGTTATCGTAGTCGAACCAGACGGCGCTCGAGGCCCATCCAGGAGCGGCGACTCCGGCTTTTTCCGTAATATCAGTGAAAGTGCCATTGCCGTTGTTGTGATAGAGGATGCTCCGGCCGTATTGCGTGACGTACAGATCAGGGAATCCGTCGCCGTTGTAGTCGCCGACTGCGACGCCCATGCCGTAGCCGCCGCCAGGGACGCCCGACTTCTCCGTGACGTCGCTGAAGGTTCCGTCTCGATTGTTACGATAGAGCGCGTTGCGGAGCGGAGAAGGTGGCGTCCAAAAGTCGCTGGGGCCGCTGTTGACGAGATAGATGTCCATCCAGCCATCGTTGTCGTAATCGAGAAAAGCACAGCCGGCGCCCGTGGATTCAGGAAGATATTTTTGGGACGACTTTCCGCTGGTATGGATGAAGCTGATGCCGGAATCGGCCGCAAGAATTTCCGAGAAAGGAAATTTAGGCTTAGCCTTGTCGGCCGCAAAAAGGAATCGCGGAAGCCTCGCGGCAGCGGCCGAGCCTGCTAAGAGGCGAAGGAAATCGCGGCGGAGATGGAGATCGGGGCGCATGGAGTTATTCGGGGTAAGAAGAACCTGGCTTGGCGATGCGGATCCAGTGATCGGTGAAGGCGGAATGCAGATTGGGGGGCCCGACTTTTGGCATGTGGCAACTGGCGCAGTTTCTTATGGCTACGGGGCAGGCGGCGCCGGGATGAATTGCCGATTTTTTTTCGACGGTGTTTGACACGTGGCAGGCGAGGCAATTTGAATCGTAAGAGGCGACATCGTGCGAAAGAGGTTTGTGCGGATCGTGACAGGCGACGCAGGTGATGCGTGAGTCTCCTTCCGCCCAGCACCGGCTATTTTCCAGCCGATAAGGCGCGAAACGCACATTAAAGATGCCTGCGTCAATCATGTGACCGGAGACGACGTCTTGCCAAGTGCGGTGGCAGGCGCCGCAAAAATCCACGTAATCCACGCGGGCTAACTGGGCGGGATTGAAAATTAAACCTGAGCCACGCTTTTCGGTCTTGGCTCTGACTGCAGCAACATGCTGAGCGCCCGGTCCGTGGCATTGCTCGCAGGTCACACCTGGATAAGAGTCGCTGGGATCAAACTGGTTCTTCGTGGTCGAGGCGGTGGTATGGCAGCCAAAACACAGACGAGCCTCGTTGGGCGGGATAGCGCGGCCGACGGCGGCTTCGAGAGTTGCGGGGACCGAGCGGGATTGGCCGGGCGTGATATCGAGTGATAGGGGTGCGGTGTAGAAACTCACGTGGCTCTCAAAGAATTTGCCGGGTTGCTGGTAGATAAAGGTCTGACCCATGTGACCGGAGCCGAGGGCCCACAGCAGGTCTACGGAAAGAGAAGAAGTTGCGTCGCTGACGGTCAAAGTGCTTTTTTCGCTGGTGGTGAGAAGCTGATAGGTGAAGGGACCGGTTTGAAACCGCAAGTTGCTATGCTCGCGAAGGGGCTGCGAGTCCGGCGCGCGGGTTGCGGCGTGAAGCATGGCAGTGGTTTGCTGGGTTTCGGCTTTGAGTTCGTGGCACTCGGTGCAGGCGTCCGGGCCCGTGTACTCAGCGCGTGAAGGTTGGCCCTTCGTCGGCCACCAGCCGGAGCCGCGAACGCGCAGTTCCGTAGGCAGGGAGATGCTGCTCGATTGCGGAGATTGCGCTCGACTTGTGAAAGCGGGTGCAAGAAAGAAGAGCGCGGAAACACCCAGGCAGAGTGCGACTCCGGAGTGAAAAATGAGGGGTGCGGTTTTCACTGCGGGGGCTTTTGACGCTCGAGGCCTTCGGCCACGCGGCGTTTGAGCTGTTCCAGGGACTTGGCGGTGTCACGCTGCAGGGCGGCTTCGCGATTGGCGTCTTCCTTGCGGCCGACGCCGTTGTAAGCGAGGGCCAGTTGATAATGTCCCGTTGGGCTGTCTGGCGCCATTTTTTCGTAGGTTTCCAGCGGCGGAATGGCCTCGGCGAATTGCTTACGCTCGACAAGCGCGGAACCGAGACCGAGATAGGCTTCCGAAAAGCCGGCGTCGATCTTGGTGGCGCGTGTGTAATGGGCAACGGCGGCGGCCATATCGCCGTCGCCTTTTGCGAGCTCACCTAAAACATATTCCGCGGTGGCGTTATTTGGATCGATTTCCAGTTCGTCTTCAAAGTCTTTTTTAGCCTGCGTGACGGCTTCATTAGAGGGTTGCGGCGTCGAGAGAAGAACGCGGCCCAGGCGGCCGTGGATGCCGCGAAGGGTGGGATCGATGTCGATGATCTTCTGGTATTCGGCGGCAGCTTCCTGCCACCTGCCCTGGGTTTCGAGCGCTTCGGCATTTAGCTCGTGGACCTGATAGGAGAACGGGGCCTCGCGGACCAGATCCTGGGAGGCGCGGAGAGAGAGATCGGAGAAGGCGTGGGCGGCGGCGTAGAGAACTTCGGGGTCGCGTGGGAATTCGTGATTTAGGATTGCAAGAAAATCGAGCGAATCGTAGGGGGCGTTGTGGGTCATGGCGCAGTTTAGGCCGAGGAGGCCGAGGCGCTTCTTGAGATCGCGATCAGAGACTTGGTGAATGGATTTTTTAAGGAGCGGAAGAGCTTCGGCGCAGTGGCCGGATTCGGCAAGAGCCACGGCGCGCTGTGGACTTTGCTGCGGCTGAGCGGCTCCAGCGGGGGGCTTTGCCGGGGCTTGGGCGTGGCACGCAAAGGAGAGCAGGAGCGAAGCCGCAGCGCCAAAGCAAAGTTGAAAGAATCGATTCATGGTTCGATTGTACATCCAACTCTCGCAAGACAAAGTGGCCCAGAAAAGGAACGGCAGGCGCCGAAGCGCCTGCCGTTCCATGGGGTGTTGAGGTGGAAACTTAGAATATGAACTTCAGAGCGAGCTGAAGCTGCCGGGCGCCTTGTGAACCAGTGATTTGTCCCAAAGAAGCGCTGCCCGAATCAAAGGAACCTCCGGCGGGCCCGCCGCTGAAAGTCCAGATGGGGTGGTTGAAAGCGTTGAGAGCATCCAGACGAAACTGGATAGTTCTCTTTTCGCCGATGCTGATGTCCTTTTGCAAACTGGTGTCGAGGATTTTTGTCCAAGGACCGCGAATGTTGCCAACGGAACAAGTTCCAAAGGAACCGCCGCCGGTGGCAGGGGAGCCGATCAGCGCGCCCGCAATCGGGGCGGCTACGGTGCCAGTGTTCGTGTAAGTCGTGAGGACATTCGCATTCGGTACAGGCGAAATGTTGCTGGTGTTAAACCACTGAATGTGCGCGGGTACGCCGCCGCTGAACGGTACAAACTTATTGTCGATGGCGATGGGACCGTTGCAATTCGGCAAGTTAGCCAGCGTGTACGGGCCAATGGAGTTGGTGCCGGAATGGTCGCCGTAGGCGCTCCAGCCGCCGAAGTCATTCAGAGTAAGTGCGTTTCCGCTGTGGAGAGTGAGAATGCCGCTGATTTGCCAGTTGCCAATGATAGCGTTGACGACCGGGTTGGCGTCGTGACCAAACTGCTTACCGCGGCCGATCGGCAGCTGGTAAGTGAAATAGCCAGTGAAGATGTGAGTCTGGTCATAGTAGCAGGGTCCCCAGTCGGCTTGCGGGTTATAGATGTTCTCCCATCCAGGCTGGCCGCCGGAACTCTGCGCGCCAGTGCTGCCCCAGCCGGTGCCGAAGTAGCCCGGCGAATTGCTGAGGCACTTGGAGTAGGTGTAAGCGAGCTGGCCATCCAGACCGTGGTAGCCGCGTTCTTTTAGAACGGCCTGGAGACCGTCGTAGCGCTGGTTGGAGTTGGACATGTTCGCTCCCGCCAAGGCGCCGAAGGAACTGAAGCCGTTGCCACCGGAGTCGGCCTGATAAAGAGAGCCTGCAGTTCCGCAGTTCCAGGTTCCTGCGTAGGTAACAGTGCCGGCGGTCGGGGTTCCAAAAACGCCGCCACCCTTCTGGTTAAAGGTGCAGGGACCACCGAGGCCGCCAAGGAAAGGTCCGGCAGCCTCCGCGACAATTTGCTGGCCAGGAAGGGCGAGCGTTCCCGCGGCATTTAAGCCTTCACGTTGAGCCACGTCCTCGAAATTGAGGAGGTGCGAACCCTTCTGGCCGACATAGCCGATCTGGAAGGTGAGAGTGTTGCTGAATTGCTGCTGGATGGTGAGATTCCATTGCTGGATGAGAGCAGGGCGGAAATTTTGATCGAAGATGCGGATTCTGCTCCCGGCGTAGCAGCTGAATTGCGGCGCGGGACAAGGGGGAGCGCTTTGCCAAGGTTGACCAAGCGAGCCGATGCCGGTCGGATAGGTTGATTCAAAGTTGCCGAAAGGAAGATTCAGCGACAGTTCTTCGTTGCTGCCGCCGCCTTCCATATAGGAAGAGCTGCCGTAGGCTGCGCGGACGACCGTTTTGCCGTGCATGAAACGCGGCGACCAGGCGACACCGATGCGAGGATTCCAGTCGCCGAGGCCAGTATAGTTGTTGTAAAGAGCGCGATCGCTGTAACCGCTGGCGCCAGGGACTACAGTTTGGATGGCTCCGGATTGAAGACCGAAGTTCACGACGTGGTTGTGGTCTTCGTACTGGGGCGTGTGATCTTCGAAACGGATGCCGAGGTTCAGCGTTATGGTCGGCTTGATTTTCCAGTCGTCCTGGAAATAGCCCCCAAAAACACTACCGCGGAGACCTTGAACAGTTGCCGAGCCACTGTCGCGAAATCCGCCACTGGTGGTGATACCGGCCCAGAAGTCAGCAAGCCCGGTTTGGCAGCCACCACCGCATGGTGCGGTTGCGTTGGGCAGAATGATGTTGGCCCCATTGACGCCCGTAGCGGAACTGATGGCAATGTTACCCAAGACTCCTTCATTGCCGGGATAAACGTAGTTGTTCCGTTCGCGAATGAATTGAAAGCCGGTCTTAAACGTGTGTCGGCCTCTAGAGATGATCAGATTGTCTTCCGCCTGAATTTCAGTGTCGCGGAAAATCTGCCACAGGTTGATCAGGCCAAGGCTGGCGTTACCGCCGGGGCCGGTAGGAATGCTGATCTGAACCAGTCCAGGAGCTTGCGCGTTCGCACCGGCTATTCCGAGCTGTTCGCTGATGTTGCCAAGGCTCGTGGTGGGGGTTTGATTCTGGTTAAAGCGGAAAACGTTGACGCCTACTCGTGCCTCATTGAGGATTGTGTGAGTGAGAGCGTGAGTCCAGTTGGCAGAGGCGCTCCAGCCCGGCTGGTCGGTGCCTTCCGCAGCACCAGCATTGGCGAAGGGGAGGCCCGTGAAGACGGCTTGGCTGGTATCGAATTTGGAAAAACGTCCGAAGACGCTGTCCTTGTCGGAAGGCTTGTAGTCGATCTTGAGGTCGCCCTGATCGCTATTGAAGTGATTGCCCGCAGAAAAGGAGGAATTGTCGCCATAGGCGAGATCCGAGGTGGGAAGAGGGTAGTTCTTGGTATCCGCGAATAAGGCTGTTGCGAAAGCAGACTCTGCGAGAGTGGAGTTGGACATTTTGTTGAAAGGAATCGGGGCGTTGCCGTTTTTAGGATCAACCAACTGCCCGGCAGGATTGCTGCAAATACCGGCGCCATTAAACGTGCCCGGGCCGCTAGCTGCGGGCAGCTGAGTGCAAAGCTGTCCGAAGTCTCCTGCGCGCTCGCGCTGAGTGAAGAGCTGAGCGTGCTGGGTGGAACTCGAGGGGATGCGCATGCCCTGGTAGTCGCCGAAGAAGAAAAGTTTGTCCTTGATGATCGGGCCGCCGACCGTGCCTCCGAACATGTTGTAGCGGAGTGTAGGCGTTGGCTGGACTTTGCCGGTGGCCCATGCGGACGTCTTGGAGTTGGAATTCATGAAATCGTTGCGGAGGAATTCGAAAACATCGCCGTGGAAAGAATTCGTGCCGGACTTAATGCTGACGCTGATTACGCCCCCAGCATAGTTGCCAAAATCGGCGCCGGGGTTCTGCGTGACGATGTTGAACTCCTGAATGGCATCCACGTTGGGCATGTAGGCGACTTCGTCGTTTTTCTTTTCCTGGTTGACGATGCCGTCGAGAAGAAATCCAACGGCCTGCTCACGATTGCCATTAATGTCCGGCCGGCCCGCTCCTGTCATTAATTGGGGCTGTGACAGACTGCTGGGATTAACAGTCGTTGCGCCCGGAGAAAGCAAAGAGAGCTGCACATAGTTGCGAGCCGCCAGCGGCAAAGTCGTAATCGTGTGGGCATCGACGATGCTGCTAACCTCGGTGCTCTCAGTCTGCAGCAAGGGGGCGTCGCCTTTGACCTCCACTGTGGCGGAAACCGCGCCGATGGTCATGGCCACGTCGATTCGCGCCGTCTGGTTGAGCACCAGCGTAAAGGGCGCATGAACCGCCGTCTGGAATCCCTTCGCTTCCACTTTGAGATCATAGTTTCCGATGGGGACACGAATAATATTGTAGATGCCGGCCTCGTTCGTCACTGAGGTCCAGGCGGTTCCACGATCGGTATCGTGGGCCGTCACGGTGGCGCCGACAATAGGTGCACCACTTGGATCGGTAATGGTTCCTGTAATTGTTGCGGTCACGTCCTGAGCCCATGCCGCATTCGCCCCACACAGAAGCGCAAGCAGCATCGCGCACAAAATACTCAAGCCCACAGACTGCAGTTTTCTCATGTTAATTCCTCCAAAGCGAGACTCCGGCCATCCGTTAGCCTCGCCTCAACTGTCAGACAATTTCTTGTTGGCAAACCAGCACCCCGGATGAGCTATATGGCCGAATGCCGCATAGCTATATAGCACGATTTAATGCTTGTCAAGCAAAAAATAATGTTTTATAAGGATTATGGATGCAGGGACATATAGCAGTGGGTCGTGGTGATGTATAGCAGCGTGGTTCCGTGCTCTATATCGCTGTGTCGCACCCGGTAGCCGCTGCGTACACTTCTGGCGATATGTCTCACGCAGACTTTTTGCGCCTGCCGGCCGGGACGCGCGATTTGCAGGCGAGGGCGCGAAACTGGAATACGGAAATTCAACGAAAGACACGGGTTCCCGTTTTTCCACGATGCGGTGGCTGCAAGGTTTCGAAGATTCGTTGTAGGCTGTTCGTAAATTCCAGGAGCGGGAATGCCTCCTAAAAGTAGAAGCAACGGGTTGCCTGCCTACCAAAGAATTCAAGGCAGTCTCCGGAAGCGGATCGAGGCCGGGGACTTGCGCACCGGGGACGCGGTGCCCTCGGAGCGCGACTTAGCCAAGATTCACCAAGTCAGTTTGATGACCGCGCGTCACGCCCTGGCCTCGCTCGAGCGAGAAGGAGTCGTAGAGCGCCGGCGAGGGATCGGCACGTTTGTCTCAGCCCCGAAGATTCACTTCAACAAACTGATGAGCTACACAGAGCAAATGGCCAGCCGCAGCATGACGGCAGCGTCAAAAGTGCTCTTCGCAAAGATTATCGATGACGAACAGGAGGCTAACGCCCGGCTCTCTCTTTCTCCGAAAAGCGGCGTCATTAAACTCGAGCGCTTGAGACACGCCGCAGGAGAGCCCTTTGCTCTCGAGACCTGCTACCTTTCTGCCGCCCAGTTTCCTGGCTTGCTCTCGGCTCCGCTTCAGAGGGAATCGCTGTTCGGCATCCTCGAGCGTGATTATAAGATTGAAATCGGATATGCGGACGAAGAGGTGGACGCAACCGCAGCGGACCCCCGTACCGCAGATCTTCTGGATGTGCCGCGGCGAGAGCCGCTTCTGCGAATCCGTCAGGTCATTTTTTCCACAAACGGGAAGGCGGTGTTGTACGTTTTGGGTTTCTACCGATCGGACCGTCACAATTTGGTAATCCGGCGATTCCGGTAAGACGAACGTTCAAGGAGCGCCGGACGCGACCGGCATGTTAGGCTCTTTTTAAGTGATTAAGTTGGAGTCGATTGTTAGCTCACGGCCACCCAGCCGGTTTGCTGATGAGTTGGTGGCCGCCGAAAGGGCGGAATGATTCTCGCGGGAGACATTGGAGGCACCAAGTGCAATCTTGCCCTGTTTGAAGCGCGTGGACCTTCTTTGCATCTTGTCGCTCAGCGCCGTTACGCTACGGGTGAATTTGCCAGCCTCGAGGAATTGACCGGGAGGTTCTTCCAAGAATGCGCAGCGGAGAGCGGTACGACCCTCAACGGGAAGATTGCCGCCGCGGGTTTCGGTGTCGCCGGGGCCATGGTGGAGGGCCGCTTAGTCTCAAACAATGTCTCTTGGGAACTCACCACTTCCGCATTGGCGGACAGACTATCCCTTCGTCCCGACCAATTGGTTTTGATCAATGATCTGGTAGCCACTGCGTATGGTTTGGCGCACCTCTCTCCACAGGATTTTCTGGTCTTAAACCCCGGCGCTCCCCAATTCAATGGAAACCAGGCGTTGATCGCCTCGGGCACAGGCCTTGGCGAGGCCATGATCATCTGGGATGGCCACCAGCACCGCGCTTCTCCCTCCGAAGGTGGTTCAGCCGATTTTGCCCCGCGGACCTATCGCGAAATTCAGCTTCTGCAATTTCTGAAAACCCGTCTGCCACGAGTTTCATGCGAAGAAATATTCTCCGGACGGGGTTTTCGGAAGCTGCATGAATTCCTCGACGCCGCCGTTGTTCATCCCACTTTCCACGAACCGGAAGCCGCCTCTGCCTGTGAAATCACGCAGAACGCATTGTCAGAGACATGTCCAGTCTGCGTCGAAGTGCTGGATTGGTGGATTGACGCGTTTGGTGCGGAGGCCGGGAATCTGGCGCTGCGAGTCCTCGCGTATGGCGGCGTATACTTTGCAGGCGGAATCGTTCTCAAAATACTTTCGAAATTGCAGCAGAGCAGCTTCTGCCGGTCATTCGCGGATAAAGGAAGGCTGAGCGCTGTGCTGTCGAACATCCCGATTTCTGTCGTCTTGAATGAGGACGC
>Ga0070708_100000296_pt1 | contig 37627 bp, 34 predicted proteins | sample KBSK5503metaG_FD_65469 | JGI IMG/M metagenome (GOLD analysis project Ga0070708, IMG submission 65469) | Corn, switchgrass and miscanthus rhizosphere microbial communities from Kellogg Biological Station, Michigan, USA - KBS K5-50-3 metaG | ecosystem: Host-associated > Plants > Roots >... | reverse complement strand
ACCGCGCACTGTCCAATCGCGACCTGGCCCGACGCCATTGCCCCGTGCAAGTGCCACCCTATCCCTCCCAACGACGAAGGATCGCAACGCTCCTGTGCCTCAAGTCAAGCGATTTCGCAACGATTGGGAGTAGGGGTATCGGCTTTGTGACTGATCCAATCGAGACCGCCGGCCGGTCGCGGGACGGGCCAGGTTGGATGGAAGACGGCGCTGGCTTTTTCGGCGTTTAGGACGTCACCATCCGGACCATGAGTGACGCCGCGGAAAATGCTTGAGCCACGGCGGAAACCTGGCAGTCTCACGAGGTGAACTCCGCCACAGGGAGCTGGCATGCAAATCTTTCGTCCTGCCTTCGTTTGCGTGTTGTTCGGTTCCTCTCTTGTCGCCGCGCCGGCTGCGTCCGCGGTTAAGGTCGTGAAACAAGATTACAAGATCGATTCGGTCGACCCGGGCATCAGCCTCTTCGTTCGGAGCAAGATGCCCGAGGGAACGAAGGCGTTCACCAACGACAACATCGTCTTGTTCGTCCATGGAGCGACATTCCCTTCTACTCCGGATTTCGATCTGGCATTCAAGGACTATTCATGGGCCGACTGGATGGTTCAGCACGGCTACGTCGTCTACATGTTCGACAAGCGGAACTACGGCTTCTCCTCCCGGGAGAAGGCAATGGGAATGCCCCCGGCGGAGAACCGGCCGGTGTCCCGCTCTTACTTGGTGATTCGCGACATCGGCGCCGTGGTGGATCACATCCGGGCTAAGCACAAGGTGCAGAAGGTGACGCTGATCGGGTGGTCCTGGGGCGCAATGACCGCCGGCTACTACACCTCGCTGCACAGCGAAAAAATCCAGAGACTGGTCCTCTACGCTCCCGCTTATGCGTTTGCACTGCATCCGAATCTCGGTCCCGGATCGAATTCCCAGAACAAGCGTAGGCCGTACGAGTTCAATTATGGGTTGGGCGCGTATCGTCTCGCGACCGGCGCGGCAAACCAGGCGCGGTGGGATGGCGAGATTCCGGTTCAGGACAAGAGCCAGTACCGGGAGCAGGCGGTGGTGGACGCTTTCAACGCCGAGGCGTTGGCGACCGACCCCACGACCATCACGCGCAATCCGCCAAGCCTGCGCGCCCCGAATGGCGTCCTCGAGGACACCTTCATGCAGGCGACCGGGCGGCGGATCTGGAACGCCTCCTCCATTTACGTACCGGTTCTGTTGATCGCCGGTGAGTTCGACACCTGGTCCTTTCCAGAGGACCGCGAGGGGGTGATGCGGGATTTGACGAACGCACCCTGGAAGCGCAGCGTGCTCATCAATGAAGCAACGCACTTCGTGCTATTTGAGAAAAAGCGCTTTGAGTTCTTCGAGGCGATCCTGGCCTTCCTGAAGGAGATGCCCCCAAAGCCGTCCTGAGCCTGTCCCTGCGGCTTGAGACAATTCCGAGCGCGCGCAGTTGTAGACAATTCGACCTCCTCGTTTAACTTTATGATAAATGGAGTGTCGGGCTATCAGGAACACTGGAGCCGGGCTCCGGCGGGCGGGGAAAACTTGAATTGCGAGAGCAGCCGGGGAACTTCTCGGCGGACATGAATCGTCTCGCGAACTGCAGGGGGCACAATGAAACGACCAGCCACTCCTGAAGGACACTTCGCGGTGCATCTGCGGTCGCGGCCTCGCGCCAAACCTCGGCCGGCGCTCTTGATCGTAGGCTTGGCGCTGCTCGGGCTTGTCGGCTGCGATCGCACAGCAGACGGAAGGGTTGCTCAAAAGCAGAGCTCCGCCACCCTCCCCGATTTCGCGGGTTTGGATGCTTTCCCGGAATGCCCCGTCTACGGCACGCCGCAATCGGTGTTCCTGGCATCAACCGGCGTCCAGTGGTCGCAGGCGGCGAACCTGACCGAGGCGGTATTTACGCGAAAACCGGCCGGGGCGTTGAATGGGGCCCCCTTGCCGCGGAACAACTTCATCGATGACTACATCTTTGACAGAATCGAGGCGGACGGCATTCCCACTTCTCCGCTGTGTACCGATGAGGAATTCGTCCGACGAGCTTACCTGGATTTGACCGGGCGCATTCCGAGCTCAGAGGCGGTGCAGGCTTTCCTGTCGAATCCGAGCCAGACCAAGAGGGCCGAGCTGATCGACACCCTCCTCGATTCCGGCGAGTACGTCGATCGAATGACGATGTTCTTCGGCGATTTGTTGGAGAACACCTATTCGCTGCTCTGGACCGGGCGAACCGAGTACTACTCGAGCATCCGCAATTTCGTATTGGCCAACCAGCCCTATGACCAATTCGTGATCGGCTTGCTGAGCTCCGAGGGGTACAGCTGGGGGCCGGGAAACGGGCCCGTCAACTTCCTCGCGCGTTCCTGGGAGGCGATGGCCAACCGGCTGGACGTGATCGACAATAGCATTGCGCAGGTGGGCCGCGAGTTTCTCGGAATGCCCTTGCTGTGCATCAGCTGCCACAGTGGCGCTGGGCACGTGGACCGGTCGAACCTCTATCTCGGCGCGAGGCGGCGGTCTGACTTTTGGGGGCTGGGCGCGTTTTTCGGACAGCTGAATTACGCTCGCACGCAAGAGCAACCGAACATCTTCAGCTATACATTTGAGTTCGATACCTATGCATCGCAGACTGGATACAACCGGACCGGACCCGGCTCGGGGGGCGGCGTCCGTCCCGCGCGCACGCCCGCTGCAACCGACCCGCCGGTCTATTTTTTCAGCGGGGAAACGCCGCTAGAGGGCGCGAATTGGCGCGCCGAGTTCGCACGGATCATGACCTCGGATCGGCAGTTCGCCCGAGCCACCGTCAATTACCTGTGGAAAATGATGCTCGGCATGGGCATCGTCGATCCGCCGGACTCCTTTGATCTCGCGCGCCTCGATCCCGCCAATCCACCGCCGGACCCCTGGACGATCCAGCCGACCCACCCGGAGTTGCTGGAGCGTTTAGCCGACGAATTGATCGCCAATCATTACGACCTCAAGGGCATCATCCGGCTGATCGCCAATTCCAGCACTTATCAATTGTCCGCCAATTTCCCGACCACTTTCGAAGTTCGCTATGGCCTTTACTTCGCGCGTCATTTCGCTCGAAGAATGACCGCTGAGCAACTGCTGGATTCGGTGTCTCAAGCGACGAATCTCAACGACACGATGGCGACCCGGGATCTGGGAGACGTGCTGTGGTCAGGGCAATTGCCCGATCCTACCGAGCCGACCGGCGGAGGCGTGAATGCCACCGTGCGCGGGTTCCTCAACGATTTCTTGAGAGGCACCCGTGACGATCGAGCGCGAGAAGCCGAGGGTTCGATCCTCCAGGCGCTGAACTTGCTCAACAACACGCTGATCGTTAACAAAGTATTGGCGACTGGCGGCGGTCTGGTAACGACCCTGGTCAACGATGGCACGCTGACCGACGAAGATGTGGTGGACCGCTTGTTCCTCGCCACCCTCTCTCGCGGGGCCACGCCCGATGAGCGCGCTCAGGCCCTGGAGATGCTGGGCGGTGGTCGGGCGAGGGGAGCCGAGGATTTGCAGCTCTTGTTGATCAACAAGCTGGATTTCCTCTTCTACTGACATGTCCAGTCCACGAAATTCCAACCTCAGGTGGGACTCATGAAAACCTGTTCTTGCGGCGATCACGCGCACCATGCGGCGACCTTCAGTCGACGGGAAATCATCCAGATGGGCACCGTCGGAGTGGTGGGCAGCAGTCTTCTTCCGCTTTTCCGGTCGACCAAGGTGCTCGCTCAGGCGACGGTGGATCCATTGAACACCGCCGACGCCTGCATCTTCGTCAAGTTGGCTGGAGCGCCCAGTCACATGGACACCTTCAGCGTCAAGGAAGGCTCTTGGACGCCGGATGATTGGGACGTTCAGCAATCCGGAGAGATCCGGCTGTCGAACCGGCTCTTCCCAAACCTGCTCGGCCAGGTGGACAAATTCTCGATCATCCATTCCGTTCAAGCCTGGGTTCCGGTCCACGCGGTGGGCCAGTATTGGATCGACACGTCGCAAGACTTCAACGCTGCGCTGGCGGCCGAGCGGCCGGCGTTGGGCGCGGTGGTTGCGCTGGAGTTCCAGCCACAGCGCGGAACCGATGACGTCTTTCCCGGGTTCGTGTCGCTGATCAGTACTCCCGCCGTCCGCAATGGTTTCTTGAATGGCATGACCGCACCGTTTCCGATCATCAATGGCGGGCCCACTTCCACGGCGCGCCTGATCGGTGCCGGTGGACTTCCCACGCTCAACCACCCCCGAGGGCAGGCGGCCTTTACCAACTTCTATGACCAGCTTCAGGTGATGGATGCCGCACAGCGATCGGCTGATCCCCCCTGGGGCAAGGCGGTCAAAGACTACAATGATTTCTACACCGTGGCGCGGGGGATGATGTACAACCCGACCGTCTCGGAAGCATTCCTGTACTCCGATGCGCAAAGACAGGCGTATGGGAATACTACATTCGGAGACTCGTGCCTCGTCGCCCGGAACCTGATCGCCGCCAACAAAGGCACTCGATTCGTTCACATCACGTTCGGGAGTTGGGACCATCACAACAATGTCTACACGAATCTGCGCAGCATGGGGCCCGTGTTGGATTCGGGCTTGGCCGGATTGCTCGCCGATCTGGCGAATACACCCAGCGCGCGAAAGGGCCAAAGCCTGTTGGACCGGACCTTGATCGTCGTGATGGGCGAGTTCGGAAGGACACCCCCAAGTCGCTACGGCCCAAGCGGCCTGAACGGCACCCAAGGGCGAGATCACTATCAAAACGTACAGTGCTGCCTCATCGCGGGCGGTGGGGTGCAGGGGGGGCGGAACATTGGCGTTCTCAATACCGATGGATCCGTCATCTCCGATCCAGGTTGGTCTCATGCAGACCGACGAGGGACTGCGGGGCCGAACATCCGAATGGAGGACATTGGCGTAACGATATACTCGGCGCTTGGAATCAATTGGACCACCGAAATTGTCGATACCCCCTCGCGCCGGGTCTTCCAGTACATCAACGGCGGCCCGAATACCGTCTACGAGGAAGTCAGGGAGTTGTTTGCCTGAAGCTGCGAGCCGGCACTCACCGCAGCCCACAGGTCCTCGCGCCTTAGCATCACCGAAGACCGAAGTTCCTGCGCGGGGCGTCGCGTTGCGAGGGCTTACGCACTGGGGTTACGAAGGACTCAGCGATCCTTTCGCGGTCGCCCGCTTGACCCTCCCGGGTCGTTTTCGATATGAAAGAAACGTGGTCGCCCAATTGAATGCCTGCCTCTGTTGTTGTCCCGAGGCCCGGGGAATTCCCGGAGCTTGCGGACGCGGCGCGTTCAGGGCCCCTTAAAGCCTAGACAACGCACCGTCGCACCAGGCCCGGGAGATCCAGATCCTCGGGCCTTTTGGCGTCTCTTCCGTCCGCCGCGTGCGATCCCCCGAACAAGCTCGATGGTCCGATCATGGAATCAAAGCAATCTGAATTGACCGACAGTACAACCCCGCTGGAAAGCCTCTCTCCGCTGGACGTGCTTCTCTGGGCCGTGGATCGATTCCCGCGGATCACCTTCGCCACCGGCTTTGGCGTCGAGGGATGCGTGCTCATCGATCTGATCGGTCGCCATGCTCTGCCGATCGACGTTTTTACGCTCGATACGGGCCTGCTTTTTCCAGAGACCTACGAGCTGTGGCGCCGTCTGGAGGAGCGATATGGAATTGGCATCCGCGGCGTCCGCCCCGACCTGACGGTCGAAGAACAGCAGGCGCGCTATGGCGCCCGGCTTTGGGAAATCAATCCAGATCGATGCTGCGAGCTTCGCAAAGTGATTCCTCTTCGGCGAGCGCTGTGCGGATTTGACGCGTGGATCACCGCCATCCGCCGAGATCAAACGCCGGAGCGCGCGCAGGCGCAGCTCGTCGAGCACGATCGCCGGTTTGCCCTGGTGAAGGTGAATCCACTCGTCGGGTGGACCGGCAAGGATGTTTGGGCGTACGTGCGTGCTCACCGCGTTCCCTACAACGCGCTTCATGAACGCGGCTACGCGAGCATCGGATGCGCTCCCTGCACCTCGCCCACCTTGCCCGGCGAAGATGCCCGCGCTGGCCGATGGCGCGGTCGCTCCAAGACCGAGTGCGGGCTGCATGCGGACGTCAAACGAGATTCAAACCCATTCGAGGTCCTCGACAGGACGAAAGGATAAACATGCCACCCTCTCTCATTCGGCCTCACGGTGGGGAGCTCATCGATCGGCTTGTTTCGCCGGCGGAAGCGACAGCACTTGAGTCGGCAGCCGCGAGCCTGCCCAGCGTTGAGCTCGAGGCGCGAGAGCTCGCTGACATCGAGCTGATCGCGACCGGCGCGGCGAGCCCATTGCGTGGCTTCCTGGGCGCGAAGGATTACGCGAGCGTGGTCGAGCATATGCGCTTGGCTGATGGGACAATCTGGCCGCTTCCGCTCACCCTCGCTGTCCCCGACGGCCAGCGCGCTTCGCTTTCGACTGGCGACGAGATCGCGCTCAGGGACTCCGCCGGGCGGCTGTGGGCAGTGCTGCGCATCTCGGATTTGTTTCAGCGCGATCCGCTCGAGGAGGCGCGACGGGTGTACGGAACCGATTCGCCCTCGCATCCCGGAGTGGCCTACTTACTCTCGAGGCCTGTCGGCCTGGTCGGCGGCGAGCTGCGTGCGCTCCCGTTACGAAGCGATCTTGCATTTGGGAAGTACCGGCTCACGCCCCGAGCGCTGCGCCAGAGGATTCAAGAGCGTGGGTGGCGAACCGTTGCCGGATTTCAGACTCGAAATCCGATCCATCGTGCTCATGAGTACATCACCAAGGTCGCGCTCGAATTCGTCGACGGCCTGGTCATCCATCCCCTCGTGGGCGAGACGAAGGACGATGATGTTCCCGCGTCCGTCCGCTTCCGTGCTTACGAGCTGCTGGTCGAGAAGTACTATCCAAAAGATCGAACATTGCTCGCCGCGTTTCCGGCGGCGATGCGTTACGCGGGACCGCGAGAAGCCATCTTCCACGCGCTGGTGCGGAAGAACTATGGCATCACCCATCTGATCGTCGGAAGGGATCACGCGGGCGTTGGAAGTTTCTACGGACCTTTCGACGCGCAGCAGCTGTTCGAGCGCTTCGCGCCCTCCGATCTGGAAGTCGTTTCGCTCAATTTCGACGCCGCGTTCTTTTGCCACGCCTGCGGAACCCTCGCGTCGACGCGGACCTGTCCGCACGATTCCAGCCAGCGGCTGGAGCTCTCCGGTCGTAAGGTGCGAGAGATCTTACGGTCGGGTGGGGAACTTCCGGCTGAGTTCACCCGCCCGGAGATCGCAGAGATACTTCGACAGCACTACGCGGCGCGGAAGCCTTCGGAGCAGCCAGTGCGCCATGGCCCACGTTCCGCCTCCGACAACGAAAACGGTCACTCCAACGGCCATTGGGCTGCCCCGAGCTCGGATATCCACTCGCACCGTCGCCCGGAGTTGGCGCTGAGCGCAGTCGCTCGTTCAGAGACGACTGATCCAACTCAGAGCCCCGCAATTCAAGCGCTGCTTGCCACGCAAACGCTGGCCGGATTGGCGAGGGGCGCGGCTGAGGCACATTTGCCCCGCTCGGAAGACGGCATTGCCTTGGGCGAAGTGGCTCCGGTCGCGGAGCGGCTGCCGAACAGCGAGTCCATTGAGCAGCCTCGGGGATTCATTCTTTGGCTCACCGGGTTGTCCGGCGCGGGCAAAAGCACGCTGGCGCAGGCCATCCGGGAGCAGATCGGTGCGAAGACAAGGCTGGAAGTGCTCGATGGCGATGAGATCCGAACCCATTTGTCGAAAGGTCTTGGGTTTTCGAAAGACGATCGCGATACGAATATTCGTCGAATCGGTTTCGTCGCCCGCCTGCTCGCGCGAAATGGCGTGGACGTGATCACCGCTGCCATCTCGCCGTACGCCGACACGAGAGCCGAAGTTCGAGAGAAGGCGGCGCGCGAAGGGATTCCGTTCATCGAGGTTCACGTCCACGCGGAGCTGGAAGTGCTGATTCAACGCGACGTGAAGGGCCTCTACAAAAAGGCGTTGGCGGGAGAGATCGCCCATTTCACAGGGGTGTCGGATCCCTATGAAGCACCCGCCAATCCCGAGGTACGGATCCGCAGCGACGTCGAAGACCCAAAAGTGAGCGTCGACAGAATCCTTGCTCTGCTTGAGCAGCGCGGCCTTCTCCGTTCCCTGTCGTAACGGGGCAATCGAGTCGCGGGCACTTTCGTCGAAGGACGAAGCCAGGGTCGAGTCGACGACCAGCCGCCCCTCTCGAGTCTGGGCAGGCTCGATGGCATGGTTCGATTGGGGTTGCTCAATCCAGCTTCTTGCGTTGCTCCTGCAGGAATGCGGCCGGAAGCGGGACGTATTTTCCGTCCCGGGCGACCGCCTGCTGCCCCTGCCGGCTGAGGATGTACCGGACGAATTCCCTCAGCTTCGGGTCGAGCTGCGTCCCAGGCTTGCGGTTCAGGTAGAAGTACGTGTCCCCGACGAGCGGATAGGTCCGATCGTGGACCGTCTCGACGGTCAGCGAAACGAAGGGGCCGCCATCTTTGACCGAGATCGCGATCGCCTTCGTCTCCGGAGTGAGGTTCATCAGGCCTCCGTAGCCGATTCCATATCGGTCTTTGTTGAGGTGCTCCATGACCTGTTGCGCCGCGGTGATCAGCTTGCCGTCGGCTCCCGTGAAATTCGCGAAGAGCACGATGTTCTCGTTCCACTTGTCGCTGCCCTTGAGAATCGGATCGCTGATCCGAAGGCTTTGCTCGTAGCGCAGATTCAGGCCGTAGAGGTGGATCGGCTTGTCGGCCCACTCGCCGGTCAGTCCGAGCTGGCCCCAGGTGCGAATGTTCTTCTCCGGACCGCGACGCACGTCCCGGTGCCATTCGAAGTCCTTGCCCCATCCTCCGTCCCGGGCGGCGCCGAAGATTCCGTCGAGCTGGCTGTACGAGAGCTGGGTGACCGGATTGTCCTTGTGAACGAAGATCCCCAGCGCATTGCTCCAACCGGCCACGTTGTAGGAGCCCGTCGTCGAGACGATCTCGGTCACGTCATGGTCGAACTGACGCTGGAAGGCGAGACGCTCGGACCAGAGGACGCCCCGACCGGTGATGCCGATGTCGGCGGCTCCGCTCCATAACGCACCTACGGCTGTCGCCGCGCTGCGGAGATTCCACTGGAGCTTCACGCCTGGATGGAACTTGCGGAACTCGTCCTCCCAGACCTTCGCCAAACCACTGTCCGCGAGATAGTTGTTTCCCCAGATGCGAATGACTCCCGAGACCTTCTTCTCGGGTTTGTAAGCGGGAAGATCGCCCAGGTCGAACTTGTCGGCGGGGTAGAATTTCTGGGCGCCCCTCTCCCTGACGAACTTCGCTCGGGTGCGTTGGAGCTCGAGAGAATCCTGGCTACCGGTGGGCACGCTCTGCGCGGCCGCAATCGTCGGGCCCAGGATCGCCATGACGCCCAGCGCTGCGACCCTCCAGCGGGCAACGTGTCTATTCCTGACAAGCATGCGGGCTCCTCCTCCGGCCTGGGTTGAACTTGGCTATTGCAGTTGGCGCAGCTCCGCGCGAGCGACCTCGGCCGTCAGCGGGATGAAATCGCCCTCGCTCGGGACCTGCTCCTGGCTCTCGCGGCTGACGATACCTCCGAAGATGACGGCTGGATTGTTGCAGCATGGGCGACGGCCACCAGGCCCTGTCGAGATGCTCGAGCTGGTTGGAGGACATGGCGATTGGCCCTCGAAGGGTTTCTGATCAGGGCCAGCCTACTCTGTCATCCTGTACCAAATCTGAACGTTCGAGTGACGAGCAAACCCCGGCCGGCGAAGCCCACCGGGCTTCGGAGATGCTCCAATTCGCAACGACGTCGTCGACCCGGGCGAAGCGCTGCAGTGCTGTTTTGTAGCATTCCCCCGGTACAGGACGGTTATTTTCGGGGTCCGCCGAGCTTTATGCCGTACCGTTTGATCCACCGTTGCACCTGGGGGCGAGCTTTTCCCAGCGCCCGCGCGACCGCGCTGATGTTGCCGCCGTGCTCCTGGAGCAATCCGATCAGCTGTTCCTTCTTGCGAAGCTCGCTGTCCTCCTTCGCTCGCAGCACGCCCTTGGGATCCGGTTTCGGCGAGCCCGTCTTGGCCATCTCCGGCCCTCCCTGGGCGCGGACGGGGAGGTGCTCGATCTCGATTCGGTGCCCGCCGCACAAGACGATCGACGCCGCCAGCCACTTCTCGAGCTCTCGGACATTGAGCGGCCAGTGGTAGAGGAGCAAAGCCCGCGCGGCATCGCAGCTGAAGGAGATCTCGCCGGCCCGGTCGGCCAGCTGTCGCTTGAGGATCGCGGCGATGAGGATACCCAGATCCTCGCGTCGCTCCCGCACCGGGGGCAGCCAGACCGCAAATCCCGCGATGCGGGCGAGCAGGTCGGCCCGAAACAACCCCAGCGCCACCTGCGCGTCGAGGTCGCGATTGCTCGCCGCGAGAAAACGGACGTCCACCCGGATGGGCTGGGTCGCGCCGATCGGCAGGATTTCGCCGTCCTGCAAGAGTCGCAGGAGCGCCGACTGCGCCGAGGCGGTCAACTCGCCGATCTCATCGAGGAACAGCGTGCCGTGATCGGCGCTGCGCACGAGTCCCGGGCGATCCTTGTCGGCGCCTGAAAACGCGCCCTTGCGCGACCCGAACAGCTCCGATTCGATCAACGTCTCCGGCAACCCACCGCAGTTGACGGGCAGGAAGGGACCGGAGCGGCCCGAGAGACGGTGCATCGCGGTGGCAATCACCTCCTTGCCGGTGCCGCTCTCTCCTTGAAGCACTACCGATACTTTCGACGCCGAGATCGATTCGAGCTTTCTCAGCTCCGCGGCAAGCGAGGGAACCAGGGTCGCCAGCCCGGGCGCCGCCGCCCGGATCTCGCTGCTCTTGAGGAGATCCGGTCCGTCCGCCGTGGTCGGCAGCGCGTCTCGGAAGAGGAAGAAGGTATGGCCAAGCTCGATCAAGTCGCCGTCGCCGAGCTCCGCCAATCGCTCCTGCCGGCCGTTCACCAGCGTTCCGTTCTTCGACCTGGTGTCCTCGATGAACCAGGAAGGCGCGGTGTAACGCAGCACGGCGTGCGAGGTCGAAACCCAGGAATCGGGCAGGCCGATGACCAACCGCCGGCCGCCCGGACCCTCGCGCTTGGCCACGAACTGACCGGTTCGACCCACCTGCACGGTGTCCACTCCTTCGAGGGACATCCGCACCGACGGCGAGAGCGGTTGGTCGGATTCCAAGATCAGGAACAGGTGGGGCAGGAGCCGACTGGATACAGGAGCCCCTCCGGCACGCCTGGACAGTGTTGACCCGGGTAATGCCATCAAAGACCCCCCCAGACGATTTCAGGATTCGTCAGTTCGTTACGCTTACTATCCGAAGCGCACTTTTGGAACCTCGCGCCGCCAGCTAAATCGTGGCAATCTGATCGCGTCGTTGGAGAGCCTCTGCTAAGCCATTTTCCGCTATCGCTGGGTGGGACTCACCTCGACTTCCACGCGGGTCCACTCCCAGGAGAGCCGCCCGATGCCACCTTCGCCACCGTCGGGGGGGCGCGGGTGCACAACGTCGAAATGGGCGAGGGGCCCGCGGTCGTCTTCTTGCACGGCTTCGGCTCCTCCCTCGATATCTGGCGGCACCTACTGCCCGAGGTGGCGACGGACCACCGCGTCCTGGCGTTGGACCTGAAAGGCTTCGGTTGGACCGATCGTCCCCGCGGCGACTACTCGCCCGCGGCCCAGGCGCAGCTGGTCTGGGCGCTGCTCGAGGAGCGCGGGATCGACCGCGCCGCGCTGGTGGGGCATTCCTGGGGCGCGGCGGTGGCGCTGGCGATGGCGATTGCCTCGCCGGAGCGAACCACCCGCATCGCGATCTACAGCGGCTGGGTCTACGAGGAGCAGCTTTCGTTCCTTTTTCGCTGGACCCGAAGCTACGGCGTCGGCGAGTCGCTGATGGCCTACTACGACGAGAATTGGGCGCGCAGTCAGCTCGCGCTCGGCTTCCACGACTCTCGCCACGTTACCCCGGACATGGTGAAGACCGTGCGATCGAGGATGAGCCGGCCCGGCGCGTGCGCGGCCGCCCTGGCCACCCTGCGCGGGATGCACTTCGTGAAGCAGCAGTGTCGCTATCCGACGTTGAAGATGCCCGCGCTGATCCTCTGGGGCCTTCAAGATGCGATCTCCGCGCCCGCCGTCGGCCAACGGCTGGCCGCCGATCTGGGCGGCGAGCTGGTGATGTATCCCCGCTGCGGCCATTTTCCCATGCTCGAGGCGGCGGAGTCTTCGAGCGCGACGTTGAAGCGCTTTCTCCAGATGGACCTGCGCTGACCCGCCAGCCCCGAAAGCAAAGCCTTTAAGCCTTCGGTCGACCCGAAGGCGCCTCGGGTGCGGGCGCGGCGGATGACCCTCGCTTGGGCTCGAGGCAATAGAGGGAGCTGATTTCCCGCGACCGCACGAGGTGAAGCGGGTCGGTTTCATCCTGCGCTTTCGGATGTACCGCCGGCGTGGACTGCTGCCACTTGACCTCGAGGCCGGATCTCTCCACCAGCTGGGAGAGAAAATCCGGCGGGCGCAGACCGAGCAGCTCGGCCAGATTCGACAGGAACAGATACCCCTGACCGCCGGGCGCCAGGTGCGCGGCGAGACCCTCGAGGAGGGTGCGCAGAAACCGGTGGTCGGGGTCGAAGATCGCGCGATCGAGGCGAGTCTTCGGACGCTCGGGGATCCAGGGGGGATTGCACACCACCAGATCCGCGCCTCCCTCCGGGAAGAGATCGCGCTCGATCACCTGGAAACGATCCGCCAGCTTTAACCGGGCGGCGTTTTCGCGGGCGCAGGCGACCGCCCGGGAATCGATGTCCGTGGCCAAGACGCTCGAGGCGCCCCGCTGGAGCAAGAGGAACGAGAGCACTCCCGTCCCGGTCCCGATGTCGAAGGCTCGCTTTCCCCGCGGGCTGGGCGCGGCGAGGAGCAGGGCGACGTAGTCCTGCCGGGTGGGGACGAAGACGCCGTAGTGCGGGTGGATCCGGCCCTCCAGACCGGGCACCTCCAGGCCTTTGCGGTACCACTCGGCGGCTCCGATCATTCCCCACAGCGTCTTGAGCGGGACCAGGGTCACCATGCTTTGCGGCTCGCCCCACACCACCCGGCAGGCGTCGCCCACCTCGGGAGATCGAGGAAGCGACAGGCCGTACGCGGCATCGAGCGTCACCACCAAGCGCGACAGGATGCGGTGCTCGCGCTCGCGGGCCTGCCGTTCCAGGCGGAAGATCTCCAGCGGCGAGCGGGCGGGCCCGCGGCGCTTCGAGGCAAGCCGTCGTCCCATCGCCGAGAGGAGCTGAGACGCGTTTCGATAATCCCCCCGGTAGAGCAGGTACTCCCCCTGTTGCGCTCGCCGCAAGGCGGTCGCCGCGCTCAGGCGCTCGTCCACCGGGCTCACCCGCTCGGGGGGCGGATCGCCGCTCTCCGAGCGCCAGAGGGCCGGCAGTCCGTCTTCCTTGCCGATGAACAGGGTGAACGCATTTTCCGAAGCGCGGGCATCCACGGGAGGGGCGAGGATGGCAGCCATCGCGCCGCTGGGCTACAACCCTGGACGAATTTGGGAAGGGGAGGTCACATGCGCCAGCTGGTCGCTCGTTTCCTGAATCAGGGCCTCTCGCGCCGGGAGTTCATTCGCGATCTCGCGGCCCTCGGCTTCACCGCTTCGGCGATCGACTCCATCCTCGAGCCGCTGGAGGCGATCGCCGCCCCGGCGGCCCCCTCCGCCGAGACGCTGGTGACCGGGAGCGGCGGCGAGCTGCTCATCGCCCAGGCCCGCGCCGCGGGCGTCGAGTATCTGTTCACCAACCCCGGTTCACTCGAGGCCGGATTCTTCGACGCGGTGGTCGACGACCCGCAGATCAACCTGATCGAGAGCCTCCACGAGGGCCTGGTGATTTCGATGGCGGACGGCTACGCCAAGGTCACCGGCAAGCCGGCTTTCGTCAACGTCCACGCCGCGGTGGGCACCGCGCAGATGGCCGGTCAGCTCTTCAATGCCTGCCGGGACGGATCTGCCCTGGTCATCACCGCCGGACTGAACGACAACGAGATCTGGAGCGACGAAGTGCCGCTGGGCGCAAGGCCCGGGTTCGACCAGAAGGAGATCAACCGCCAGTTCACCAAGATCTCCTGGGACGCCCGTCAGGGGGCAAGCCTTCCCCTGATGTTGCGGCGCGCGTTCAAGGTGGCCACCACCGACCCCGGTGGCCCGGTGTATCTGGCCGTCTCCAAGGATGCGCTCGAGCAGAAAGCCGCCACCGCCTCGATCCTCCCTCTCGATCGCTTCCTGCTGCGCTCCCGCGTTCACGCCGATCCGGCCGCGGTACAGCAGGCCGCCCGTTTTCTGATCGAGGCGAAAAACCCGCTCGTCATCGCCGGCGACGAAGTCTGGAAGTCGGGCGCTCAGCCGGAGCTGCTCAAGCTGGCCGAGCAGTTGTCCATTCCCGTGGTCCGGCCCGGCGGGCCGCTCTTGTTGACGGCCTTCCAGAACTTTCCCACGTCCCATCCGCTCTACCGGGGCTCGTGGGGGATGTTCTTGCAAAGCGGCGGCCGCGGATCGGACTTCGTGCTCTTCGTCGGGGCGCCGGATCTGGGGGGCGCGGCCATCCCCGACTCGCCCAACCTCCTGCCGAACGCGCGCATCGGTCGCCTGGGGATGGATACCTCGGCGCTCGGGCGCAACTACCCGACCGACGTCGCCCTGGTCTCCGACGTCAAGCTGGGTCTTGCCGACCTCATCGCCGCCGTCGATGCGCAGCTCAGCAAGCAGCGCCGCACCGCCATCGCCGCTTCGCGCGCCGACGGGTTGCGCCGGGCCTCCACCGAGGCCAGGACACGCGCCGAGCAGGAAATTGCTCGCAGCCTTGGGCAGACGCCGATCCATCCCGACGAGCTGTGCAAGGTATTGGCCGAGTCGATCGACCCGAACGCGATCGTCGTCTCCGAGAATCTGACCGGAAAATTCGATTCATTCCGGTTCGGCTTTCGGGTAGACGAGCAGATGTTCCTCGGCAACAGCGGCTCGTCGCTCGGTTGGGGCATTGGCGCCGCCACCGGGGCCAAGCTCGGCGCTCCGGACCGTCAAGTCATCTGCTCCATCGGGGATGGCTCGGTGATGTACAGCGCCTCCGGGTTCTGGACGCAGGCGCGCTATCAGATTCCCGTGCTCACCGTGGTTTGGAACAACCGCAACTATCAGACCGTCCGCCATTCGTATCATTCCTATGGTGGGCGGATGGCGAAGTCGGGAAAGTATGCGGGGATGTATCTGGGCAATCCAGACATCGATTTCGTCAAGCTGGCCGAGAGCCAGGGCGTTCTGGGCGAGCGCGTCGAGCGCGGCGGTAATCTGCGCGAGGCGATTCGCCGGGGGACGGCCGCCACCCGCGACGGCAAGCCCTACCTGGTGGAGGTCGTGATCGCCCGGTACGGAGGTGGAGCCGAATCCACCTGGCACGAATCCTTCAACCTCGCCTCGCGCCGAAAGCGGCCCGTCTGACGGCGAGGGGTGCGCCGCTGACCAGAACGCCCGGTGAAAGCGCGCGCCCGCGCAACGCCCCCGGCGGGATTGCACTTTTCGTTGCGGAGACCGCTGAACTTCAGGGGGGACTCAGCTCTCCGGTGCCCACGTCCAGGCCGGGGCCGAGCAGATACGAAGTCAGCGGCTCGGAAAGGATCGAGCTGAAGTCCGCCCGGCGGTCACCCGCCAACTGACCGGCGAGGAAATCGGAGATGCCGGCCGGCGCCCCCGCCTCGCGCGGTTTGACGTGCAGGAAAAGGGTTCCGGTCTCGTTCAGATGGCAGCCGTTGCAGGTTCCCAGCGCGAAGGCGTGGCGGCCGTTTTCCTCGACCCCGGGCACGTTCCACTGGAAGATGATCGGCGTCGGGGCATTTCCACCGAGGAAGGGGCTCCCCCGATAAGAGCTGGGCACCTGATACTGCCCGGCGATGATGGCGGCGAGATTCTCACTGACGAACGCGCCCAGGGTATCGCTCCCACTGAACGACAGGTCCGGCTCCTGTTTCACCGTGGTCTGCATCAATTGGCCGGAAGGCCCGATGATGAACTCGCGCATTTCCCAGAGACCCAAGGGGCCCACGTCGTCACCGCCGGGAACCGGCGAAAGCGCCACCTCATTGGTGCGAATCTGAAACAGAGCGCTCCCGTTTCGCCGCGAGGGGGTCCGGTCCCGCCGGCTGAACTCGTGGGTCACCTGAAAGAGTGCGTAGTTGTACACCGGGCCGAAGGGCAGCCTGCCCAGGGCATTCCAGGCTTCGGCCCAGACCCGCGTCTCCAGCGCCGCATCGTCGACGAGCGGGATGTCGAGATCGGTGACCGGCAGATCGTATTCGAAGATGACGGTGAAGAAGAGCTTCTCCCCGGCGGGCCCGAGCGCGCCGAAGACGAAGCGACCCTGTCCACCGCTGGGGAAATCCGTCCCATTGACCGGCCGGCGCAGGTCGGGCCGATTGACGATCGCGAGCAGCCGGAAGGGCGCTCTGGCAAAATCGAGAACGCAATCCTCATCCGCCACCGACGGGGCGCATCCGCTCGCCGTCCGCCAGGGCTGGATGATCGTAGGCCGAATCAACGGCCGGGCTGGGATGACGAACGAATTGACCGATTGCGGCGTCTCCCACGTCTTCAGCCAGCGCATGACGAATCGCGCGCGGCCGAGCGGCGTTCTTTCGCCGACGGCGAGCATGTTGTCGATCAACCGTCCAAACGTAAACGCGCCCCGATAGTCGTTGACACCGTAGGACGGATCCCAGGTCGTGTAGGCAGGCGCCTCGATTACCCGGAGGTCGGTGATCAGGAGCGATTTCTCCGGCGTCACGCTGTCGGCCAGGCCCTGCCGGGTGCTGTCCGGGGCGGATGGCCTGAGGGTCTCGCCGTCACAGGCGGCGAGTGCGAGGAGTGCCGCAGACAAAAGACACTTCATCCAGAAACGAATCATGGTGACCCTCCCGAGCGCACTGCTCAGTATCAATCAGCGCTACGACATTCAACGCCCCACCGGTAGTGCCTGCTCAAGAAGAGGGCGAGCGACCCATCGCTGCGGGTGCGTGTCTTGAGATGCCCTCGCTCGTTACTTCAGACCGGCGACAGCGGCGGCCGCGCACTGGGCGTCGTGCTCGCTGAGATCTCCAGACACCCCGATCGCGCCGACGAGCTTGCCCTCGATCAGCAGAGGCAGCCCGCCGTCGACCGCGATCGCACCGTCGAGGTCGAGGATCCGCAGATTCACGCCCCCCGTGGCCAGCGCGTCCTGGAAAGCCTTGGTCGGTCGCTTGTAGAGCGCCGCGGAACGCGCCTTGTCGATCGCCACCTTGGCGCTGGCGTTCTGGGTATTGTCCATCTTTTCGTAATAGATGAGCGTCCCCGCCGGATCGACGACGGCGATCGCCATGTACCAACGGTTCTTCCGCGCCTCGGCGGCGGCCAGCGCCGCGGCCTTCTTGGCGGCGTCCAGGCTGATCGTCGGACCGATCGGAATGGCGTAGGTGCTGGCGGGTGGCGCCGCAGGCGCCTTCTGATCGGGGGCGGTCTGGGCGTTGGACGAGAGAAGGAATGCGAAAAAGGCGGTGACAGTGATCAGCGATGGTCGCGGTTTCATTTGCCCCTCCTTCAGCGGTGTCGGCGTAGCTCGGGTTGACCTTCGCCGACGTCTTTAGCACAGAGGTCGGCGAGCGCATGTGTGATTCCAGCCGCCGGATCCGACGCCGCCCGCCTACCGCCCGACGCTCACTCCTGTCGCTGGGAGAGGTCGAGGGTGAAGACGCAGCCCTTGCCGGGCAGGTTGTGGACGCGAATCGCGCCGGAGTGGGCTTCGGCCGCCTGTTTGGCGATCGCCAATCCCAGGCCGAATCCGGTTCGATCCGAGCCGCCCTGCACGAAGGGATTGAACAGCTCTTGGATCTTGCCCTCCGGGAGCCCGCCGCACTCGTCCTCGACCTCGATCACCATCCGCTCTTCCACCGAGCGGCCGCGCACCGTCACCCGCCCGCCCTCGCTCGTGTACTTCACCGCGTTGCGGATCAGGTTGGACAGGGTGGAGTGCAAGAGCCGCGCATCGCCCTGGATCATCGGGTCGCCCTCGAAGCTGACCGAGACCTGGACCCTTCTTTCTTCCGCCGCGCTCTCCGCCACCACGTCCTTGGCGATCCGGTGGATGTCCAGCGTTTCCAGTCGAAGCTCGGCCTTGGACTTCAACCTCGCATCCAGCAGCGATTGATCGATCAATTCTCCCAGCCGGTTGAGGTTGCGCTGCAGGATCTGGAAGGACCGGCTCGCTTTCATCGGCTCGTACAGGGCCACCGTCATCAGCGCCAGGCGCGCCGAGCCCAGCGCATTGCGCAACTCGTGCGCCAGGAAGCCGATGTGCTTGGAGGCCTGCCGCTGCAGCATCTCGTCCCGCTGCTTGGAGTATTCGAGCACCGCATCGGCGATCCCGGTGGCGATGCAATGGGTGAGGACCTCGACGTCGAGCGGGGAAACCTCCACCTGCGCCGCCTTGGCCATCTCGAGGATGGAGGTCCGAAGCGTGAAGTATTCGCGAACGATGGAAGACGCATCGAAGCCCAGGCGCAGTCTCTGCTCACCGTGTTCCCTGGCGATCGGGCTCTTGCCCGGCAGGCCCGTTTCGCTCACCATCTGAGGGGTGCCTTCTTCGCGGCTCTCGGCCATCACCTGGGCCACCGCGAGCAGGAACACCGGCAGGCTGTCGTAAAGCTCGGGCGCGTCCATCGAAGCGGGAGCGATCGTCCGCCGGATTCGGCCCAGCCAGTCGTCGACGATGGGCTGGGCATTGGCGGCAATGAACTCGTGGAGCTCCAAGTGAGTCCCCCTTTTCTCGGCCTTCAAGTGGGCATCGCCGGTGTAAGGCGCATCGCGCGGGCCGCTAACAATGTTCATGACCGGACGACCGCCCGCGGCACGACGATCGACCATTCGAGCGCGGCGGGATCAGCAGTCATTGCGTCGAGTGCCCCGCTGTGTGATGGCTCGCCAACCGGGATGCCGGCGCCGTGGAACCTTGGGCGGCGATCGAGCATGTAATCCTGGGGCAAAGGCGACGCGTCACTCGCGACCGCTCTCGGCAACCGATGGACATCGCCGATGAAACGATCGAAAGAGCCAAGGCGGGAGACCTGCGCGCTCGCGAGGAGCTGCTCCGCGCCTTCGCCGGCCCCCTGCGCTCGCTGGTGCGCCGGTGGGGGAGCTCGGCCGATCCGGAGGATCAGCTTCAGGACTTATTCGCCAAGGTCCTCCGGGTCCTTCCCAGGTTCCAGGTGGGAGGCGCCGCCCGGCTTTCGACGTGGATTTTCACCGTGGCGCATCGGGCGCTGCTCGAAGAGAGGCGCCGTCCACAGCTCACTTTGGTTTCCCTCGATCAGGCCGATGATGTCCCGGATCACCGGTCCATTCACCAGGCGCTCGAACAGGGGCAGCTCCGGCGCAAGCTGGAGGACGCCATCGCCCAGCTCCCCGAGGACCAACGGCGGGTGATTGTCCTCGCTCAAATCCACCACCAACCGCTCGATCTCATCGCCCAGGTGGAGGGGATTCCAATCGGAACGGTCAAATCGAGGCTCCACCGTGCGCGCGCGCAGCTCATCTCCAAGCTCGCGAACACGTTGGAGGAAGCTCAAGGAGACGCACATGTTGTCACTCGACGCGCTTGAGCGCCTATCGCGATATGCCGGCGGCGATCTCGCGGAAAACGAGCGGCGCCGATTCGAGGCGGAGCTTCGGACCGATCCGGAGCTCGCCCGCGCGCTCGAGCACTGTCGACTCCTCGACCAGATGATGAGCGAGCTCGGGACGGAGCCTGCCACTGACCGGGATGAGCGACTGATCCAGCGCGTCGTGCGCGGTCGGCTGTCCCGCCGGTGGCGATGGGTCGCCGTGGCGGCCGCTGTCCTGATAGCGGCCGGTATCGGTGCGGTGGTCGAATTCGGCTACTCCTCGAAACCGCTTCCGACAATTCAGGCGGAAAAGCGATCCGGTCCGGCATCGCGCGGAAGCGTGATCCTCTTCTCCGGAGCGCAAACGCGTCCGGATGGCGAAGGCGGTCTCGTGCTCGACGAGGGTGGGTTGGTGGTCGATGGGAAGGCGCGGATCACCGCCAACGGCACGCGCCTGTCGATCAATGGCCTTGCCGCGGTCACCACGGAACCGGGCGATGCCTTCGCGCATGTGAAGAGGGGGCTCCGATCGGTGCCGGGACGAAAGGACATACAAATGAAGTTCTCGAGCTGGTCAGGTCCGCGAGTGATCGTTGGTGCCGCCTCGGTGGCCTTGTTGGTGGCAACCGGAACGGCGGAAGCCCGGGATCCCCGGGGCGAAATGACTCTCGTCAAAGCCGGGGAAGCCTGGTCGCCGCGGACCCGCAGCGCCGCCGTCGTGGCGGATGCGGAACGTGGCCGACCTGTTTCCAGCCCCTCAACCTCCGAGGTGGCAGCGAAAACGGAAACCCTCCGCGAGGCCCTCCGCAAATCGTTGCCCGCGTTCACTCGTTGCTATCAACAGGGCCTGGCTCAAGACCCGAGCCTCGAGGGCAGCGTCATCGCCCGACTGACGCTGATCGCCGGCCCCGACGGCAAGGGGAAGGTCGCCGAGGCAACCATCGACAAGGACTACTCCATTGCCAATCCTTTTGTCGTCAGCTGCGTCCTTCAAGAGCTCGGCCGCCTCACCGTCCCGCCTCCGAGCGACGAAACCAACCAGGTGACCCTCCCGATCTATTTTCGCCGAGGGGAGGACGGTCAGGACCCGTCCGTCCAATTCTCGGTTTTCTCGGACGCCGCGAAAGTAGCTCCGCCCCCGGCGCGGACAGAGCAGGTGGTTGCGGTCGGCAACGCTCACGTTCGAGGAGCCAGGGACGCCAAGGTGACGGTCGTCGAGTTTTCCGATCCCGAATGCCCCTACTGCGGAAGGGCGCACGAGTCCATCAATCTGCTCTACATGGAGCTGGGCGACCGGGTGCGCTTCGCGACGAAATTCGCACCCATGCCTTTCCACCGCCGAGCGCCCACCGCGGTCGCGGCGGCGTTTGCCGCGGGCGAGCAGGGGAAGTTCTGGGAATATGTCGATGCGCTCTTTTCCCATCCGGATGCGTTGGACCGGCGCGGGCTGGAGCGAATGGCCGCGCAGCTCGGCCTGGACATGAAGGGCTTCGGCGAAGCGCTGGACGGCAATCGCTTCAAGCCCGCGATCGAAGCCGAACAGAGCCAGGCGAAAACCCTGGGGGTGAGCGGCGTTCCGACCTTCTTCATCAATGGACGTGCCCTGGTCGGCGCACGGCCGATCGAGGAATTTCGCGAGCAGATCCTCGAAGCGCTCGACGAGACCCGCTGACGCGAACCGTTGTCAGCAACAACGTCGTAAGCACGACTGATTTTCCGTGGCCTCCCGCAGGCGGGAGGCTCTTCTTTTCGAGGTGGCAGGTGCGCGATTCTGGTAGATGAGTCGAGCGGTCGTCGGTCTTTTGCGGACCAAGCCGCGAAGGACCATCGTGACCGCCCTCGTTCGCGCGCCCCTCGCCATGCTCGTCGTCCTGCCTCTGGCGGCTTCGGCGCAGGACAAGTTCGAGATCCAGGTCTACGACTCGCAAACCGACACGCCGATGGTGCCGAGGGTCGAGCTGCACTTGAACTACGCCGGCTCGGGGACGCGCCAGTCTTCGGACGAGGGGGAGCTTCCCACCAACCATGTCGCGCACTACACGCTCGAACCCCAGATGGGGCTCACGGACTGGTGCGAGATCGGCGGCTATTTCCAGACCGCCTTGCGGCCCGAGGGGACCTTCGACTTCGCCGGAGTGAAGCTGAGGTTCAAGGCGATGATCCCCACGCTGTTTTGGAACGTCGTCGGAGTGGCGCTCAACGCGGAGGTGTCGATGATTCCGCGCTCCTACGAAGCGAATCGCTGGGGCAGCGAGCTGCGGCCCGTGCTCGACGCGCGGATCGGCGCCTTCTATGCGTCGATCAATCCGATCCTCTCCATCGACCTGGCGGGTGGGCTGGCCGGTCACCCCCAGTTTCAGCCCGCGACCAAGGCGAGCTTCGATATCCTGCCCGGGCTGGCGCTCGGCGCGGAGTACTACGCGGGCTTCGGACCCGTCGATCGGTTTCTCCCGGCTTCCGCTCAGACGCACCTGCTCTTCGGCGCGCTCGACTGGGCCGCGGGCCTGGTGGATTTGAACGTCGGGGTCGGCTATGGGCTGGGCGCCGGCGATCGCTGGGTCACCAAGGCCATCGTCGGGGTCCAGTGGGATCACCCCCGCCGGGATTGACTCTTTGCGCCCGCGGGGCGCGGCCCGTCCTTCGCCAGCTTGCGATCGCCGGGCAGGCAATCCATGAACAGGATGTGCCAGATTTCTCCATTCACCCGGCGCGCCTCCCGCCGCTCGCCGATCCGGCGGAATCCGGCCTTCTCGTAGGCGCGGATCGCCGCCGAGTTGCCCGAGAAGACCTGGAGCAGGATGTTGTGGAGCCCGAGCGTGCCGAATCCATAGTCGAGGACGAGCCCGGTGCTCTCCGTGCCGTAGCCGCGGCCCCAGAAGTCCTTCTCGCCGATCGCCATTCCGAAGTCCGCCGTCCGGCTCTGGTAGTCGATCTGGTGAAGACCGGCATTCCCGATCGGCCGCAGAGTCTGGCGATCGTAGATGGTGAAGGTGAGGTCGCGGTCGGATTGGATCACCCGCTGGTACCATGCCTCCTCGTACTCCAGGGGGAAGGGGCGCATCGGCAGATCGAGGGTCCGGGTGACCTCGAAATCATTGATCCAGCGCTGGTAGAGGCCCAGCAAATCTTTACGTATGGGCCCCAGCGCCACCTTGTTCCCGATGATGTTCAGCACCGGATCGTCCGCCTGTGCGCGGCCCGGTGTGCGGGGGCGGTCTTTACTGGATCTCATCCCTACAGTCCCCACCCCTTTATATCCCGGTGCGGCCGCTGGATGACTTCCGCGGCGACCAGAAAGTGCGGCTCGATCGACGCGGCGGCCGCCTCGATCGCCGCTTCGATCATATCGAGCGTGCCGGTGAGCACGAAATAACCCTTCCCGCCGATCCCGCGCGCGAGGTGGAGCCGCCGCACCCAGACCTCGGCCCGCTTGAGCGCCGAATCCGCCGCGAGCAGCGTCGAGGCCGCCGACTGGGTCTCCACGATCGCGAAGCTGTCGCCCCAGGTCTCGTCGAGCGTGTCTCTGAGCGCCTCGAGGAGGCGCGGCGCCGGCCGGGGAAGGAAGAGCTTGTCCAGCAAGGTCGAGCCGGCCGCTTCGATTCCCGCCTTGAACGCCTCTTCCGTCTCGGCGACCCCGCCGCCGAACAAGAGCAGGTACTTGCCCGGTGAGACCGGATCGGCGAGGGCGAGCTCGACCGGCGCTCGCTTCACCAGCGCATCGGCCACCACCATTCCGCGGGCGATCGACTCGATTTCCAGCAGCGCCAGCGCCGGGCCGGAGACCTTCATCGCCTCAGACGATCCGGAAATGGTCTTTGAGGGTGCATCGCCGCTCCCGCGTAAAGGTCAGCGCCGTGGTCAGTCCCTCCCCGGTGGGCGAGGCGATGGTGAACGAGGTGTACCCCTCTCCGGTCATCCCCAGCCCGGCGTAGGAGGGGCCGTTCTTCACGAAGATCGACGTATTGATCACCTTGGCCATCGCGTGAAGGTGGTCGATGTTGGTGGAGTGCATCACCGCGGTGTGTCCGAACCCGTGCTCCGCTTGAACCGCGGCGACGATGCAGTCGGCCACCTCGCGGAGGCGAACCAGGCCGATCACCGGCATCAACAGCTCGAGCTGGACGAACGGGTGGGTGGCGTCCACCTCGGCGAAGAGCAGCCGGGTCTCCCGGGCGACGCGGATTCCCGCGGCTTCGGCGATCCTCGCCGCGTCCTTGCCGATCCATTCGCGGGCCGGGTGTCCCTCTTGGATGACGAGCTTCTCCAGGCGGTTGATCGCCGCGCCGCTCACCTCTACCGCCCCGTTCTCGGCGAGCAGGCTCTTCAGCCGATCGGCGATCGAGGCGACCGCGAAGACCTCCTTCTCCACGATGCAGACGATGTTGTTGTCCAGCGAGGCGCCGTCGACGATGTCCCGGGCCGCCTTTTCCAGATGGGCGGTCTCGTCGACCACCACCGGCGGATTGCCGGGCCCCGCGGCGATCGCGCGCTTGCCCGAGGTCATCGCCGCCCGAACCACCGCGGGCCCACCGGTCACCACGATCAGCCGGACGTCCCGGTGCTTCATCAGACTTTGGGCGGACTCGATCGTCGGCTCGGCCAGACCGACGACCAGATTGGCGGGGCCGCCGGCGGAGACGATCGCCTCGTTGAGCAGCTGGATGTGGCGGGCGCTGACCTTCTTCGCGCTCGGATGGACGTTGAAGATGACGGAGTTTCCCCCGGCAACCATCCCGATCGCGTTGTTGATGATCGTCTCGGTGGGGTTGGTCGAGGGGGTGATCGCCCCGACCACGCCGAACGGGGCCCTCTCGATGAGCGTCAATCCATGGTCGCCGGTGAATGCCTGGGGCTGGAGGATCTCGATTCCCGGGGTCTTGTTCGCGCAGAGGAGATTCTTGACGACCTTATCCTTTGCCCTGCCCAGCCCGGTTTCCTCGACCGCGAGGTGGGCAAGCTCTTCGGCGTGCCGGCGGGTGACCTCGCGCATCGCTTCGATCGCCCGGCCCCGGCCCTCGAGGGCGACGTCGCTCCAGCGCTCGCACGATTCCACCGCGGCGCGCGCCGCCGTCTCCAGCTCGTTGAAAATTCCGCGCTCTCCCCTGGACCCGATCGGGATTCCGGCGGTGCTTCGCCCGGCGGATCGACCCGGTGGGGCGGGGGAGGGCGGCGGGGGAGCCGGCTCGGCCCTGGGCAGCCGCTCAAGCTCGGGCGAGAGCTTGCGGAGGACCTGATCGACGATGGTGTTGATCTGGCTTTCGTCGAGGATCATTCCGCCCGCCTCCTTCGCCCACGCCGCTTAGGCCGCGCTCGAACCGCGGACCTTGCGCCGCTTGGTCGGGGGTTGGGGAGGAGCGGGACCGTCCCCCTCGTAGTAGATGTTGGCCATCGCGTCGTCAAAGACGACCAGAACCCGATCGGGCTCCTTCCCCCGCTTCTTGGTCCGCTCGCGCACCTCTTCCACGAGGGACTGGGTGCTTCCCGATTGAAGTGGTTTCTTCGTCCGAATCGTCTGTACGGGCATATTCTCCAGTCACTCCTTGACGTACTTCAATTTTCCCCCGACCTCGATCTCGTCGACGATGGCCATGATCGTCGCGTCCACCGGCCGATCCTTCGTGACCTTCGTTTGGCGGGCTGACGATCCGGAGGCGTAGAGAACCACCTCGCCGATCCCCGCGCCGATCGCATCCGCCGCTACCACCAGGGTCGAGGTGGGCTTCCCTTCGAGGTCCAGCCCGCGCACCAGGAGAAACCTGAGCCCTTCCAGCTCCTCCTCCTTGCGCGTGGCGATCACGGTCCCCACAACCTTTCCGATCAGCATGGAAGGCTGGGCTAGGTGCCGCCGGTTTCGGCTTTGGCCTGGTCGAGTCGACCCAGCGGCAGGACCAGATCGACGTTCGGGTGCGGGCGGGGGATGACGTGCACCGAGACCAGCTCTCCCACCCGTTCCGCCCCGCGGGCCCCCGCCTCGGTCGCCGCCTTCACCGCCGCGACGTCGCCGCGGACGATCGCGGTGACGTAGCCGCCGCCGATCTTTTCGTAACCGATGAGCTCCACCTTGGCCGCCTTCACCATGGCGTCTGCCGCCTCCACCATCCCCACGAACCCCTTGGTTTCGATCATCCCCAGCGCTTCAGCCATTTGGTTTCCACCTCCCGAACGCAGCGTCAGATTACGTCACTTGTCCTTGAACGGACCGCTTTCCTTGCCGGTGATCGCCTTGAGCGACGCGGTGGCGGCCAATGCGGCGGAGTCGATCTCCGATTCGCTGCCCGCCATGTACAACCTGCCGAAAGCGCCGAACGGCGTCACATCCACCAGCCTCACGTTGGCCGCCTTCTCCGCCTCGTTCGCCGCCAGCGCCGCGTAGGCGGCCGGCTCGGTTTCGAGAATGAACAGCGACTGCCCCGGCTCGATCATCGATCCGAATCGGATCCGGTCGAGAATCATCGCATGCATCGGCTCGATCGCCCGGATGATCGTGTTGGAGACGAGCTTCGGCTTGAGGCGCTCCTCGATCGAAACGCCGAGGTAGCGCAGGATGGCATCGCCCGCGCTGCGCACCTCTCCCTTGTCATCGCTGTGGACCTCGAGCATCCCGTACGCCCGCTCCACCACCAGCGTCGCCGGAAAGACCGCGGTCTGCTTGAGCGCGACGTCGATCACGCCGTGGATCGCCATCCCGGGGGCTATCTCCACGAACAGCGAGGCCACATAGGGGACGGGAAAATATCCACGGCAAGTGGTGCAAATATGGGCGGCCAGCTGCGGCTGAAGCGAATCGATGAAGACGAACGTCCGAAGCGACGTGGCCAAGAGAATTCCTTTATGGACCACCGAAGCCGACTGCTATAGCGAACTGAACAGTTCGTTGACAAGCGTCACGTCAAAGTGGCGGTAAGGCTCCAGCGTGATTCGCCCAGCATCGATTCTTGCGGCAATGCTGGTCCCGCTGGCCGCGATCGCGCAAGCGGATGACCCGCCCAGCCCTGATTCCGTTCGGGAATTTCCAACGCCGGCCTACCTGCCGCGCTCCGCCTTCGTCGGCACATACGTGAATACCGCGGTTACGCCCCAAGTCAGGTTCGAGTGGGAGCTCACGCTGATCCAGCGGCGGGTCCATGCCCTGGTCCTGGTGCTCGAAGGGGGCGGTGGCTACGGACTTGCGCTGCCGAACAACCTCGGCCCGGCGGGGAATCTCTCGATGAACCGGCTCTACCAGCTCACCGCGCTCGCCGGTCTGGGCTTCCGGGCCGATGAGCCGGGTGGATGGCACTGGGGCGCGCAGATCGCGACCGGTCCTTTGTTCTACGGCGCTCGATTCAACGACTCCTCCACCGAGGATTCGGCCTGGCCGATGGCCGAAGCGCGGGTGCAGATCGGTTTGAGGTCCGGCGCGTCGGTCTACGGAATCGCGCTTGGCTACGGGCTGGTCTATCCGGGGCATTCCCAGACCCTCACCACGCCGTTCCTCGGCGGATTCATGGTCGGCTTTTTTGTCGACCGCAGATAGCGGGGTCCCTTCGCGCACATCTGGAGCCATGCCTCGGAGCCGAATCGGCCGGTGCGCGCCGCGGCATCCCGTCTGGATCCTTGCTTCTGCCGTCGGCCGCCGCATAAGTTGTGACACTGACTAGGACGACTCTGTTGCCCCTGACTACCGAAGCGTTCGGGCTGAGCGACATCGGCAAGAAGCGACAGCACAACGAGGACGCGATGTTGATCGAGCCCGCCCTTGGGCTCTACGTCGTGGCCGACGGGATGGGAGGGCACGCGGCGGGGGAGGTCGCCAGCGCCCGGTCGATCGAGGTCGCCCGCGAACACATCCAGACCCACCGGAAAGCGATCACCGACCTCGCCGAGGATCCGACGCCCTCTCACCGCGCGGGGGCGACGGCGGTGGTCGAGACGGCGGTCCAGCGCGCCTGCGCCGACATCTACCGGACCGCGACCGCGGATGCCTCCAAGCGGGGGATGGGGACGACCTTCGCTTGCCTCGTCGTCGCGGACCGCCGGGGGGTGATCGGCCACGTCGGCGATTCGCGCGTCTACCTCGTGCGCAACGGCCAATGCCACCGCCTGACCGAGGACCATACCCTGGTGAACGCGCAGCTCAAGGCGGGGACAATCAGCAAGGAGCAGGCGGTCAGCTCCCAGTACCGCAACGTGATCACCCGGGCGGTGGGAATCCAGGAGTCGGTCCAGGTGGACACGCTAATCGTCGATCTCGTGCCGAGGGACGTGTTCCTGATCTGCTCGGACGGGCTGCACGGATACCTCTCGGACAGCGAGATCGCCTCGATGGTGGAGGCTTTCCCCCGGGAGGATCTGCCCGCCAAGTTGATCGCCATCGCCAACGAGCGGGGAGGGCGGGACAACATCACCGCCGTCGTGGTCTCGGTCGGCGGCGACGAGGCACTGGTCGGCGAAGTGTCCGAGGCCGAGTCCCGGATGGAGGCGCTGCGAAGGATTCCGCTCTTTCGCCACCTCACCTATAAGGAGCAGACCGCGGTCCTGTCGCTCGCCACCACGCGCTCGTATCCCGCCGGTCGCGAGATCTTCATCGAGGGCCAGACGGGTGAGGAGCTCTACGTGGTCATCCGCGGACGCGTCTCGATCGAAAACGGCGGCGTCGAAATCGCCGAGCTCCGCCCCGGCGGACACTTCGGCGAGATGGGTCTGATCGACAACGCGCCCCGCTCCGCCACGGTGCGCGCCACCGAGAACACCCGGGTGATGGTGATCTCCCGGGCGGATCTGATGAACCTGATGCGCAAGGAGTCGATCCTCGCGGTGAAGCTGCTCTGGAGCTTCGTGCAGGTCCTTTCCGATCGCCTGAGGCTGACCAATTCCGAGCTCTCCGAGGCCCGCCAGGAATTGGCGGTGGTGCACGCGATCCAACCGTTTGCCGAGGACTGAAGCGATGAGCCTGGGCGGCCTCAAAGCGAAGCGGGTGGCATTGGGAGTCGGGGGAGGAATCGCCGCCTACCGGGCGGCGGACCTGGTTCGCGAGCTTCGGCACGCCGGCGCGGAGGTCAGGGTGGCGATGACCGAGTCCGCTCAGAAGTTCGTCACGCCGCTCACCTTCATGTCCCTCTCCGGCAACCCGGTGCTGACCGACTACTTCGACGCTGCGCAGGAGGGGCTGTTCGGGCACCTGCAGCTCGCGCGCTGGGCCGACCTCTACGTGGTCGCCCCGGCCACCGCCGACCTTCTCGCCCGCCTTCGCGCCGGGATGGCCAACGACGCGGTCGCCACGTCGCTGCTCGCCTTCCGGGGACCGGTGCTGCTCGCCCCGTCGATGAACGTGGCGATGTACGAGAATCGGATCACCCAGGAGAACCTCAAGGCGCTGACCGCCGATCCCCGGTTCTCGGTGGTCGGTCCCGGGGTGGGCCTTCTCGCCGATGGCGATGTCGGCCCCGGGAGATTGGCCGAGCCGGAGGAGATCGTGCAGGCGCTGGCGAAGTTGGCTTCACGGGGCGCGCTTTCCGCAGCCAAGGTGCTGGTCACCGCGGGTCCGACCCGCGAGTTCCTCGATCCGGTTCGCTTCCTCTCCAACCCCTCCACCGGGAAGATGGGGCTGGCGATCGCCGACGCGGCCAGGGCCCTGGGAGCGGAGGTGACGGTGATCCTCGGCCCAGTCGGCGAAGCGCAGTCCACGGGCGCGGAGATCGTGCGGGTCACCAGCGCCGAGGAGATGGACGGCGAAGTCCTGAAACGGATTTCCGAAGTCGACTACTTCGTCGCCGCCGCGGCGGTCAGCGACTATCGACCGAGGACCCGGGCGAGCCAGAAGCTGAAGAAATCCGATTCCGACGAGAAGCTGGTTCTGATGCGGACGCCGGACGTCCTCGCCGATGCGTCCAAGAAGGTGGCGCGGCTTCCCCGGAAGCCGATGTTGGTCGGCTTCGCCGCGGAGACGGAGCGGCTGGCTGAAAACGCTCAGGCGAAGCTGCTCAAGAAAGGCCTCGACGTGATCGTGGCGAACGACGTCTCGCAGCCCGGCGCCGGCTTCGCGGTGGATACCAACCGGGTCACCGTGCTCTCCAGGCGCGGCGATCGGAGAGAGCTGGCGGGGACCAAGGCGGATGTCGCCCGCCAGATCTGGGATTTCCTGATTGGCTACGCCGAAGGAAAATCGGGCAGCTCGGGCAAAGTCAGTCGCCCGTGAATCGCGTTGCGGAAGGCCGGGCGCGAGAGGCGTACCGCCTCATCGACATCCCTGGGCATCAGATCCTTCCGCTTCTTCAACCGGGTCCGTAACACGGTAGCCATGTGCAGGTTGCGACCCCCGGTCGGATCCGCGGTGGTGCACTCGGCGCTGGTCCCGTTGGCGAGCATTCCGACGATCTGATTGACCGCCAATCGCTCGCAGTCGCGCACCTCTTCGTCGGTGAGGGTCATCTCGCGCTCGCGAGCGACCACCTCGCTCATCCGCTGCCAGCGCTTCAGTCTCGCCGCGAGCAGCAGGCTGCCGAACATCTTTTTCGACACCGAGAACGGAATGATGTGGCTGTCGGCGAGAACTTCTTCCAGGTGATCGTCGTGCTCGCGATAGGCGGCCTGGGAGACGTGCCGGGCGACCTTCCAGAGGTGCGGCGACAGCTTCTGGTCGTAGCGCAGCTCCCAGTAGGCGTGGCCGGAAACCCGGGTGCGGAAGCTCTGAACGGTCTTGTAGGGAACGTAATAGTTGTGCGCGACCGTATCGGCGGCCAGGTGCGCCAGGAAGCCGAGCGAGAAGGCCTTCTGGGGGTCTCCCTTCGCCCGGTCCAGCACCTGAAAGCCGACGTTCCAGTTATGACAGTGGACCGCGTAGGGCGAGAGGTTCTTCCCCACGATGATGTCCGCGGCGAGCGAGCCATAGAGGAACTCGCTGGAAAAATTGCTCAAGATCATCCGGGTCGCGGTGCTCAACACGGAGAGGTTCTCCAGCGCGCCGGAGGAGAAGTTCAGGTGCGCCAGCGGCCCCCAGGCCAGCGCGTCGGTCGGCCAGAGCAGGAAGGCGAGGCCCACAGCCACGCTGAGTGATGCGATCGAAATTTGGAGAAAGCGGCTCTTCATGAAACCCCGTTGCAAATTTAACCCTCGCAACAAACTTCCAGCCAGGTTAAAGAGTACCGGGAGGACGGGGGCGCGGTAAAGAAACGCTAAGAGCTGAAGCCCTGTGTCATACACGCCGCCCGGACCTGAGCTGAGAACCCTGCTGGAAGATGTTCGTCGACATCTCGACTGGCAGGCGGCCGACGGGCGGACCTCCATCCCGTTAAACGGGGATTTCGCATCTAGGGGTTCCGGCGCACCCGCCACCGAGGCAGCCGCGACACTCCCCACCTCGGCAAGCAAGGCGACGCCGCCCCGCGAGCCGACGACGGTGGAGCCAACCGGCGCCAGTGTCGCTACCTCTTCGCGCTCCTCGGCGATCGCACGCCCACCGGCCACCCCGGCGGAGCACCGGACGCTCGAGGAGATCCGCGCCGAGATCGGCGATTGCCGGCGGTGCAAGCTGTGCGGCGGACGCACGCAGATCGTCTTTGGGGTGGGCAACCCGAAGGCCGAGCTGGTGTTCGTCGGCGAAGGCCCAGGCGCGGAGGAAGACGCCCAGGGCATCCCCTTCGTGGGCAAAGCCGGTCAGCTTCTCACCAAGATGATCGAGGCGATGGGCTTTCGCCGGGACGAAGTCTACATCTGCAACGTGGTGAAGTGCCGGCCGCCGGGGAACCGCAACCCGGAGCCGGACGAGATCGAGGCTTGCGAACCCTTCCTGCGCGCTCAGCTCGGCTCGATCAACCCCAAGGTCATCGTCGCCCTCGGCAAATTCGCCGCGCAAACGCTGCTTCGCGATCCGACGCCGATCACGCGCCTGCGCGGCAACTGGCGCGAGTACTGCGGCATTCCTCTGATGCCCACCTTCCATCCCGCATATCTTTTGCGCAATCCGGCGGAGAAGAAAAACGCCTGGCTCGATCTCCGGCAAGTGATGAAGACTTTCGGAAAGCCAGGCGCAGCCCGCGATTAGTTCGACCGCCTCCGGAATGCACGCCCTCCACGCACCCTTATCCAGGCCAATCTGATGCACGGAACAGTCGAAATCCATGAGGTACAATCCGCGGTGCTCGTCGGCAATCCGCTGGGGGACCCCGCCCAGCGACGAATGCCGGTGTACCTGCCCCCCGGCTACTCCTCGAGCTCGGACTCGTTCCCCACCGTCTACTTTCTGCACGGGTTTTCCGGAAGCGCCACCTCCTGGCTCAACACTTCGGCGTTTACCCCGAACGTGATCGAGCGGCTGGACGAGCTCATCGGCAAGGGAGTCATCCCGTCGGTGCTCGGCGTCTTCGTGGATGGGTGGACGGCGCTGGGTGGTAGCCAGTGGCTCAACAGCGAGGCGATCGGACGGTACCGCGAATACCTCGCCCGGGATGTGGTTGCCCACTTCGATCAGGCCTTGCGGACAATCCCCAAGGCGACCTCTCGCGCGGTGGTCGGCAAGAGCTCCGGTGGGTACGGCGCGCTGGTGATGGGCTGCCGCCACCCGGAGGTGTTCGCGCACGTCGCATCTCACTCCGGCGACGCGTACTTCGAATACTGCTACCTCCCCGAATTTACCAAGGCGGCCGGTCCGCTCCTCAAGGCCGGGGGCGTCGAGCCCTGGTTTCGCGAGTTCAGTCAGCGCGCCCGCGAAACGCGCGTGCGCAGCGAGGACTTTCCGGTGATCAACCTGATCGCGATGTCCGCCGCGTATTCGCCGAAAAAGGGCGAGCCGATGGGCATTGAGCTTCCGTTCGATCTGCCGACCGCGCGCATCCGGCCGGACGTCTGGGGCCGATGGCTGGTCAACGATCCGGTGCGGTTCGTTCCGAGGAGCCTGCCGGCGCTGGCGAAGCTGAGCAGCCTCTTCATCGACTGCGGAATCCGGGACGAATACTCCCTGCGCTGGGGCGCCCGCATGCTCGTGGACGAGCTTCGCGCGGCGCAGATCGAGGTGGTCCACGAAGAATTCGAAGACGGCCACGTGGGGATCAACTACCGCTACGATCGCTCGCTGGCCTACCTCGTGCCGAGGATGGCGCGCAGCTGACGCGAACGCGTCCGCGACCGCGCGAACGTGCCCGGCCGTGACCGTTCTCTTCTAGCGGCCGCGGAGGGCGAGCCAGACGCCGCCCAGGATCGCTGCGCCGGCGATGATCAGCCTCGTCGTGAGCGACTCACCGAGTAGAAGAATCGCGGCGGCGGCGGCGAGGATCGGCACCGAAAGCTGCACCGCGGCGGCCCGGGTCGCCGAAAGGAAGGGAAGGGCCGCGTACCAAAGACTGTACCCGACGCCGGACGCCAGCGCCCCGGAGCCGACCGCCAGGCCGATGCCGCCCGCGGTCAAGTGCACCGGGCCGAGACCTACCACGCTCAAGAGAGCAGTCATCGGAAGCGTGCGGATGAAGTTCGAAGAGGTGTTGGCCAGTGGATCCTTCGAGCCGCGGCCGCGCAGCGAGTAGACGCCCCAGGCGATTCCCGCGCCGATCATGAGAAGCGCGCCGGTCGAATCCGGCGCGTGGGCGCCGCGCAGGTTCAAGAAGGCCAGACCTCCCAGCGCGAGCGCAATCCCCAGCCATTGCCTGGGTCGCGGCCGCTCCCCGCGGATCAGCCCCCAGGCGAGCATCGTCGCCTGGACCGCCCCGAACAGGAGGAGCGCCCCGACGCTGGCCCCGATGCGAACGTAGGAGGCGGAGAAGGCCGCCGCGTAAGCGAACAGCGCGAGGGCGGAGACCCAGCTTCCGCCCGCGATCGGAGAACCCCCGCGAATCGCGAGGATGAGCGCAAGGGCCGCGGCCCCGGAGACGAGTCGCACCGAGGTGAAGCTCGCCGGATCGATCAAGCCCAACCCCAGCGCTCTTCGGCAGAGCAGGGAGTTGGCGGCGAAGCCGATGAGCGCGAGGAGGGTGAGCAGCAGCGTCCGCGTTTCGCGCGACATGGGGCGCGCACCCTACCACGGTTGCGATTTAGCCCCTGAGAGGAACTGCCCGGGCTTCATCCCGGGGCTTACGTCCTACGACGCGATGCGGGCGAAGAGATAAACGGCCGCGGGAAGGAGCAGATTGTCGCTTCCCCGGGGCGCCAGCGCCTCCGCGGCCGAGGCCACCAGGCCGATTCCGACCCAGGCCAGCGGATGGACGGCCGCCCCGAAGTAGGCCGACGCGACCCAACCGCCGAGGGCCGCCGCGATCGCGACCACCGCCGAGCCCTCCACGCTCTTCGACTTGCCGCCGCCGACCGCGAAGAAGTGCCGCCCAAAGCGCCGCCCGATCGCCCCGCCGATCCCGTCGCCCAGCGCGAGGGCGAGCAGCGCCGCCGCGGCCGGGAACGGATGGAGATGAAAGGCCAGCCAGGTCATCGCCGCGAACGAAAGCGCGTAGAAAGTGAGGCCGCCGAAGCGCTCATCCTCGTCGGAGACGCTGCGCTGGAAACCGGCCACCGCCCCGAATCGAGACGACAGCGGCTGCACCATCAACAAGCCCAGACTGGCGGCGACGGTGATGGCGATCGGGGCTGCCCCCGAATGCCAGAACGGCCATCCGAACACCCAGGCGCCGGCGCCGACGTGAAGCAGATCGCGCACGTAGGTGGTCGCCAATCCCATCGCGCGCAGTCCGACGCAGCCGAGCAGGGCGGCTGCCAGACACGCGACCCACAGCGCTGCTTGAAGCCCGTCGGCCATGCGATTCGCTCGCGCGGGTGCTATGCAGCCCGCTTGAACCGATGAACACCCTATCGATGGTGGTGCTGATGGCCCTTTTATCCTCTCCCGAGAAACACGCTCACTCCGATAAGCACGGGCAGCATGGAAACCCGTCGAACATCGACGAATACATCGCCAAGATGGAGGCCCCGGAGCGGGCCGCCTGGCAGAAGCCGACGGAGGTGATCCAGGCCCTGGCGCTCAAGCCGGGTCAGGTCGCTTGCGACATCGGAGCGGGCCCGGGCTATTTCGCGCTTCGGCTGTCGAGCGTGGTGGGCGAAGGCGGGGCGGTCTACGCGGTGGACGTCGAGCCGCGCATCCTCAAGGTGCTCCTTTCGCGGATCGAAAAGAGCGGGGCGAAGAATGTGGTCCCGGTCCTCTCGCTTCCCGGCGATCCGCTGCTTCCGAAGGGCGCCTGCGACCTGATCCTGATCGTCGACACCTTCCATCACTTCCCCGATCCGGTCGCATACTTACGTCGACTCGCCCAGTCGCTGCGGGACGGGGGAGCGATCGTCAACATCGACTTCCACAAGCGGGAGCTGCCGGTCGGACCGAAAGAGCACAAAATCTCGCGCGACGAGTTCCTCGCCACGGCTCGGGCGGCCGGACTGACGCTCAAGGCCGAGCACACCTTTCTGCCCTACCAATACTTCCTGGTGCTCGAGCCCGATTCCCCGCGGCAACGCTAAGGCCCGCCGCGCGTCCATTGGAAACGGCAGGAGGTCCCAGACGATGAAGGTGGCGGTGATTGGCAGCGGTGGGTTGGGAGGGCTCGTCGGCGGGATGTTGGCGCGCGCGGGGGTCGAGGTGGCCTTTCTCGCCCGGGGCCGCAACTTGCAGGCCCTTCAGGAACAGGGCCTTCGCGTCACCAGCCCCCTGGGCGACTTCTCGATCCGGCCGGTGGTTGCGTCGTCGGACCCCGCCGCCCTCGGGCGCGCGGACGTCGTTCTGGTCGCGGTGAAGGCGTGGCAGGTGACGGGAATCGCGCCGACCCTGCTGCCCCTGTTGAAGCAGGACACCACGGTGATTCCGGTCCAGAACGGGGTCGAGGCCGCCGATCAGCTCCAGGGGGCGCTGCCGGCCGGAGCGGTGGTCGGCGGCATCTGTCATGTGCTGGCGTGGCTGGAGCAGCCGGCGCAGGTCGTCCATCGGGGCAGGGCGCCGCTGATCACCCTCGGCGAGCTCGGCGGCAAGATCAGTCCGCGGCTCGAGAACATCGCCGAGTCCTTTCGACGAGGCGGAATCTCGATGGCTCTCTCTGCGGACATTCGAGCCGATCTCTGGGAGAAGCTGCTGTTCGTGGAGCCGCTGGGAAGCATCGGCGCGGTCACCCGCGTGCCGGTGGACGTCTTTCGTTCCGTCCCCGAATCGCGGGCGATGCTGCTCGAAGCAATGCAGGAGATCCAAAGGATTTCGAAGGCGCTGGGGATACGCCTGCGTCCGGAGGCTCTTGAAAAATCGACGGTGCGAATCGACGCCCTTCCCGCCGGCTCGACGACTTCGATGCATCGGGACATCGTCGAAGGTCGTCCCTCGGAGCTGGAAGAGCAGACCGGCGCCGTGGTCCGGTTCGCCAACGAGACGCGCACCGCCGCCCCGGTCCACGCTTGGCTGCGGTCCGCGCTGCTACCTCAGGAATTGCAGGCCCGGAAGAACGAGATGGGCGCCCCCGCGTCGTCAGCCCGATAGCGGTCCGGCTAGTCGTCGGGATCTACCGCCTCGGTGGTTGGCGCCGTGGCTGCCCCGGCGCAGGTGCGCTCGTTGAGGATAAGCGGTGGAAGTGGACGGCGGTGGAAATCGAAGCTGTCGAGCACCTCATTCGCCAGGAGATCCCTGTCCGTCAGGGCCTCGAGGCCGAATCGCCTCTCGGCAAACTTCAACAGCGAAGAGTACTCGTAGACGGTGTGCGAGATGTGACCCTGCTTGGCGTAGGGGGAGATGATGATCAGCGGAACGCGCGGGCCGAAGCCGTAGCGGTCCACCGTCGGCGGTGGGACGTGATCGTAGAATCCGCCGAAGTCATCCCAGGTGAGAAAGACGGCGGTCGAATTCCAACCCGGCCCCTGCATCACCGCGTTGAGCTGGCGCACCGTCCAGTTTTCCCCCATGCAGGTGCTCGCGGGCGGGTGCTCGCTGAGGCCGCTGCCCACGACCACCCAACTGACCGCCGGCAGATTGCCGGCCAGTGCATCGGTCACGAACTGGCTGGTATCGACGACCTTCTCGTCCCAGAGGGGGCTGAATCGGATGTGGCTGATCGCCTGAAACGACGACCAGATGAATCCCGATTGGCCGAAACCTGGTGCGTAGTATTTCCAGGAGATGTTCGCCTCCTCGAGGCTGTCGGCGAGCGTCTTGAAATCAAAACAGGGATACACCTGTGAAAAGGTGCCCTGGTCGTCCAGCACCTGCACCGTCGCGGTGGGGGCGGCATCGCATCCCCAGATTCCGCCGGTCGGATTGTTGACCGCGCCGCCCGACTGGGCCCCGACCGTATAGAGGTGGTTGGGGAAGCTGGGCCCGGTCAACGAAGAGAACATCGCGTCCGCCAGGGTGAAATAGCGCGCGTAGGCAAAGTAGTTCGGGATGTCCTCCTCGAGGTACTGCGAGTAGCCGGAGAGGTCCCCGCCGCCGCCGATGAGATCAAACTGGTTCATCTGGCCGCCGTTGATCGCCCTGACCGCGCCCTGGAAGGAGTGATCGATGTCGTGGGTCAGCCGGTCCGGCTGCCGCGACAAGGGGATGACCTCGCCGGTGTGAATCATCCCTTCCGTCACCCCATCCGCGCCGGGGAATGTTCCGAAATAGTTGTCGAAGGTGCGGTTCTCTTTCACCAGAAAGACGATGTGCTGGATCCGGCGCAGCCCGCGGTGGTGATGGTGATGGTGATGCTCTTCTCCATCGTTGCCGCGCTCCTCGGGGGAGGTCTGTCTGTTGTCCGACTCAGCCAGGGCACGGTTCGATCCCGAAGCGATGCACAGCACAAGGGCAAGTCCTGAAACTCCCGACTTCCAGATCCATCCAACTCTCATCGCCGACTCCAATCTCAGGCCACGACTCCAATTCTCAGACCTCCAACACCCGAGGTGCCGGAAGGTGAATTT
>Ga0070708_100000295_pt1 | contig 37646 bp, 27 predicted proteins | sample KBSK5503metaG_FD_65469 | JGI IMG/M metagenome (GOLD analysis project Ga0070708, IMG submission 65469) | Corn, switchgrass and miscanthus rhizosphere microbial communities from Kellogg Biological Station, Michigan, USA - KBS K5-50-3 metaG | ecosystem: Host-associated > Plants > Roots >... | reverse complement strand
GGCGAACCTTGATCCCAGGTCATTTCCACACCCTCCGAGTGGTGCCGGAAGTAGTCTAGATTAAGACGAAACTGGCCGGCCTCTTCAGTGCGAATAATGTTGCGAAACTCATGGATGAAACGAGGCTGTCCATAAGGCGCGAGACCCATTATCTTGCCTTCATCGCCATAGTGCGGGAACCCCAGAAACTGTGTTGTGGCGGTATAGAGGATCCCGACTGAATGGGGAAACTCTACCTGGCCCATGACCTCAATCGAATTCCCTTCTCCGACAGCCCACATTGTCGAGATGAAATCACCGAAGCCGTCGAGAGAGAGCAACGCGGCGCGCTCAAAGGGCGAGACGAAGAAAGAGCTGGCGAGATGGGCCCGATGATGCTCGATGTTGTGAAACCGGGCGCGCAAACACCACTTCGCAACGCCCAACTGCCGTGCGAGTTCGTCTTTCAGATCGCGAACCCTGGTTGCGTTTCCAAGACGGACTTGAATCTGCCCAAGGATTCCGCGGCCATTTCCGTTCTCCAGTTCGCCCTCTGCTATCGTGGTCACTGTTTTCTGCCGGTTTCCTAGCGCCGTCTGCGTCGCGGCTCTCGTCGCTGCAAAAAGGATTTTCTTGTGCAGATGTGCCGACGGATCGCGAGAGATGCCGATATGCTCAACTTCCTCGATGCCAATACCTGCCATTTTCAGACAGTAACCAATCGCCTGGGAGGGAAACCCCGCGCAGTGCTTCAATCGATTGAAGCGTTCCTCTTCAACTGCAGCGATTAGTCTGCCATCTTTTATGATGGCAGCCGAAGCGTCGCCGTGATAAGCGTTGATACCAAGTATGTGCATGAAATCTGGTGGGTATTGGATGAAGCCGATTATGGCTCGAAGGATTTAGAGTTTTGTGCTTTCCGCTTTGAACTTTGCCGGTGAATCGTGTGTGTTGAAACTTCCGACTGGAACTTTGGGCTTTGAGATTACTGCCTGACCTGCTGCCGAGTGCTCGAGCAGGTATAGCGAGAGCATCAACTCAGCCACGGCGCGCTGAAAGGCATAATAGAATCCCGCCCAGCCATCTAAAACTCCGCCGCGCAGGACGAGGCAGTAGAAGAGCATTGCGGGTGGAGCTATGATGCGCCAACGTCGGATGCGATCGGTCCAGCTCAGACTCCTGGGTTCCGATGCGAGCAGCTTCTTAGCTTCGAGTTCTGTATAGCGAACCTGTGATTGAAACCAGCGACTGAGTGGCTTGCGATCGTCATGCAGAATCGGCGAACGCAAGTTCCCAACGGTTCCAGTCAACTGAAGTTTCTGTGTGTGTCCGTCCTGGGTATAGGAAGCGTGTTCACGACGGTAAAGCACAGTAACAGGAGGATAGATCCCGCTTCTCAATCGTTTCCCATTTACGCAGTAGACAAACCTGGCGCGGTAACCTGCAACGTGCGAGGGAGGCCGCAGCAGGTTGAGTTCGGCGGTGAAATCTTCGCAAATGACGTAATCTGCATCAAGAGCGAGAATCCACGGGGTGGTTATTCCGGTTTCCCATGCGCCAAAACTCCACTGCCTCTGATGTGAATCAAATGCGCGCCGGCAGAAGCGTACACTGGGAAAGCTGGACGCTATGTCGACCGTTTCATCATCGCTAAAACTATCAACCACAACAATGTCTCGAGCCCAACGCAACTGCTCCAACGTGCGACCGATATTCGAGGCTTCGTTGTAGGTAAGAATCAGTGGAGTGATTTGCTCAAGCATGGACGATTACCTGCGATTGTGGTTGAGCGCGCTCGGCCAAAAGCTGAGAGTAGACGAGTATTAATTGGCCGGCGATGTTGCGCCAGGTAAATCTCCTCGAGAACTCTTTCCCCGCTATTCCGCGACGTGCCCTTTCAGCGTTAGAACAAAATATCTCCTTTAAGACAGCTTCGATAGACGCCTTTTCAACGTCGGCCAGCCAACCGGCTCCGGCGTTGAGAATATCCTCCGCCAGATGCACATGGGGGCTGACAAGCACGGGAACACCGAATGCCATCGCCTCCATCGCGCATAGCCCAAAGTTTTCGTGATAAGACGGAAGGGCCAGGAGTGAAGCTTGACGCAAGAAAGCGTTCTTCTTTTCGCCCTCAAGCCAACCAGGGAATAGCACTGAGTTTTCCAGACAGTGCGTTGCCACTTTTTTCCTCAATGCTCCTACATACTCTTCTGGCCCTTCTCCGGCGAAGACCAAGCGCCAGTTGGAAAACTCTGGCTGCTTAACCAGAGGTAAGAAGGCATCGAGTAAAGCATCGAGGCCCTTAGTTGGCAGCAGTCTGGAGAGCACCAGTACATAACGATTTGTGGCTAGTTCAGGAAATTCAGTCGCGAAACGGTCCTGTTCGAAGTCTGTGTCGTCGAATTCTGCATGGAAGCCAAGCGGCACTACTGTGCCATGAGCTAAACCGAGAGACTGCTCAGTGGCTTCTTGTTCAGCAAGCGATGTGTAGTGGACTGCGGCTGCATCGGCGAGCATGCGTCTGCCTGCCAGGCGCCAGTACATCGTTTTGCGGAACGATTTCTGTTTCATGCTCCACGGATCGAGGGTGCCCAGCGGTCTCACAATGTAAGGGACGCCCTGGTTGCGACAAGCGCGTGCGGCTGCAATGGAAGCGTGATTGAAAACAGCATGAATGTGAACCAGCGCAAAGTCTCTTACATTTGCATTCAGCCACACCGTAAGCGGTCTCGAATACTTGAAAGAATTGCCCAGCTGCGCCCGGAAAAATATTGCATGTATACCTTTGTACTTGACAGGTGTTCCCATTGGAATCTGCTCGCCGTTGAGACCCTTATCCGTAGCGGCGACCAAGACCTCAGTTCCCTGCTCTTGCAGAGCCCTGCACATTGGGACGATCGCCAGGCCTGGCCCGCCGGAACGTTCTGAAACAGAAGGAATGACATGAAGGACACGCATCAAGGATATTCGCAGATTAGTTCGTGACTCCGTTGAGGTCACACCATTTTGCGAGAACGTAGAGAGCCCAGGGACGCGACCAGCCCACTGCTTTGGGGCGATGCAAGAAGCTCCCCCACACCTTTGCTACCGCATCAAACTCAAGACCAGTCCTTTTCAGTTGTTCCTTGTTACCGAGTACCGATGAGATTTCGTCGCGCAAGCACGACTGCATCCAACCTTCAAGCGGCAAAGTAAAACCCATTTTTGGCCGCGCAAGGAGATCTTGCGGCAGTAGGTCGGATACTGCGTCCGCAAGCAGCGGCTTCGGCCTCTGTCCACTGTCGTTGTTGAGTTTCCAGTCACCTGGTAGTCCGAGCACGTAACTCACGACCTCGACGTCGACGAACGGAACACGCACCTCCAACGAGTGCGCCATACTCATGGAATCCGTGTCGCGGAGAAGCGTGTTTGCCATGTAACCCTCTAACTCAAGTTGAGAGATCGCGTTGACCGGATCGAGTGAAGTTCGAGTTTCTGCCTGGGTTTTGAAGATATGCTCTGTTGCCAATTGGGATGTGTTCTGTTTCGGGGAGGCAGCCTCGTGTAGTTTCAGATTCGAAATGCGAAATCCAAAATCCGATATCCTGTGTACTTCGTCAGGCGCAAAGAGCTGGCGCGTAATGGTGTAGACATCAAGAGGCCGGCCCTTGCTTGCAGCCAGTTGCCAGAATTTCTTACGCTGCACCGAACCATTTAAGGCCCCCTTCCCGACTCCCGATACTGCTCGCAAGAGACCTTTTGTTGGACCGGAGATCGACTGGAGTTTGAGCGCTCGCCTGAAACTCGGGTAACCGCCAAAAAGTTCGTCGCTCCCCAATCCGGAAAGCGCCACAGTAATACCCGTCTCCTTCACCGCTTTTGAAACCACGTAGGTGTTGAGACCGTCTATCGTCGGCTGATCGAGACTACCCAGGGCATCCGGCAGCATTTTGAGCAGCCGATCCTCTCCCAGGTGAACCTCGCAATGATCTGTGTGAAACTTTTCCGCTACCAGTTGGGAGTGGTGTGCTTCGGTAAAGCTCTCATCATCGAAAACTACACTGAAGGTCTTGGGACTTTCTTTGCTGACGCGGCTCATCAAGGCAACCAACGCGCTGGAGTCCATTCCTCCAGAAAGAAACACGCCAAGAGGTACGTCGCTCACCAAATGCAGTCTTACTGACTCTTCCAGCTGCGAACGCAACCTGGCAACCGCCTCGCCACGAGATTTACCGTTCCTGGCTCGCGTGCTTTCCGGAGCCGAGGTTTGAAATTCGAAATTCGCGAGCCGCAATCCCTCATCAGCATCCGCACGCACGCAGAGATAATTACCAGGCAGCAACGAACGCACGCCTTCGATGATTGTGAACGGAGTCTGCACCGAACCGTAGGTCAGATACGAAGCTACGCCTTTGCTGCTGAGTTTCCGTGGTACGAGTCCACTCGCAAGCAACGCGCGGACTTCCGAAGCGAATAGAAATGAATTCTGCGTTCCTATCTTTGCATTGCGCAGTTCGGAATCCGAGTCTCCGGCGTAGTAGTAGAGCGGCTTAATTCCGAACCGATCGCGGGCCAGAATTAACTCCTCTTTACCGGCATCCCAGATCGCCAGCGCAAACATGCCACGTAACTTCTCAAATGCGCCAATCCCCCATTTGCGGTATGCGCGTAAGACAACTTCCGTGTCGGTGTTTGAACGCCACGGTCCAAAATCATCGCCAATCTCTCGTCGCAGTTCACGGAAGTTGTAGGTCTCTCCGTTGTAACTAATCCGATTTCCCGTTTCCGGATCGTACATCGGCTGATGTCCGGCACTTGTCGGGTCAATGATGGCAAGCCGCGTGTTGCCCAGGTACACCTGAAGCAGTTCGGATTTCGAATTACAAGCGACTCGCTTCAGTCCTCCGGTTCTCTCGTCTGGATCTGCACCTAGTTCGACGTAAGCGATTCCGTCGTCGTCAGGTCCGCGATGGCGAAGAGCCCGATTCATTCGCACCATCGCAGCGCGCAAGACATCGGAATTTGAGTTGCGCAATTCGGAATCGCCGCCAATGAGACGCGACATGGAATCCAGGCTCCTTATGATTCCCGATATGCTACACATTGTGGTTTTGAGAAATCGCCAACTGAGACTGGGAAGCTAGTTTCCAGACTTTCACTGAGACTGCTCTCTTTGCACAGGCAAGCCGGCCTGCCACAAGACCGCCGAAGTTTCCAACACATCGCGCGCATGCGCGGCTTGGACACGTTCAAGAATCCGACGACAAGCTTGCTTCACTTCATCGACTTCGATCTCTTTCAGGCAGCGCATTCCTTCGGTGATGCAAACCTTCAAGAAACACCCTTCGCAAGGTAAGCTGCGCCTCAACACCACGTGTCCTTCCCCGTAGGGGTTCCAATGGCCGGGCCAGTCCTGGGCGCACATAACCACTACGCAGGGCGTGGCCACAGCCGCCGCGAGATGCATAGTACCCGTATCATTGCCAACGTACATCGCGCATCGCGACAGGGCGGCAGCAGCTTGTCGTGGCGACAATACACCAGCCGCGTTAGTCCCTTTGCCCCAAATTCCGATCAGTCGATCTGCTGGGTCACGATCCTCAGGACCGCCAAAGACGATCGGATGGATGTTGCGCTCCTGAATCAATCCGCATCCCAGTTCGGCGAATCTCTCTTCAGGCCACACCTTTGACGGCCATTTGCTGCCAGGCCCGAATCCTACCAGCTCGCCTAAAGATCTGGCTGGCGCATGTTCGCTGAGCCAGGAATCTGCCGTTCGCCTCTCTTCGATGCTAAGAGTAAGATCAATCTTGGCCTCACCCGGTGGTGGAACAGGGATACCACTTTTCGCAAGCCTGCTTAGCAGATGATCCGCTTCATGCTTGACCTCGGGCAGCGGACTGGTGAGTGGCTCTAGCGGTTCAAACCCTTCATTACCAATCACGGTCCGGATACCCGCCAGGCGAAAGAAGAATAGGTCGCGGCGAACGTCAGCGGTGCTGCGAATGCGGGGAGCAAGATAGACCAGCAGGTCGAAATGCGCTCGACGTAGCCGAGTTAACAAACGAATCGTCACCAAAAGGTTTGACCGCGAATTACCAGAAGGGTAAGAGAGCCATTCATCAATCAAGCCGGCGGGCAAGGTTTGTCGAGGTGTAACATGGCGCGCCTCTGAATCCACGTTGCCAAGCAAGGCGATGTGCGCAAAGGGAAAAGCCTCGCGTATGGCGCGCAATGAGGGCAACGCGATCAGCGTATCTCCGAGTTCGCCAATACGGAATACAAGAATGCGCTCTTTTGATTTTTTAGAACGTCTATAAGTCAAGGTCTCGTCTGCTACGGAGGGTTCTATTGACTATGGGTTATTGCGAGGTTAGCTCCCTCTGCACGTAAAAACGGAGAGATCTTATTGATGGGCTGCTTGCGCCGCCAGCGAATGATAGGTAGTAGTACTAGAAGACTAAGACCTACTTGCTGCACAATTCCGCCAAGATAAGTGGCCATTTGAGATTCGACTCCGAGCATCTGGGGCAACAGGGCTATCCCCAGGCTGCTCATCAACAGCCCGGAAGATTTGCTCAAGAAAGCGCTTTGATAGAAATCGAAAAACATTCCCAAAAGAAACATTATTCCTATCACGCCAAGCCAGCCAAAGTTGATAAAGGCTTCAGCGAGAACGCCCACGCCAATAGCGACTGTGTCGAGGTCTTCTGGGTCGGTAACACCATAAGCAACCTGATAGAAGCGGTTGGCTTCGCTGACAGAAGGCTTGTCTGGCCAAAGAGCTCTGGGGATGAAAGTGATGAAAAGATACCTGTAGAGCTTGCCGTATTGATAAGGAACCACATCGGGCGTTTGCTCCAAGACGTTCGCTGACTGCGTAAGAAGGGAAACTCGTGAAACACTCTGATTCAAGAGCCCGCGCAACTCCGCACCCGATGGATCTCCGAGAGCGGTACCCCATTTTTCGAGAGAGGTGTTGACCCAGAATGATACCCGCTCCAAATGGCTGGCCTGCGTTTGTTGCGACCAATAGACACTCCGAAAATCCTCCTTGCCGACCTGAAAGAAGAGAGTGAATAGAAGCACAATTATGACGGCCAATCTCGGAATTCTGTTGCGCTCAGCAACGTAGGTTGCGGCACAAATGATCATAATTGAGGCGGCAGAACCTAACCATCCGGAAGAGAGACCGGCAAATAACCTAACGAACAAGAACCCGAAAACAAGGAGCTTGTCCAATCTTGAAGCTTCGCCGCGAAGGTAGATACGAAACATCAGAGTGAAGCCGAGCAAGGGTATAAACGATAATGCCAGAACGATCACTTGCCGGCCTCCCTCGCCCAGAACATATGTTGATGGTTCGAGCACCCACAGCAACGCGCTACTCGCCAACAGCACTCGTAGGTAATTGCGGGATCGATCTAGATTGATCTCAGGCAGGTGGTGAGGTACAAGCACGCCGCCGAGCCAGGCTTTCGTTCCCAGCCATAAGCATAAGACACCGACCAGGCACATAAGCAACGCGCGAGACAGCATTTCCACTTCGGCATCACGGCCGAAGATGGTTCTGGCGACGGGTATGGTCAGCTCACCCCAAAACAACGCCAGCGCGTAATAAACCCAGTACATCAAAGAGATCATGGCGAATACCGGCAGGTCGTTAATCTTGCGCTGGTGCCAGCTGACGTAGGAATACCAAGGAATAACGAGCAAAACTAGACAGACGGATAATTGCCAAATGCTGATCGGGTTCAAGCGCGTGAACCAGAGAAGAATTGTAAAGGCAAGGGGAGGCGCCACGATGCTTGCAACTCTCAAGAATATTGGCCTTAGTGGCTTTTGAGAATTCATTAGAGTTTAGTGTCCAGTATCGCTTGGACCAGACTATTCACTGCCGTGTCCACGGAAGATACTTGCGCTTTCTCTTTTGCTTTCTGACCCATGGCTGAAAGACGAGAAGGCTCTGCGGCATATTTTGTAATGAGCTCCGCCAGCTTGCTCGTTTGTCCCATTGGGAAAACGGCGCCGGTTATATCCTGCACGATCAAATCAGGACCACAGCCGACGCGGTCGGTCACAAAACAAGGAAGGCTGCACGCCATTGCTTCGTTGACAACCAACCCCCAAGTCTCACCACCATCGGACGGAAGAATCAGTGCATCAGCGGCAGCATACGCACGTGGAATCTCGGACTGATTAAGAAACCCTGCAAACATAATGGGAAAGTTCTCGATCGTGGTTAGCTCTTCACACGCGCTGCGTAGTGGTCCATCGCCTACCATGAGTCCGCAAATCGTGGCATCCGATTGCGCAGCGGCGCCAATTGCCTTCACAAAATCCAGAGGCCTTTTCTTTTCAATAAATTTTCCCGCAAAGAGAAAAACTGTCGAGCCGTCCCGAATTCCCCAACGTCCGCGCAAGTCCTGACGCTCAGGGAGAAGCTTCATAGACTCCGCTAAGAAAAACTCTGAATCCACAGCGTGCGGTACGATGTATGTGCGCTCTGGAGCTGCGCCGTAATGAAGAAAGTAGTCTCGTGACCATTTACCCACTGCCAAACACGCATCCAACTTGGGAATGAACCATCGATATAACGGCCATTTCGCAGCGCGTTTCACGCTCGAACGATCAGTGTGGAGATTCGAATCGCTTCGCATCATCACAGGAGTTTTTGTTTTCCAGCAAGCCCGCATGGTTTGCCAGGCACTCTTGTAATGCCAGCCGTTGATCACTACTGCATCAAACTTTTCTTCCTCGATGAGACTTCTGATTTCCGGAGTGTCTAGCCCGGAAAACTCATTGAGTGTCGGTTGGGCTGCCTCATTTTTTAGAAAGCGATGGAGATAACCTTCGAGCAACGAAATGTCCCAGTCGAATTCCATGCCAAAGCCGGCAGCTGCCTGTTCCTTAGGAGTAGCTTGGTGACAAAAGAAGACATGGAGATCGATGTGAGGATGCGCAGCCAGCGCTCGGAACCACGCTGAGTGGTACTGGATCGGGTGAGTTGTTACTATGGCCAGCCGAGTCACAGTGACGGTTGCACCCTGAAGACTGCCAAGGAGTCAATAGAATCTATTTGCTCAATGCTGCTCATTTTCGGGATATCACTATCGTAGTACTGCATACTCCTTCCAACTCTCTCTTAGTGACTTGAATAGCAGTGGCCTCGACTCCCTGCAATACTCTGCAAGCATTAAGAAGCGATTTCACTAGTTCTTTCCCAAAGCCTCCAACCAACAAGACTTGATGTTCGCTGACGAATACCTCTCCTGGTAACGTTTGAAGGCCTGTTGACTGCAGTGGAGTCTAAGATTGGCGTCCATCAATAGTCGGTTGATGTTTTTCGCAAAAGCGAGCGGGTGTTCGTCGTCGCAAATCAAACCGGTCTCCTCGTGGACCATGATTTCCGGAAAAGCTCCGCTGCGAAAACAAATTGACGGAATGCCAAGGGACATTGCCTCAACGAGTCCGACGCCAAATGATTCGTGACAGCGCGAAGGCGGACTCGGGTGCACATACAAGTGAGCTCCCCTCAGGAATTGGCTCACATCGTCCTGATATCCCCACCACCTTACCTTACAACCATTTCCTATTTCCTGTTTTTCCAACCTCCGCCGCAAGAGTGGATCGTCACACCCTCCCACAATATTGAGAACCAGATTGTCGTGGGATTCGGCAAGCACGTCGAACGCGTCAAGAAGGATGTCCACTCCTTTATGACGAGCAACCTGTCCTACAAAGAGAATACTTCGCCTGCCGTTGTCAGCATCCCGGGGCTGCTGTCGCATAAGTCTGGATTTTACGGACATCGGAACCGGAATAACATGGTGACTCTTTTTTTCCAGGTAGATATTCGCATCGATGACAGCGTTATATCCCAGAGTCGTATTGTGTATGAAGTCGGTAGCAACAGCGTATGCTGCCTTTTTGCTAGTTGAGGACCCCGTAACAAGATCGTGAAAGTGGTAGATAATGCGCTTGCCCCGTAACCGGTGCCGCAACGACGCCAACAGGGCAAAGTAAAAATAGTTGACGCCGGGAATATAGATAAAGTCTATCCCCCGCGCAGCTCTCCAAACATCCCTATTGCCGCGCAGCATGGCGAACGACATCGACCAAACGTCTCGCAGCGATTTTGGCTTGCCGATCCTGGGCCAATCGGTCCAATCACTGAAAAATGAATGATCCAAGCCGCGCCTCTGGATCTCGTTGAGGATCGGAAGGTCTAGACGTTTCGTTGTGTAAGACATTAGAAAATGCGGCTCGACTTCAGGTCGCAGTAGGTCAAACGTCTCGATGACGGCGCGCTCCATCCCATATATTTCTGCGCCGGCATTGGCTAAGACCAAAACCCGAATAACGTTTTCTTTCAACGATGCTTTACTCTTTTTGCTGAGCGATAGCTGTAACGAGAGAGTCACAGGTTACTTCATAACCGAACGGCACTATCAGTTCTTGAACAAGCGAGAACGTCTGGTTGTCGTTGTAGTCGCAAAGAATTATTGGTTTCTAAGAATTGATGGTTTTCAGCGCACCGCGCAACACCTGCGCTTCGTGTCCCTCAACATCAATCTTGATTATGTCCGGAGCGGGTAACGACTCTTTCTCGACGAGGTAATCGATGCTCTTAGCCTCTACTGCTGAGTCGCCTTCATCACTCAAATATCCCTGAGACCTGCCAGGGCCGCAGTTCAGGTAGACGCTAGAGCATCTATCGCTTAATGCGTACGCCATCAGCGTGATGTTAATCCCGGGATTCAATCTTAGCTGCCGCCGAATAGACTGACGATTGCCGGGATGAGGTTCAAAGGCGAACACACTGCCAGTCGGACCTACCAATAGTCCGCATAAAAGCGAGTGATATCCGGCGTGCGCGCCAACGTCGTAAACTACAGCGCCAGGCTTGATGAACTTTACAAAGGCGCCCTGCATGTAGGGCTCGTAGGTACCCAGAACAAATTGCTGAGGGTGAGTTCGTCGACTTCCCAGTTAATTGTGCCAGCGCTGGTGGGGACTCTGAGTATTGGCTCGCCCAATCGCATCAGAGAGGTGTATGGGCGCCTGAGACTTTTAAGCTTGTACTTCACTGACGAGGGAAGACCCGCGCTCATTCTTGCCAAGATACTTGTCAACATGAGGCCTTCGCTTCCGTTTCAGTATTGTGAGTGACCACCTGCGCTCAGCGCGGAATCGCATCAAAAACTGAACAGAGAGAAGCGGTCATCGAACGAGCGGTATAGCGCCCGAATTCCTTCCAATCAGTTTTCGCACTTACAGGCTGATTTTCTAACCATTGGCTCTCAATTCGCAGGGCAATCTCGCTCTCCTGCTCATCCCCGCTGAATGTCACGAGCGTTCCCGCTCGCGTTTCTCTGACGATATCGCACACGGAACTCTTTTTGTGAACGATAACCAGCAACGGCTTGCGCGCCAGGATATAGGGAAATATCTTTGACGCCGTGTAGGAAGGATCGTCAGAACCGAATATCAAGAGCGCATCCGCATCAGTCAACAATTTCAAAGTAGTGAGAAACGGCAAACGATCTGTTCTCTCATCAACTATCCCGTTCAAATCAAACTCCGCCGCAATTGGCTCAACCGTCTTTCGAGCTCGCGATGCATTGGCATAGTCAGTACCAACAAAATGAATCCTGAGTTTGCTCCTCAGCCGTGGCTCCTGTTGCAGTCTCCATTGCAGCGCGATGAAGAAGGAACGAATCGACTTTTGCATGATCACGCCTGTGGCGCCGGCATAAACCCAATGAGTAAATCCGTCGTTGCGCATAAACACTTCGTGACCCATTTCTAATGCCTTTGCGAATTCGAAGTCTCTTTCGGAGGCTGCAAATGGAAGAACGGTAAAGTCTCTTGCATTCAATTCGGGGTAGCGTGCCCGCAACTGCTCAGGATAAGAAGGAGACACAGCGATGATGTGGGAGGCTTCGCGAACCACGCGCGGCTCAAGCGCACGTCCCAGCATATTTGAAAAGGCATACTTCGCCTTTCCACCAGGCGGTCTCAAGGCGCTGCCTTTGTAATAGTCAGTAAGCCAGGGATCTTGGAAATCAATTATGTATGGAACATGAAATCGCTTTCGCCAAACAGGACCAAGAGACATAACCGGAAACATACTAGTGGAAAAGAAAACCAGATCGAACAAGCGGCTCGAGAGAAGTTCGTTTCCTTTGGAGCGCAGATACGGCAGGCTGCGAAGAGCGAGGTTGCCGACGCCAACCCGCCTTGTCATGCTCGTGGGCAGCGCCCTTACATGGTGAACCTCAGCGTCGCTGGGAATTGTGGACAGCAATGATTCGTCGCGACTGTTGTCCGAGAATTCCGGGTCTACAGCCAGAACTACTGGTTCCCAACCAAGCTCACGAAAGTAGGGCAGTGCCATGCGAACGCGCTGGTGATCCGGCGCATTAATAGGCGGAAAATGCGGGCTAACAATGAGAACTGACTTATGCGGCATTCTGGACTATTGCGGTCGGGCTACAAGATGGCAAACCTGAAAAGGTAAATTCTGTTCTTTAATCGCTTGCCTTTCGAAGAATCTAACAACGTAGCCGAGGCCTTCAACTAAACGTGTGCATTCTTTAGCTAACGCCTCGGAATGGGCCTCAATAAACAGGATTGGTCTATTTGTTTGCAGTGTTTTCTTCGCACCTAGAAGCACCTCAACCTCAGCGCCTTCGACATCGATCTTCATTACCTGCGGACTTGGATGGGAACCTTCGGAGATTACGCGGTCGATCGTCTTGAGCGGAACCTTTAGCACTCCCGACGTTGGCTGGTCGGGTTGAAAGCTGCTCGATGCTAGCTTTCCCATGCTGCTGTCTGGCATAACGTTGAATGCTGCGATGCCGTTCTCACTCCCCACTGCCACTTGCTCGAACGTGAGGGGTAAACCAGGGTTGTTCGCGAACAGCCGCTGAAGCTGTGCGCAGTTTTCCGGAAATGGCTCAAACGCGACAACGTGGCTCGCGCCAGCGAGTCCAAATACCCCGCTAAAGAATCCTCGATAGGCCCCAATGTCGTAGCAAACGTCTCCGTGGTTAACTGAGTTCGCTACGGCTTTAGCCAGTTCTGTTTCGTAGGTACCTGTCCAGATTGCTTTGTCAAAAGGCAGGCTGATCGGATAAACCAACCCCTTCGCCGGGCCGGCATTGATGATGTGCAAGAACTCCCTCCCTGAGAGAAACGTTCGAAAGAACAATCGCTGTGCTCCTGCGACGAGGGGTATATGCTTGATCCAATGACGTGCCTGCCACGGAATCAGATTCACACTACGCTCGAGAGCCCTGCTAGTCATGATTAGTCAACCCCCCTCCAACGAGCGAGTGGCTAAGCAATTGATCAATCGTGCGAAGCAAAGTTCTCGACTCTTCTTCCCAGTTAAATCTTGTCTCGGCAAGACTCCACGCCTGTAACTTCATTGTTTCAATTCTCCGCCGATCGCATAGGAGATGGTTGAGTTGCGAGGCCAGCCCTTCTACATCGCCATCAGGGAAAAGAACGCCACAACCCGGCGCCTCAGCCAACAATTCCCGGTGGGCAATTGTGTCTGACAAAGCGAGCGCCAGTCCCGCCATCATGCCCGTAAATACCTTGTTGCCGAGCGCCATCTGATTAAAGAGATCACTTCCCGGCTGAGTACCCAAGAGAATGTCATGCTCAGCGGCAAGCCTAACCATTTGACCCGGTTCAGCCCGAGGAAGTATCTGCAATTGATTGCTGAGTCCAAGCGCGCTGGCGCGATTGCGCAGATCAGAAATAAAGGCCTCGTCCGACTTTCCCCTAAGGGTCAGTCGCGTCGGCGTTTTGAGAAGCGGCATCGCATTCAATACTTGATCCGCCCGAGAGTGCACACCAATAGTTTGACCAAACCAGTAGAGACTAACCTCACGCGACGGTTGTCGATCCGACGGAGAAGCGAGCCCCTTACGTTCGGCGATTCTTGATGTATTTTGAAGAACGATAGGTGTGCGAGCCAAGCCGTTTGTCTCTTGCAACCGATTTGCGGCAGCAGTCGACATGGTGGAAATGTAGTGGCAATGTTTGAGATAACGTCTTTCAATTTGGCGTGCGAGTTTGACAGGTTCGGTGGAGCAGTCGGCTAACAAATCCTGAGCGTCTAGCGCAACCCTTGCTTGATGCTTGTTTGCCGCCCACCACGCCGCAGGCAATGAATTGTGTTGATAGGCTATGAACACGTCAGCGGGTTCTTTAGCTGCCATAACAGCCAGTTCGGGATTTGCATAGCCATAGGCGCGTGAAACCAAATCTTCGCTCGGCCATACAGTGGCAAGAGCCGCGGCTATCCGGCGGCGCGCTCTGATGTAATTCCAACTCGGCGTGCCATTGCTTCGATGAGAAAAACTGACCGGCTCATACTTCCAGTTCGCAACCTTCGTAAGACTCGTGTCATGAGCGATTAGACCGGGTATGAGCTGAGCAGCGACTACCCTAACGTTATGGCCAGCCTCAGCCAGAATGCCGGCATCTCTTACGAGACGCGGGTTCGCGGATGGTTGCCCATGACTTACTAAGCAGAGATAAGGCATTTACTGATTAGAACATTCTCGCGCAGGTTGTCCTGAGTAGTCTCAAGCTTTTGCGAGAACCATGAAGAGATTATGAAGGTCGTCTTGTTCGGAATACGACTCTGTATCCGTCGGGAAAACTACTGGCCGGTAACGTCTCACCAGATTCAACACCCCTAACCGGCGTAAAGTATTTCTTAGTGGCGCTTTGGAGTCCGATTTCACCGCAGACTGAATGCCGTCGCCACAACCCGTCAGGCTAACTATAGGGATAAGTCCCACCTTTGAGGCGTAGTGACTGAGCGATTGCGAGTTGAAGAAATAAAGATGCTCCAGACTTGATTGGAAACCCGACCAACGATGTGGGCCGACTCTTTTTCCACAATTGTAGTTTGGTGTCGTGATAACTAATCGGCCGCCTGGCTTCAAATGAACCGCGAGGCCGCGAAGAAATGCCGCCGGGCTTTCAACATGTTCAATGACCTCGAAGGCGAAGATTATGTCAAACTCTTCTTGCTCGCCTAATGCCGAAAGGTTACCTTGGCGAAAGTTGATGCGCGAATAGCGACGTGATGCACTGGCAATTGCCCCAGCGGCCAGGTCGATCCCAATAACGTTCGCCGCTTTGTTCGCAACTAGCTCGCAAAACTCTCCCGTAGCACAACCGATCTCCAAACAGCTTTGACCTAGAACATCCACATAGGGAGAGGCTAATCGCAGTTTGGATTCGGCGGCTTTAGCGAGCAACTTCTTGTTTGCCTCACCAAGATAATCGTTGTACCCGTAATGCAGCGCTTCTTCAGTAATCTTCAAATTCTTACTAAAATATTTTCCATCATATAGACTCTGAACTAGGTCTGGGGTTGGCTTTGAATTCAAGTAACACAATGCGCACTCAAGGCATTCCACAACGCGCAGTCCGTCGGGACGGATAATCACCGGCCGAGTACGATTGCTTCCACACAGGTCGCATGCGACTGAATTAAGTCCGCCGGGATCCAGGCCTAACATTGAGCTTCCGCCCCTCGTTTCAGTAGTGAAAAGTACGTGTAGGCTCCGACGGTCAACAGATGGAACGTGTACGAGATCAGCATTGCGAAGGCGAGGCCTATCGCGCCATGGGCCACGAACAGCCAGCTGGCGCAGATCATTGCGCACCCCCACAGCAGATTTAGGAGCATGCCCCACCACATGCGGTCTTCGCTGGCAATCGCCTGTCCGATGACACCAATGGTCGCTGTGAGCACGGCCGAAAAGCTGAGAAGAACAAGGACGCGGTAATTTGATCGAAAACCGTTGCCGTATGAAGCCATAATGAACGGAGCTAACAAAGAAATGACGATTGCAAACGAAAGAGTCAGCGCGCCATTGAACCAAATGTTGTATCGGAGCACTTTTCGGTAGCGCAATCGGTCCCCTTCTCCGCGCAGGTTAGATAAGACAGGGAGAATAATCGCCTCCACCACGCCCGGCAAAAAAAGAATAGCTCCTCTCCATTGGTTGGCAGCGTTGAAGGCTCCCATCTCACCATAACCATTTGGTTGGTTGACCAACATTGCATTACAAATCCACGTAACAGGCCCGACCATTACCCCAGCTAAAACCGCAGGAGTTGAAAAGCGCCACAGAACCTTCAATTCTCTACCGGCACCTGAAAACGAAACAGGCACGCCCGCGCGTTGCAATGCGGAACGAAGCGCAAGATGGTTTAGTGTCCAATTCACTCCCATACTGACAACCAGGGCTACTATTGCTCCTCGCAATCCCGCGAGATAAACCCCAGTTACGATCAGCGGAAAATTTGCTAACCCCGCCAAGAGATTTATTCGTGCTATTGTTCTGAATTCTTCAAATCCAGCTAAGGCGCCTGTTTGTGCGCCGTTCAAAGCACCCAACAGCAGCATCAACGCACTTAACTGCAAAGGGCCGACCAAAGTTGGCGCGGCAAGAGTGTGTGCGGAAAGCCATGGAGCAAACAGGATCAACAACAGCAGCGTTAATAGGCCGGTGCCTAAGGAGACCATTGCTGAGAGGCCTATTATCCGACCAGTTTTTGCGGGATCAGAATCGCGAAACTCTGCCACGTATTTTGTGGCCGTAAGGCCGAGGCCAAAACCGGCGAAGACCTGAAACATTCCGACCGTGCTTTGTACAATGCCCAGTTTCCCGAATTCTTCCTTTCCCAACATCCGCGCAACAAGAATCGAGGCGGCAAGCGCCAGCACTCGCGAGATGACAGCCCCACTCAGGGACCAAAAGGCACCCTTGGTAAGCCTGTACCCGGTCGGCGAACTCTCGATCCATCGTGCGTACTTGCGCACGAATGAGGGTACAAAACTAATTGCCACTTCTTTGGCGCTCAAGGAGTCTCTGACTCTCTCAGCAGCTTCCTGCTAATAACTTCAAGAATGCGTTGACTGGCCTTACCATCGCCAAACGGATTCGTCGTGACTGTCTCAAATGACCCCGCAAAGAGCTTTCGCGCCTCAGTCATGATTTTCTGCACATCGGTGCCGACCAGCATCGCGGTTCCAGAGTCAACAGCTTCAGGACGTTCGGTTGCGTCACGCATTACAAGAACAGGTTTGCCCGCAGAAGGCGCCTCTTCTTGAATCCCCCCTGAATCTGTCAATATGAACTTCGCGCGATCCATCAAAGCTACAAACTCAAGATAAGGAAGTGGCTCTACCAAAAGCACATTCTTGATGTTGCTCAGCAACTCAAACACAGGTTTGCGTACATTCGGATTTAGGTGGACCGGGTAAACAAAGGCTGCGCGAGGAAACTCCCGAGCGAGCCGGCGAATCGCCTCGCAGATAGACTGAAAACCAGAACCAAAACTTTCCCGACGATGACTGGTGATAAGCACCAGTGGCGTTGACCGGTGACCATTCATTAACTCAGAAGGTAAACCGGTGATCGGAATCTGCCTGGCCCGCACGTTAGCCAACGCTAGCTCAATTGCATCAACACCGGTATTACCCGTGACAAAGATTTGTTCTTCAGCAATTCCTTCGCTCAGCAGGTTTTCTTTAGCCCAGCCTGTAGGCGCAAAGTGGTACTCGGCGAGTCGAGTTGTCAGGGCCCTATTGATCTCTTCAGGGTAAGGCGACACTTTATTTCCAGTGCGCAGCCCAGCTTCGACATGTGCCACCGGTATTTGATTGTAAAACGCGGCAAGTGCTGCACAGAACGTTGTAGTAGTATCGCCCTGAACTACCACCAGATCCGGGTTATGTTCAGCTAGATAGTCGTTCAAACCTTTCAGCGCTTTTGCTGTCAAAGAAGCCAGCGCCTGATTTGGCTCCATCAAATCCAAATCTATGTCAGCCACGACACCAAAGACGGACAACACCTGGTCCAGTAGTTCTCGATGTTGGGCTGTTACGCAGACGTGCGGTAGGAGGGCTTTGTGACTGCGGATTCCCAGTATTACAGGACACAGTTTAATCGCTTCCGGGCGAGTGCCAAAAATGAAGGATATTCTTTTCAATACTGTCTACTTCGCTTGATACCCGTCTGCGGATCGCGAGTCACGAAATTTCACATTGCGGGGTTTCTGCGCAGGCCAGCGGAGAGCAGCGGTCTGGGATCATAATGCTCGGTGCTCATGGCTTCACCGCTCGCAACATATCCCCGACGATCAAGCATTAGCGTTGATTAAGGAATTATTCTGATAGGCAGCTGAGACACGGACGGCGCAACGCCTCCAATTAGGCTACGCAAAAAACTCTTCCCGCCTGAAGTTGGCACGTCCACAATATCGTTAGGCAAGAGCGCGACATCGTCGGCGCGTTTCTTTTCGATCGCTGACAGGTCGACGATGATTTCCCTCTTCGTCATGCTGCCAGCTTCCTGGCGCACAACCCTCACTTTCTCTTTCTTTGAATCCTGTTTGACTCCGCCGGCCATCGCAATTGCTCGGGTCAAAGTGATCGGCTCCTTTAGCGCAATCGTCATCGGTGTGAATACGTTGCCAACCACATAGACCTGGTCGGCTTCCGGCAGCGTCACTATGTCGCCAGCCTCGAGATAAGGATTCGCTTTCGGATCACCCTGCAACGTATCGCTCAATTTGTACGTGGAGAATGACGCCGCGACGTCCTCGGTCCCGTCAGCTTGGTTACAAGGTGAGGGCGCAGTTGAATGAACAATGTGGATGCTTTGTCCCGCTTTGGCAGAGGGCCCCTTTGCGTACGTAAGGAGTTCGAGTAAGCGTATGCTGCGCTGCAGTTCGAAGCGGCTCTGCTCGTTCACAGAACCGATTATGGCCACTTGAACTGAGTGGTACTCCTTGATGAAAACGTCTACCTGCAAATTCTTGTAATACTTTGCGTAGCGCGTTGCGATCTCTTGTGCCAACTCGCCCTCCGTATGACATGCCGCCTGAATCTCAGTCTCTATCAATGGCATGCGTATCATCCCGCTCCCTTCCACGCGCACTGCATCGCGCGATAGGTTTGGCCGATTGTAGATGCGTATGTCGAGCACGTCGCCGGCGCCGATGCGATATCGCAGATCACCTGTGCCCGTTCCGTTCGCGTGTGGCCGGCCCGTAGTGGCGGCAATGGTCTTGTCGGTAACTTGCTGGGCTACTGTGGAAGGTCCGAGAACAGGAAAGAGTGGAGCGAGCAACAATAAGGCCAACATTCTCGCTGGAAAAGACACTGACTTATGAACTTTTATTGCTTTTCGACTGAGCCTGGCGAATCTATAGCTGAACATGATGACGACTCCTAATTCGGTGGAATAGGCTTCGGCTAGGACAGATCGGCGTTTTCTACTGTTTCAATTTCCTGGGATGCCAACCTTGCGCGACAGTAACGCTTCGCGCATGTGATTCGGGTGAGCGAGATTCAATACAGTGTGACTCAAAAGCACCAGCAGCTCCTCGTGTTCACGATTGAATGAGCCGGTCAATGGCTGCTCGCCAGTCTTGCTTACGATGCCTTCCCTCACCCACTGCCAGAACTGTGTCTGCGTCGTCCAAAACTCTTTCCTGTTGCGACAAATCACCAGCGCCGTCTTCTTTTTTTTCTTCTTCCTTTTGGCGACTTGTTGATTGTTTGACTTTGTGCTCAATATATTCGGCTTGATCTGTTTCCTAACGCTCATTTTTGCAGACACCTCTATCCTTGCGTGTCCTTCCGTTTTCATCCGAAGCGTGGAAGCGGCCACACACAGTACCCCGTGGGGAAGCCTCTCTTGCGAGGCAGCATCGAATTTTCAATATTGGAGTGCGCGCACTCCAAACTTACATCAACAACCGCGAGATCAATTCCGCGCGGCGCTTCACGCCAAACTTCAGAAAGACGTGTCGCAGATGAAACTTTACCGTCTGTTCGCTCACGCTTAGTCGCGTGCCGATGTCAGCGTTCGTTAGTCCCTCGACACAGCAAAGGGCCACCTGTGCCTCTCGTCGACTAAGCATCGAATTCTCCGCAACCCGGGCGATCGCGCGTTCAAACGAGCAATCCCCGCGTCCGGATGTGCTTTGCCCATTGGTCCCAGTTTCTCTTTGGCCCATTTCACGCCGGCGGGCGATGATTTCGTTGGGCCTGTAAGCACGATAATGCGTAGCCTGTTCACGCTTACCGTTCCCGTTTCCTTTTTCTTCCCGTTCAATGCTCAACTTCACCAGCAGTCCTTCCAGACCGCGGCGAGTAGTGCTCAGGCTGCGAATGCCCGTCAGGGTCATCAAGCGGCGCGCAGTGAAGGCAGTGCCGTTCTCAATTTTGTTTGAGGTACTGAGCATCGCGGAATAAAGTCGATGCTCGATCGTCGTGTGGCTAAGAGCGACCAGCGCTGAAGCATATTCGTAGCCAGGATGTTCGCGCTTCTCACCTAAAGGGTAGGTTTCTGATTCTACCGGGGCGACCTTTGGGTTCTTCTGGGGGAACATCAAATGTCTCGGTAAACGACTGGGCAGGAAGCTTGGGAGAAGCTTCAGCCATATAGAGTCAGACTAAGAACAATCCGTAGCGCCGGTCGAGCGTTTGGATTTGCGTAGAAAGTAACAGCGTCTTCGCTGGTCGCTCAGTTAGTTCATGAACCAGTCATAGCTAATTCATTGTAGATAGACTAATTGTCCTTACTGGCCTATGTCAAGGATTAACATTGGCAAAACCTGGAGCGCAATGTAAAAAGACAGGTTAGCTCGCAGGCTCGATTCGGCAAGCTCTAAAGGGTGGGCTTGGTCTCCCCCATCTGGTCCACCATCTCGCACCACAAGTGTCCGATAGTTATATGCGCCTCTTGCACGCGTGAGGTGCGCCCGGAAGGTACTACGACTGCGAGGTCACAAAGCGAAGCAAGTGGTTCGGCGCCGGCACCCGTGAGAGCGATGGTCTTACAACCCTGATCTCGGGCCTTTTGTGCGGCGTTCAAGACGCTGGGAGATTTACCGCTTGTGCTAATAGCTACGAGAACGTCTCCCGGTCGTCCAAGTCCGGCAACCTGGCGGGCAAACACTTCTTCATAGCCATAATCATTGCTTAGAGCGGTGAGGGCTGACGTATCCGTAGTCAATGCAATCGCGGGCCAGGAACGTCGAGGCTTTTCGTAGCACCCTACCAATTCGGCGGCGATGTGCTGCGCGTCGGCAGCGCTGCCTCCATTTCCACAAAGCAGGATCTTGTTGCCCCTGGAAAGCGCTGCACAAATTAGCAATCCTGTATCCTCAATCTCTTTGAGCCCGGACGCTATTATGGAGTGAAAAGTTTCCAGATGCTCTCGCAGCGAGTTCTGGAGCAGGCTTTCTGCGGTCAAATTTCCTGATTTCGGCGAATTGCTGTTCACGTTGTAGCTCACTGCGCCAAAGTAAGAAGGCGCCCGGACCATTGTTGGCGTCAAAGTCAGGCGATTGCTTCCATTGAAGTCGGCTGTGGAAATTAGCATATATTCTCCTGAATTAGAAAATGGTGAACGGCAAACGCTAAATAGCAAGAACGAATCGACACTTCTTGCACCAGTCGCTGTTTGCTGTTTACTGTTTGCCCTTCACGGTTTACCATGCACGACTCACTTATGAGTGTTTCAAATCCAACCCCGATGCTGCGGCAATACCAGGAACTCAAGCAGCAAAATCCGGGCACCTTACTTTTTTTCCGGCTCGGCGACTTCTATGAACTCTTCTTCGACGACGCGATCGTCGGCTCACGCGAACTGCAAATCACGCTCACTGCTCGTCATAAAGAAAGCGGTAACCCCGTCCCTATGTGCGGGGTGCCACACCACTCAGCGGCCAACTACGTTGCGCGTCTGGTGCGCAAAGGCTATCGCGTGGCCATTTGCGAACAAACTGAGGAAGCCGGGAAAACAAAGAAGCTCGTGCGGCGCGAAGTCGTGCGCATCGTCACACCCGGCACCCCTATCGACCCGCAGCTGCTTGAAGCGAGCGAGTCAATCTTCCTTGCGGCCGTCTGTAGCGCTGGAGAAACCATTGGCGCGGCCTTTCTTGATATCTCCACTGGAGAGTTTCGGGTCACCCAGGAAACTGGCCGCGATGCTTGGTCCAGGATTCGTGCCGACCTCGAGTCGTACGGCCCGCGCGAGTTGCTTTTTCCTGCCTCGTTGACTCCACTCATCAAGAGCATCCTTTCGGGGAAGGTGCAAACAGCCCCGCTGCCCCTCCAGTCAGGAAATGAATCCGGAACTTACCCTGAGGTGGTAGACAAGTTGCAATCGAACCGGACTTCCCCAAATGAATATGGTATCGAGGCAACATTGACTCCGCTTGACGATTGGCTATGGCAAAGAGATGACTGTGAGACGCTGCTGCGCAACCACTTTCAAGTTCGTTCACTTGAAGGCTATGGACTCGCGCGTAGGGATGAAGCCATCCGCGCGGCTGGCGCCTGTCTCCGGTATGCACAGGAAACCCAGCGTGCGGCGGCGGCACACGTAACCGATCTTGTCTACTTTGAGCCCCAAGATCACCTCGTTCTCGACAGCGTTACGGTTCGCAACCTGGAACTTACTGAATCGCTCGCCGGTGGAAGCGGTCGCTCTCTGCTGCAAGTGATCGATCGAACAGTCACAGGTATGGGTGGCCGGTTGCTGCGTTCGTGGCTGCTGCGACCATGCGTCAAACGTGGTGAAGTGGAAACCAGACTGGCAGCAGTCAAGGATCTCTTCGTGTCACAGATTCTTCGAGACAAGCTGCGCTCTTCACTGAAAGAGGTCTCGGACCTCGAGCGCTTGATCGGTCGGATCAGTCTTGGTTCGGCCACGCCTCGTGATTTGATGGCAATGCTGCGATCTTTGAATCAGGTCCCGGCAATTCGCGAAGTGTTATCAGGATTACCGGCGTCGTTGCTGCAGGTGATTTCTGAAAACATCGACGAGTTGCCTGATGTGCGTACGTTGATTGCGAACGCGATCAACGATGAGCCACCCGCAAAACTAAGCGACGGCGATGTCATCCGGGCAGGATACTCGACGGAGCTGGATGAACTGCGCTCGATTAGCGGTAATGCCAAACAGGTCATTGCTGCGCTCGAAGCCACCGAACGCGCGCGCAGTGGGATTGGAAACTTGCGGATTCGGTTCAATGGCGTGTTCGGTTATTTCATTGAAGTCTCCAAGGCAAACTCCGCTCGTGTGCCTGCCGATTACGAACGACGGCAAACGCTGGCAAATGCCGAACGCTACACGACACCCGAACTTCGCGATTGGGAGAAAAAAGTTTTGGGCGCAGAAGAGCGCATTATCCAGGTGGAAGCGCAGCTCTTCAACGACCTCTGCCGCCAAATCGCCGCCGAAACAAAACGAATTCAAACTACGGCACGTGCGCTGGCAGCTCTCGATGCCCTCGCTTCTCTAGCTGAAACGTCTGCACGTCTGCGCTTTGTGCGACCCCTCATGCACGATGGTGATGAACTGGAGATAATTCAAGGGCGTCATCCGGTAATTGAGGTTTTCAGCGAAGAACCCTTCGTCCCGAACAGTCTTTATTTGAACAACTCAACTGACCGCCTGCTGATAATCACTGGTCCCAACATGGGCGGCAAGAGCACTGTGTTGCGTCAAACAGCGATCATCTCCATCCTGGCGCAGATGGGCTGTTTTGTTCCTGCCGAGCGTGCACGCTTGCCGTTGCTCGATCGCATCTGGACCCGGGTGGGCGCTTCTGATGACCTCACCCGCGGACGTTCTACTTTCATGGTGGAGATGACAGAAACAGCGGCGATCCTACATAGTGCCACGCCGCGTTCGCTCGTATTGCTCGATGAGATCGGTCGAGGCACAGCAACGTTTGATGGCTTGTCGATCGCCTGGGCCGTTGCGGAATATTTACACGACTCGGCCGAACATGCGGCCAAGACACTGTTTGCGACTCACTACCACGAACTGACTGAACTGGCTGAGAGATTGCCGGGAGCGCAGAACTATCAGATCACCGCAACCGAGCGCGAGGGCGAGGTCGTTTTTCTGCATCGACTCGAACGCGGGCGCGCATCAAAGTCGTATGGCATCGAAGTGGCGAGGCTCGCCGGCCTGCCTCCAGCAGTGATCGCGAACGCACGAGAAGTGCTTGCTCGACTGGAGCGGTATGAACTCGATGTGTTTGCTGAAGAGGATGAAATTCTGGCTCAAACGATTAGCAGAGACGCCGAAGTCAGGGCAGCAGCAGCAGCCCAAGTTGCTTCAGGAGACAGTTCGCTTACTGCGCATGTGGACGAAGGAACATTTTCTCAGGCAAATGCGGCATTGGACCAGGCAGCTCGTCGCGCTGGTCGCAGGAAGGCAGCCGCACAAGCCTCGTTGTTCGATCTCGTCAATCAGCGAGTTGTCGAAGAGATTCGCGACCTCGACCCAGAAAACTTCTCGCCTGAAGAAGCTAAGCAACTGTTACGCAAACTCCGCGAACGTCTTGTGTGAAGCTAAGCAGTCGCCACTCAACTTCAATAACCTCTCAGGTCGGAAAGGTGGACCCAACCTGAGAGATTACTGAAGTTGAGTGGTTGATTGAATCTTGAAGGCTTCTGTAGGTTGAGCTGTATCCGTGCGCATCGGTGTTGATTTGCGGCTAGTTCTTTGGCAGCGTTTGCGGGGTGTCAGTTACGTTGAACCAATCACCGTAACCGTCGTTCGTTCGCAGCATGCGCATCATCTCTTCCAAAGTAAACGGCCGCGCTCCACGTCGCCCGAATACCGACACTTGATTTCCGCTTTCATCAACTGCGCGATCGCGATCCAATCCCTTAGAAACTGCTAGTGCCTCACCTTTTGTTTTGAAAGTTGCTATTAACTTCGGATGCGGACGGGGACTAAACCCGGCATACTCGGCAACTGTTTCGGGCGACGTCAATTGCAGAATCCGCAGACCATTCTTCCCGTCAGCAACGTAAGCGAACAAGCTTGCGTTGGTCATCGCGATTTTTATCTGATGTACATCGTTCAGTTTCCCACCAGCGTTATACATCTGGTCCAAGTGTGGTTGCTCCGGCTGTTCCACATCGACTATAGCCACACCTTCGCTTCCATTCGCTACATACGCGTAGGTCCGCGCAACATACACATCATGTGCGTCCGCAAGTGAAACATGTGCGCCTGCTACCAGATGCACTTCCGCGGGCACAGTCACATCGAGCACCTGCAAGCCTTCATCATCCACGACGAAGCCATAGCGAAACTGGATGGCAATCGCGCGTGGAGACTTCAGAGCGATGCGGCGAACGATCTGCGGATTCAGTGGGTCGTCAATGCTGACGACTACCAAACCATGGCTGGTAGTGATGTAAGCATAGTTGCCCGCAATCGTGATGTTGTTTGCATCGTTAAGTGCACCTTCTGGATTGAATGCTCCATGCGGGTATTTTGCAGGATCGAGCGCGCGTTTCAGATAGTTATTCGACGGATCACCGTCAAGCAGTGTCGCGGCATTCACGAGTATCAGGCCTTCGTACTTATCAACGACGTAAAGATAGGAATAGAGGGGATGAATTGCTTGTTCCTCATTGACTAGTTGTTTTCGCGCTTCACCCTTTAGGTCGTTGGCACTTACCGGATCAATCATGGTGCCGTCGGTTTTGACCCGCCACCGTGCGGGATCGACAGCCAGCGTTGTAGGGGCGGCCACCGCGGTCGCATATTTTGTCTTTACCCAAAACTTCTGACCAAACCGGGATACAGGCGCAGTAGTGATGCGCTCCGAAAAACCTTTCTGATCGATCTGCGCCACGTCGTAGACGCGCAAACCACCTTCGCCGGCTGCCACGTATGCATACTCACCGCGCAACTGCACTTGCAAAACTCGTGGATTACCTGCGTGCTCAAAAGCGGTCTTCAACTCACTGCCACCCGCGAGGAACTGTTCGTAGTTATCGGGGTAGGCAATCTTCTGTAGTGTGCTGCCAAAGACTGCCTGCGGCTCGCTATGCTCAGTAACAACCACTGCTTCCAGACCGTCTTTTTCTGCGACATAAACGAAACGTCCCATAAAGTTGACGAAGTTAGTTCCCTGGAGCAACAGTTGGGCCAGCCAGGCATTATTGTCATTCCTGGCTGATACATGACAGTCAGTACAGGTCTTTGTTTCTGTCGCACGCACAGTGTGCGGCACGTGTGTATTAAACGATTGACCGGCGAAACCTTCTACCGACGTGGTCTGTTGCTGCGAATAGATCCATTCCCGATTTTGATTCTGCGAACTAACTAAAATGGCCGACGACGAACGCACAGGCGCGATGCGGTTGCCGGTGACGGTCCCGTCGCGTCCGAGCATAAAAATATCGTCGCGCAAGACTTGGAAATTGTATTGGGTGAAATTGCGCGAGTTGCCGCCTTCATTATGACGGTTGGGCATCTTACGATTAGCCTGCATAGACAGGTGACAACCAAAACAGCTCGTCACCCAGGAAGAATGGCACGCGACGCATGTCATGTCTGTGTCCCGATGCGCCAACTGATTGTTATCGCCAGGCACGTCGCCCCAAGTGGTGTTGTCCTTTCGAATGGTCTTCGCGTAACGAGACTTTTCGCTGTAGTCTCGAGTGCCCGGGGTGATGGTGTCGGCGGTTTGGATCACACGCCACCAGCGGCCGGGCACGACCATTGAGTTTTGTACGATATCACCTGTTTTTAGATCGATGTTATTTCCCTGTTCATCTTTCTGTTTTTTGTCGCGCGTGATCCTTTGAAAGAGCGGAATGCGAGATCCGGTTTCGTCGCGCACGCTAATTCGAGTCAGGTCCTGGCCGATCAAGGGTTGCTTTTGTGTCGTGCGACGCTTCGCGGCCGCACCGGTTGCCGGCGCCGCGGCGGGGCCGGAAGTAAATAAAGATGACCTCTGACGAATCGAACCATGACAGTCCTCGCATGAGATCTCGATCGCTGCGCGCGGTTCGTTATAGAGATTTCCGTCGCCGTGTGAATCCTGGCGGAAGTGACAGTCAACGCAGTGCATACCCTTTTCGAGATGGATATCGGTGAGGTGGACCGCTTTCTTAAACTTTTCTGGATCCTCAGGCGAAACAATATCACCGCGGGCATCCAACAGATTTCCCTTCCGATCACGTTTGAAGACTTTGCGAAACAACCATCCGTGTCCATGCGAATCTCCAAACTGAGTGTTTTGCAATAGCCCATTGAATTCCGGTGAACCGGTTTGCGCGAGAAAGTCGAAGTTGGACCAAAGACCACGGAGGCTGGCCCCTTCAGGATTGCGATTCAACTTCTCCTGTTCTTCTTCCTGTGTCGGCTCGTGTTGCTTCGCGGGATACAAGCGCCCGCCATCGCTTTCGTTGTCCCACCAGGTGAGTCCGAGATAGGTCGCTACCATGTTAGTGCCAGGGTGCATATGACAGACCATGCATTGCGACGTGGGTATTTGACTGGTGAACTGGTGCTTGATCGGATGGCCCGATTCATTCTTGGGTATGTTTGCGTCGGAGGTTTGTGAGCGACCGAGGTTGCCGGCCGCGTGGTAAGACGCGGAGTGACTTGGATCGCGATCGTTTGCATAAATAACATGGCAGGCAGAGCAGCCTGAGGAGCGATAGTCTCCGGGATGATCGTTTGTGCCGAGAAAGTTCAAGGTGGGATCCATCAGACGCGTTTTCTGCAAACCCAGAAACACCGGATCGGTGCGCTGTGCGGTTCCAAAGCCACGCTGGCTAAGTCCCTTGTCCGGCTTTCCCGGGTCCTCTTCCTTATCCGGTAGACCAACTTCCAAACGTCGTTTTCCCCCGCGCTCAAACACACGCAACACGTTACCCGGCTGGGAGATTTCCCAACGCGGAATCGGATCGAGCGCTGCCAGGAATCCCTTTACTCTACGCTGGTGAGGTGAAGGAGTCGGAGTTTGTAAAAGTGTCTGTGGTGCACCATTTTCGTTGTAGCTTTCGCCGAAGTGCGTATCCTTCAACGGAAAACTACCATTGTTATAGAGTGCTGCGCCCCAAAGCATGGCGCCGTGAGTCATCATGCCGCGAGCAACGTTTTTTGACTCAGACTCGTGACACGCTGAGCCCGCGCAGGTTTTCCCGGCGACACGCAGGTCGCCGGGATTGATGAAGCGAACAAATTCCCAACTCTCGCGGGCCAGCAACGTGTTGGTTCGTTCAGGGTTCGCTCCAGTGTTGCGACCATCGCGTCTCCACTCCGCAGGAAACAGTGCCTGCACGTGGGCCAGTTTCTTGACGCGCACAATTTCTTTTGGGTCGTCGCTGGTTTTGCCCGGTAGTGGATTGCCGCCGTGACATGCTGTGCAACTTAAGCCGACCGCATCCTTCCCGTCTTTAAGTTTCTCGAGTGTATCGGTGGTGCCGTATTTGTGCATTGGCTCAATCTGGCCGTGGCAGGAAACACAACCTTCTAGTTTTGGCGGGGAAGCTGGTACCTGAAGTCGATGGGCCAAGTTTGAATGTAGCGCGTGTCTCGGAGTCGCATCCTTCGAGATGGTTTGCAGTAGTTTGTCAGTACCAGCTGTTGCCGCCGATTTTTGCCTCAGTACAGGGAACGGACTCAATAAAGCCAGCCCCAAGGACAAAACTAATAGCAATGACTTACGGGACATATGGCTTAGCAAGCTCCAAATCAGCTGAGAACGTTTTTCTCTGCGTAACCCCAGCGTGCAAAGGAGGCGCAGAGGCTCTCTCCGGCTCAAAACACCAGCTTCAACTGCGCAAACAACGAATACAAGGGCTTACTGGGATTGATCACATCGGGCTCGCAGAAATCCCCGACATTTGGCGGGCAGTTACGCGAACGGTCAGTAAAAATATCGCGAAAACCTCGGCCCGTCCGGAGCGTCGCAGCACCAAATGTCAGTGTCACGTTATTGATCAGGAACGGCCTGTAGGCGACACCCAGGCTGTAGTCAAAACCGATGTCGTGTCGAATCCGGTTCTGAAATAAAATGTATTCCAGCGGCTCCGTACGGTGAAACCGCAAGTAGTTAATATTGAATACCGCCTTAGCTCGCTGCGTGACCTCAACGTCCACGCCCGCGTTGTAAATATAAATTCCCGGATTGACGAAGTTTGCCTGCCCCTGAATCTTGCTGCTCCTCAAGCTCGGCAAAATACTGTTTGGCTGTACTAACCCGACACCGGTCTGCGTCAGACGGATACCGTTTCTATTCCAAAAGGAGAACTGCCCGCCGACGAAATTCGGATCGTCGAAGATCGCATCAAACCCCGTCGCTTTGTTGTCAGTTGCATTGTTGTCGCCCTGGGCCCAGAAGAACGAACCTTTGAACCGGAGATAGTCGTGATCTACGGAAGCCTCTACTGCCGCCATATTTGATCTAATGCGAACGTTCCGCCCCGCAATCGGATTGCGATTATCGTGGCCGAACGCATAGTAATAGGAATGCGTGAGATTGAGACGACCGAGGTGGCCATCTCCGCTCACACCCAGGTAGGCAACTTTGATCGCGTGCGGCGCCACATCGCCCACAAGCGCCGGTCGCACCAGGAATCCGTTGCGATCAAACTTGAAGCTTCGCCGATCGTCGTTGTAATGGAAGCTTCCCTGAATCGTGTATCCTTTGCGAATAAAATCCTGCCGAAAGACGTTAACAACATAAACATTCTGGTGCCGAGTATCGAAGCGGTTCAACCCGCTGTTGGTGTCCTTTTCGAGCATTGAGAAGTAGGCGGCGTTGTATTGAATCCGGTTGTTGTCGAATGAACCAAAGACGCGTGCACCAAGATTGTTGTCGGAAAATATGAACCCGCGAAAGTCAGAAACGAATGGCTGAATGCCTGCACGCACAGAAATGAAATCATAGTTGGAATCCACATCTGCCAGCTTAACTTCACCAAACGCTTCCTCGAGAGAAACGTGCGAATCGGTGCGATTAGTACCGCGTCGCACGTCGATATTCACTACTCCGTTTTCACGAGCGTTCAGGTAGTTGGGAATGCTAAACGTTGGTGAGAACTTGATGGCCCAATCACGGGGCTTAAACGTCGTGTCACCGTGGAACAGCTCGAAGCTCAATTGCAGAGTCTCGCTTGCGGCAAACTGTTCCGGCCCTCCAAAGAACTCGGCGCTTCGCCCATTTACGCTGCTGACATCCGAAGGCGTCGGAGCGCGCCTTTGCTCTACTCCGGTGGTGCTCACCGCGGAAAGAATCATGAAGAGCTTGTCGCCCTTGATCGGGTAATCTCCTTTGAGCAGGCTCTGATTGTAGGGATCCAGCCAACGTCCCTTCTTGAAAGGGATGTCGCGACCGCGGGCGCCGCGATCACCGTAGCGATCGTATTCGGGAAATCCGACGCGCCATCGATCAGGTGTTTCCCTGCGTGGTGCAGGAGTCTGCTGTTGGGATGGTCCAACAGTGCCCTGCGGTTTGTCAGCCAGCGAAATATTTACCGTCGTATCTTTTCCAGGTTCAACAATAACGTTTTCAAGTGTGTCCCCGCGAGGAATAGCAAAGTCGCCGAAGTTTGTATCCTTGTCGAATCTCGCTATATCCGGGAGCGTGAGATTAATCCGGTAGGCGCCCGGTGAAAGTTCCACCGAGTAAGTCCCATCAGGTCCACTATGAACGCGTTTTACTCTACTCGTAACCTGATTTGTTGCTACAACTGTTACCCCTGCAGCCGCAGTTCGAGAAGCGTTGCGCACTACTCCTTTTATACGACCTCTGTCCTGGCCCAGCACAGAAAAGCAGCTTGCCAAACTCAGCAATGCGGCGGCAGAAATCTGGAAAAGGTAACGGCTCAAGCTCCGATGAACTACTCAGTCAACAGTGACCACATTTGCCTTGTAACATACGACTCGCAGTGAGGCAATGGAAATATGAGCGCCAGATCAATCTATTGGTCGGGCAAACTTTGTGATACATTGTTGCTCGACTTCAAAGCGTCATCCGACAGCTTCTCTCCACAATGTTTGTGTCTGCAAATCCACGCTTCCGCTCCGCGATACTCGTCTCGGTAGGCGTTCTTCTGGTCTTCGCCGCATTTTTCAAATTTCAAAAAGCCGCAGCACAGGGTGGCTCTCCAATTCTCATCAGCCCTGACGATTCGACGCGCGCCGTCGCTTTCGATTCGATTACCCATCAGCGCGAGCCATTCCCAGCTTTATCTCCAGTCAAATTCGGGCCGGATGCTACAACGCGCATCATGTTGTTTGCGATGAACCTGCACTTGCAAACGGGAGAATCGGCAAGCGATATAACTGCCGACGCCGAAGATTCCGACCATCGTCTTTATCCATTGACGGTTGAATTCATAGGTAGTGTCCCGGACCAACTTTGGGCCACATCAATCGTGCTTCGTCTCAATAATGAAATGGCGGATCTCGGCGACGTGCTGGTCAGGATCAAGTATCACGACGTAGCAAGCAATAGAGTACGCATCGGTATTGGTCACGTAGGTGACGGACCCATGGATGATGAAGGTGCGGCGCCTACACCGGGCACTGAAACTTTGCCTCCGCCACCAGCCCCCGGCGCGAGCGCCACCAGCTTAACCAGTGACGACGTACGAACGATCATCGCACAGGCAGTCTCGGCTGCCGTCCAACTCGGTCATAAAGTTAGCATCATTGTCACTGATCGCGAGGCCAACGTCCTGGGCACGTTCACGATGACGGGCGCGCCAGCGACAACCACAATTCGAAGCGTCGGGGCGTCGGGTCAGGGACTGGAAAGCCTTGTTGTTCCCGCCTCCCTGGCAGCAACCTCGAAAGCCGGAACCAGCGCTCTTTTCAGCACTGGCGGAAACGCTTTTACCACTCGCACCGCGGGCTTCATTATCCAGGAACATTTTCCAACGGGAATCAGCTTTCGTCCTGGCGGGCCACTCTACGGCGTCCAATTCTCTTCTCTTCCATGCGGTGACATTAAGAGACCTGCGCTTCCGCTCGGCCTTTCCGGCGATCCTGGTGGCCTCCCTATTTACAAGAATGGAGAACTTGCCGGCGGGATCGGAATCGAGGGCGACGGAGTTTACACAGTAGATCTTGACCCAACCGATTTCGATCAACCTTTTGAGGAGTTGATCGCCGCCTCCGGAGTGCGCGGCTTCGAGGCGCCGGCACTGATTCGTGGCGATAATATTCTGGTTGACGGTATCCGATTGCCTTACTCCAATGTAACCACTCCTCCAGCGCCAGCCACGATCCCGTTTGCAGAATTGGCAGGCACAGGTTCGATATTCATCCCACCGGCCTCAGCGTTTATCCCGGCAATCGTTGGCGGTGTCAGCGGTGAAGTAGACACGCGTTTCTTTCCGTTTATCGCTGGAACTACTGCCTCGGGGGCAAGTGCCCTCAGCGCCGCCGACGTACAAGCGATCATCGCCCACGCTGCGCAACAAGCAAACATCACTCGCGCCGCGATTCGTCAGCCACTCGGCAGTAATGCCCGCGTCACGATCGCCGTCGTAGATGCGGCCGGACAAGTGCTTGGCGTGTTCAGACAAAAGGATGCACCGGTCTTTGGTTTTGACGTGGCGGTACAGAAGGCCAGAACTGCAGCTTTTTATTCAAGCTCTAATGCGGCAACTCTTTTGCGCGGAGCCGGATTTGGATCGTATGTTGATCGCGCCGCTGCAGATGGATTGAGATTGGACGGATCAATAGCGTTTACCGATCGCGCCGGTGGATTCTTGCACCGGCCATTCTTCCCCGACGGAATAGACAACACGGCGCCCGGACCCTTCAGCACTGGAATAGGCGCGTGGAGCGTATTCAATGTTGGCTTGCAGCTGGACTTGATAAAGACCAACTTGCTCGCCACATTGGCAGGCACACCCTCTCCATGTACTTCGATCCCTAACCTGCCAAATGGTATTCAGATCTTTCCAGGGAGTGTTCCTCTTTACAAGAATGGTGTGCTGGTCGGAGCAATTGGAATCAGTGGCGACGGCGTCGATCAGGATGACTTGATTAGCGCGGCCGGTGGTAATGGCTTCTCGCCCGACCCGGCGATCAGATCTGACCAGGTCTTTGTGCGCGGAGTGCGCTTACCATTTTTGAAATTTCCACGCAGCCCAAATCTTTAGAATATGAGTTCGTTCATGAAACTGCCAAAGCGGGAAGGCATTTTCGCAAAACATGCCGGACGCCTGCCCTTCCGCCTTTTCACTCAGCGGCAATTGATATTCTCGTTGTTACTTGTGCACCTTCTCGTTTTCACAGGCGTCGGATTGTCGCAAAGCTCTACGACTCCCACCGGCGTAACTGGAGTGTTGCGTTTGCGCGTGAAGGTGAAATCGGGGGACGCGACAAAAAGCCTGTCGCGCAAGCGTTTCTTCCTGATCAAAGGATCTCTCGAACACAACAAGGCTATTGTCGATGCCGTCGAGCAGCGACACATAGTAACGCGTGACTGTTATTACACTGGCATTGGCGCTAGTCCCGCGCTTATTAACTGGTTAGAGGAAAACGATTGCGAGTCGATTTATTGTCGTGAGATTGAACAGGAGGACGTAGCAGGCGCGAAGGCTGTGCCCGAGTTTGCCAGTGCCCTTGCGGCAGGGGAAAAAGAGTTTGGCAATAGCGAACTCGCCCGCAAATGGCTAACGACAAATCTCCCGGAGAAACTTCGCGATGGGTTTTACAAGAACCGGCAGAGCGATCTGCTGGCATTAATAAAGCAGGCAGAAGCAGTTTCAGGTGCACGGGTTCTTTCAGTGATGACAGATCGGAACGGAACCGCTTACTTCACAGACCTCGAGCCTGGCACATATGTTTTGTCGAGTCTCCTGCCTACGGAAATTGGTGCATCGACCGTCTCGTGGACTTGTGAGGTCCAAATTAAGCAAGGCGATCTGGCCACGCAAAGACCATATCTTGTTTCCAACACAAAAGATAAAAACGTCAAGTGCGTGGGGGTGGAGAGGCCGTTACCAGTTTGTGAACCACCAAAGAGCGCCGGACGATAAAGGGCCGGGCGGAGTCACACGGACAAACTGCACATAAACAGTCTTCCTGGCGCCGAAGAGTCTGTTGGGAAACGGTTTTTTCTCTGCGTAACCTCAGCGTATTTTGCGTCTCAGCCGTAGAAACAAAGACCGCATCGCAGAGACGCAGAGTACGCTAAGAAGGCGCAGAGATGTGTTAACTGAACGATCAGTCTGTTGAGAACCAGATGCCGAATCTGAAAGGCGGTCAAGAGATTCGAGAAAGTGGTCCCATAAGCGGTTCCGTGCGCACACTCGCTGCTGCCATGATGCTGATATTTTTGGCCGCCCTCCTACTGCTCTTCACCGGCCATTCTCGGGCCCAAAAAAGTGGCACGCGCAGACCACGGGCAGCTCGCACGTCACAAACGAAGGCGGTTGACTACTCAAAGTTTTCTCATGCTACCGGCAAGCATCAGGCTGCTTGCAATACCTGCCACAGAGTTCCCACGCGGAACTGGCAAAAACTTAGAGACTATCCAGATATTGTCGACTATCCCGGGCACGATGCCTGTGTGAGTTGTCATCGGCCGCAGTTTTTCAGAGGTGCAAAGCCGATAATTTGTGCCGTGTGCCATACAAAGACTTCGCCGCGCGACGATGTGCGGTTTACTTTCCGGAAGCCCACACGCCCACGCCAGTTCACTATCGAATTCCCGCACGACAAACACCAGGACGTGATCGCTCGCTTCCCGAAATCGCTGCCGGGCCCACTATTTGTGCATGCTTCACTGAGGTTTTCAAGTCCCGCTACCGACGACAAAGTTCAAACTTACAACAATTGCTCGATTTGCCACGCAACGCGCAGCAGTGTGCCGGCAGCGCCTGACGGTGGCTGGCCCGACGGTTTTGTCCCAGACGTCGAGACGTTCAAGTCAACGCCGCTTAGTCATGCCGCCTGCTTCAATTGCCACTGGAAATCGCAGCGACCAGTTAGTGATAACTGCGCTGGTTGCCACAAACTCGCCACTCCATATTTTCCGCTCGAAGCGCCGCAAAGGATTTCTTTAAAGTTCAAACACGAAGGCGGTGGAGAGCGAAAAAACCATCTGGCTGAATGTACGACGTGCCACATCAATATCACCAAGGCGACTTCATTGCGGGGGTTAAAACCGGACGTGCCAATCACATCGTGCACGGAGTGTCACAACAAAGAAGGGCTGCGGCAGGATGTGGGTAAAGAACTGGCAGCAATCGATAGAGATCGAAATTTCGTTTGTGCCTACTGTCACACATCCAATGTTGGAAGACTTGATCCGCCCGCTAGTCACTATCTCATCGCCGAGCGGCCGCCAGTTAAGCGTAGGAACATCAAATGACGGCACCAAAGATGTATTTGAGTCAGCTACGAGCCTGGGGGTGGCGCATCGTAGTCTCTCGTCCACTACTCGTACTGATGCTGTTCATGCTGCCATGGTGTTCTCTTAGTCTCGCTGGTTCAACCTTCTCAGAAATCATTCGTCAGGGAGACAGAGTGCACACAGAGGCAGCCGTTCCGCTGAAGCAAACTCGTTGGCACGCCTTCGACTTTCCCATTGAAGTGTCTCAGGGCCCTGACCTCGACTATTCAAAGTTCCTCCATTCGAGTCAGCGTCACAGTTCCCTTGCCTGCACTGCTTGCCATGAACGCAACGGGGACAACTCCGCGCTGCCGCGGTTTCCCGGACACAATCAATGCACTGGTTGCCATCTTGGACAATTCACTACACCGGCGGCGTCGATGTGTCTCATTTGTCACACGGACACAAGTAGCGGCAAACCACCTTTGAGAGTTTTCCCAGCAACTTTCAAGGAAAGCTTCAATGTGAAATTCGATCATGCGCAACACATGAACGCGTCTGTTCGTCCTCAAAAAGGCTGTGCCGGCTGTCACGGTACACAAACTAACCGAGGATTTGCGTTTTCGATTCCGGCAACCATCTCCACGCATAACCAGTGCTACTCGTGTCACACTCCCAACAGCAAGTCTGCGGGCGGTCGTGAGATTGCTTCCTGCGGTGTTTGCCACAACCAAACCGGTTACAGCCGCACATCAACCAATGCCCGGGCTTTTCGTTATTCGTTCAGTCATGCCAAACATGGTCCACGCGAACGCCTGGCATGTTTTGATTGTCACAACATTACGGGCGGCCTGCCGCAGTCGCGCCAAGTGTCTTCACCTGCTACAGCGCAACACTTTCCCATCTCGCACGGAGTGAGCTGCGCGACTTGTCACAATGGCAAGCGAGCGTTCGGTGGTGACCTCGCTTTCAAAGATTGTCGCCGGTGTCATAGCGCCGCGAGTTTCCGTATGCCTCTGTAGGTGGTGTTCTCTTCGCACTCACTCATCCCGCGGTCCCATTGAGGTCAGTACCACCGTGCGGTAGCAGGTGGGTAAGCGATGCGAAGTTCTGGACGTACGGACCCACCCGCTACCCGAAGCTGTGAAAAAATTATTGGACCAGAATATTACTCAAGTTACGGAAATTCGCAGGTTGGGAAGGGGGCAGTCGATAGGTTCAAGGTGCGATAAATTTCAACGCGCCCCCGCCTCAAGTTTCAGCGGCTTCGAATCAACCGTTTAATTGCAGTTAACGGCAGAGGCTCGAGTGACACGTATAGGCCGTGGCATTCAAAGTTGAGGCGGGGGCGCGTTGAATCTATCGCACCTTGAACCTCTCGACTGCCCGCTTCCCAACCTGCAAATTTTCTTAGCTTGTGTCATATCCGGGATCGCTTTAATTTTTCACAGCTTCTACCGCGATGTCGTACTGACTTCATGGGACCACTGCGTGCCTGATTGCAGTCGTAAGCCGCAGTGTGAATGAGACTACAACACAAACTGACCTACTATCGAAAATTGGAAATGGTTGACACTGCTGTCCATAGCTAATTAAGATTTGTGCGCTACTCTCCGTCACATCTCAAACTTGAGGAAGCTAATGAAACCATTAATCGTTCTGGCCCTGGCCCTGAGCTCTATCGGGATGGTTATTGCCGGTAATTGTTCCCTTTTTGCATCCGCTTCAGCCGCGCTTCAAGAGAAGGAGAGCAAGACACAGCCAAAGGAAGCGGTTCTAGCTAAGGACAGCCAATCAGACAAGTATGGAGAAGTTGCTTTCAATCACGAGAATCATTCGACAAAAAAATATAGTGTTGACGGACAGAGTGTGCTTACTTGTGTTGAGTGCCATCATACGGACCAGCCTGCCACTGGATTGAAGCCGCCGTTAAAGACCTCCGAGCGCAATGTGATACTTACGGCAGTGGTGTTACAAGCAGCCGATGCGAAAGCAGTGAAAACGTGTCGCGCTTGTCACCTACAGGCAGGTGACGACAGCGCTCCCCTTCCGACGATCCAGTATCCTGACAAACCCGCTCCTACAAAGTTAACCAACGAAGTTGCTTACCACATCAACTGCAATCTCTGCCACGACAAAGCAGTTGCTGCCCGGCCAGCTTTAAAAGGAAAGGCACCCGGGTCAAATGATTGCGTCCCCTGCCACAAAGCCGCGGGCTAAGTTCCAGACATCTCTTGTCTACGCTGAGCGCGAATCACAGAAGGGTTTGGATTTCACAGCAGGTGAGGAACAAGTCTCCGACCCTCGCTACGGCTTCGCCGCCTGATGTGAGACGGTGGCTATGAGACTGTGTCAAAACGCGAATGAGCTACAACAAGTCACTTCACAAAGTCAGAACCGGGAGCCGTAGCGACCGGGTCGATACGCCTGCGCATTCCTTCGTTTTCTCCAATAAGGTTAGAATTTGTTGTGGCCGGAAGTAGTTGAGCATCACGGAA
>Ga0070708_100000294_pt1 | contig 37656 bp, 29 predicted proteins | sample KBSK5503metaG_FD_65469 | JGI IMG/M metagenome (GOLD analysis project Ga0070708, IMG submission 65469) | Corn, switchgrass and miscanthus rhizosphere microbial communities from Kellogg Biological Station, Michigan, USA - KBS K5-50-3 metaG | ecosystem: Host-associated > Plants > Roots >... | reverse complement strand
CTGCGACCGACACAGGCGTGTCCTCATCGGTGAAAGCCGTGATCTTCTGAGGTGAGTCATTGTCCTGAATTGTGAAAGCGCTTTGCTCGAGACCGAGAACATAATTACCCTTCTCGTCCATCACCGTTGCTCGAACTGTTACCAGATCAGTATTCACTACAATTAGTTCCTGGGCCGGCAGGACGCTGGGCGCCAAGATGACCAGCAACATAGACCACAAAATATAGCGTCCCATTTTGTACCTCCCTGTTTATCGAACGACTAACGAACCTTGAAGCATGCCCTTGATTAGAATTCTTGTTCCTTACATTTGTAAGGATTCTTGATTTCGACGCGTTACTATCCACCCTGATGCGACTTCAACCATTCGGCGCGCAGCATGAAACTGCCCTCGGTAACAATTCGATCTCCAACGCTCAACCCTTCCAGCACTGGATAATAACCATTACTCTCAAGGCCAAGCCGCACGGGCCGCATGGCAAACACATTAGGATCGCTGGTAGCCATGAAGACCACTTGTTGATTGACCATGTTCTGCACTGCAGCGACAGGCACTACAGACACAGTTGACCCTGCGCCTCCAAGAGCGGCGAAAGCCACGTTGACGTACATGCCAATCTTTAGTTGCTGACCGGGATTGGCTAATTCAATACGCACCTGTGCTGTTCGTGTTTGAGGATCAACCTTAGGATCAACGTAAGATACCTGGCCACGAAAGACGCGACCTGGATAGGCGTCGGTGGTAATGCTTGCACCGCTGCCAGTATGAACCTTGCCGAGATCCTTTTCATAAACTTGCCCTACTACCCACACGCTCGACAGGTCAGTTACGCGCATTAGTTCTTTGTTGGCCTCGATGACCTCGCCCGAATTGACGGTGCGACTCGTCACAGTACCGGAAGCAGGAGCCGGTAAGCTCACTTCCGAACTGACCTGTGAACTAGAACGCAGTGCACTGACACGTTGAGAACTCAAACCTAGAAGCAAAAGGCGTTGGCGTAGATTGGCTACTTCCGACTCTGCTGCTTTCAACTTGCTGGTTGCCATCTCGAACTCTTCCCGGCTGGCCGCGCCGATCTCAACCAGCTTCTCAGTGCGTGCATGATGCTTGTGGTGCTCATCCAACTGGGCGAATGCGGCAAGGTAATTCGTTTGAGCATCAGCAAGATCATTGCTGGACACTACCGCAACTGTTTGGCCTTTGCGCACACTTTGTCCGAGCTCCGGCCCAACGCTACGCACAATGCCACCAACAAGAGACATTACTGGAGTTTCGCGATAAGAGTTCGGCTGAACTACGCCCGTTGTTTGTTGGCCGGTTGCCTCAGTCGAGATACGTTCGCCGACCGGTTCAGTCTTTATGCCTGCTCGCTGAACTTGTTCGGGAGTTATTGTGAGCGTCGATTCTTCAGAGGTGTTACCAGCCTGGTTGGCCGTTTGATCCGGGCCAATGCTGCGCGGCGCGGGCACAGGCCGTCCGCTACTGCCGCGCGGAACGAACAGCCACAGAATGACAGCAATAGCCGCCACAGCTACGACAGCAACGACGGCGACTGCAGCGGTCTTTCTAGTGCGGTCCTTGTGACGGTCGTCGGTGGCGAGCGCAGTTTGTTTCCTGCTTTCTTGTGGTTCGTTCATCTTTGTGTCACCTGCTGTCTGATTGCTATCGGTGAAGCAACAGCGCGTTCAACCTCAACACGCGCCTTGTATGTATCGAGCAAAGCGTCGATGTAGCCGTTCTGCAAGTCGATAAAACGTCGTTGCTCGCCAAGGTAGTCAATCAGCGTCTTTGAGCCCAATTCGTACGTCTGCCTAACGACATCAAGATTGGCGTTAGCCTGATCCTTTACTCCGACGCGGAAGATCTCTGCCGCGCGTGAGGTGCTGTTGTATTGAGCATAAGCTGAAGCCACTTCACGTCGGACGGTAAGTTCACCAAATTCTCGCCGGCGCTTTGCTGCTTCAGCTTCGGCGAGAGCGGCTTCGATTGTTCCCTGGTTCTTGTTCCGCACCGGAAGGTCCAGGGAGACGCCGAACGTGAGATAGTGAAAGGTGCCCTGAATCGGTCTTAACTGTCCCGCATCATTGATGCCGCTCAACGGATACCCAAAATCCATCCGTTGATAGCCTGCATTTACGCTTGCATCCAACCTTCCCTCGCTTCGCGCCTGTTCGATGCGTGCTTCGGCCAAACTCTCGGCGGCTTTCGCCAGTTTTAGATCGGGCCGCTCGGAGAGTGCTCGCTCGGTGGCTTCCATAAGCGGCGGCAGCGGAGTGGCCAGATCATTAAAATCTCCGCGCAGTCGAAGCGGCTCTTCTGGCGACATGCCAATAAGATTGCGCAGCTCCAGCATCTCTATCTGGGCTTTGCCGTCCTCGGTCTCGCGCATCGAGCGTAGACGATTGAGTTCAACCAACACCATGTTCTGTTCGAGTGGAGCAGTGCCTCCTTCTGTGACTCGCGCGGCGACGAGGTTATAGCCGCGCTGGCTTGTAGCAATCAGATCTTCATCAAAGCCAAGTTTAAGAATCGCGGCGAGGGCTTCGCCGAACTTGGCGCTTACATCGGAGGCGAGCATTCGTTCTCGATTTACAACATCTTGCCGTCGCATTTCGAGTTCCCGTTCAGCGACTTTGATACGAGCAGGTCGACGGCCGCCGAGTTCCAGTGGAAGCATCCCGTTAACAGTAATATTGTTGTCCGTGCCGGTGATCGTCTTCGAAACACTTGCGTCCACTTTCGGATTTGCTCGCAATGACGCTTGCTTGACGAGACCGCTTGCAGCGTCGATCTCTTTGCGCGCTGCCAGCAATTCCCCGTTGTGTTCAAGTGCATAGGCGACCGCTTGATCAACTGTCAGACCCGTCTGTCGGTCCGCGTATCTCGCAACGGCTGAACTTGGCGCCAATGACAGATTCACGATCATCCCTGAGGCATCGTCTTCAACGCTCTTCGTCTTTGATTGAGCCAGCACAGCGGCAGTGCCAACGGTGACCTGCACCAAAGCTAAAACACCGGCCATACTGACGCGTAAAGTGCGGATTCTATTCATGACTACTACCTTCTTTCTCAACGCCAGACGGTGATACGCGATCAGCATCTGATGACTTCCAGCTTGTCTCGTAACTAAATTCCTCGCTCATCTCCTCGCTTGCTGTCGCGATTCCTTGTTTCTTTAACTGCCGTTCCCGTAGCCAGAAGAAGATCACTGGCGTCACAATCAACACGTGCAAGAGACTTGAAACCATCCCGCCAAGAACGGGTGTGGCGAGCGGCTTCATCACTTCCGAACCGGCGCTCGTACTCCACATAATCGGAAGTAAACCTGCAACAACTGTTGCGACCGTCATCACCTTTGGGCGTAGTCGAAGCAACGCACCTTCCGTTACTGCTTCCATCAAAGTCTTGCGCGTTAGTACGCCGACTTCTTCCCGCTTTCTTTCCACTGCTTCCTCGAGATAGATGACCATCACAACGCCGGTCTGCACGGCCGTGCCGAACAGCGCTATGAATCCCACCCAGACGGCAACTGAGAAGTTGTAGCCAAGTGCCCAAAGCAGATAGACACCGCCAGTTAACGCGAAAGGGACAGCGAGCAATACATGCGCTGCTTCCAAAACGGAGTTATATGTCAAGTAGAGCAGGCCAAAGATGATTACCAGCACAATGGGCACAACTATCATCAGACGCTGGCGCGCTCGCTGCTGATTTTCATATTGACCGCTCCAGTCCATGTAATAGCCGGGAGGAAGTTGCACCTGGCTCGCAAGCTTTGGCCTGGCTTCGTCAACAAAGCTACCCACATCGCGACCGCGCACATTGAGCAATACTGTTCCCCGCAGAAGCCCGTTCTCGCTGGAGATCATCGTTGGTCCTTCGACGCTGCGGATTTCCGCCAACTGCGCCAATGGAATAGGTGCGCCCGATGGTGAAGCGATTGGAATCTCGCCCAAGGCTGCGGCACTGCTCCGATACTGCTGAGCGTAGCGAACGCGAACCGGAAAACGTCTGCGTCCTTCGATTGTGACCGTGAGGTTCGTCTCGCCGATTCCCTTTTCGATAGCGTCCTGAATAGTTCCGACATCGATCCCATAACGGGCTGCGCCTGGTCTATTGATATGAATGTCGATGTAAGGCGCGCCGCTGATTTGCTCGGGATAGACGTCGACTGCACCCGGAACTGTCTTCACTACTTCAGCGACCCGCCTTGACAGTTCTTCGAGTTCCTTTAAGTCATTGCCGAAAATCTTCAGACCGACCTGCGAGCGGATTCCTGTAGAAAGCATGTCAATGCGGTTCTGAATCGGCTGCGTCCAGATGTTCGTGATGCCGGGCATAGTCAACTTTTCATTCATCTCAGAGATGAGCTTCTCCCGCGTCATTCCCGGTCGCCATTGTTCTATAGGCTTCAAATGAACGATTGTTTCGTTCATGTTTACGGGAGCTGGATCGGTCGAGGTGTCTGCACGTCCGGCCTTGCCTACGCTCCATGCGACTTCTGGAAAACTCTTCAGGATTTCGTCTTCCTTACTGAGAATGCGAAGGGCCTCGTCTACAGAAATCGACGGATCGGTTATCGGCATGTACATGACGTCGCCCTCATTAAGCGGAGGCATGAACTCCTTGCCAATTCCAGTTGCCAGAATGATCGCGCCGGTGAATAGTACAAGCGCTATCGAGACCGTAATGAGTCGATGACGCAAGGCCAACAAAAGGGCAGGTCGATAATTGGCATGTAGAAATCGCATCACCGGATTTGACTGCTCGGTGTGAAACTTTCCGCCCAACAGGTAAGTGCAGAGCACCGGAACGAGAGTGACGGCGATAATCGTTGCGCCAAACATGGCGAACGTTTTTGTGAAGGCGAGCGGGTGAAACAGTTTTCCTTCCTGACCGGTTAGGGAGAAGACCGGAACGAAGGCCAGGATGATGATCGCCATTGAGAAGAAAACCGGACGCCCTACCAGCTTGGTGGAGTCTCTGACCGTTTCCCAGACCTTCTTTCGGTCTTTGGGATCGACCTTGCGCTTTTCTAGAAACCGAAAGGCGTTCTCCGTAACAACAATGCCAGCGTCTACCAGCACGCCGATGGCAATCGCGATCCCGGCGAGTGACATCAGGTTTGAGCTGATGCCCATGTAGTACATGAAGAGGAATGACGTAAGCACTGCAAGTGGCAACGGGAGAGTCACAATGAGAATGGAGCGGAAGTGCGCGAGAAAGAGGATGTGCGCCAGCGTGACCAGAATTAGTTCTTCGATTAGCGCACGTTTTAAGGTGTGAGTCGCACGTTCGATCAATTGCGTACGATCGTAAAAAGGAACAATCTGTACTCCTTTCGGTAAGCCAGACTTTATCGCCTCAATCCTTTGCTTCACGCTCTGGATCACATCAAGCGTGTTCACGCCGTAACGCGCGATAACGACACCGCCGACCGCTTCTTTGCCGTTCTTGTCGAGCACACCGGTGCGAAATGCATTGCCAAGCTTCACCTCCGCGACGTTGCGCACATAGATGGCCGTGCCATTTGCTGATCCGATGACGATATTTGCAACATCGTCAGTTGACTGGATCAGTCCAATGCCGCGGACCACCGCCCATTGACCGGCTTGCTCAACGACGTTGCCGCCGACGTTGTTGTTCGAACGCTGAACTGCCTGAACAATCGTAGAGAGAGGGATGTTGTAAGCGCGCAGCTTGTTAGGATCGACATCGATTTGATACTGCTGCACATAGCCGCCTACTGAAGCCACTTCCGCTACACCGGGCACCGAGTTCAACTGGTAGCGCACAAACCAATCTTGCAAAGTCCGAAGGTCGCGCGGGTTCACCTGTTCTGATTCGAGCGTGTACCAAAAGACCTGCCCAACTCCTGTTGCGTCAGGGCCAAGTGTCGGCACAACACCTTCAGGGAGTTGCTTAGTGACAAGGTTCAAGCGTTCAAGGACGCGCGTTCGTGCGAAATAAAGATCAATGTTGTCTTCAAAGATCACATTGATCATCGAAAACCCGAACGCCGAACTTGCTCGCACGACACGCACACCGGCCAGGCCTTGCAGGTTTGTGACGAGGGGATAGGTGACTTGATCCTCGACTTCTTGCGGCGAGCGACCAGTCCAATCGGTGAAGACGATGACCTGGTTCTCTGACAGATCTGGTATTGCGTCGATAGGCGTGTGTACTAACGCCCAATAACCCCACAGTGCGAGGCCCAGGTAAAACACGATGACGAGCCCGCGGTTGCGCAGACTCATCTCGATGAGCCGGTGAATCATGGCAGTATTCTCCTCAGACCGCCGTTGTCCGGCGGTCTACCGACTCAGAACTACTGCGCTGTTACTGAGAGAGAGGTCTGCCCTTTTCCTGCCGGCCCTTCATAAGACACTTGCGCCTGCCACTCGCCCGCAATCTCAATATTCGCCTTGGCTCGATAGACTCCCGTAGTATCCGTGGTCGTTAGCGTGGCGGGATCGTTCATTGGAGCCATCGACGCCATTTGTGGCATGTGAAATGTTAGCGCCGCAGCGCCGACATCCATCGGCTTGCCCGACGAATCTTTGAACGTGATGAAGAACTCATCACCGCCATGCTTGATCTGACCGGAAGGACTCGACAGCGTGACGGTTAGATTTCCGATTGGCGCACTTTTGATGACCTTACCAGTGTCGACCGCGGCAGCCTTTGAACCACAGGCCGCGACAAACAACAGCAGTGCAAGAAGACTGAAAGCGAGAATGTATTTGGACATGATATTAGACCTTCCGATGAAATAGAGACCAACGCGCACCACACAAAGACGCGCAACTCAACTGCTCCTAATGGCAGGAACAGCCACAAGAAAGCACACTAGGGCCTTGGAATCTCTAGATCAGAAGAGCGAGGTGTCGAATATAAGCGGGATTGGAGTACGGAGGAGGGCTATCTGCCCACCTTGAACGAAGAGATAAGTGGAACGACCCAACTGGGGGCTGGGCAGATGAGGGATGAATTGCTATGGCTTGGCTAGTTGACGGTCGCGGAAGCGGAGACCCGGTCGAGCCGGTTGTTCCGCTCTGCGAGCAATTGAGAGCGCAGCACAAACGCGCGGTTGAAACTTCTGGAGTAAGGCTCTCGGCTTGGGCTGCCTTCTCGCAACAATCCATACCAGCCATTCCTGGCATGCTGCATTCCTGTTCATTCGAATGCAGAGGAACCCCGGCCAAGGCGCTTCCGCCAATTACCAAGACCAGTGCCAGCGATGCAAAGCGGATTATCATTGCTCAGACCAATCTATGGAAGCCAACCTGCCTTTGTCAAGGAGAGCTCCACTCAATCGAAACGTCAAAGCGGTCAAAAAGTCCCATTGATTGAATGCTAAGGATTTTCGTTTCTCTAATGATGAGAGGCGTAATAAGATGGCTTTACAGGAGGATTGCATAAATCGCCTACATGAGAATCAGAATGATTATCGTCGCGCTCTTGCATCATAGGCGCAAGAAGTAGGGTAGGAGAGGGGAGGCGAAAAAATGGGACGCGCGCACGCTGGCGACACACTGCGAGAGTGGCGAGAGTCCGCGCCATATTGGGAGAAACATCGTGACACTATTCGGACAATGTTCGCCCCACTCACCCAAGCGCTTATAGACGAAGCTGGCATCGTTGCAGGACAATCAGTGCTGGACGTGGCCGGTGGTCCAGGCGAACCTTCTCTGGCCATTGCGATCCTGTTGCGTCTCTCTATGGAGTTCCCATTTCACTGAAAATGGCCGTTGCTGCCGGCAAACGTATTGGCCGCTATGAAATCCGTTCGCTTCTCGGGGTCGGCGGGATGGGCGAGGTTTATCTCGCGCAAGATACCGAACTGCGCCGTTCAGTAGCGCTAAAACTTTTGCCTTCAGATTTTGTCGGTAACGAAGATCGCCTGCGTCGCTTCAAGCAAGAAGCGTATACCGCTTCTGCTTTAAATCATCCAAACATCCTCACCATCTACGAGATCGGTTCTGAAGCCAATGTTCACTTCATCGCGACGGAATACGTGGATGGCTTGACATTGCGGGAGCGGATGGTCAAGGAGGCGTTCAAGCTTGAAGAGGTCCTGGATATTGGCTCACAGATCGCCTCCGCGCTGGCAGCCGCAAACTCCGCAGGCATTGTCCACCGCGACATAAAGCCCGAAAACGTAATGGTTCGACGCGATGGCTACGTAAAGGTGCTCGACTTTGGTCTCGCTAAACTCACCGAGTATCGGGAACTAGGCGGCGATCCGGAAGCAGCGACGGTGCAGGCAGTAAGAACCGATCCCGGAAGAGTTATGGGCACGGCTAATTACATGTCACCAGAACAAACGCGCGGCCTCGAAGTGGATCAGCGAACCGATATATGGAGTCTCGGAGTGATCCTGTATGAGCTGGCGGCCGGTCGTACTCCTTTCGAAGGTCAAACAACCAGTGATGTTCTGGCCTCGATCTTGAAAAACGAGCCCGTGCCACTACAACGCTGCTGTCCTGAAGCGCCCCCTGAGTTGCAGCGGATTGTACGTAAGGCGTTACGCAAAGATCTGGAGGAGCGGTACCAACTAGCTAAGGAAATGGGTGTGGATCTCAAGAATCTCCGGCATGAGTTGGAACTCAGCGCCGAGATCGAGCTTTCCCTTCAGCCGCCCGCGCCTGGAGAGCGAGCTTTGGGAATGAGTAGTAGTCGGGGTGCCTCAATACAGGCCAACTCTTCCTCTCGCACGCAAGAGATTTCAGAGGCGAAACCCACTTCGAGCGCGGAATACATCATCAATCAAATCAATTTGCATCCCAAAGCGCTCATAGTTGCTGTGGGAATTTTCGGTTTGTTAGTAACGATGGTGCTGGTGGTTCACCGCTGGGTATCCAGCGAAAGTCCTACGGGTAAATCCACTGCTCCCCAGAATATGAAGATCGCTCGGTTGACTAGTACCGGCACGGCAGATAAGGCGGCGATCTCGCCGGATGGCAGATACGTTTTGCATGCGGTAAGCGAGAACGGACAGCAGAGTCTCCGCGTGCGCCAGGTTAACACCGGTAGCGATGTGCAGATTCTGCCGCCGTCGATGGTTGAGTACGCAGGACTGACGTTTTCGCGCGACGGTGATTTCATTTATTACGTCGGTACTGACCAAAACAGTCCCACTTCGAACCTTTACCGGCTTCCGGTTCTGGGCGGGACCCCGCGAAAACTGAGCTCCGATGTGGGGAGTGCTGTGACGCTTTCGCCTGATGGGCAGCGCTTGGCCTTTATCCGGAATTCACCGAACGAAGGTGAAGATGCCATAATTATCACTAATGCCGATGGCGAAAACGAACGCAAACTCGCGGTGCGTAAGTTGCCAAACTTCTTCCGTTCCTTGTCGTGGTCCCCGGATGAAAAAACGATCGCCTGCGGAGCCGGAAGTTTCGTTCCCACCTACAACACTTATGTCGTCTCAGTGTCAGTTGAAAGTGGTAGGGAGAACCAGATTGGATCTCAAAGCTGGATGTTCATGGGACAGGTGACCTGGCTTGCGAATGGCCATGGCTTGATTCTAGCAGCATCGGAGCTAGGCTCCGGTACATTCGATGCGCAGCAGATCTGGTATGTTTCGTATCCCGAAGGTGAAGCGAGGAGGATTACTAATGATTTGAATAACTATACCGGCGTGAGTATGACTGGCGATTCAAATCGCCTTGTGACAGTGCAATCTGAAACGATATCTAACATCCGGCTGGTTCCTAATGGCGACACGAATCGGGCGACAGAACTCACCAGCGGGGCCGCGAAGACAGACGCTAGAGACGGTCTGGCGTTGACTCCTGAGACGAAGATCGTGTTTTCCTCGAAGGCAACCGGCAGTCTGGACATCTGGACTATGGATGGAGACGGTCGCAATCTAAAGCAGTTAACGACTAACTCACGCATCAACGATCATCCTTCAGTTTCACCAGATGGACGGTACGTTATCTTCGCTTCAGATCGTGCAGGTACGTTCAATGTGTGGCGCATGGATATTGACGGCGGCAATCTAAGACAGTTAACGAGCGGCAGCGGCGAAGAAAACCCTCAATGTACGCCTGACGGAAAATGGGTAATGTACACACTGTTGGGCGCGGGCAAGCCGACTCTGTGGCGCGTATCAATTGACGGCGGAGCTCCACAACAGCTTACCAACAGATATACAGCTGGGCCGAGTGTCTCGCCCGATGGTAAGTCAATCGCTTGTTTCTATCGGGAAGAGCTGCACCAGCCGCTGAAATTAGCAATTTTTCCCATCGAAGGAGGTGTGCCAACGCGTACCTTTAATGCGGGAATACCGATTGAGGCGATCTCGCGCATACCCCCGCTCCGTTGGATCGATGAGGGCCGAGCAATCACTTATGTGCTCACGAGCAATGGTGTCTCTAATATCTGGAGTCAGCCCTTTACTGGCGAGCAGCCAAAACAGGTAACTAACTTCAAAGCGGAACGTATTTTCTCGTTTGACTGGTCACGCGATGGGAAACAACTAATCGTTGCGCACGGCAGCATCACTAGCGACGTGGTGCTTATTAGCAATTTTCAATAAGTCTCAACCGGAAGCAAACCTACTGCGAGCCGTTCATGCCTAATATTTTGAGCGCCGATCGAATGTCATCATCAGTGGGCCGCTCCTTATAATCGAACTCGACTTTGGCCCAGGCCACTCGACCATTCTTATCAATGATGTAAACCGAGGGATGAGGAATGCCTTCGAACTTCTGGCCATTGTAGTCAGGGTCACGAATTCCATATGCGTCTATCACGCGATGACCCGGATCCGACAGAATTGGGAAGCTCACTTCCCCCTTTCCGTCAGCAGCGATCTTTTTGGCAAAATCCCTGCTCTCAGCCGGGTTGTCTACACTGATCGCATAAAAACGAACTTGGTCGTTGGTATTAGAGAGGGATCGCAGCTCGGCTAACTGCCGGGCACAGTATGGTCACCAGTTGCCGCGATAGAAGACGAGCACCGTCGGCATGCTACCGCGCGTTGAGGAAAGAGTTATTTTCTGATCGTTTTGGTTTGAGAGGGTAAAGTTGGGAGCCGCTTCTCCGACTTGTATGGGGGTGTCTCGAGGCCGCAAATCCTCGGATAAAGGAGGCTTCAGTTTATTGGCACACGAAACGGCTAAAACGAGAAACGCGATCATTGTTGCAGCTTTAAGATTCATAAGACCTCCATCCTTCATGGATCTCTAAGATGCACAATCGGAAAATCGCAAGCCTAATCAAATGCGAGTCATGCTGATTGTGGTCGTGGGTAGAATCTTAGCAGACTCATGAGCCATCAAGGTAGAAAGAACTTAAATCACAATTCTTTTTTGTTAAGAAACCAGAAGCGCTCTTGGCTTATATCAACTCGACAACTGCAGGCCGGTCCGTTTCCTTTCGTGGCAGGTTGTCACTGCATTTTTGGTCTCCAAAGTCACGGTCCTTTCAATTCGCTTATCAACGCATCCAACTGGCTGTTTAGTTCATTGAGCTTTGCTTGTGCCCCTTGCAACTCCGTATCGAGTGACGCTTCCCCGTTGCGCAAGCGCTCCTCCTCTTGAGTGAGTCTCGCCAAATTAGCTTTGCCACCCTTAATTCGCGACTCTAAGTCTGCGTGTGCGTTCGGATCAGGCGTGCGATCCAACAGTTCCTCTGCGTCCTTGATCTGTTGCTCCATCTGAGGCTTCGCGGCTTTCATTTCTGCGGCTTGTGAATGGATGTTCTCAAATTGGCGGCTAAGCGCATCGACGTGCGCTTGTTGGACTCTTACCCGCTCAATCACCATCTGGAATCGAGTGTTGCTAATGGTCGCCCTTTGGACGGCAAGGCGCAACTCGCGAACTTCTGTGAGCAGTTGCTTAAGGGTTTGATCGCTATCTCCCTTCGCTGATTCGCCGGGCTTGTCGGTTTGCGCTAGAGTTCTTGTGGGCGCAGCGAAACACATGGTGACAATGGTGACGGCGCATCCCAATGTTAGGCGTTTCATGAAAGACATGAATGTTCTCCTCTCGAACTTATTTCAAAAGTAGGCCGACTATGATAGCGCAGTCGGAGGAGATGATGATGATGAATTGAACCCTGCCAACATGAAGAAGCAGCGCCGAGAGTGGAGCAAAGATTGATCCAGCTTTGAAAAGTCTTTAGAAGATTCTCACTCTACTCTCTTCCAGGTTGCGTCTGGATTGTATTGGGTCATCGTCTTAGCACGGATCGTGGTCTGCCGGCCCAGATCTTTCTGATAGACGATCCCGTCTCGATTGACAATGAAAGTCATCACTCCCGATGATCGATATTCCGCTGGATAAGCCACGAAAGCGAAGCCGCCAGTCATCGTACCATCTACAACATAGTTCTTGGCTCCGCCGGGAGCATGTCGTCCTTGACTGTTAAGGATGCGGTAGTAGTAACCGTGAAATGGCCGCGGTTTTGTTGTTTCTTTTGCGTAGTCTCCTGTGTTCGCCAGTGCCAGCAACTGACCTACCGGACTTTCCGGTTCGCGATTTGAGATCTTCCAATAGAGCCCATCGTGTTTGCCATCATCGCTGCGGAACTTCGGCGCGAACTGTTTCACTTCGCCATTGTGTGGCTCTGCATAGTATTCATTCTGCGCGCTTACCAGCTCACGGCAAACTTCAATCGCGTCAAGTTCGTTTCTTCCGATGCGCCGGAACGAAATCTCTGCTTTGCTGGCTACGGGATCAAAGTACCATTTGTTCGCCTTCTGCATTAGGACGATTGGCAGAGGCCAATTCTCAGCCCCGACATACAGAGTGGTGGTTCCATCGGGCTCAAGAACCAACCGATGCATCTGGTGGTATTTCTCCACGAACTGGCGCCGGTTGTTGCGGTCTTCGGCTTGATCACCGCTAGAAATGATCTGCGTGGCTTCTGATCCAAGGATCTCAAGAAGCGCAAGTTGGTCTTCCTGTTGAACGGCACTCAAGAGCGCAGCACAAGCTTCCTGACAAGACGCGAAGGTCTTCTGTCCTGGTTGTTGAGCGCGGGCAAGATCAAAATGACCGCTCACAAAGATCGCGAATGCGGCCAGAGCTACAATCCTGCCAACATGAAAAAGCTCGAAGCGGTCCCCTTTTTCCAACATGCTCTAAACTCCCTTCCCTCAGTTCCTCATGTGAGTTAATGATCTATGGACCATGAACCGTGCGGTGCATCGTCAATGCCGTCCGCCGCCACGTCCGCCGCCACGTCCGCCACCCCCTCCGCGCATGCCTCCTCCACCACCAAAGCCACGTCCGCCACCGAAGCCGCCGCCGCCGAGGCTCGCCCGACCCCGATCGGCCGAGCCTCGTTCAATTCCCCCTGGACCAATACGGCTAAAGGCGCCAGAACGAGTACCAGTGTTGGGAACCGGCTGGCCGAAGCCGCGAAAGTCGCGACCGTTCGGAAAGGTTCCCGGAGGCAGTGTAGGATCGCGATAGCGAACACCTGGAGGTAGGGTCGGATCGCTACGGCGAATACCCGGAGGAAGGGTAGGGTCACGGCCAGGGAACGCTCCGCCACGATTGCGACCATCTCCTAACCCGCTGTTCCCTGGGAAAGAAGGTCTGTCCGGGCCCCTTCGGAAATTTCCACCTCCACTACCAGGAAAACGGCGGAAGAAAGTTCGGCTGGTGGAGATATAAGGATTGTGGTTGAAGAAGATGGTGTGGCCTCTCCAGTTGGTGTCCCAATCGTGGAAGCCCCAACCAAAACCGCCCCAGAATCCCCCGCCGATCCCAATGCCTAGGCCGAATGAAACGTAGGGCGGCCCAACGAATGGGTTGTAGATGTAACCCGGATAGATCCCGATCGGAAGCCCATAGGCGAGCCACGGATCATAGGTTGGCAAGTAACACACGTCTGGGTCGGAAGGTTGGATAATGATCGTTGGACCCTCGCTGGTGACAGTCTGTTGCGGAGTGCTTTGCAGATTACCTGCGTCTTTCGCTCGTGCGCGCAAAATCTGAACGGCATCGAGCACGTCCTGCTGTTGATTGAAATAGGCGTCCCCGAGCGCTGAAGTCCAGGAGAGATTTGTGTCCAGGTTTGCGAGGACTGACGCGAATACGGTCAAAGCCTTAACACTGGGATCCCACGACTGTTTGTCCACCTGCTCAGCCAGTTTGTCGCCCTTTAACTCTGAATGGTTTTGCAGCCAGCGATCGGCCTCGACAATCTGGCTTGGATAGGTGGAGGCTGCAAGAATCTGAGCAACGAGAGCGTCCGGATACAACGCAATGGGCGCGACAAGTTGCTGCAATGCTTCCGGAGTCAGCGGTACGGATTGCGTAGTTTGCGGAACATCTTGGGCATCCCGAGCAAAGCGAACCGAGAGGGCCTTTCCAGGTCCCGCAGTGACCACGAGGGCTGCGACGACAACCGCCATCAAAGGTGGCTTGGGCCAGATCGTTGCGAGTGCTCTGGCGGTACCCCCGAACGCCGAAAAGAAAAGCGGTGCGCTAGTAATACGGAGGTTCCTCTGCAACTGGCATGACCTGTGATCTTCAATAAGAATACCTTCCGGGACTTTTTGAGCGATTGCCTGATACCTGCTTGATACCTGCATAACAGCGTCTCCTTCAATGACGACTAAGCCGCGTACATTAAGCGCCGAAGACCCGTCAACTTTCTTCCCCGTCTTTGCGGTATTTATCACTCCGTTGCGCTATCCGTACACCTCTTCGTCCTGTTCGTCTTCAGACCCGTCCTCAGAGTCCTGATTCGTGTCCTTTGAATCCTCTTCATTTAATCCACCTGTGGCAAAGCCGGCGAACCAACCGCCCGCAGCTATCAATTCGTTGGGCGTACCGGCTTCTATAACTCGACCTGACTCAAGGACGTAAACATAGTCAGCATCTTTCACCATCGAAAAGCGGTGCGCAATAACGATTGTTGTCCGGTCCTTACGCAGCGTAGCGAGAGCGCGTTTCACCTCAAGTTCCGTAGCGTAGTCCAGGTTTGCAGTCGCTTCGTCAAGCACCATGATGCGCGGATTCGCCGCAAGCACGCGAGCAAGTTGTAGCCTCTGTCGTTCTCCAACCGAGAGTCCCATTCCACCTTCGCCAACCTTCGATTGCACTCCGTCCGGCAATCGATCGAGCGCGGGTCCGAGGCCGGCGGCCAGCGCTGCCGCGCGCACTTCTTCATCCGGCGTTTCTATGCGCTGGTAACGTATGTTGTCGGCTAGTGTGCCGCGGAACACGGCCCCATCAGCAGCTACAACGCCGATTTCGCGCCTCACCGTGGCAGCTTTAAGTTCGGAAAGCTTCTCTCCATCAATTAGAATTGCACCGGATTCCGGTTCGTACAAACGCAGCAATAAGTCCACCGTCGTCGTTTTTCCTGCACCTGACGGTCCAACCAAGCCCACAACTTGCCCCGGCTTGATCATCAGTGATAAGCCACGCAACACTTCGCTGCCCGGAACATAACTGAAATGCACATCCTTAAACTCGATTTGGCCTAACCCGGGCTTAAGTTGGTTTCCAGTCTGCGTCTCCATTTTGACCTGGGTAAGCCTCAATGCGCGGCGCAACGCAATTCCGTATTGCTGTAACTCGACAGCCAACCCAGTTAGCGAATCAATCGGGCCGTAGAGCATGCCGACATATGAAACGAACATCACTACATCGCCCGGCGTTAATTCGTGTTCGAGGGCAAACCACCCGCCAAATCCCAACACCAAGGCGTTGCCCAGTTGCGTGATGGCATGCTCCCAAAAGATGAATTTGTTTCCGAGCCTGGTCCGCTGAATGTAGGTCTCGTAAGCGGCCAGCGAAGCTGCTCGGAACTTACCAATTTCACGGTCTTCAGCGCCGGAGAGTTTGACCGTTTTGATGGCGGAGAGAGAATCTTGAATGTGGCCTGAGACGTCCTCCCACTGCCCATAATAGTTCTCCAGTCCCTTTTCTAATCTTTTTGCCGAACGCCAGGCTACAAAGAGGTACGGCGGGAGGGTAATGAGGGCTATCAAAGACAATTGCACATTTTGAGTGATCATGATGGCGGACGCTCCCACGATCGTCATCGTCTCAGGCATGATTGTTTGCGTAAAAGCATTCACAATGGGGGAAACCTGGTCCGCCTGGTCAATCTGTTTTGCGAGTGCGCCGCTTGCGCGCCTCCCGAAGAAAGCGAGCGGCAAGCGCAAAACATGACCGAATACTCGTTGTATGAAACTGCTCTCGATCTGGCTAGCCAATTTTGCGCTCATGTTGTCGGCAACCAGCCAGACAAGGAAGCTAAAGATACTCAGGGCAAACATGAGCCCGACCGCCCAAATAAATGTGTTAAGCGTCTGTTCAGGTGTGCGCGGTGAAACATGCCCGCGACGATGCGGCTCAATATATGGTGCATGCCGTCTAGTGTTCTTCTCGTGTGTCTGGGCCTTGTGCTCTGGTGTGACGTGAGGCTTTGGAATTTGATGCGCGACTTGCTGAAGGTAAGCGCCTGTTGAGTCTGTCGCTTGTACTGCGCTAGCCTCCACTTCTTGCTGCGCGGTTTCTTCCTGCGCTTTACGGACAAACAAACCTGCGACGTCGTTGATCGCGACCCGATAGATCAACGGCTCAATTAGAGTTGCCGCCGTACTCAACGCCACCAACCAAATGATAATGAGAATTCGTGCGCGAAAAGGAGAGGCTAGTCTGAACAGCGTTCGCCAGGGACTGACATCCGATGCAACGTCTTTGCTTTCACCATTCCTTTCCGACTTCGATTGGTGTGGCATATAACATTAGGGAACCTTTTGCGGGTAAGCTGATCGCGTCTTATACCCGTCTGTGAATGTCTTCAGGAACGCGACGAGCTGGTCTTTGCAACTGCGCAAATTCCTATCTTCAATGCTACGAATCCACGGCGAATCACTTAGACTTCCTTCAGGGTAATCAATGATCAGGCGGATTATGTCACGATGAATTCCTCCACCACTAGTGGGCCGGCGCGGCGGCGGCCGGCCCGTGCGGATCAGTATGTCCCCGCGAGTCGACCACACGATGTCGTGGCGGAGACACAAGGGTCGGCAACAGCGCTGAAACCGCCATGACTCCCGCGATTATGTGCAGTGCACCGCGGTATGATCCGGTCGTTTGTCGCATATACGCTATCATCCCTGGTCCAACGACGCTGGCAGCGCCCCAAGCTGTCAGCATCAGACCGTAGATTGGTCCAACGTTCTTCGAGCCGAAGTAATCCGCCGCAAACGCCGGCATCGTGCCGAAGCCGCCGCCATAACACATGAGCACGACGAATGCGACAATTGCCATTAACGTGACAGCGGTGATGCTCGGAAGAAACCAGAAGACTAGAACTTGAATCACGAACATCACAAAAAATGTTGCTCGCCTCGTTATCAAGTCCGAAACCGAGGCCCAAAACACTCGCCCGAATGCGTTACCAATACTCGCTATTCCCACCATGCTCGCAGCTACAATCGCGCTGGCCCCAAGCAACTCCTCAAAGATCGGCGCCTCCTGCGAGATGATTGAAATGCCGGCAAACGTGTTCAGAAACAGAAGCAGCCAGAGGGCATACCACTGCCAGGTCTTAAGCGCCTCACCGAGCGTGTAATCGCTTCGGCTGCGCTGCGAAGTCTGCGAAGCAGTTGGCATCCAACCGTCAGGTCTCCAACCATCCGGCGGATTCTGCATGAACAAGCCGGCAACAACCGTCACGATAAGATAGGCGATACCCAGATACGCAAAAGTCGTCAGCACGCCAACGCTTTGAATAAGTGCCGTAGCTACTGGTGCAGTGATCAGCGCGCCGGCACCGAAACCACCAACCGCGATCCCGGTGATAAGTCCTCTGCGATCCGGAAACCATTTCACCAGGACCGCAACCGGAACGATGTAACTAAAGCCAAGTCCGATACCGCCAATCAGTCCATAACTAAGGTACAACCACCACAGTCTGTTATTGGAGAAACTTGCAAGAAACACACCTAATCCGTATAGCACTCCTCCGGTCAGCGCGACTACCCGCGGTCCCGTGCGATTCTGCCAGAGGCCGCCAAAGAACGCCGCGATGCCCAGCACGAAAATGCTGATCGTAAAAGTCAACGTTACTTCCGAGGTACTCCAGCCAAATTGGCTGGTGAGGGGGACACGGAAGACGCTCCAAGCGTACACGGCGCCCAGTGCAACCTGCATGAATACTCCCGCAATAGCTATCGTCCATCGACTATGAGTGCGTTTCATTTGAGTTCTCCTATTCGATTATCTTGATACTGTGGCGGACTCTTAGCGGACAGGTTCTTCCCGAACACCACCAGAAGATCATTGAAGGCCGCCAATCCGCGGCGAAAATCCTTTTTCCAGAACGTGCTCATAAGCTTGATGAGTCCGGGTGGTCTGTTTTCTTCGGCGTTGGCTTGGATAAGAGCTTTGGGAACCGCGCGCGTTAGATCGCTGAGCAAGGCTGGGTCGATCTCTCCGAGCGCCGTGACGAGCAGGAGAAGGTTGCGCGACGCGCGAATAGCCTCGGGTCCGCTTGCCATCGCGACGAGCTGTTCAAGGATTCTTTCGCTTCCGCCCAGTGTTCCCCGCATCAGCTCGAGCACGCCGTGATCGTGCATACCCTGCAAAACCTCGTACGCGGCCAAGATCGCCTCGGCATGTTTCGCTGGAGCTTGCTGAAGGCGCACATCGAGCTCCCGTTGCGGATCGCGTGGCGTCAGATGTAATGGAATCGGTCGAGCCATGTTTTCTCTCCTCCCTTACCTCGCCTGCCTCGGCTGGATCTGTACGAGCTGAGGTCCCGGAGTGCGATAGTCCGCACGCTGCCATTTGCGCTCGACCTCTACTCCGCGCTGCGGCGTCGGATGACCCCAGCGTGAATTTGTTCGAGGCAACGGGTTGTCGCCAAGCTCCTGCAATACTGTCATCCTCACTGAAGCCTCTTTGTATGCCGGCGTATGAGTCACGGGATCGGTGTTGCTGCTCGTCAAGCGATTGACGGGGCTCTCGACTGAGTTCATCGGCATGTACAGCTCTTTGCCGTGTACCCGATCGGTCACTAAAGCGCGGACGCGGACTTTGCCGTAACGCGAAGTAAGCTGCACCCATGTTCCGGATTGAATCACACGCTCTGCGGCAAGTTCTGGTGAGACTTCGACAAACGTGTCCGGTGTCTTCTCGCGAATGCCTTCGGTTCGATAAGTCAGGTTGCCTTCGTGAAAGTGTTCAAGCAGGCGTCCATTGTTCAAATGGAGATCAAACTCGGCATCGGGTTGCTCGGGATATTCCAGCCACTGCAAAGGAGACAGCCTTGCCTTTCCATCAGGGAAGGCAAATTCTTTGGTGTATAGAAGTGGTTGATCGCTGCCGTCGGCAGCAACCGGCCATTGCAGTGAACGGTATCCTTCGAGGCGTTCATAGGTCACGCCGGCGAAAAGCGGAGTTAGCGAGGCGATCTCTGCCATGATTTCCGAAGGGTGCTTGTAGTGCCACCCCGCTCCAAGACGATTGGCAACGTCCTGGATGATCCGCCAATCAGGCAAGCATCCTTCCAACGGCTCGAACACTTCATATAGCCTTTGGATTCTGCGTTCGGTGCTCGCAAACGTGCCTTCCTTTTCCAAGCTTGGGGCCGCCGGCAAAACTACGTCGGCAAATTGGCAAGTTACACCGAAAAAGATGTCCTGTACGACAAAGAACTCGAGCTTGGAAAACGCATCGCTAACATAGTTCGCGTTCGAGTCGACGATGCTCATCTCCTCTCCGAACAAGTACATTGCCTTGAGCTTACCCTCCTGAATCGCGGCTACCATCTCGTGATTGTCCAGTCCTTTACTCGAAGGTAGGGTGACCTTCCAGGCCGCTTCGAAACGCTTGCGCACTTCCGGATCATCGACTGATTGATAGCCCGGAAGATTATTTGGCATCGATCCGAAGTCGCTTGCTCCCTGGACGTTGTTGTGGCCGCGCAGAGGATAAGCTCCGGTTCCGGTACGCATGTAATTGCCGGTGATAAGCAGCAGGTTCGAGATCGCCGTCGAAGTATCGGAACCCTGGCTTTGTTGCGTAACACCCATTGCCCAGAGGATGCAGACGCGCTCGGCGTCGGCGATCATGTGCGCGACTTTCTTCAAGGTATCTACCGGCAGTCCGCAGCGCTCGGACGCGAACTCCAGCGTGAAGGGCTCCAGGCTCTTGCGATAGTCGTCAAAGCCATTCACCCATTTGTCGATGAAATCGGTCTTTGCGAGTCCGTTATCGATGAGGTAGCGCGTAACCGCTGAGAGCCAGAGGATATCGGTTCCGGGACTCGGGTGCAGAAAGACGTCGGCACGGCGCGCCATCTCATTCTCACGAAGGTCCGAGACGATTAATTTTTGACCGTGCAGCTTGTGCGCTCTCTTTACCCGGGTCGCGATCACCGGATGGCTTTCCGCAGTGTTGCTGCCGACAATCAGCACAAGGTCCGCTTGCCCAATGTCTGTTATCGAGCCTGAGTCTCCGCCATATCCGACGGTACGAAACAGACCTACTGTTGCTGGTGCCTGGCAGTAGCGCGAACAGTTGTCGATGTTGTTTGTACCGACGACGGCCCTGGCGAGCTTTTGCATTAGATAGCTTTCTTCATTGGTGCACTTCGACGAGGAGATCAGTCCGATGGAGTCCGGCCCGCTCTGCGCTTTGATCTCACTCAAACGCCGAGCCATGAGACTCAGGGCCTCTTCCCAACTGGCCTCGCGAAATTCGTCCCCTTCTCGAATTAGCGGTTTCGTTAGCCGATCCTTATGGTTGATGTGGTCCCAGGCAAACTTTCCTTTGACGCAAGTTGAGACTCCATTAGCCGGCCCGTCCAGAGGTTCGACTTTGAGGATGTGACGGTCCTTGCTCCAGACATCAAAGCTACAGCCGACTCCGCAATAGGTGCACACCGTTTTTGTCCGACGAATGCGCGACTCTCGCATTGCTTCTTCGGCTTCGGACACGCGCATGATGGTCCCATAACCCGTTTCAGGCTCGATTCCTTTGACCACATCGATCATCCCGTCCAGCGCAGGCTTTGGTAGACCCGTAAAGAATCCCGCGTGTCCGATCATGGACTTTTCCATCAACGCGTTGCAGGGACAAACAGTGACGCAGTGCCCACACGAAACGCAGCTTGATTCACCAATCGTAGAGCCCCCGTCCCACAACACTCGGGGATGAGGATCTTCCCAGTTAATCGAGAGCGTTTCATTTACCTCGAGGTTTTGGCATGCCTCTACGCAGCGGCCACAGAGAATGCACTGATCGGGATCGTAGCGATAGAACGGATTAGTGTTGTCAACCTCGTAGGGCTTGGTACGAAACGGGATGTTCTGATGCTCGACCGCTAGAAGCTTTGTGGTGTTGTGGACTGTGCAGTTACCATTGCTGTTATCGCAGACTGTGCAATAGAGGAGATGATTACTGAGAATACGGTCAAATGCTTCTCTTTGAGCATCACTCGCCGCGGCGGAAGTCGTGCTCACGCTCATTCCCTCTGAAACGGTGGTATTACATGACCTGACAAGACGACCGTCAACTTCGACCATGCAAGTATCGCAAGTCTGGATTGGACCAAGCTGCGGGTGGTAACACACTTGCGGCACTTTGCTGCCGCTCCGGTTGATAACATCAATAAGGCGCTCATCAGCCTTCGCTTCCCGCAAGAGACCATCAACCGTTATTCCGAGCATCCTGGTGTTCCCTCCCAACAAATGTCCTACCTGGGACTTCTTCAAAGCTCTTCACTGAGAAGAAGGTCCGGCGCAGCTATCGACATTGAAGTTTGAGTCTATGGAGATGCGTTGCCCTGATCTTTTCTGGCTTTGCTTGGAATGACGGTTTTTTGCGCTTGATCTGTAGTTTGAAACTGGAACGGGAGGCGCGGGATATGATAGCCAATCGGGTACATTACTCCGTAGTCAGGTAGGATACGAAGTTGTTCCACTTGACCAACTATTCATGACTTGCCTCCTTCTTCTCCGGAGCCATTTTCCGACTCCTGGTGTTTATACGCCGGCAGCTTCAATCAGGATGCTAGTCACTATATGGCGAGGGTTCCGGAGTTAGTCCAATGCTAGTGCGTTAACTTCCGATAGGGTTACCTAAATTGCCTATACCATTACCTCACATGCCAATAGATATCCCACGTTAAACCGAATAGTCTTCCGCACGATCGAAACATACAGGAAGACGGAGGACAGTCATGATTGCAACAGAAATGAAAAGACAAACGGATTTGACGGAGACGGTCCTCCTCAATCCGGAGCAAAAAGGTCTACGTGCAGAAGAGTTTGAGCAAGAGCTATCGCACCGCATCGTGGGCCAGGAGCAGGCCGTTCGCCGCATGAGCGGTCTTTATCAGATTTTCCTCGCGGGAATGAATTCAACGGATCGCCCAATCGGCACAATGCTCTTTCTGGGCCCGACCGGTTCAGGAAAGACGCGCGTTGTCGAAGCCGCGGCAGAGGTGCTGTTTGGCCATTCCACGGTTGTCACCAAGATTGATTGCGCAGAGTTTCAACATTCGCACGAGATCGCGAAGCTGATCGGTTCGCCTCCCGGCTATCTTGGTCATCGCGATACCTCTCCCGTGCTGACGCAAGAAAACCTTGATCGCTGTCACACGGAAGATACTAAGGTTTCGCTCGTGTTGTTTGACGAGATTGAGAAAGCTTCGGATAGCTTGTGGCAACTCCTGCTCGGGATTCTCGACAAGGCCACATTGACGCTTGGCGACAACCGGCGGGTAGATTTCTCTAAGACAATCGTCATCATGACCTCGAATTTGGGCGCGCGCGAGATGTCGGAACTGATCTGCGGAGGCATTGGTTTTGCTCCGGCAGGCGTGAGTAACCGCGGCAACACTGGCATGGATGAAAAAATAGGGCGGACGGCGGTCGAAGCGGCGAAGCGTAAGTTCTCGCCGGAATTTATGAACCGGATTGACACAGTCGTTGTCTTCCGATCGTTAAACGAAGATCACCTCCGCCAGATCTTGGATCTTGAGTTACAAGCTTTGCAGCAGCGCATCATGGTTTCAGCCGGCACGAAATTTATTTTTCAGTGTTCTGATGCGGCTAAGGAAATGATTCTCAAAGAGGGAATTGATTTCAGATACGGCGCGCGTCATTTGAAGCGTGCCATTGAACGGCTTCTTGTTTATCCGCTAGCGAATCTCGTCGCCACAGTTCAGGTTGAGCTTGGCGATCTGATCGATATTGACGTCAATCCAGAAACTGGTGAGCTCATGTTTCTAAAGCGGGCAGCGGGCGCGCTCATCAGCGCGAGGCCGGATCCAACTGTCGAACCGGAAACTGTCAATGATCGGGTAAGGGGTTTCGGAGCTACTGCCATCCGTGAAAATCACGAAGTAGGTAAGTACGCGCGTAAGTGACGTCGCAGGAATTGAGGTATTGAGTCATGAGGAGAAGACGAGTTATAAAACAAAAACTCATCAGATATAGAAGGCTAAGTCTTAGGGGTACGAGTCAGAGTGAGAAGACCTCGAGTTAATCATCAATGAGTAATTATGGCAAGTTATTCGTTCTCTGCGAGCTGCCAATGGGTATGCCGGCACTCTGCCAGTAAGCTGCGGCGTCGGCTTCAGCGATAGCCGTTTCCAAACGTGTGTGGATACTGTCTAGTTCATCGAGCTGGAGACGTACACGGGCCCTTGCAATCTCCAGTTGCCGCCGCCGTTGTTCTCGCAATAGTTCCGGACGCGTACTGCCTATACCGGCCAGGCTTCGCTCAATATTTTCTGGTTTCAGATCCTCTTCGAGTTGTTCGTCGCGCGCCTGCATTTCCGCCTGCCTGATTTCTACTTCGCTCAATTGCACGCGGAAATTAGCGGCGATTTCCTGAGCGCTGGTTTGCGCCAGTGTAGTTGTTGCAAAGAGACCACTCAGCAACAGAATCGCAGGAAGTCGATTTAAAAGTTGTTTCATTTCCACACTCCTCCTGTCATCTTCTCGCTTTACAAGCTTATCCGAGTTTCCCGAGAAGCAAGATGCCAGTGACAATTAGCAAGACAAAAACCTTGCCACAGCTTTCACTTGTTGCTGTGTTAGATGAATTGTTTGAAAAGGGAGCAGATAGATGGAGGAGTGTCAGGTTTGGTCTCTTAAACCTCTAGCCAGGTAGCGTGACATAAGTGACGAAATGCGGCCAGATGACCAGCAGCAGTCACGAGCCTCTTGACGTGGATAGCTGTCGCTACTAGAAATTCCATTAGGGCCGGACACACTGTCAGAACATTCCTTGTGGGATGGTGCCCTTAGTTGCCTTGCCTCCCTCGGGAGCGCCAGAGTATGGTTTGAGAGAGCCGGACAAGTCGGCGCGTAACTAAGCGGGCCATGTACCGAAGTCGGAAACACCAATGATGGTTAGTCCCGACAAAAAAGAACACAAAAGCAGCTGATGGCAATCACACCCTATCTCTACTATGAAGATGTTGGCGGAGCAATGAAGTTCTTAGCGAAGGCTTTCGGATTCCGGAAGCACAGCCGCCAGATGCTGGGTCCCAAGGGGAAGATCAATCACGCCGCGATGCGATTCGGGGATCACATGATTATGATGGGGTGCCCCCCAACCGGTTATCGCAACCCTAAGCGCCTTGGCCAGGCAACGCAGAGTCTCTACATCAATGTGGAGGATGTCGACAAACATTTCACGCGCGCCAAGAAGGCAGGCGCGATCATCCTTCAAGAGCCCGCGGATACTGAATATGGCCATCGCCGGTATGGCGCCACAGATCCCGAAGGCCATGAGTGGTACTTCGCACAAGAGGTTCATCCTTCGAAATTGAAAAAGAGAATCAAGCGATGAAGTGCCACTTCAGCTGAGCAAGCTTCCGGAATTTCCAGCATTCAAACGCGACCCTTACAGATCTCGCTGTCTAAACTGTGTGAAAAGTCAGTCGAGTGAGGAAGGACACCAACATGATCGCCACCCAATACAGTACCGCGAGCGAAGCGACCGGATGCCGGCACTCGATAATCACAAGAACTCTTAAAATGCTGGTTGAGTGCCGGCATCCAGTCGCTTCGCTCGCGGTACTGTATTGGGTGGCGACAGCAACCGAATAATTCACGCTCAATCGCCAAGTTTCTACCCACCCGCTGGTAGCGGGTAAGTAAGCATGGCGCAATCTCTAGGCGCACGGACCCACCCGGTACCCGCGAGGTGGTTCTGAGCTCATCGCCTCTAAGTAACTCGCCAGGCGATCGGCCTTTCTCTCTCAGCAACACGCTAACGGAGCACTACTCAGAATTCACGGGTAGTGACCTCGTCTTCGGCCAGCCATAGATTTGCCGGAGTCGATTTGGACGATCCTAACTCGCTCCTAATCCTGTTCACTGAGAGCTTGGGCGTACGTTTTGCCGTACGGATAGAAGAGTTCTTTGCGGCCTTCCTGCCACGCCGCCTTGAGCTCGGGCGCTGTGATGTCCCAGTCGGGCCGGCACTTCCGGGTGACTGCACGTAGGTCTTGGCGGAGTTCTTCCATAGTGGGCCGCCCGAAGAACCAGTAGCCCATGTAGATTTTGTAAATGACCAGACCGGGCTCCAGCACAATCACGTGCGGAATCATTGGGTTGTGAAGCGGATCGGTGTATTCGGCGATGTCGAGATCTTTTTGGATCTTGCGACCCGCGTCGGAGAGGAAAGGCCAGTGGGCGCCGACGCCGCTGCGGTATTCATTCGTCTCAGTGATACTGTCGGTGCTAATCGTGACCAGCCGGCAGTAGCCGACCTCAAGCTCACGAGCGAGTGCAACAAGCCCTTCGGCCTGTCGACGTTCTTTAGGACAGAAACCTCCGCGGCTGAGGACGGCCACCATCGGATGTTCTCCTTGCAGTTCGGAGAGCTTCCGACGTTTCGTGGTGTGGTCGGGAAGCTCGTAGTCGGGGAAGACCGCCCCCGGAACAATGTCAGATCGCATCTTTCAACCACCTTTCTTGTCGAAACTGACAACCCTCAACGTGCAGCACCGACAAAGCCTCGGACACGGCGGCGATCTCATCCGGTGCCGTGTCCGAGGCGAAATGGCCGACGTCAAAGTCGCATCGTCTTACCTCCACTAGCGAGTTATTGAGCGGGTGAGTTGTCGGCCGACTTCACATCGTCAGAACGACGCGGAACCGTGCGTCGCCGCTCATCATTCGCTCATAAGCCTCGGCCGCTTTTTCGAGCGGATAGGTTTCAATCATGGGACGCACGCCGGTTAGTTCGGCGAACCGCAGTGTGTCCTCGGAATCGGTTGGTGTTCCCGAGGCCCAGCCCTGAATCGTTCGACTTCCAGAAATAAGCTGTATCGGTGTGACCTCAATGGGATCGAATGCCGCACCTATTACCATGAGCTTACCGTGAGGCCCCAGACCGTCGACCAACTCGGACATAGCTTTCGAGCTTGGGGCCGTCGCTAGAATTACCTGTGCACCGCCCAGTTTTTGTAACTCCTCTGCTGCGTTCGTAATCTTGCTATCGATGTACACGCTCGCTCCGAGTCTCGTTGCGAGCGCCGCGTTTTCCGATCCGCGCCCGATGGCCGCGACCTTATAACCAAACTTGTTTGCGAATTGAATTCCGAGGTGACCCAGACCGCCGATACCTTGCACCGCAACGAGGTCGCCGGGAAACGCACCGCTGTGCCGCAGCGCGTTGAAGGTGGTAATTCCGGCGCACAGCAGCGGTGCTGCTTCGACGTCGCTTAAACTTTCCGGTATCGCCACAAGTGCCTCTACTGGAGCCACCATATATTGCTGGTATCCGCCGTCATAACTGATGCCCGAAATTTTCAGATTCCGACAATTGCCAAAATCTCCTCGCCGGCATTGGAGGCACGTTCCGTCGTGGCCGCCGTGCCAGCCGACACCGACGCGCTGCCCCTTCATCCACGCTGAAACGCCGGTGCCAAGTTCATCGATGATGCCCGCGACTTCGTGTCCTGGAGCGCGGGGATACTGAATGCCAGGCCAAGCGCCTTCTTTCGTGAGTACGTCACTGTGGCAAACACCACAGGCTTGGACCTTGATGCGCACCTGTCCTACATCCGGGTTAGGAATCTCGCGCTCGACGATCTGGAAATCGCCTCCCGCCTTAGGAACCTGAGCCACCTTCATTGGTGCTATTCCTACTTTTGTCGTAGCCATAAATCCTCCTTTGAATTTTGAACTTTCTTCAAACACATTCACTCCTGGGTCCAGGAGGAGACTCTGGGAATTTGCGGTAGTGCGTTCAGCTTCGCCTCGCACTTGCGCCAATTGTAATCTGTCGCCCAATAGCGCGCGAGTTCCTGAATCGTCGCGAGTAGCACGCCTTGCGATTCATCCGTGACCGTTTCCCGGTCGGGCAACTTCGTAACGTTTTTGCGGCTGCGCAATTCGGTAAGTTCCGCTTCCGGAATATCCACATGAAACGGACGAATCGCATTCTTGTCTTTCCTATCGGGAGAACATCTCGATGATCGCCTCGGCGATCGCGTCGGCGTACTCGTCAAGCACGAAGTGGCCGCCGTCGAAATAGCGCAGCTCGGCGGCCGGCACAACCTGCTTCACGAATTCCGCGGCCGCCGGCAGGATAAGAGGGTCATTTCGCCCCCACACGATGAGCGTCTTCGGCTGCCGGTCCTTCAGATATGCGGTCCATTCCGGGTAGTGCTGAATGTTCGTCGTGAGGTTCATAAACAACCTCGACATAAAGACCCGATTCGCCGCAATAGAGAACGCATACGCGTCGATCGCCCAATTGTCCGGATTCATGGCGTCGGGCTGGCGCGCGCCCTTCTTGTGGAGAAACATGTCGCGTTCCACGGTGGCAAATTGCTCGGTCTCGGCCAGCTTCTCTGGGGTTTCAGGGCCGCCGAGCCGCTCGTAGACCTTCAGGCGCTCGGGGTTCCAGCCCTCCACTGAAGTGGTAAAGTTCTGAAAAATCAGGCCGGCGATCCGCTCGGGATGGGCCATCGCGATTCGCATTCCGATCGGACCGCCGATGTCGTGCAAGTACAAGATGAGTGGCCCGGGCGCGCGCTGCGCGATGAACGTGTCGATGGCCATGGCCACGTCGTCGAAGGTCGGTCGCAGGACAGTCGGGTCCGCCGCCTCGCTATATCCCATGCCGGGGTAGTCGGGCGCGATGACACGAAATCGATCCGCCAGACGCGGAATGAGGTCGTGGAACTGGTACGACGACGAGGGAAAACCGTGCAGCAGGACGATGGTCGGCTTCGACGGGTCCCCGGCCTCGCGGTAGAAGACCCTAAGGCCCGCAACGTCGGCGGTCTTGAAGTTCATAAAGCTCTTTCTCCTCAGTTCGACGCCCAGAAGGTTCATAGGCGGCGCCGAGATTTCCACAAACAGAACCGCCCCTTCCTTTTGCACGGTGAGCCTCGAAAACCATGGGAGGTTCTCGACTCTCTTTATTGATTTCTTTCGACATCCTTCATGCTCCTATCAGTACCCCGCGGATGCGGAGTCAGATGCTAAAAAGGCGGTCGTCGCCGCAAAGAGGATCCTGGACAAGACAGCATATCCCGTGAGCTTCGGATCTTGAAGGTGCTTTGAAGGCTGGGTCTCTCGAGGTGCATGCTGCCCTTTCCGCCTCTCGGTCCTTGGGCGTCGGAGTGTTTAGGCCTGTGGCGTGGGAATACTGGAACCGTTGCCCGTATTCCCACGCGTTCGGTCCTGATGTGAGAGTGTGATTTGCGGAGCCAGCGATCTCGGCTCTCAAAGCCATCCGGCAACGAGGATCTGGCGAACGTCCTCTCCGGGGTGTTCGCGCACTCCGTAGAGTGCGCTGGCAGTGGCCCATAGCACCGTCCTCGCCTGGTAGTGCGGGTACCGCTGGACCATCGCGTTGAAGAAGTCGATAGCCGTGTGCTCGGTCTCCAGGAGCTCGTCGGCGTCGTCGAGGTATTGCCGCGTCTCCGCGATAGTCCGTTCGGCGTCATCGTCGAGCTGTTTGTTCTGGTGCCCGCAGACGATGTGCCGAGGCTCGAGGGCCTCGACCTTGTCGATCGCGTCTCGCCACGGCTCCAGTCCTCCGACGACGACGCTTTCCCCGAGGTACATGTGAGCGCCGTTGTAGATCACATCCCCGGCGACGATGAGCTCGAGATCGGGGACGTGGAGGACGCTGTTGTCGTCGGTGTCGGTGTGGCCGACCTCGACGATCACAAGCTCGTGTCCTTCGAGCGTGAAGCGGTTGTTCGGGACCGTCACCGCGGTGACAGGCGAAGGCGGGATGCCCGGGTACACCTTGTCCCAGAGAAACGGCCGCGCCGCGATGTTAGCGTGCATCTGTGTGATCGTTCCGGCGGTGGCGACGACGCGTGCCCCGAACCGTTCTGCCAGCAGTCCGGCGGCAAACCAGTGGTCGCCGTGGCCGTGAGTGATGAAGATGTCCGTGAGGTTCCGACCCTTGCCGGCGACCCAGTCACCGAGTGCATGTGCCTGATCCGTAGTGAACGCGGGGTCCGTTAGCACCGCATCCTCGCTCCCGCAGATCAGGGTGCTTGCGACGGGAGAGAAATCCTTCGGCTCTCCATTCGGAAGGAGACCATTGTGTCGCGGCGGTTCGCTGACGAACACGTCGTACGTAAGGCTCGCGGTGGTACTCATGATGTGGTCCTCGCCGGCTTGTGCAGCAGTGGTTTGGTTCATGATGTCCTCTTGGTCATTCGATTCTCAGTGCGTGGACTATGGGCCTGCGCGCCATAGTCCACGCCTCTTTTATTTAACGCAGTGTTTTGAAGGCCGCACGAAGCTCAGACGAAAAGGCCTCCGGCTGTTCCCACGCCGCAAAGTGGGCATTACGCCTAGACACGCCCAGCTAGGACTTGTTAGGACGTTTGCGCTGCGGCCTTTGAACTCCCGGTTGCGGCTTCTTCGATAATGTCCGCAACGGCCTGAGGTTTAGATACGTAGATAGCGTGGCTGCCTCCGACCTCTTTAACAGTTGAACCGGCGCGTCGCGACATAAATTGTTGTGCCGGTGGCGGTATCATCTTGTCCTCAGTAACGACCAGGTACCAACTCGGCTTGGTTTTCCACGCAGGGGTGCTAACGGGTCCATTGAGAGCGTCCAATCCCCAGGGCACCTGGGAGTTCGCCATGAACTCAGCTTTTTCGGGCGGTACATCCCCGGCGAATGATTCCGCAAATTTCGCTTTATCAAGCATGAGAAAGCCGTCAACGGGCGGTAGGATCGGCGGCACGTCCGCACCGGGCGCCGGATTTGCGATCAGCGTCCCGACCGATTCCCCGGCGTCCGGGGCGAAAGCCGTAATGTAAACGAGAGTGTCAACGTTTGGATGATTACCGGCTTCGGTAATAACAACTCCGCCATATGAATGACCTACTAGAACTGCAGGACCATCCTGGGCATCGAGCACTGCTCGCGTCGCAGCGACATCACCGGTTAGCGATATCGTTGGATTCTGAACAACGCTTACTTTGTAGCCGTCACGCTTAAGTATTTGGTACACGTCTTCCCAGCCAGAGCCGTCAACAAAACCGCCATGAACGAGAACGACATTCTTTGTAGCACCATCTGATTTTTGAGCCATGATTTTTTCTCCTTGTAAAAAGTGTATTAAGTAACTTGAGGGAGAAACGAATCGACAAAAATCTGCCGGCCCGGAAAACTCCCGCTCGGGTTTATTATCTCAGTGACTTGAATGCCGCTCGCAGCTCGGTCACGAAGTATTCCGGTTGTTCCCACGCCGCAAAGTGCGTGCCCTTAGGGAGCCGGTTGTAATGAATGAGCTTAGGGTAGGCCTTCTCTGTCCAGCTGCGAGGGGCTTGATAGAGCTCCTCCGGAAAGGCGCTCACCGCAACCGGGATGGTGATACCTTTCGGAGCAAAAAAGGCAAGCTTGCTTTCCCAATAAAGCCGAGCCGAGGAGACGGCGGTGTTGGTCAGCCAGTAGAGCGTGATGTTCTCAACAATGTCCTCTCGCGTCAGGCCCTCGGGCTTGCCGTCGAAGACGCGTGCAATAAGCGCCTGACTGGCAGCGTCGTGATCGATCATCCAGGCGGCGAGACCGACCGGTGAATCCGCGATCCCGTACAGCGTTTGCGGGCGATGCGCCATCTCGTTGGCGTAGCCCAGGCCCTTCTTGTAGAAGAAATCGACCTGTTCGTAAGCATGCTTTTCGTCAGCCGAAAGGCCGGACGGGGGCGGGCCGCCGGACGCGAGCGCCTTTGCAATGTCGTCCGGGATTGTGGCAGGCATGTTAGTGTGGATGCCAATCAATCCCGCCGGCTGCTGTAGAGCCATTTGCTCGGTGACGGCATTGCCCCAATCGCCGCCTTGGGCAACGTAGCGCGTATATCCGAGACGATTCATCAGAACTGCCCATGCGCGAGCCACGCGTTGAGGATCCCAGCCGGTCGTGGTCGGCTTGCCCGAAAAACCGTAGCCCGGCAACGACGGAATGACTACGTCGAACGAGTCTTCCGCTTTTCCACCAAAAGCTACGGGGTCGGTAAGCGGCCCTATAACCTTCAGCTGCTCAATGATCGAGCCCGGCCATCCGTGAGTGATTATCACCGGGAAGGCATTAGGATTTTTTGAGCGGACATGAATGAAGTGAATGTCGACACCGTCGATGTCCGTCATGAACTGCGGATACGAATTGAGTTTCGCCTCGGTCTTCCGCCAGTCATAATCCTTCGCCCAATAGTCGGCGAGTTTCTTCATCGTCGCGAGCGGCACTCCCTGCGAATAATCTTCGACCGTCTCCTTTTCCGGCCATTTGGTCGCCGCAACGCGACGGCGCAGGTCGACGAGTTGTTCTTCGGGAATGTTGACGTGGAAAGGGCGGATTGCGTCTTTATCGACGCTTGACACCTTGCTACCTTGTGTTGCGGTTGTTTGCATAGTATTGACCTCCTTTTGATCAGCTTTTGGTCTGTAACTCTGGGCATGGGTCGACGCGATCAAACCAAGGCCGAGAGAAAACGTAATGATTGAGATCGCAGTATTGCGAATTCCTTTGCGGCACGAAGTCGGACGATTCATTGCTCTTTCTCATTTCAATGGATTCACTCAGAGAGTCATCCTGGATTCATTGGCTCAGCGAAGCGACTTGCAAGCTGCGCGCAACTCCATCGCGAGGAGCTGCGGTTGCTCCCACGCCGCGAAGTGACCGCCTTTGTCGACCTTGTTGTAGTAGATGAGTTTGGGATACGCCCGTTCGGTCCAGCGCCGCGGAGCCTGGTATTGCTCGCCGGGAATTTTGCCGGTGTGGGTACAGTTTCGAGTTGAGTCATGGTGTTCTCTCCTTTAAAACCTCGCAAGGTTGGAGCCAAACGCACCCGCGGATCTAAATCATGCTGTTGCTCTTCGGCTTTGCTGGATGAACGCGAGCAGGTCGGCATTGATCTGGTCGGCGTTCGTTGTAGGCATTCCGTGCGGAAAACCCGGATACACCTTCAACGTGGCATTCTTCACGAGCTTTGCGGACTTCGGGGCCGCTGCGCCGATGGGCACGATCTGATCATCGTCGCCATGAAGAATGAGAGTGGGAACGTCGAACCGCTTGAGATCTTCCGTGAAGTCCGTTTCGGAGAAGGCCTTGATGCAGTCGTAGTGCGCCTTGATCCCTCCCATCATTCCTTGCAGCCACCAATGTTCACGGATGCCTTCGGAAATTTTGGCGCCCGGGCGCTTGTAGCCATAAAAAGGAAGGGTAATGTCCTTGTAAAACTCAGCCCGGTTCTTCGCAAGGTCTGCGCGGAGTCCGTCGAAAACCGAGATGGGTGCGCCTTCGGGATTCGTCTCTGTCTTCACCATCAACGGCGGTACCGCGCTGATGAGCACGGCCATTGCGACTCGCTTCGAGCCGTGCCGCCCAATGTATCTGGCGACTTCTCCGCCGCCGGTGGAGTGACCCACGTGAATCGCGTTCCTCAGATCAAGCTCTTCTGTGAGGGCAGCGAGATCGTCGGAGTAGGTGTCCATTTCGTTGCCGTCCCACGTCTGGCTGGAACGGCCGTGCCCGCGCCGGTCGTGCGCGATGACTCGATAGCCACGCTGGCCGAAGAACAACATCTGTCCGTCCCAGTCGTCCGCGCTGAGCGGCCAACCGTGACTGAACACGATGGGCTGGCCCTTTCCCCAGTCCTTGTAGTAGATCTGCGTTCCGTCTTTCGTTGTAATAGTCGGCATGACTTGCTCTCCTTTAGTGTGATTTTCTTACCTCTGTCCATGGACGAAGATCTCGCCCGGAAACGCCCTCACCGCGACCTGAATCCCAGCCAAAACACAGCGATGCTCCACCGCGCCTCAGCCGCACGAAGCCCGACAATCCACCGGCAAACATTAGAATTAGGCCAGCCAACCTACATGAAGCCGCAGGAAGTAACAATCCGTAAAAATACGGAGATGTAGCGGTGCCGAGTGGTCACATGCCGATCATCTTCAGCGCGGGCTATGGTGACGTTCCGATGACTGTGCAGGCCATGAAAGTGGGAGCTGTCGAGTTTTTAACGAAGCCAATCGACGACGATGAGCTGTTGAGCGCCATCAGGCACGCCATCGAGCGCAGCGTAGCTGCACTTGGTAACGAGGCTGAAATAATTACGAGAGCCCTGACTGAGTTGTTGAACTGGTGTAGCGAGTCCGATGTTTTCGGGAGTTCGGTGTCTATCTCGCCTGCGGCGTCTCAAAAACTAATTCCTTAATCCCCTGCACTGAACGATTCCCCCGTGGCAACAGGTCCAGAACAATGATTTCGTTCCGTCCCTCCTTTAACCAGACCGCAGGGACAAAAAGACTCTGCTGTGGGCCAATCCGCCAGAACCGGCCCAGATTGTGTCCGTTAATCCAGACACATCCCTTCCCCCATCGGCGCATGTCGAAGTAGGTGTCGCCGGTTGAGGTCAGCTTAAATGCGCCGCGATAGAATGCCGGACTCGACTTGGGCTCTGCCGAGAAGGTCAAACGGGATAAGTCTTCGAGCGGCAGCGAGTAAATCTCCCAGCCAGTTAGTTCTTCACCGCCCAGCTTTACCTTCTCGATGCCTTTACGGTCGGTCACCATATTCGGGCCGAAGTTTACGCGTCCCATGTTCTCCACCACGATGTCCAACGGCGCGGCCGTGCTCAACTCGACGTTCAAAGAATTTTGCTTGAGCCGCCGATCCAACGCGCCGAGCATTTTGTCGCCCTGATAGACCAGGGCGTAATCTCTCGCCTCGGTGATCTCCAAAGTGCCTTTGGCTGGACGGTCGAGTCTTTTTCGATAAAGGATGAAGCCATAGTTCTGGTCCAGAGCCTCCATCGGCTGCGGGCGTGCGGACCTGATGGGTCGGCCCAACGCGGAGAAAAGATTCGCCGATTCCTTCAATTCAAACCGCGGAATCTCGATCATGGGCAACGGAGTGGGTAAGTCAGGAAGCACCATACCTTCGGGCAGATATCTCTTGATCACATCGCGCAACGCGAAAAACTTCTCGGTTGGACGACCTGCTTCATCAAGTGGCGAATCGTAGTCGTAGCTTGAGATGATGGGTTGGTACGATGCGTATTTGTTTGCGCCGTTCATGAACCCGAACGTCGAGCCGCCGTGAAACATATAGAGATTCACGGAGATGCCGTGCGACAGCATCCAATCCAATCCGTCCGCCGCCTTCTTCGCCGGCACCGTGTGATGCTGTTCACCCCATGAATCGAACCACCCGACCCAGAACTCTCCGCACATGCGCGGTACGAGCTGGCGAAATTTATCAAAGATGGTGAACTTTTTTTCCGGTGAATCTGTAGCGCCGAAATTAATAACTGAGAGCAGGTCTGGCAGGGTTCCCTCCGCGAGCTTGTTTTGATCGCCATCTGAGGTAAATAGCGTCACGTCAAACCCGGCATTGTTAATCATCTGTCGAATGGCGTTCAAATAGACCTTGTCGTTGCCGAACGAACCATACTCGTTCTCAACCTGGACTATGATGACTGGACCACCGCGCGTGATCTGCAGCGGCGCGAGTTGCCGACCAACTTGCTTCATGTACCGCTCGGCAGCCTGCAAGAAGCGTGGGTCGGCGCTTCTGACTTTCATGTCCGGCGTGGCCAGAAGCCAGGCCGGGAAGCCGCCGAACTCCCACTCTGAGCAGACGTATGGCCCAGGCCGAACGATCACCCATAAGCCTTCCTCTTGCGCAGTACGGATGTATGCTGCCACGTCGAGATTTCCGGTGAAATCGAATTGGCCCGGCTTCGGTTCGTGCAGGTTCCAGAAAACGTAGGTGGTCAGCGTGTTCAAGCCCATCGCCTTCATCTTCTTCATGCGATCACGCCAGTACTGGCGCGGCACGCGCGCGTAATGCATCTCGCCGGAAATGATCTGGAACGGCTTTCCGTCTAGCAGGAAGTGCTCGCCCTGCCAGCCGAAAGTATGGACAAATTTTGCGCTCGGTGAGCTGACTTGCTGAGCGTGCGGTGGCTTCACCAGCGTCAACCCCAGCACGACGATCAACAGGATGAGTCTGAGATTCTGCGTTACGTTCATCTTGTTTCGTTCGGATGTCGAGACTAATTCCGGCTCATGGCTTCGCCGGTTACAACATCCAGGGTCCACCCCTTCGACTCAGGAAGCCGCAACTTACCGTCGCTGTTTCCAATGGCATCCACAGGTAACGGGAGTCCCACAGCGCCTTAGGTTTCCAAATGTCACCCATAAAAATCACGGTGGTTGTTTTAGTGCCGACCACTTTCAACATCATAGTGGATTGTGCGCCGTAGGTATTCGTTTCCGGCGGGCCATGTCCTTGAATTCAGACCACGGGCCTTCTAAGGAGGTCGCGGTCGCGTACTTATTGGGTTGGCACCCAGCCGCTCCCAACCCCGACCCAATAGCATAGTAAAGTCCCTTGCAAAGGACCACGGCCCTTCTTTCTCAGCAACACGAATACGCGCTCAGAGACACGCTCGACTTAGTCTCGAAGGACTCTCGAGTTGCAAGGCAAATCGTGAGTGCAGATACGCTTCATGGCGTGCACAGCGGAATTAAAGGCGGTAATGATTGATCCACCCTTCTTACCAACGACCAGATCACCAATCAGGTAAAGGCCTGTGACATTTGTCGCACCAGCCTCATCGAACACCGGACCTTGATCATTAAACGCGATTCCCAATGTCCGCAGAAAATTTGTCGGCGTAGTGCCTCCAAGAGCGTATATCACCCGCTCAAATGTGCGAGTTGGAAAATCAGGTTCATTGAATACAACACGAGGGCGTCCCGCTTCATCCTCGACCTGTTTAATATTAGAGCCTCGCAGTATTTCAACCTCGTTACGTTCTTCCATTGCGAAAAGTGCGTCGTGATTCTGTTTATTTAAGCGAGTAAACTCCGTCTGGCGGTATGAAAGAGTAACGCGGTTGACTTGTCGCTGTAGGTACTGGACGTACTCCGCTGCAGTATCGCCGCCACCAACGACAAGCACATCCTCGTTTTGAATCGGATGTGACGTCATGTCGAACAAAAGTCTTTCTTTAAGAGACGGCAGCAGTCGATATTCCTTTGGTTTATTCGGGCGGCCAAATATGCCGATCGCGACAGCGAGAACCCTGCTTTCGTAAGTTCCATTTGAGGATTCCACTCGAAAGCGGGCTTCTCCCTCCTGGTTGACGCCGTGCATGCCAAAGACCTCTGCGTTGAATTGAATGTTGATTCGGTAGTCTGCAATGACTTTATCGAAAAACTCTATAGTCTCCGACTTGGTCATGTCGGAGACGCACAAGAGTCCCTCGCACCGTGCATCGAATCCCTTGTAGTTCGCCGTAGTGAGTTTTTGATCGGGATAAAGCTGTCGAATTGCGGCGTTGTGAGTCGCGCCCTTTTCCAGGACTAGTACTTGCGATTGATTAATACCCGACGCACAGGCTTCAGCGGCAAGTGCAATTCCGCCTGGGCCGGCACCAATTATGATCAGATCATACATAGCGTACACGTCAGCGGGTATTCATGATTTTCCGTTCTCCGTGCCGACCCGGCCGTCATCAAGCTTTTGGTGAATCGTTAATATACGGCACCGGAATCCAGAAGGGATCGCCTTTCTTTTTGAACACGTCCGACGCCCGGAAACCCCTCTGTGGTTCTCTGTGCGATCTCTGTGCCTCTGTGGTGAGTGTTTTTCACGTGATTTCACCACAGAGACACAGAGGACCACAGAGATCGCACAGAGAAATCGCTGACCAGACTTACACATCTTAATTCTTCAGCAAACTGCTGGAGCCTGGGTTAATCCTCCGCGAACTCTATTCCCCTCTGAACCGCTCTTTGGCGATCCAGTCGCGTATATAGCGGGAACAATGGACGAGGGAAATGCCTTGTGTTTGACATGTTGCGAGGAAGCGAATCACATCCAAGTCGACTAGACTGACTTCGTTCAAGTCGAGCGTGACGCTCGCCCCTCCGGCCTTTATTTGCGCTTTCAATTCCTCTATACACTCCCGCCGCATGCGGCCAATAAGTCGTATCGTCGTCCTCTGTCCATTCGAATCTTTCTCGATCCTCAGGGTCATGTTCGTTTTCTCTCAAAGTGTCACGCTTGCACGGGTGCACGCTGAGTGATTGAGCATGAATTATGCGATTGGTGTCGCCACCCAATACAGTACCGCGAGCGAAGCGACCGGATGCCGGCACTCAATAATCGCAAGAACTCTTGAAACGGTGGTTGAGTGCCGGCATC
>Ga0070708_100000293_pt1 | contig 37696 bp, 30 predicted proteins | sample KBSK5503metaG_FD_65469 | JGI IMG/M metagenome (GOLD analysis project Ga0070708, IMG submission 65469) | Corn, switchgrass and miscanthus rhizosphere microbial communities from Kellogg Biological Station, Michigan, USA - KBS K5-50-3 metaG | ecosystem: Host-associated > Plants > Roots >... | reverse complement strand
ACCACCAGCACCGGTTGGAGCGGGTGGAACTCGAGCGCGATGACAGGTGTGATAAACGCGGCCCACGCCAAGGGCGCCAAGGTCGTGGTCACGATAACGATGATGGCCTGGGACTCCGCGAGCCGTCAGGCGCAGGCCACTCTGCTCGGCAACGCGACCTATCGAACCCGACTTGTCAACAATATCGTCGCCACGATCCGCGCCCGATCGGCCGACGGCGTCAACCTCGATTTCGAACCTGTATCGACCACGCTGCGGGCGCAGTACACCTCCTTCGTTCGGCAGCTCAAGGCCGGCCTCCTGGCAGCCGGCGTCGGTTCATCGCTGACCGTCTGCACGATGGCCGGCGCGGCGACCTGGGCGACCGGCTACGACGTGGCAGGCCTCACCGCGGCCGGTGCCGCGGATGCCCTGTTTGTCATGGGCTACGACTACAGCTGGTCGGGCTCCTCGCGGGCCGGTGGCGTGGCACCCATGGCCAGCCCCTACATGCTCGACGTGAACGAATCGGTCACCGATTTCCTGTCAGAGACAGCCGGCTCCAAGCTGATCTGGGGCGTGCCGTACTACGGGCGCACCTGGCTGACAACGTCGAACAGCCTGAACGCCGCGACGGTGCCGGGCGCGTCCGGAAAGTCCAAGGCGTACTACTACACCGGCGCAACCAGCCTGGCGAGGCAGTACGGCCGGCACTGGGACGGCGTCGGCCAGGTGCCGTGGTTCGTCCACTACGACACGACGCAGGCGCATTGGGTCGAGGGCTACTACGACGACGCTATCTCCCTTGGCGTGAAATACGACATGGTCAATCGCCGTGGTCTCGCCGGCATGGGGATGTGGCACCTGCTCATGGACGAGGGCACGAGCACGCTGTGGAACCTGATCAGTGCCAAGCTCCAAAACGACACTTCGCCGCCGTCGGGCGGCATCAGCCTCCTGCCACCGAAGGTCGATAGCTACGCGATTCCGGTGTCGTGGCTGGCCAGCGATCCGGGCTCCGGAGTCGCTTCGTATACGGTGCAGGTCCGCGACCGGACGAGCAGCACGTGGATCACCTGGTTGGCCGGCACCACGGCGACGAGCCTCTCGTACGTGGGAACGCCCGGCCACCGCTATGAATTCCGCGTCTCCGCCGTTGACCGCAGGGGGAACGCGCAGCCGTGGCTCGCCGCGGCGCCGGACCCGGGAGCCACACTTACGGTCGGCGGCTTCGCCAGCGTTGTCCCGTCGACGATGAACGTTCGATCGGGCGCGGGCACCGGCTTCACGGTGCTCGACCAGCTCGCCGCGGGAGCCCGCATTCGCCTCCTGGCCGGACCGTTCAGCGGCTCCGGGTACACCTGGTACCAGGCGCAGTTCGCCTTCGCCCAGTGGCCCAGTGCGGACTATCCGCGTACCGGCTGGGTCGCTGCCGGCGACTCAAACGGTCCATACCTGCTCCCGACCCAGGCACCAACGGTGACGCAGCTCGCGCCGGCGATCGGCTCGTATGCCGTTGCGCCCCGCTTCATCAGTCCGAACGGAGACGGGATGGCCGACGCTACGACAATTCGCTACGCGCTGCCAGGCGCCGCGACCTCCGTCACGCTCGACGTCCTCAACGCTGCCGGTTCGGTGGTCGATTCCGCCGCGCTCGGAGGGCAGGCCGCCGGCCCTCACCAGACCAGTTGGGATGGACAACTCGCGACAGGCGCGGTCGCGCCCGCCGGGGCCTACCTGCTTCGCCTGCGGGTCGCCGACGCGAGTGGGACGCACCTCGCCCCCACGCCGACCGTCACCGCGACGTCGCTCGGGCGCTGGGGCGTGACGGTGGATCTGACCCCGCCGGCGGTGACGGCCAGCACCCCGCATGGGGCCTGGCTGGAAACCGGCGCCATTCCGAGCGCCACCTTCAGCGAGCCGGTGGGTGGGTTGAGCAGCTCGACCATGAAGATGCAGGACACCACCACCGGGGGTGCCGTACCGGCAACGGTCGCGTACAACGCCGTCAGCCGGCGGGCGACGATCCAGCCCTCATCCCGATTGGCAGCCGGACACGGCTATCGCGTCTCGCTGACCGGCGCCAACGATCGCGCGGGGAACCGGATGGCGGCCACGAGCTGGACCTTTTCCACTGCGCCGGCCGTGACGTACTACAGCCCGGCGGCCCGGGTCGTCTTCCTGGCCGGGTCGACCACCGGCTACCGATTCGACGCCTCCGGCAGGGTGGTGGCAACTAAATCAGCCACATTGCCGCGAGCTTCGGGCGCCTCGAGCAGCCAGCGCCGCGTGGTCATTCCGGGACATGGCGGGTCGTGGTACTGGATCACGAATGGCATCTGGGCCGGCTACTGGGTCCGGGAGTCGCCAAGGGTCTACGTCCCGGGATTCTCCGATCGCCTCGTCTTCGGTGCCGTTCGACGGGTCACCTTCAGTGCCGGAACGTACACCGCCTATCGCTTCGACAGCGCCGGGCACGTGACGGCCAGCAGGCGAGCATCGCTTTCCCGGGCGTCCGGCGCGGCGGTCACAAGTCGAGCGGTCATCAACGGCCGTGCGTACGTGGCGATCATGAATGGGATCTGGGTGGGCTACTGGATGCCCCTTGGAAGTGGCGTCGCCCTGAACTAGGCACCCCGGTCCGCCCGCGGCGGCGAGAGCCGGCGCCCCCGGGTTGGCCGGGCAGCCGGGTAGAATGCGGCCCGATGACCTCGATCGCCGCTCCGCGCCGCATCGACGGGCGGGCGCCGAATCAGCTGCGCCCGGTGAAGATCGTGCCGGATTACTTGAAGTTCGCCGAGGGGTCGGTCCTGATCCGTGTCGGCGACACCCGGGTGATCTGTGCGGTGACGATCGAAGATCGCGTGCCCCCCTTCCTGCGTGGGAGGGGGACTGGCTGGGTGACCGCCGAGTACAGCATGTTGCCGCGCGCCGGCACCGAGCGCAGCCAGCGCGAGGCGTCGACCGGGCGCATCGGCGGTCGCACGCACGAGATCCAGCGCCTCATCGGACGCTCGTTGCGCTCGGTGGTCGATCTGTCCAAGCTCGGCGAGCGATCGATAACCCTCGACTGCGACGTGATCCAGGCCGATGGCGGGACTCGGACGGCGAGCATCACCGGCGCTTACGTGGCCCTGGCCCGCGCCATGCGGCGCTATGGCATGCCGCACCTGCTCGTCGGGCAGGTCGGGGCGGTGAGCGTCGGTATCTCCGGCGGGCAGCTGCTCCTGGACCTGAACTACGCGGAGGACTCATCGGCGGAGGTCGACTTCAACGTCGTGATGCTCGATTCGGGCGACTTCGTGGAGGTGCAGGGCACGGCCGAGCACAAGGCCTTCAGCCGGGAGCAGATGAACCAGATGGTCGAGCTGGCCGGCGCCGGCATCCGGCAGCTCTTCGAGCTGCAGAAGGCCGCGATCGAGGCCCCAGCCGGCGAGTGACCGATCTCCTCGTCGCTACCAACAATCCAGGCAAGCTCGACGAATTCCGGCGTCTCCTTTCGGACCTGCCGGCGCGCGTCGTCGGACCTGCGGAGGCAGGGATCAGCCTCGAGGTCGCCGAGCCCTACCCCTCCTACGCGGAGAACGCCGCGACAAAGGCGGCCGCCTTCTGTCGAGCGTCGGGCCTGCTGACACTGGCCGACGACTCGGGCATCGAGGTGGCCGTCCTGGGCTGGGGTCCCGGGCCGCGCTCGGCGCGATTCGGTGGGCCGGAAGTGACGGACCGCGCGGCGCTCCTGTTGGAGCGCGTTGGTGATGCAACCGACCGGCGGGCCCGCATGGTCTGCGCCCTGGCGCTCGCCCTCCCGCCTTCGCCGAACGACAGCGGGGTCGAGCCGCAGGTCGAAGTCTATTCGGGCGTCATGGAGGGTCGTCTAGCACGGGCGCCGCGGGGCGCCGGCGGGTTTGGCTACGACCCGATCTTCGAGCTACCGTCGGGGCAGACGACCGCCGAGCTTCCCGACGGCGAGAAGGATCGGGTCAGCCATCGTGGCCGTGCTGTTGCTGCGGCCAGCCCGCGCATTCGGGAGCTGCTCGGCGCCCGAGTCCCGCAATGAGCCTGCGCGCGCTGGCTCGGGGGTCCGCGCTCTACACCCTCGGTACCTTCCTGCCCCGCTTCGGCGCGCTGCTCCTGCTGCCCGTCTACACCATGACGCTTGGCCCCGCGGCCTTCGGGGTCGTGTCGCTGATGCTCTCGGTCTCGACGCTGCTCTCGATCGTGTACCGCCTCGGCCTCGACGGCGCCCTGCTCAGGCTCCACTTCGACCTCTCGCCCGAGGCGCGCCCACGTCTGTACGCCACACTGACCGCCATCACCGTCGGGGTCGCCATCGGCGGCTCGGTGCTCCTCGGCCTGGCGTTGGCACCGTTCTTCAGCCGGCTTTTCACCGGCATCAGCTTCCTTCCGTTCGGGGTCCTGACACTGGCGATCACCTCGACGACGGCGCTGCAGTATGTCCCGACCGTCTTCTATCGGGCCACCGAACGTCCTGGTCGCTTCCTGGCCTACAGCGGCGGAATCATGGTGGCCGCCATCGTGGCCAGCATCGTGTTCCTCGTGATCTTCAAGCTGGGTCCGGTTGGGGCGCTGCTCGGTCAGCTGGTGGGCGGAATCATCGGCCTGGTCATCGGTGCGGCCGTGCTGCTGCGGCTGCGGCCGCTCCGCCTCGAACGGGGTCTCGCGCGCTCAGGCCTGGCCTTCGGCCTCCCGCTCGTGCCGCACTCGATCTCGGGCTGGATCCTGAACGTCTCCGATCGATGGCTCCTGGGACTCCTCCTCGGGCTGGGCATCGCTCAGACACAGGCCGCTATCGGCGTCTATTCGCTCGGCTACCAGCTCGCTCAGACGGTCAGCCTCATCGCGCTCTCGTTCAACGCCGCCTGGGGGCCGTTCTTCTACGCCCGCGGAGAGTCGCGCGCGGGACCGGCGCTGCTGCGCGAGATGACAACGGTGGTCGCCGCCCTGCTGGGCGCCCTGGCGGTCGGGCTCGCCGTCGCCGGTCCAGAGATCATCCGCGTCATCGCCCCCCCGAGCTGGGGAGTGGCCCGCGACCAGGCGGCCGACGTGCTGCGGGTCGTGGCCCTCGCCTCGTTCATCTACAGCATCTATTTCATGGTCTCGAGCGTGGTCTTCCTCACCCGACGAACCGCCCTCCTACCGCTGCTCACGGTCTCGGCGGGAGCGGCCAATGTTGCCCTGAACCTGCTCCTCATCCCGCGGATCGGGATCATGGGGGCCGCGTGGTCCACCGTCGTCGGGTACACGATCCTCGCTGTAGGAACCGCGATCTACGCCGCCCGCGGCTACCCGCTTCGCCTCGACCTGGCACGCCTCGGGATCCTTGCTACGGCCGGAATCGGCGTCGGCTGGCTCACCCGAACCCTTCTTCCCGCGGAACCCGGCATCGGGGTCCTGGCCGTTCATGTGGTCGCGATCGGCGCCTTCGCCGTCCTGGCCTGGCTGCTCCTCCGCGCCCCGGTTTCCCGGCTCAGGAAGCTCGTCGCGGCGACGAGCCCGCCTCCCGACGTCGCAGCGGTCCTCGGGTAGAATCCGGGCGAGTGCGGAGGTCGAATGAGCGAGCGTCCGTCCGTGCGCGTGCACCCCACCGCTGAGGTCGCGCCGTCCGCGCAGATCGGCCCCGGGACCAGCATCTGGAACCAGTCCCAGGTCCGCGAGGGCGCCCGGATCGGCTCCGGCTGCCGCATCGGCAAGAACGTGTACGTGGACACCGACGTCGTCATTGGCGACAACGTCAAAATCCAGAACAACGCCAGCGTCTACCACGGCGTGACCGTGGAGGACGGCGTCTTCATCGGTCCGCACGTGTGCTTCACGAACGACCGCATCCCGCGTGCCATCAATATCGATGGCTCGCTGAAGACCGATGACGACTGGGAGGTGACTCCGATCCTGGTGCGGATGGGGGCGGCGATCGGAGCCAACAGCACCGTGCTGCCGGGGGTGACGCTGGGGCGCTGGGCCATGATCGGGGCAGGGAGCGTCGTGACTCGGGACGTGGACGACTACACCCTTGTCGCTGGCAATCCGGCGCGACGGGTTGCTAGCGTCTGCCCCTGCGGCCAGGTCCTGCGCGATGCGGCTGACGGCGGCGCCTTCCAGGGCGCCTGTCCCCGCTGCGGCCGCTCGTTCCCGCCAAGCGAGCTGCCCTGATGCGCGTTCTGACGGTGGTGGGTGCGAGGCCGCAGTTCGTCAAAGCCGCCCCTGTCAGCCGACTGCTGCGCGCCAGGAGTACCGAGCTCCTCGTCCACACCGGCCAGCACTACGACGAGCCGATGAGCGCCGCCTTCTTCCGTGATCTCCAGATTCCGGCGCCGGACGTGAACCTGGAGGTCGGCTCCGGATCCCACGCGGCGATGACCGCGGAGATGCTCCGTCGCCTCGAGCCCGTGATCCTCGAGCACGAGCCGGACGGCGTGCTCACCTACGGCGACACCAACTCGACTCTCGCGGCGGCGCTCGTGACCGCCAAGGTCGCTTATCCGAATGGCGGGCGCCCTTGGTTGGCACATGTCGAGGCCGGCCTGCGCTCATTCAACCGGGCGATGCCCGAGGAGCGGAATCGGATCGTCACCGACCACCTCGCCGACCTGCTGCTGGCACCGACTTCGGCAGCCGTCGCCAACCTGGCGCGCGAAGGGCTCGGCGAGCGTGCGGAGATGGTCGGGGACGTGATGGTGGACGCGCACGCCTGGGCCGCCCAGCAATCCGAAGACCACCTCCCGCGAGCCGCCCGCGAGCACCCCGGCTACGTGCTCGTGACGCTGCATCGTGCTGAGAACGTTGACCGCCCCGAGAGGCTCAGGCGGCTGATCGGCACGCTGGCCCTCGATCGTCCTGTGCTCTTCCCCGTGCATCCGCGAACGCGGGCTGCCGTACGGCGCGCGGGCGTCAAGCTTCCGCGCAACGTCCATGCCCTCGATCCCGTGGGCTATCTCGAGATGATCGCCCTCGAGACACACGCCTTCGCCATCGCCACCGACTCGGGCGGCGTCCAGAAGGAGGCCTACCTGTCCGGTGTCCCGTGCGTGACGTTACGCACCGAGACCGAATGGGTCGAGACGGTCTCAGCCGGCTGGAACCGGATCGCCGGGGACGATCCCGAGGCCCTGCGCGCCGCACTTGCCGACCCCACCTTCACCGATCGGACCAAGCCACGCCCCGCGCTCCACGGCGACGGTCGCGCCGCTGCCCGGATCGTGGCGGCACTCGAGCGCGTCAACGGGGCGCGGGCGGGTCAGCCGGGGGCGAACGAGCCCATCAAGGCGTCGACACCATGATCCCCATCGCGAGACCGCAGATGGGCGATGAGGAGAAGGAGCTGGTCTGGAGCGCCCTGAGCTCGGGATCCCTCGCGCAGGGCGCGCGCGTGCGCGAGCTCGAGGAACGGTTCGCCGCCTTCATCCGTGTGCCACACGCCGTCGCCACGAGCTCGGGCACCACCGCCCTCCACCTGGCCCTCCTCGGTTACGGCCTCGAGGCGGGCGACGAGGTGATCACCTGTGCATTCACATTCATCGCCTCGGCGAACTCCATCCTCTACACCGGCGCCCGTCCGGTCTTCGTCGACGTGGACCCCCGCACGTTCACCATCGACCCGGGCTTGGTGGAGGCGGCGATCACGCCTCGGACGAAGGCGATCATGCCGGTCAGCCTCTATGGCCAGCCGGCCGACATGCCCGCGATCGCCGAGATCGCCGAGCGCCACGGCCTGACGATCGTCGAGGACGCGGCCCAGGCGCACGGGGCGGCGATCGGGGAGCGGCGTTCCGGGACCTGGGGTGCCGGCGCCTTCAGCTTCTATCCGACCAAGAACATGACGACCGGCGAGGGCGGGATGATCACCACCTCGGACGCGGACCTCGCCGATCGGGTGCGGCTCCTCCGGGAGCACGGCATGAAGGTGCGATACCAGCACGACGTGCTGGGCTACAACTTCCGAATGACCGATATCCACGCCAGCATTGGCCTCGCCCAGCTGCCCAAGCTGCCCGCCTACAACGCCCGCAGGCGCGAGATCGCGGCACGATACGACCGCGAGCTGCGCGGCGTCATCACGCCTGCGGTCCGGCCCGGCGTGACGCACGTCTATCACCAGTACACGATCCGGGTGAACCAGCGCGACGCGTTCGTGGAGCGACTGCGCCAGCGTGCCGTGGGGACGGGCATCTATTACCCCATCCCCGTCCATCGCCAGGTGCCATTCATCGCCGCCGGCTACGGCGACCAGCACCTGCCGGTCACCGAGCTGCTCGCCGAGGAGGTGGTAAGCATCCCGGTGCACCCGTCGCTCACCGACGACGAGGTGGCGACCGTCATCGTCGCGGTCAACGAGACGGCTGCCGAGCTCGGGTCGCTCGCGGTCGATGCGGTGGTTGGGGCGTGAAGCGCGACTCGGCGGAGGGAGGGTCGGCAGAGGGGGGTCGCGGCGCCTCGGGCACCCCATTGCGGGCCGCCGTCGTCGGGCTGGGGATGATGGGCCGCAATCACGTCCGGGTCTACGACGAGGTGCTCCAGGACGTCGAGCTGCTCGCGGTCGCCGACCCGGATGCTGTGGCGCTGCGCCGGGCGACGACCGGGCGTGCGGCGCGCGGCTACCCCGACGCGGCGCACATGTTCGCCGAGGAGTCACTCGACCTGGTGAGCATCGTGGCCCCGACCTCGCTGCATCGCGACGTGACGCTCGCCGCCCTCGCCGCCGGAGCGAACGTCCTGGTGGAGAAGCCGATCGCATCGGATCGGGCGGACGCCGAACTCATGATTGCGGCCGCGGCCGACGCCGGGAGGATCCTGACCGTCGGCCACATCGAGCGCTTCAACCCGGCCGTCCGCGAGCTCCGTCGCCGGCTCGCCGCCGGCGAGCTTGGCCGAATCTTCCAGGTCAAGGCCACCCGGCTCGGCCCATTCCCCGCGCGCATTCGAGACGTGGGGGTCGTGCTCGACCTGGCACCCCACGACCTCGATGTTATGCGCTTCCTCCTCAACTCCGACCCGGTGCGCATCTATGCGGAGACCGAGCAACGCATCCACACCGATCACGAGGACCTCTTCAACGGGATCATCAAGTTCGCGAACGGCGTCATTGGGATCCTGGACATCAATTGGCTGACGCCCAACAAGCGGCGCACGCTGACCGTGACCGGCGAGCGCGGGATGTACGTCGCTGACTACATCAAGCAGGACCTGATCTACTACGCCAACCCGGACGCCGAGCAGATCTGGGAGAACCGAGGCGCGGACGACAGCGAGCCGCCGGTGACCTCGGTCACCGAGGGCGAGATGACGCGGCGCTACGTGCGGCGCCGCGAGCCGCTGGCGGTCGAGCTCGCGGAGTTCGCGCGCGCCGTGCGCGAGGGCGGTCCACCACCGGTCGATCCGCGCGACGCGATGGTGGCGCTCCTGCTGGCCCGGATGATGGTGGAGGCCGCGACCCGCGGTGAGGTGATCGCCGGGGCGGCACTGGCGGAGGCACTGGCGTGAGGATCGCCGTGGTCGGACTCGGCCATATCGGTCTGCCCCTGGCGGTGCAATACGCGTCGCGCGGCAACGAAGTGGTCGGCTCGGATGTCAACCCACAGATTGTCGAGGCGATCAACGCGGGCACGTCCCCTCATCTCGATGAGCAGGCGCTGATCGATGGCGTGCCCCAGCAGGTCGCCTCTGGTTCGCTGCGGGCGACCACCAGCAACGTCGAGGCGGTTCGCGAGGCGGAGGCCGTCGTCGTCATCGTTCCCGTCGTGGTTGACGCGGAGCGCCAGGTGGACTTCGGACCGATCGATTCCGCAACCCACGACATTGCCATCGGCCTGCAACCGGGGGCGCTCGTGGTTTACGAGACGACCCTGCCGGTGGGGACGACGCGCGACCGGTTTGGCCCGATGCTCACGGAGGGGAGCGGCCTCGAGCTCGACCGCGATTTTTTCCTGGCCTACAGCCCGGAACGGGTGCTCGTCGGGCGGGTTCTGCTCGACCTGCGGCGCTACCCGAAGATCGTGGGGGGCACGACAGACGCCGGGACGCAGCGGGCCGTCGCCTTCTACGCAGCGGTCCTCGACCACGGGACCGAGGTGCGGGCGGTGGCCAATGCCGAGACCGCCGAGATGACGAAGCTCGCCGAGACTACCTACCGCGACGTGAACATTGCCCTGGCCAATGAATACGCGCGGTATGCGGCGAAGCGGGGGATCGACGTCTCGGAGGTGATCGCCGCCGCCAATAGCCAGCCGTACAGCCACATCCACCTTCCGGGTGTGGGGGTCGGTGGCCATTGCATCCCGGTCTACCCACACTTCCTGTTTAACGACGAGCCGGACCTGCGATTGCCGCCCCTGGCCCGAGCGATCAACGAAGAGATGGCTGCCTTCGCGGTGCGCCAGATCGAGGCACGGGTCGGCAGCCTCCGCGACGAACCTGTGCTCGTGCTGGGAATCGGCTACCGCGCCGACGTCCGCGAGGACGCGTTCAGCAGCGCCTTCCGGCTCCGCGACGAGCTGCATGCCGTCGGCGCCCGAGTCCTGGGCCACGACCCCTTCTTTCCTGATCAGCATCTCCGCGACGCCGGGTTCGAGCCCTACGACCTGGAGCACCCTGCTCCGGCGGTGGTCGCGATCGTCCAGGCGGGACACGCTGCGTACCGCGACCTGGACGCCCGGAAGATCCCCGGGCTCCGTCTCCTGTTCGACGGCCGAAACGTCCTCGATCGGGGGCGCGTCGAGGCATCGGGGGTCGAGTACCTGGGGGTCGGGCGCTGAGTCAGGACGGCGCGCAGCGCGGCCGCGCATCGGAGGCGGAGCAGCCGAGGGTCGGGCTGGCCGCCGGACGCGGCGTGTGGGTGGTGCTGCCGACCTACAACGAACGCGAGAACCTCGAGCAGATCGCGGAGGCCATCCTGACCGCCCTTCCGCAGGCCGGCCTGCTCGTCGTTGACGACAACTCGCCCGACGGGACCGGTCAGCTGGCGGACACGCTCGCGGCCCGAAATAGCCGTCTCGAGGTCCTCCATCGGGCTGCCAAACAAGGGATCGGGGTCGCCTACCGCGACGGGTTTCGCTGGGTGCTCGCCCATCCCGACGCGGAGGCGGTGGTCCAGATGGACGCCGACTTCAGTCACGACCCGAAGGACCTGCCGCGCCTGCTCGCTCCGCTCATGCACGGCGCGGACCTCGTCCTTGGCACGCGCTACATCCCCGGCGGTGAGACGGTCGGCTGGCCGTGGTATCGGCGCGCGATCAGCGTCGGTGGGACGACCTTTGCCCGAAGCATCCTGCTGCTCCCGTATCGGGACCTGACGGGTGGGTTCAAGGCCTGGCGCCGGGAGCTGCTGGAGAACCTCCGGCTGCGCGAGACGACCGCGAACGGCTATGGCTTCCAGGTGGAGATGACATGGTGGGCCCATCGTCGCCGAGCCCGCATCGTCCAGGTACCGATCGTCTTCCGCGAGCGCATCGCCGGCCGGTCGAAAATGAGCGGCGACATCGTGCGGGAGGCGATGCTGCTCGTGCTTCGGCTTCGCGTCGGGGCGGTTCGCGACGCTCTACGCCGGCGCCCGTCGTCATGATCCGGGGATGGCGCTGTTTGGCGCGCGCCGGTCCATCGGGTAGGATGCTCGCCGCCCACATCGGCCTCCTCTTACTCCCGCCCTGCTGAGCACAAACCCCATGGTCTTCCGCAACCGACCGACCCTCGACCGCAAGCACCGCCCGCGCTGGCAGGACGAGCTCCGCAGCCAGCAGCTGATCGTCGCGGGCTTTGCCGTCGCGATCGCCGTTGCGCTGGGCATCTTCGCGGCCACCGCCTATGGCACCTACTACAGCGCCCACCTGCGCGAGGTCGCGGTCATCGCCGGGGTCGGGTACGACCGGGACGCGCTCAACGAGCGAAAGTCGGATATCGCCGCGGAGCTCAGCGCCACCGGCACGGACATCCAGAACCACGGCGGCGGGGCGCGCAACGACATCGTCCAGCAGCAGTTGCAGGCGATCAGCCAGGAGCTTCAGAACCTGGACGCGAATGCCAGCGACTCACTCGTCACGGGGGCGCTGATGCGCTCGCAGGCTGCACGGCTGGGTATCTCCCTGCCCGACTCGGAGATCAACGCCGAGATCGCGCGGCGGACCACGCTGCCGTTCCGCATCGAGCTCTCGATCATCACCGCCAACGCGCTCCCCGCTGATGCGACCAGCGGCGCCAAACCGACCGACGCCCAGTTCGCCGCCGCCAAGGTTCGGGCACAGGGGGTCTATGACCAGCTCAAGGGGGGTGCCGTATTCGCGACGGTCGCCAAGCAGAAGAGCGACGATCCTGCAACCAAGGCTCAGAGCGGCCTGGCGGGGTGGGTGCAGACCGGTGATGCCTCGTACGGCACATACTTCGACGCCGCCAAGAAGGCCAAGGCAGGCGACCTCCTGGCACCGATCAAGACCGACACCGGCTACACCGTGGTCAAGGTCGATGCCCTTCGGCCGGCGACGAGCAACACGCTCCTGAAGAATCTGCTCGCCTCCTCGCACGTCACCGACGCGGACTATCGGACCTACGTCACCGAGGACCTGCTCAGGGCCAAGTACCAGTCCTACTTCGGGAACACTGTGATCGGCACGTACATGCCCCAGCGGCAGGTGGCGCAGATCCTGATCGCGCCCGACGCGAATAGCCTTCCGCTTCCCCAAGTGCGGGTGCGGCACATCCTCGTCCAGCCGCTCCCCGGCGCGGCCGACCAGTCCAAGGCGACCGACGCTCAGTGGCAGGCCGCGCTGGCGCAGGCGCAGAAGATCAGAGCCCAGGCGATCAACCCGGGCGCCAACTGGGACGTACTCGCTCTGGAGAGCGCCGATACGGGGACCCGCACCCAGGGTGGCGATCTCGGCTGGATCGACCCGACCAACTCCGGCCTCGTGGCGGAGTTCCAGTCGGCGATCAACCAGCTTCGACAGGGCGAAGTGAGCGAGCCGGTCAAGTCGCAGTTTGGGTATCACCTGATCGAAGTGACCGATAAGCGGGTTGGGGCACAGGACGAGGTCGACCGTGTGGTCGCCGCGCTCAAGAAGGACCCGAGCGCATTCGTCGACCTCGCCAAGAGCGACAGCATCGACTACGCGAGTCGCGACAAGGGAGGCGACATCGGCTGGGTCGCGCCGTACGAAAAGGACGCGGCGCAGGAGGCCGCGATCTTCGGCCTGACCAAGGTCGGCGCCATCAGCGCGCCGGTGAAGACGACCGCGGGGATCTACATCTTCAAGGCCCTCGACATCTCGGCGTTCAAGTACGTCGACGCCGACCGCCGCTCGGCGATCCAGAGCGCCGGCTTCGATCGCTGGCTCGCCGCCCTCAAGACCTCCGCAGGGGTGTGGATCGATCCGCAGTTCCAGTCCACGACGACGACCGCGACCAGCTGAGGAGCAGCGTGACCGCGGCTGGTCGGTCGGTTGACACTCTCCTCGCCGCCGCCGGGCTCGATCCGGCGACCGGGGTTGAGCTGGTCGAGGCGAGCCGGCTTGCGGCGGTCGCATTCGACCCGAGCCTGCCGCTCATCGTCCTCCGAGCGACGCCCGGCGCGGAATTGATGCCGCCCCTCCCCGGGCGGCATAGCCACCCGGGCAGCGCCGGCGTCCTGCAGCGCCTCTATCCCTCGGGCCATCCGGCTCGGCGCCTCGTCGACGGCGAAGAGCGAGCGATCGCCGACCTGACGGATGCGGAGCTCGCGGCGGCCGACTGGTACGTGCCGGCCCTCGACCCGCTCGACAACTTCGCCTCACCGCACGGGATGGCGGCGATCAGCGCCCGGCTGCGAGCGCCGGACGGATGTCCGTGGGATCGCCGCCAGACGCATGCCACCCTCCGCCCCTTTGTCCTGGAGGAGGCCTATGAGACGGTGGATGCCATCGAGCGGGGAACGGCCGGCGACCTGGCGGAGGAGCTGGGTGATCTCTTCCTGCAGATCATCCTCCACGCGCAGCTGGCCGCAGAGGAGGGCACCTTCGACCTGGCGGACGTGTACCGGACCCTCGGGGCGAAGATCGTGCGGCGCCACCCGCACGTCTTCGGCGACCTGGAGGTGAGTAGCGCAGAACAGGTGCTCCGCAACTGGGAGGTCATCAAGGCTGCTGAACGGACCGATGCCGGACGGCCGCCCTCGCCATTCGCGGATATCGCCCGCGCATTGCCGGCGCTCGCGGCGAGCCGCGAGATCCAGGAGCGGGCGAGCTCGCTCGGCTGGGACGCCGACGCCATGGAAGGCGTGTGGGCCAAGGTTCGCGAGGAGCTCGGCGAGCTCGCGGAGGCCGATGAGCAGGCCGCCGCTTCGACGAGGGAGGCTCGGCTCCACGAGCTCGGCGACCTGCTCTTCGCGATCGTGAACTTGTCGCGCTGGATGAAGCTCGATCCCGAAGAGGCCCTTCGAGCCGCCAACCGCCGCTGGATGGAACGGCATGCGGCGGTCGAGGCGCTCGCGGTGGAGCGCGGGCTCGTCCTGGGTGAGCTCGATCTGGCCGGCAAGGATGCTCTCTGGGACGAGATCAAGGGGCAACGGGTGCGCGGGTGAGCGCCGATCGACCGCGACGCGTGGCGATCGTGGTGCACGCCGCGTTTCCGGCCGATCCGCGCATACGACGGCAGGCCGACACCCTGGTCGAGGCGGGCTACGAGGTCGATGTCCTGTGCCTGCGCGAAGATGGCGAAGCGGCGGAGGAGCGCGACGGCGTGGTGCGCGTCGTGCGGCTCCCGGTCCGGCGCCGATTCAGCGGATTCGCCGGGCACCTCGCGGAGTACCTGGCATTCACGGCAGTCGCCGGCCTGCGGCTCACGCGCGAGTTTCGGCGGCGCCGGTATCGGCTCATCCAGGTGGCAACTCTGCCGGACTTCCTCGTCGCGGCTGCAGCGGCGCCCAAGATCAGCGGCGTCCCGCTCCTGCTCGACCTGCACGAGGACATGCCCGCGTTCTTCGACGATCGATTCAATGCGCCTGCGCTGCGCCCGTTCAAGCAGGTGGTTCGCGGCGTCACTCGCGCCTCGGCAGCCATGGCCGACCACCTGCTGACGGTCCATGAGCCCCTCCGCCAGCTCTCGATTGCGCGCGGGGTCCCGCCAGACAAGATCACCGTCGTGATGAATAGCCCGGACGAGCGCCTCTTCAATGCGGAATCAGTGGCGAGCCGCCGCTTCATGGAAGATGGCGAACTGCGGCTGGTCCATGCCTCGAACCTCCAGCGGATCTACGGCCTCTCGGTCGCGGTGCAGGCGATGGCTCGCCTCGTCGACCTCCCCGTCCGCCTCGAGGTGTATGGCGACGGGCCGTACCGTTGGGAGATCGAGGCGGCGATCGCGGCGTCGGACGTGGCCGACAGGGTCAAGCTCCATGGGCGCGTGCCGGTGGAGCAGCTCCCCGCCATCCTGGCCGGCGCGGATGCTGCCCTTGTTCCCTCGCTTCGCGAGCCGTACCTGCAGCTCTCGCTTTCGACCAAGCTGCTCGAGGCGGTCGCCATGGGCGTGCCGGTGATCGCCAGCGATCTCGCCACGTTCCGAACCCACTTCACCGATGCGGCCGTGCGCTACGTTCCCGGCGGGGACCCATCGGCGCTGGCCGCAGCGATTCGCGAGCTCGCCGCCGATCCGGCGGTGGCAGCCACGCGCGTCCGCGAGGCGCGACGCCAGGCCGAGCCATACGCCTGGCGGATCCAGGCGGCCCGCTACCTCGAGGTCGTCGATCGCCTGTCGGCACGTGGCTCTCCGTGACGAATGGCGTCTGGGCCGGCTACTGGATGCCAGCCTCGACGAGCGTCAGGCTGCGTTCGCCTCATCCGCCGACTACCATGGCGGACGCATCCGGGGAAGGGCCGCTGTCCCTCGGTTGAGCCGACGGTGGCCGGATGCGAGCGAATCGGGGCGTAGCGCAGCCCGGTAGCGCGCCTGCTTTGGGAGCAGGAGGTCGCCGGTCCGAATCCGGCCGCCCCGACCACGCCAGCACTCTGCCGCGCGCTCGGAGGAGCAAGGCATCCATGACCGCAGTGCCCACCGGACCGGCGCCAACCGCGGTCAGCGTGCCAATCGCGCGAACGCCAGCTTCGTATCGGATCGCAAAGAGGGCCCTGGACCTGACGGTGGCCTCGATCGGGCTGGTGCTCACCTCCCCGGTGATGGCCGGCATCGCAGCTGTGATACGGCTCGAATCGCCCGGACCGATCTTCTTCAGGCAGGAGCGTGTTGGGCTGGGCGGCCGTCCGTTCATGCTCTTCAAGTTCCGATCGATGCACGACGCAGCCGATGAGGCCGCGCATCGGGAGTACGTGCAGCGCCTGCTGAAGCGCGGACCGGTGGCGGATGGCGAGGCGACCTGGGTACCGATCGCCAGCGATCCTCGCGTGACTCGAATCGGTGGCTTCCTGCGCCGAAGCCACCTCGACGAGCTTCCGCAGCTCTTCAACATCGTTCGGGGCGAGATGAGCCTGGTCGGTCCCCGCCCGCCGATCCCCTACGAGGTCGAGCTCTACGAGCTGTGGCATCTCCGCCGCTTGTCGGTGATCCCGGGCCTGACCGGGCTGTGGCAGGCGAATGGCTGGGGGCGGCTCTCGTTCGACGAGGGCGTGGCACTGGACGTCGAGTACGTAGAGCAACGCTCGTTCGGGCTCGATCTGCGGATCATCGGTCAGACCCTCTGGCAGGTCGTGACCGGGCGCCAGTTCTGATCAGGCCCGAGCCTGATGGTGCTTGCGGTAGGGTCAGGGGCTCGGGCTGGGCGTTGCTGCGGTCCGCGGTGGGTACGGATCGGTCGTGCCCAGGTACCAGCCCTGGAGCGGGGTGCCGGCACCCAGCAGCCGCTGCATCTCGGATCGGATCGCCGCGCGCTTGGGGATCAGCAGGTAGTTCGCCGTCGGGTTGATCGGGGGATCCGTGAACTCCGGGAGACCCAGCACGACGCGCTTGATGTCCGGTCCGGTGATCAGCGGAAGGAGGCTGGCGAGGTCGCCGGCCAGCTCGCGAGGGAAGTCGGTCTTCACCGTCTCGCCGACGGCTGAAAGAAGTGGCGGCAGCCCGAAGACCAGGTTCGTGGAGGCGAACTTCGCGCGGAGGGCAAGGAGGACCTGCTGCTGGCGGGCGGCACGCTTGAAGTCGTCCTGCGGTTCACGCGTGCCGTTGGGCAGCTCGAGGATCCCCTTGCGGATCCGCGAATAGGCGAGCGCGTCGGCGCCGTTGTACGGGTGGCACCCCTCCGGGAGGCGGACTCCCCTGCCCGAAATCCCCGGGCCGGTATACGTCGGGTCGGCGAGCTGGCCGGGGAGACACAGCTCGACGCCTCCCACCGCATCGATCATGTGCTCAAATCCGACCAGGTCAACGGTCGCGTAGTAGTGAATCGGGATCCCGAGGTAAAGCCCGACGGAGCGCTCGAGTGTCCGGATACCGCACTCAGGGCCGTTGTTGAGGTCCGGACACCAGAGGCGTGGATTCCGGGCCGCCACGGTGGTGATGGCATTGACCTTGTCGGGGTACCGCCCGTCGGCAAAGATGCTCCGATCGGGGAGGGGCAGGAAGCCGGTGTCGCGAGGCACGGAGATCATCAGCGCCGTGCGCTTCACCGGATCGATGCTGACCACCATGATCGTGTCCGTCAGAGCCTCGGTCCGATTCGGTCCTGAGTCGATGCCGAGCAGCAGGAACGTGATCCGCTCCGTCCCGTCCCAGTGATACTCCGGCTCGTTCAGGGGCTGCGCGCTGGCGCTCGAGCTGGCGAGCGGCAGCCCGCCGACGAAGACCTGACCAAGCGCCGAGTTGAGGCTGGTGATGATCACACCCACCCATGCGTGCATCACGACGGTAGCAATCAGGAGAGCGGCGACGATGGCGAGCGTGCTGGCACTGCGACGATCGCCCGCGACCGATACCGAGGCGGCACCGCCGGAGGCATATGCTCCGCTGGTGCTCAGGGCCGGCGGGCGGTTGACCAGCCCGGCATGGGCGACGGCGAAGAGCCGCCACCCCAGGAGTGCCACGTCGAGCACCAGGATCGCCACCAGGAAACTCGCGGAGAGGACAGTGTTCCGCAGCCTGTCCCCGAGGAAGGCAACGGGGACCGCCACACCGACCACGAGGAGGACGACGGGCGCCGCGAGGATGGCCGCCAGCCGCATGTCGCCCGCATACGCCTGACCGAGGCCGGGGAAGAGGAACGACAGGGTGGCAGCCAGAGCTGCGTGGGGGCGCCGGGTTGGTGCCTGCATCGCTTCCTGAACGGACTAGCGGGGCGGGTGCCGCAGTATACCGTCCGCTCGAAGTGGTGCGCCGATGCGACGGATTGAGTGGTACGGATGGGTTAGTACCTTTGCGCCACCCCGAGCGGTGACCCTAGACTAGCCAACGGCCCGACGACCGTCAGGGGATGGAGCTCCCCCGGTAGTCGGTGCCCCGAAATGGGACTGTGCCAACCGAACTAATCTTCATCCTCGTTTCGGCCATCGTCGGCGTCCTGCTCACCATGGGCGTGGCCATTGCGTTCGCTCGGGAACGCGCCGAGAAGCGCCGGTACGCCGCCGCCCTCGATGAGTCGCCCACCGGACGAGAGCCCGTCGACAAGTACCTGATCGATGGAGCCGAATCGCTCGACGATGGCGCGAATGGGACGAACGAGCGCATGCTCCGCATCCTCTGGTGGGTGACCATCGCCGCCGTCCTCGTGGGGGTGGGCCTCTCGGACTCGTACCGAGGTGATCAGGCCACGATCTACGGCCTCGGCGGCGTCGCGGCCCTCGCGGCGGTGACCCTGCACGAGATCCTTCCCCGACGCTGGCGTACGTCGCTGACCCGCGGCATCGAGGTCACCATCGCGCTGGCGCTTGCCTCTGGCCTGCTGCTGCTCACCGGCTACGCCTCGTCGCCCTACACCTTCAGTCTCGACCTGGTCGCCGTCGCCGTGGCACTTGCGCGCGGAGGCTGGCCGACGATCGTCGTGGTCGTCGCCGCGACGCTGGCCTATGGCGGCGTCGTGGCGGCCGATCCGGCCTTCGGGAGGTTCGACCCTTCGGACCTGCTGCGCATTGGGCTCAACGTCGGCTCGCTCTGGCTGCTTGCAGCGCTGGCGGGCGTCTTCGCCGCGCATGAGCGCGCGACTCGCAGCCGCCTCACCAGGCTGTGGCGGATCGATCCCCTGTCCGGGCTCTTCAATCGCGGCCAGATCTACTCGGACCTCGAACGGGAGGTCCTTCGCTCGCGCCGCAGCGGGCGACCCTTCTCGCTCCTGATGCTCGACCTCGACGGTCTCAAGATGGTGAACGACAGCCTGGGCCACCAGCGCGGTGATGCCGTCCTGCAGGCCCTCGGACGCGTCATCCGCGACAAGATCCGCTCCGTCGACTCGGCGTACCGTTACGGCGGCGACGAGTTCCTCGTACTCCTGCCCGAGACCGAGTACGCGGGTGCCTACGTCGTCGCCGAGAAGATCCGGGCCGAATCGGAGGAGGTGGGCCGACGCCTCGAGGCGGAGGGCTCGCAGACGAGCGTCAGTATCGGCCTGGTCTCATACCCCGAGGACGGCTCGACCCCCGACGAATTGGTCCGGGCCGCCGATCGCGCCATGTACAACGCCAAGGCTCTCGGCAAGAACCAGATCAGCGGTTTTCCCCGTCCGCCTCGTCCGGCGGCGCTCCGCGTCACACCGGGCGACGAGGAGCCTGGGGGCTCCGGCGGCGTGTCATTCCGAGAGCTGACGTCGCCACAAGTGGCACGCCCTCAAGAGCCGGCACCGGGGTTCGGTGACGTTGTTGCCGCTGCCGCACGCGTTGTCCAGCGAGGCGTGACTGCAGAAACGGGTGGAGACGAGGAGCCCGATGCCGCCGACATGCGGCGGACGATCGCGGCGGCAACGCGCTCATTCGATCCGGATCACCACATCGATCGAGCGCTCGACGTGTTCCTCTCGCCCCGCGTGCCAGGCCCGGAGTCGCCGAGGCCATCCTGACCCACCGCCGCCACCGCGGTGTCCTCAGCGCTGGGTGACGGTACCGATGCTCGGGACCAGCTCCCACCAGATGTGGCCCGGGGGCAGGATCATCGGAGAGCCGTCCGCATACGTCCAGCTCGTCAGCGCGCCTGCGCTGGGACGCGACCAGCGCAGGGCGATCGCGCGGCCGTCGACGAAGAGCGTGCCGACTCCGTGTCCAACAAGGTGCAGGTCGCGTCGCGCGTTCCCACCGGGATCGGGGTCGTCGTAGACGATCGACTCGGTGATCCGCTGCATGATCACGCTCGTGGCGGTGAGCGGGAGGCCCGTAGCGGCATCTGTGACCGGCAGTCCGGCATCAATGCGGCGCCACGCGGCGAGCCCCGCATCCCAGCGCCATCCGAAATGCCAGAACGGCGTCGTCGAGATCGTGACCTCGCTCACGGCGGCTCCGGCTGGCGGCTCAGCGGTCGGACCGATCACGAACGGCGGTCGCAGCGTGCCGGCCTGGGCGGCCAGCCCTCGCACCAGCGCGTCCCTCGTCGCCGCCGAACGGAGTGCCTCGAGGTCGCCGTACAGGTTGTGCGGTGCTGGCGCGGTCCCGTAGCGACGGAACCAGGCGCCGCTGTTGATGAGCCCGTTGACCTGGGGCATGCCGGCGGCGGCAAAGCGTCGGCGAGCGGGCGTGCTCGCGCCAAAAGCGACGGTGAGGGCGTGCATCTCCTGCCACAGGTCGATGTTGTAGTAGCGCGCGCTCCGAATCGGCCCCGTCAGTCCCAACGTCGGTTGGCAGTAGAAGAGGGCGGTGAAGCGGGTGACGTCACCCTCCACTGTGGACTCGATCACGATGTCGGCTTGCCCGAGGTTTCGCGCCGGCCGCCCAAGCGGATGGTTCTCGACCTGGACCAGGAGTGCCACGCGATTCGCGGGAGTTGGTGCGGCAAGCGGCACGCCGTTCAGCGGACATCGCGCGGCCGTGGCGCTGGGTGACGCGGAGGTGGTCGCGCTCGCCGTCGACGACGAGCTGACGGTGGGTGAAGGGCTGGCCGTCGGGGAGGCGGAGGCCGAGGGCGCGGGTCGAGAGGTGGCGAGCCCGAGGATACCGCCCAGTGCGAGCGCCACGACCAGCGCCACCGGGATGCCGATCCGTGCCATGAGGGGGAGCTGGCGCCAGCGATGCACCCGCGCATGGTAGGGGCGGGGATCAAGCCGTCGATAGCCCTTTCGGTATACTCCCGCCGGTCAGCAGCGCGACGCCTCCGCCCGGCGGCCGCCTGGAACTTGCAGTGGAGCTGCCGTGCAGGAAAGCCTATCTCGCACACGCCCGGACCCCCGGGCAGCCCTGGCAGCCCTCCTTTCGTTCGTCTTTCCAGGCGTCGGCCAGGCCTACAACGGCGAGCGCCGGCTCGCATGGGTGCTGGCCATCCCGACGATCCTCCTGATCGTCCTCACCGTGCTCCTGGTGAGCATCGCTCGCTCGGCGATCCTGGTGCGCCTGCTCGACGCCCGATTCCTGATCGGTCTCATCGTCCTGGACGTGGCGTTCCTCGGCTGGCGCGTGGTGGCGATCGTGCAGGCGTACGCGTGGCGCGAGCGGCCCAATTGGCGGCGGTGGACGACCTACGCCGTGGCTGGCGTCCTCCTCGCGACGATGGCGATGCACGCTCTCCCGGCGTACTACCTGGGGAAAGCCCTCGACACCCTGAATTCGGTTGCCTTCGGCGGTGGGGGCGGCAACAGCGAGCTTCAGGGGTCGTTCGGCGGCGTGGGCGTCGAGGTCCCCGTGCCTTCGGAGCATCCCGATGTCTCGGCGGGCGATCGGATCAACATCCTGCTGGTTGGGATCGACTGGTACCCCGGGCGGGCGGAGCACCTGACCGACACGATGCTCGTCGTCAGCCTGAATCCGGTGACCGGACAGACGGCGATGATCTCGATCCCTCGCGACCTGTACGGAGCGATCCTGCCCGATGGGCGCGCGTACAACGCGAAGCTCAACTCGCTCTTGATCCGCGCCACCATTGACAAGGCGACCTATCCGCTCGGTGGTGTCCCCACCCTGAAGGCGACGATCGGCCGCCTTCTCGGCATCAAGATCCACTACTTTGCGGCCATCAACCTGATCGGCTTCAAGCAGGCGGTCGATGCCATCGGCGGAGTCAGGATCACCGTCACACGCGCGATCTCCGACCCGACCTACAACGATGAGTTCGCCAACAAGGTCGGCTACTGGATACGGCCCGGCACCTACACGATGAACGGCCACGAGGCGCTCGCCTACGTCCGCTCGCGGAAGGGGATCGGCGACAACGACTTCACGCGAGCCGCCCGCCAGCAGCAGCTCCTGGCCGCCATCCGCGCCAAGCTCACAGCGGGCAGCCTGATCACGGCGTTGCCCGGGTTGCTGGACGCGGTGAAGACCACCATCTCGACCGACGTTCCCGCGGACCAGATCCCCGTCCTGGCCCAGGCCGTGCAGGACGCGAACGTGGCGAATCTGCAGCGGGCGGTCATCCAGCCGCCGATCGTCCGCCCGGCGACAGGCCCGGGTGGCGCCTACATCCTCGTCCCGGACTTCCCCGCCATCCTTGCGCTTGGCCAGCGTCTGATGGGGAACGGCGTTGCCGCCCTCCCGTCGCGTACGCCGACCCCCTGACGGCTGGATGGCGATCCCCGACTGCTAGACTCCGGTTCGATGCCAGGTTTCTCGACCCGAGCCATCCATGCCGCCAGCCGCATCCCCGTGGCGCCCCAGCCGCCACTGAATGTCCCGATCTACCAGTCGGCGACCTTCGAGGTGGGCAGTGCCGAGGAGCTGGCCGAGCTCCTCGAATTCCGGCGTCCCGGCCATTCCTATTCCCGCTACTCGAATCCGACGCACGCGGCGCTCGAGTCGGCCCTCGCCGAGCTCGAAGGCGGAGAGGCCGCGATCGTCACTGCCTCGGGCATGGCGGCGATCCACGCCGCACTGGCATCGATGCTGTCGCCTGGGGACGAGGTGCTCGCTCCCCTGGCCCTGTATGGCGGCACCTACGCCATCCTGACCGGGCTCCTGGCGCGCTTTGGCGTGACGGCCCGTTTCGTGGCCCTCACGGATCTCGACTCGGTGCGGAGCGCGATCGGCGATCGGACCCGCCTGATCTGGGCCGAGACGATCGCCAACCCCACGACCGAGGTACCCGATCTCGCCGCCCTCTCCACGATTGCCGGTGCTCACGACATCTCGTTGGTGGTCGATAACACCTTCGCCACGCCCTACCTCGCGAACCCGCTGACCCTCGGTGCCGATCTCGTCGTGCACTCGCTGACGAAATACATCGGCGGCCACTCCGATCTCGTCGCAGGCGCCGTGATCGGCTCAGCCCAGCGGGTCGCTGCGGCGCGCCGCGTGGTGATCGACGCCGGTGGCAACGCCCAGCCGCTGGAGGCGTTCCTCGCGCTGCGCGGCCTCAAGACCCTCGCCATCCGAATGGAGAGCCACGCTGCGACGGCACTCGCGGTCGCTCTTGCCCTGGAAGGGCGACCGGGTATCCGCAGGGTGCTCTACCCCGGGTTGGAGTCTCACCCGCAGCGCGATGTCGCGCGGCGCGAGTTACGCGACGGGCTCGGGGGCGGGATGCTGGCGATCGACCTGGACGGCGGGCGGGCCGCGGGCGAGCGATTCCTCTCGCGACTGCGCATCGCGGTTCACGCCACCAGCCTTGGAAGCGCTGAGACGCTCTGCTCGCATCCTGCCTCCTCGTCCCATCGCCAGCTGAGCGAGGCTGAGCTCGGCGCCGCAGGGCTGACTCCCGGGCTGGTTCGCGTCTCGATTGGCCTGGAGGATGCGGCCGACCTGATCGACGACCTGGGCGCCGCCGCCGGCTAGGCGGAAGGCGCGTGACGATGACCAGCGTCGTCGACGTCTGGCGCGCGGTCGACCCCGAGGCACGGCTCGTCTCCGGTGACCTCGGCGCCCTGGGTCGGGCCGTTCGCGGGATTGATCGCACCCGATCGGCTGCCCCACATCTGCCTACCGCCGTCGACGGGAGTCTGCTCGTGATGGATTCGGCACTCATCGGGCAACGTTCGCTGGACGAGCTCCTCGCCGAGTTCTCGATTGCCGAGCTGAGCCCGATCGCCGTGATCGTCGCCGGTCCGACGGTGGATCGCTTCCGCGAGCCGGCGGGGAATCCGATTCCGGTGCTGGCATCGACCCGATCGGTCACTTGGCTCGCCGATGCCGCCGAGGGGTACCTAGACGGCCCGGAGGAGGCGTTGGGTCGCGCGGCTGCCGAGCTGCGCCTGGCCGCCGCCGAGGCCGCCCTCGCCGAACCCGATCCAGCGGCGCCAGCCGGCCTGGTCGCGGCGCGACTGCGTCGGGGCGTCGCGGTCGCTGCTGATGGTGAGCTTCGTGCCCTGCACGCCCGACCTGCTGGCCGCGCGCTCGCGGCCCGATTCGCTGCCGCGCACGCACGCATCCTGGCCGGCTCACCGGGGGGATCGGCCTCGCGATTGACGAGGGACGGCCTGTGGGTGATCGAACGACGGATCCGGCCAGGCGCATCAGTCTGGCTATTCGATGACCTGCCCTTCGCCCGCATCGACGAGGTCTGCGCCGAGGCGTTGACGGTCACACTGCGCGCGCTGCTGCGACGCACGCCGGTGGAACGCACGCGAGCCCGTCCAGAACGGGTGGGGGCCGCTCGCCGCAGCCCGAGCGCCGAGGTCCTCGCCGTCGAGGGCGCGAACGACCCGCTCACCGAGACACTCCTCGCCGTCGCTCGCGCGAACGGGCGTGTGGCGCGCGCCGCACGCGTCCTCGGCGTTCATCGCAACACGGTCCTCTATCGCCTGAGGCGCTCCCAGTCGGAGCGAGGCATCGACCCGCGACGTCCGGAGGATGCGCTCCAGATCCTTCGCGAAGCAGAGGGCCACCAGCAGCACTGACGAGTGCCTAGCGGCCTACCCATGCTTGTGCACACTGCACAAGATTCAACGGCCGACATCGGTCCCCTGACCGGCCTCGGGCCTCGTCTACTGCGCTAGTCTGAAGAGCCACCCCCTGACTCTTCGAGGAGTATCCATCCATGGCCAGCAAGGAACTCGCTGCTGCCCTGAAGCTCGCCGACGACAAGAACCTTCGCTTCGTGAGCCTGCAATTCACGGACATCGTCGGAGCCGTGAAATCGGTCCAGGTTCCGATGCACCAGCTCGAGGAGGCTGTCGAGCATGGCAAGTGGTTCGACGGCTCGAGCATCGAGGGCTTTGCCCGCATCGCGGAGTCGGACATGTTCCTGGTGCCCGACCTGTCGACCTTCTCGCCGATCCCATGGGAGCGAGGCCTCGCGACGGACGGGACCAAGTTCGAAACCGGTGCCGCCCGAGTCATCTGCGACGTCTATACGCCGAACGGCGATCCCTTCCCGGGGGACCCCCGCTGGGTCCTTCGCGCACAGATGGAACGCGCCCGCAAGTTCGGGTACGTGTTCAACACCGGGCCCGAGCTGGAGTTTTTCCTCCTTCGCCGCGAGGACGGCGAGGTTGGCACCCTGCCGCACGACTCGGCTGGCTATTTCGATCTCTCCGCCGACCTGGCGACCGACGTGCGCAAGGAGATGATGAACGACCTCGAGGAGATCGGGATCGAGGTCGAGACCGCGCATCATGAGGTGGCAACCGGACAGCACGAGATCGATTTCAAGTACGCGGACGCGCTCCGCACCGCCGATAACGCGGTGACCTTCAAGACCACGCTCAAGGCGGTTGCCAGCCGTCACGCACTGCATGCCACCTTCATGCCCAAGCCGATCTTCGGCATCAACGGCTCGGGGATGCACACCCACCAGAGCCTCTGGGACATCAAGAAGGGCAAGAACGCCTTCGCCGACCCAGCCGACGACTACGGGCTCTCGAACACGGCGAAGCACTACATCGCCGGGACGCTGGAGCACGCCCGCGGGATGATCGCGGTCCTCGCGCCCCTGGTGAACAGCTACAAGCGGCTCGTGCCGGGGTACGAGGCACCGGTCTACATCGGCTGGGCGCGCATCAACCGATCGGCGCTGATCCGCATTCCCCAGATCAGCAAGGGCCAGCTGAACAGCACGCGGATCGAGCTCCGCTGCCCGGACCCCTCGACCAACCCGTACCTCGCCTTCGCCTGCATGCTGGCGGCCGGTCTGGACGGCATCGAGCGCAAGCTGAAGCCTCCAGAGCCGGTCGAGGAGAACCTCTACCACCTAGACGCTGCGAAGCTCGAGAGCCGCAGGATTCGCCAGCTCCCCGGCACCCTGCGCGACGCGTTGGAAGAGCTCAAGGCCGATGCAGTCATCCGCGATGCGCTCGGTGAGCACATCTTCGAGCGCTTCGTTGAGGCCAAGACCGAGGAGTGGGACGAGTACCGGATGCAGGTCTCCGCCTGGGAGCTGGATCGGTACCTGGAGGCCTTCTAGACCGATGGTGGCGAGCCGGGCGCGGCCCGGATCGCCATCCGCCGCTGCGTCATCACCATCGCCGATCCAAGGCCCAGGAAGAGCCACATCACGAAGGACGAGGTGTTCCCCTCGAGGAGCATCTCCGAGATCGAGTCAACGCCCAGGACGATGACGGCCGCGGCAGAGCCGGCCAGGAGCACGCGCTCGTATCCGTTCGTCCGCCGCGCGGCCCTGAGGATCTCGGTTCCGGCGGCGGCCAGCACCGCGACGAGGAGGAGGGCACCAAGGATCCCGAACTCGACGAGGATGTGCAGCCAGAAGTCGTCGACCGTGCGCCCCACGCAGGCACCCGCCTCCCCTGCGGCAGGACAGACCTCCGGCACCCTGCCGTCCGTGTACCGATCCCAGAGCGGCGACGTGAAGTGGGACGACACCGCGCCGCCCCAGCGTCCGGGTCCCGCGCCAACGAGCGGGTGGTCGCGCACGATCGGTGTGGCGTTCTGGATGAAGAGCACCCGCAGGTCGTTGCCGGCGCCGATCGCCGAGATGCGCCCGATGATCGCGTCCTCCATGTCGAGCTCGAGCTGGGAACTCTCGGCCTGCGTGGCAAAGATGTGGCGCGGCATGACGTGAGCCGTCCCATAGGCCAGCACTCCGAGCACGAGGAGCGCGAGGATCGCCCTGCGGTCGACAAGTGCGCCGACCACGACCATCGCGAGCGCCAGCCCCAGCCACGCGCCGCGCGAGAACGTGAAGAAGAGCGCGAGAATCAGCACGAAAGCGACGCCCGCCGCGAGCGCTCGCCAGCGGCCGGCCAGCCGAAAGATGGCGAAGACCGGGAACGGGATCGCCAGGGCCAGGATGGCGCCGAGCATGTTCGGGTTTCCGTTCAGGAAGGACCCGACACGGGCCCCCTCACCGAAGCGTCCCTGCGAGCTGGCAAGGCCAAGGATGTCGGGTCGCAAGAGGACCTGACCGAGTGCCAGGAGCGCGGCAACCGTGGCGACCACGACGAAGGCCACCACCACGATGAGCACTTCGCGCCGCTCGAAGCCGACGATGCGTGGCAGGAAATAGAGCGCCGCTGCGTCTATGGTGAAGGTGATGCCTGCAGCGGCCACGGCGGGTGGGACCGCGTTGACTAGGGCGGACACGACGCCGATCACGACGAACGCGCACAGCCCGTAGAAGACCGGGTGGCGGAAGGCCGCCACGATCGTGCCTCGCTGAACGCCGAGGACGAGGATCACGATCCCGGCGAGGAAGAGGAGACTCTCCGACAGGTAGCTCGCCCAGCCCTGGAGCTGGTTCGGGACCATCACGCCTATGAGGTAGCGGTCGACCAGCGGCGTGAAGGCCAGCAGCATGATCACGAGGCGAGGCGCGCGATAGGCGGCGTATGCGAAGGTCGCGAGCAGGGCGCCGGCTACGGCAAAGAAGGCGACGTCCGAGAGCCGTCCGGCGACGACGGTCGCCAGGACCAGGCCGATGAGCAGCCCGAGGAAGGTGAGGTTGCGGGCGCTGAAGCGGATCTCCGCCGGCCCGCGGATGACGGCCGTCGACTCGCTCACGCCGCGCCCTCCGCCGGGGCGGCGGGCGTCCTTGGAAGGTGCGACATGGGGGCCGATTATAGGGCGGGACCCCGTTCGGCCCACTCGGCCGGACCCGAGTGGCGTGCCCGTAGAATGCGACGGATGCCGTCACCAGAAGACGCGCGAGCCGCGGCGCGCATGGCGGTCGGCTCGGTGCGCGACCATGATCCTTCGCTCCTTGCGGCCTTCGGCGCCGATCTGGGTGACGCCCTGGAGCAGCAGCTTTTCTTTGCGCTGCGCGACGGTCGATCCCCGGCAGTCGGCGCCCCGCGCGTCAGGGCGCAACTCGGCTCGGTGCTGCGAACGCTGGCTGCAGCGGCTGCAGCAGTCGTGCCCCGGGCTCCGCGCGTCAACCGCCCCATCGTCGTCTTGGTTCGTGAGCGTGTTCACCTCGAGGCGCTGCGCTCCATAGAGCGCGAGCTGGCGGCTCGTCGCGGCCCACCCCTGCTGGCGGTTCTCGTCGGACGCGCGGCGCGGAGCCGCCACACCGAGGGACCGAGATCGGTACCACTCGAGCGCCTCCTCCATCCGGCGCTCGTTCCTGAGCTGCTCCGCCTGCAAGCTCGTCTCCCCGGTCGGCTGCGCGCGGCGACACGGGCATGGGACGACACGCTCGGCCCCGGCGACGCGGAGCGCCTGCGGCGGGTGGCCTCCGAGGAGCTGCCGCGCATCGGCCTCGCGGCCTTCGCGCTCGCGTCCGCCATCCGCCGCCTGCACCCTTCGCTCGTCGGTGGGTTCGACGAGGTTGGGACCTGGGCCCGCCTCGCACCAGCCCTAGCACGCGCACACGCAACGGCCTCGCTGGACATTCCGCATGCGGAGGCGGCCGATGCCGAGGCGATCCGCGGTGCCGGATATGATCGGATGGCGGTCTACGGGCCGCGCGCTGCCGGCGTCCTTCGCGCTGCCGGGATACCTCCCGAGCGGATCGTCGAGGTCGGCGCCCCACGATTCGACGCCCTCTCCACGAGATACCCGGCCTCGGCGTCGGCCGTCGCGCCACCTCGCGTCGTCTTCGCTGCCCAGTACCTGGCAGGGGGTATGACGACGGACGCCCTGCGCCTCAGCTACCTGGGTGCGGTCGCGGCTGCGGAGCGGCTGGCGCCGAGCGACCTCATCGTTCGGCCCCACCCAGCCGAGCCGCCCGGGACGATTGCGGCCGTCGTTGCCGAGGGCCCGCGGCCGGAGCTGGTCCGCATCGAGGTCGAGTCCAGCCGCTCGCTCCACGAGCTGCTCGACGGGGCGCGGCTGCTCGTCACCGCGTGGTCGAACAGCGTGTTCGAGGCCGCGCTGTTAGGGGTGCCCGCGATCGCCATCATCCCCGCCGGGGTCACCGATCCGGTCCGCTTCGCGGCCGAGAAGCTCGCCGTCGGCGTCGCGACCCCGGAGCAGGCCGCCGACGCGGCGGACCGGCTCCGCGATCCAGCGGAGCAATTCGCGGTCGTTGAACAGGCCCGCGCGGCTCTGGCGCAGCACATCGGTCCACCCGACGGCCTCGCCTCATCGCGCGTCGCGGTCCTGATGATCACGATGGCAACCCGACACACTGAGGGCGCCGCCTAGAATGCCGCCATGTTGACCCTGGCCGTCATCCCGGCCCGCGGGCGCTCGAGTGGCCTGCCGGGGAAGCACCTCCGCTTGCTCGGTGGCGAGCCGATGATCACCCACACCATCCGCGCAGCACTCGGCGCGCAACGCGTGGATAGGGTCGTAGTGTCGACCGACGATCCGGCGATTGCCGGCGTTGCACGCGATGCCGGCGCCGAGGTTCCGTACCTGCGGCCCGAGGAGCTGGCCACCGACGAGACCCCTACGTTCCGGGTCATCGACCATGCGGTCCGCGCCCTGGAATCCGACGGCGAATCGGTGAGCGTGGTCGTGACCCTCCAGCCAACCTCCCCGCTGCGAAGCGCCCAAGAGATCGACGCCGCGATCGCCCTGCTCGATCCGCCACGGGTCCGGTCCGTCGTCAGCGTGACCGCGCTGGACCTTCCCGCAAGCGTTGTCGGCGGCATGGTCGACGGGCGGTATCGCTCCATCCAGCTGCCACCCGGGACCGACACGAGAAGGCAGGGCTCCCCGGGCGCAGTTCGGCTCACCGGCGCGATCTACGTGACCACGCGTGGCCTGCTCGCCGAGGGGCGGTTGGTCGACGATGCGCCGGCCGCGTTTCTGACCGATCGGCGCTCAGGGATCGACGTTGACGATGCCCGTGACCTGGCCGCTGCGCGTCGCGCCGTCGCGACCGGTCGGTGAGTTGCTGCGGCGCTATCGGCGTGGGTGCGTGCTCTCTTTCGACGTCCGGTCGATTCGCTATTGGCCGACACCCAGTTCCGCCTCGGCCCGGTCCGCAATCCAGGCACCGATGGCAAGAGAGCTCGTGGCCGCCGGCGACGGAGCGTTCCGGACATGGAGCGTCCGCCCCAGAGTTGATACCGAGAAGTCATCGACAAGTGTGCCGTCGATCGCGACCGCCTGCGCCCGCACGCCGCAAGGGCCAGGCAGGATGTCCGCATCGGCCAACGAGGGTACATATCGCCGCAATGCCTTCACAAAGCCACTCCGTACGTAGCCGCGCCACATCTCAGTGGCACCCATCCGCCAATGACGGGCTGCGAGTCGCCAGAAGCCGGAAAAGCGAAGTGTGTCCGCCAGGTCTCGCGGCGAGATCGTGAATCGACCATAACCCTCGCGCCGGAATGCAAGCACGGCATTCGGCCCGAGCCACACCTCGCCATCGTGGCGCGGAGTGAAATGAACGCCGAGAAATGGGAACCGAGGATCGGGTACGGGATAGATCAGCCCATTGACCAACCCTCGGCGTTCCGGCCTCAGCGTGTAGTAATCACCTCTGAACGGCACGATTCTCAGACGCTTTGATGCCCCCGATTCGCTCATCTCGGCCAGTCGGTCCGACTGCAATCCAGCGCATGCAATCGCGCTGCGCGAGGTGATGCTGGAGACCTGCGTCTCGATGGTCACCGCGTCTCCTGCCGTGTGGATCGCCTCGACGCGGTGGCCCAGGATGATCTGCCCACCGGCGGAGGTGATGATCCGGGCGTAGGCACGTGCGACGGCTGCGAAATCGACGACGGACGTTTGCGGCGAGTGGAGCCCTCGAATCCCCGTGGCATGCGGCTCCAATTCCCGTAGACGCTCGGGTCCAATCATCTCGAGGCCTGGGACCCCATTCCGCTTCCCGCGCCGAAAGAGCTCGTCCAGCGCGGGCAGCTCGGTCTGATCGAGCGCGACGATGACCTTGCCGATGGGCTTGACATCCACGTCATGCCGCGCACAGAAGTCAATGAGCGCACGGGAGCCCTGAACGCAGAGTGTCGCTTTCAAAGATCCGGGCGTGTAATACACGCCTCGATGGATGACCCCGCTGTTGTGGCCAGTCTGATGCTGGCCGATCGCGAGTTCCTTTTCAATGACGATGAGTCGCAGCCGGGGATGGCGCTCAAGCAGGCGCGACGCGGCGGCTAGGCCTACGATCCCGGCACCGATCACCGCGACGTCGTAGGCCGCCACCAATCAACGGTCCGCTTGGATGAAATAACGAGCGAAGTCTGCTTGAGCTCGCTCGTAGTCCTTGAGACGCCCAATATCGAGCCAGTACTCGCGGATCGGAAACGCCGAAAGACGGCCCTCGCCAGCCATGACCCGGTGGGCAAGATCTGTCATGTCCAGGCGCTCGCCGTCACCAATGATTGCGATCAGGCTGGGTGCCAGGACATATATGCCGGCGTTGACGAAGTGCCGGGCCGTGGGTTTTTCGACGAGCGAGGTGACCTGCTCTCCCTCCACCTCCACAACTCCGTAGGGGACCTCGACCTCGTATTCGCGCACGCACATCGTCAGCTCGGCATTGGTGCGCGTGTGGAAGTCGATCAGCTGGCCGAAGTCGAGTCGCGTGAGGATGTCTCCGTTCATGACCACGATCGGCTCGGTTGGCGTCAGTGGTAACAGGCTCAGTGCCCCCGCCGTGCCGAGGGCCTCGTCCTCGCGCAGGTACTCGATCCGGACCCCGAACCGGGATCCGTCGCCGAAATACGCCTCGACCTGGTCTGCGCGGTAGTTGATCGACAGGAAGAAGCGGGTGAACCCATGCTCGGCGAAGGACTCGATGATCGTCTCCAGGAGTGGGCGTCCGCCTACGCGGAGAAGCGGCTTCGGCGTCTTCTCGGTCAGCGGCCGCAGCCGGGTGCCGAGGCCACCCGCCATGAGGACGACCGCGTTTTGCCTGGTCGGCGGGGCCGCTACTTCGTCGAGCAGCTCGAGCCCGACTGGTCGGCCGGTAGCGTCGAGAATCGGTATATGACGCAGGTGCCGCTCACGCATGCGGCGCATGGCCTCATCTCGAGACGTGCCGAGCGAAATCGTGGTGGGCGATCGATACATGGCATCGGCGACACCGGAATCCAGCGGCATTTGCCGCAGAATGGCTCGGCGGACATCGCCGTCGGTCAACGTGCCGACCAGGCGCCCATCGTCATCCGTGACGAGAAGGATCTGGAGCGCCACTGCGTCGAGGCGCGCGATCGCATCGAGCAGCCGCAGGTCCTGCCCCACGACCGCGTCCTGCCAGCGCGCGCTCACCGCTCGGACACGGCGGGGAGGTCGTAGAACTGCTTGTGCAGGAGTGTGCGCGGGTTCGACACGCCGCGGAGGACCGCCATGATCCGCTGCGTGGCGTGCCCGTCGCCGTACGGATTGACCGTCCCAGACCAGCTTGTCGCCATGGCACGCTCGATGCCGGAGCGGATCGCGTCGCGTTCCACCGCCACGTCGATCACCGAGGTGGCGCGGAGGCGGCCGGCCTGACGGTCGCCCACGTTCACCGTTGGGATGTCAAACGTCGGGGCCTCGTACAGGCCGCTCGACGAGTTCCCCACGATCACCTGGACCTGACGGAGAAGGCTGTGGAAGCGGCGAGGGCCTAACGCGTCGAACACGCGCCACGCCGGATAGCGAGTCAGCCACTCGTCGATGCGGCGGTTGATGGCCCTGCCCTGTGGGTCTGCATTGGCGCGGGTGATGATGACCGTCAGCGGGTCCTCTACCTCCGCAACCGCAGCAAGCACCTCGTCCAGCTGGTCGTTAGCCCGGTCGTCATCCAGCGTCGCGGGGTGAAAGGTGACGAGAGCGGTCTTCTCGCCGAGCTCGATGCCAAGCTCCGACTCGAGAGCGTCGCGCTCGAGAAGTGGACCTGTCAACATCTCGTCGATGGCTGGGCTGCCGACGAGGAATACCCGGTCGGGCTGCTCGCCGAGCTGGATGACACGCTGTCGCGCCGGCGAATTCGATACGAAGTGGAGATGGGCGAGCTTCGTGATCGCATGCCGGATCGCGTCATCAAAGGCGCCCTGGGTCAGGTCGCCACCGTAGAGGTGCGCCATGGGCAGCCTGATGAAGAGTGCCGCCTGGGCGGCGGCCAGCTGCTCAAAGCGGTCTCCGACCAGCATGACGAGGTCCGGGAGGAGGCGGGCGAACGCCTGGGCCGAGCCAATGGTGCCGACGCCAACCGAGGTGGCAGCGCCCTCGCCCGTATCACTTGAAACCAGTGATTCCACGCGCGCCGCGATGGGGAACCCGTCCTCCTCGATCTGCCGGACGGTTAGACCGAACTCAGGAGCGAGGTGTGCGGCGGTGACCACAAGCTGCAGCTCCCAGCCGGGCTCGTCCGCGATCGCGGCCAGCACGGGCCGGATCAACCCATAGTCCGCGCGCGCGCCGGTGACGACAGCAATGCGCATGGAACCCAGCGTCAGCGTCCTAGCCGGGCGCTGCTGGGGATGCTCACCAGCCGGGCTTCGAGCGCCTCTGAGACGGCGAGGCTGTCGCGGGGCGCGTCCGCGTACATCGTCAGCCGATGCATGAGTCGCCAGAGAGGCCGCGTCATGAGGCCGGCGTCATTCGTCGCGCTCAACACAGCATCCCGTTGAGCGAGATCCGGCTCGTCAAGCAGGATGGCGTTGAGCCAGTAGTTGCTTCTCGCGAAGGGCGGCTCGACGAAGAAACGGACGCCGGGAATCGACGCGAATGCCTCGGCGTACCGCTCGGCCAATCGTCGTTTGTCGCCGAGGAATCCGTCCAGCTGTTCGAGCTGGGCGCAGCCGAGCGCAGCGTTGAGGTTGGGGAGGCGGTAGTTGAAGCCAACCGCGTCATGGATGTACTCCCAACGATGCGGCACCTTGGCCTGTGTGCTCAGGTGCTTCGCTCGCGCTCCCAGTGGTCCGTCATTGGTGATGACCGCGCCGCCACCTCCAGTGGTGACAGTCTTGTTCCCGTTGAAGCTGAGAGCGCCGACGCGCCCGATGCCGCCGGTGTGACGGTCCTTGTAGTACGACCCGATGCTCTCCGCGGCGTCCTCAACCAGCACGATTCCAAATCGGTCGCAAACGTCGATCAGAGGGTCGAGATCGACCGGATGCCCAAAGGTGTGCATCGGCAACACGGCACGCATCGGCCGGCCGGTGTTCCTGTTGACGAGCTGGCCGTCCACACGCTCGCCGATCCGGTCGAGGTGCAGGGCGAGCCGCTGCGGGTCCATGCCGAGCGTCTGCTCACTCACATCCACGAAATGGGGAACGGCCCCGCAGTAAGCGACTGCGTTCGCGGTCGCCACGAACGTGAGCGCCGGGGTCAGCACCTCGTCACCGGGCGCGACGCCAGCCATGAGCAGCGCCAAGTGCAGGGCAGCAGTCCCGTTGGCAGTGGCCACCACGCGCGCCACGCCGATGCGCTCCGCGAGCATCTCCTCGAACCGATCCACGTACGAGCCTGCCGAGGAGACCCAGCCGGTGTCGATGGTGTCGCGTACGTAGTTCCACTCGTTACCGGCGAACTCCGGCTCGTGCAGTCCGGCGTGTTCACCAGCGACCGATCGGATCGCTTCAACCACGCGGGATGGGTCGACCGGGTTCGCGGTCGTCAGCCTCGACTCGATCAGTTCGCTCACGGGTACTGAATCTCGTAGTTCCCGTAGAACGAACGCCGGGCGTCGACGTCACGGAAGAGGCCCGCCTCAAGGGCGGTGAGCAGCTCGTCGATTCCGTCAGGGACAGTCATCTCAGACTCGAAGAGAAGGCGCTCTCGCACCTTTGCAAAGCTGACCCTATAGTTTCGCGGGTCACTACCGTGCTCCTGGAACATTACGGGCGCATCCGGGAGCCGGCGCCTCAGCTGGTCGACAATCATCTGCTTGGTGTAATTGTTCACGTCGTCGCCCGCGTTGAAGACCTCGCCATCGACCAGCTCGAGCGGCGCCTGCAGAACCTGCCGCACGAGCCTTCCGAAGTCACGAACATGACAGTAGGGTCGCCACGTCTCCGCGTCGAAAACGAGGAGCTCGCGGCGAAGGAACATCTCGCGCGTGAACTCGCTGACGGTAAGGTCGAAACGCATCCGCGGCGAGAGGCCGAACGCCGTCGCAAAGCGAAGAATGACTGTGCGGTAGTCGACTTTGTCCTTGATCTCGAGCAGATGGTCCTCAATGGCCACCTTTGCCGTGGCATATGGCGAAAGGGGCCTCAGCTCGAACTCTTCATCGGCCAACGAACCGTCGGGAATGAGGCCGTAGTTCGAACATGTCGAGACGAAGATCACCTTGTTCAAGCGATGACCATCCAGGCGGTCCAGAAGCCGGCGCATCCCTTCGACGTTGATGGCCTCCGAGGCTTCCGGATAGGCCTTCGTTATCGGGTCACCGACTAGGCCAGCCAGCAAGACAACGTCAGTTACATCCTCGAGTGCCGAAGAGAGGGTGTCGGCGTCAACCAGATCAAGGCGACGGAACTCATAGCGCGGGTTGCGCAGGAAGCCCGTGACCGCGCCCCCGTTGTCATAGATGAGGAGGTCGACGGTACGGACCTGGTATCGAGCGTCGAGCAATTGGGCGGTAAGCTCGCACCCGATGTAACCCGCACCGCCCACGAGGAGGATGCGTCGCTCATCAAGGTCGCGTGGTTGGAGAATGATCTGGCGGACTCGCTCCTCTTCCGCGAGAACCGCTCGCCGACGCTCGACGCCCGCCTCTTCATCGGGCAGCAGCGGTTCAGCTCTGCGGCCGGGCTGTGCGCTCAATGGTTACTCCGCAACGGTGATGCCCGAGCATTGGAGATCGGCGATTGACATCAACGGTAGGCGATTATGGGATCAGCCCGAGAGCGGGCCCAACGAATGCGCTGGGACGCCCCCCACCTTCGCACCCTCGGCGATGTCGTCGATGACGGCAGCGCCGGCGCCCACAATGGCCCACGCGCCGATGCTGCGCCCGGGCGTGACGGCAGCTCCGGTCCCGACGAACGCCCCCTCCCCGACGACGACCCGCCCCGCGAGGTGGCATCCGGGCCCGACCTGTGCGTGGAGACCGATACGAACATCATGGTCGATGCTTGCCGCCGTATTGATGATCGCGTTGCCGGCGACGACGGCATCAATGCCGATGACCGCCGCGGCGCAGACCTGAGCGCCCTCCTGCAGCTCGGCGCCGCCAAGCAGGATTGCACTCGGGTGCACCAGTGTGGCGGGGCGGAGACCAAGCTCCAGACAACGCGCCCATGCCTGTGCGCGGCGGTGATTGTCGCCAAGCCCCACGGCGAAGACGTCGACGCCGTCAAGCCAAGCATCAGGATGATCGAGTTCGCCTTCGATGCGTGGAGACGTGCCGGCGCGTTCCGAGTCCGCTGGCATCGGTCCTGGTTCAACGAAGCCGATCCATTCCCAGCCGGCGCTCCTCGCAATATCCGCGAGCACCCGGCCATGGGCACCGGCGCCAACGATCATCAGGCGCCGATTCACGGCGGCGCCTCCCTGCACCGACAATTCGCGACGATCACGCTGCATCCTACTGCGGCATGACGAGACGCAACGGTCATGAGGGCCGTATGCTGGCGGGACGAATGGCCGACCCCGGGGCGAAGGACACGAGCACGTCGATCTTCGGGTTCGATACCAATTTGGCCTGGGAGTATGAGAACGGCTTCCACCTGACGAGTCCCGTCACTCGGCTTGCGAAGATCCTCGGCCAATACGACGTGTATCGCCGGATTCGCAACCTCCCCGGGGAGATCGTCGAGGCTGGTGTCTTCAAGGGTGGGTCGCTCATTCGGCTGGCGACCTTCCGGGAGGTCTGCGAGAGCCCCTACTCGCGCCAGATCATTGGCTTCGATGCTTTCGGCGAGTTCCCCGCTCAGACCGCGCCTCGAGATGCCGCCTATGTCAGGCGCTTCCAGCAGGACTCGGGAACCGGCATCTCGGTCGACGAGCTCGAGCGGGCGTTGGAGCTGAAGGGCCTCCGTAACATCGAGCTCGTACCCGGCGACATTGCGCGGACAGTACCCGCCTACCTCGCCGCGCACCCTGAGCTACGGATCGCACTGCTCCACATCGACGTCGACGTCTACGAGCCGACCCGCCAGGTCCTCGAATCCCTATGGGACCGCATTGTCCGTGGGGGCGTGGTGATGTTCGATGACTACGGCAAAGTCGAGGGCGAGACCCGCGCAGTCGAGGAGTTCTTCGCGGATCGGGACGTCGTGATCGAGAAGCCGTCGACCTCACATGTATCGGCCTTCATCGTCAAGACAGCCGGTGCAAGGCCAGAGCTCTCCGACGGGGCGCTCGCGTGATCGTCGAGATTGGGGGGCGGGGGATCGGCGATGGCGCTCCGCCCTTCCTCATCGCCGAGGTGGGGGTTAATCACAACGGTTCGCCGGATACGGCGCTGCGCCTGGTCGATGCGGCGGCGGTTGCCGGAGCCG
>Ga0070708_100000292_pt1 | contig 37727 bp, 30 predicted proteins | sample KBSK5503metaG_FD_65469 | JGI IMG/M metagenome (GOLD analysis project Ga0070708, IMG submission 65469) | Corn, switchgrass and miscanthus rhizosphere microbial communities from Kellogg Biological Station, Michigan, USA - KBS K5-50-3 metaG | ecosystem: Host-associated > Plants > Roots >... | reverse complement strand
GCATCGTCGAGATGGTGTGGGAAGACTTGAAGCCGCGCGATTTCCTGACCGCAGCGTCGATCGATAATGCTGTCACCGCGGTGCTGTCGCTCGGCGGCTCGACCAACTCGGTCGTGCACATGGTGGCCATGGCGCGCCGCGCCGGAATTGCGCTGTCGATCGACCGCTTCGACGTACTTGCTCGCAGGACTCCACTCGTGGCCAACGTGCGTCCGGCCGGCAAGTTCCTGATGGAGGATTTTTTCTACGCGGGCGGGTTGCGCGCGCTGCTCCGCGACATCGGCGACTTGTTGACCCTGTCCGCACGTACGGTCAATGGAAAGACGCTGGGCGAAAACATCGCAGGCGCCGAAGTCTTCAACCGCGACGTGATCCTGCCGCGCGCCAAGGCGCTCGTTGCGTCCGACAGCCTCGCGGTGCTGCGCGGCAACCTGGCGCCCGACGGCGCGGTGATCAAACCTGCGGCGGCGGAGGCGCACCTCTTGCGCCACACCGGGCCCGCTGTGGTCTTCCGCGACTACAACGACATGGCCGCGCGCATTGACGACCCTGCATTGCCGGTGACGAAGGATTCGGTGCTCGTGCTGCAGCACGCGGGGCCGCTCGGCGCGCCCGGCATGCCGGAATGGGGCCAGTTGCCGATCCCGAAGAAGCTGCTGGCGCAAGGCGTGCGCGACATGGTGCGCATCTCCGACGCGCGGATGAGTGGCACGAGCTATGGCGCGTGCGTGCTGCACGTGGCGCCGGAATCGTTCATCGGCGGCCCGCTGGCGCTGGTCCGGGACGGCGATCTCATCGAGCTCGATGTGCCGGCGCGCAAACTCGATTTGAAAGTAAGCGACGACGAGCTCGCACGCCGACGCGCGGCATGGCAGCGGCCGGCGCCGCGGTACGAGCGTGGCTTTGGCGCCCTCTATCAGCAGCACATCACTCAAGCGGACCAGGGTTGCGACTTCGATTTCCTCGAAGGAATCGTGCCGACGGCCGAGCCGGAAATCCACTGATGAAGACCGTTCCGGCGGCGAAGTTGGTCGGTCTCGTTTCGGCGATCATGCAAGGTGGCGGCTGCCATGCCGGGGAGGCGCACACGGTGGCGCAGCGGTTGGTCGATTCCAATCTCGTCGGCCACGACTCGCACGGCGTGCTGCGCGTCGGCAAGTATCTCGAGTGGGTGCGCGAGGGCTGGCTCAAGCCCAACACCGATCCGACGATCGTGTTCGACAGCGACGCGCTGGCGATCGTCGACGGCAATCGCGGATTTGGCCAGGTGATCGGCGAGTTCGCAACAAGACTCGGCATAGCCAAGGCCGCGAAGTCCGGGATAGCGATGGTGGGCCTGCGCAATTGCGGCCATCTTGGGCGACTGGGCGACTGGGCCGAAATGGCGGCTGCTGCGGGCCAGGTGTCGCTGCATTTTCTCAATACTTCCGGCGCGCAGCGCGTGGCACCCTTCGGCGGCAGCGACCGCAGGCTGTCGACCAATCCACTCGCGATTGGTGTCCCGACGGCCGGTGGGCCACCGGCGATTCTCGACATCACGACGTCGACGGTCGCCGAGGGCAAGCTGATGGTGGCGGTGAACAAAGGCGAGCGCGTGCCGGCGGGCTGGATTGTCGACAAGCACGGCGAGCCGACGACGCAGCCCAAGGATTTTTATGACGGTGGCGCGTTGCTGACAATCGGCGAGCACAAGGGCTCGGGGCTGTCGATTCTCACCGATCTCCTCGCGGGCGCGATCACGACGGGACGAAGCTCCGATCCGGAAGACACCGTTCTGCGCAACAACATGTTGTCGATCTTCATCGCGCCCGCGGTCTACGATGGCGGCGGCCACGTGCCGGCCGAGGCGCGACGATTGATCGATTGGGTCAAGGCGTCGCCGCCGCTGGTTCCCGGGCGCCCGGTGCTGGGACCGGGTGACGTGGAGCGCCAAACGCGCGCGGCGCGGCTTGCGAACGGCGTCCCGCTCGACGACAAGACGTGGAGCGATCTCGTGGCGGCTGCAGCCTCGGTGGGCATCGATGCGGACCGCGCACGCGCAATGATCGACTAGCCAAAACGGAGGTTTAGATGAAGCGATTCGTTTCACTGGCGCTGGGCGCCGCTGCCGCGGTCTTCGCGTTGCAGGCACTGGGGGCGGACGTTTGGCCCTCAAAGCCGATCAAATGGATCGTGCCTTTCGCGCCGGGCGGAACGACCGACATCCTTGCGCGCACGATCAGCGAAAAATTGGCGATTGCGCTCGGCCAGCCGGTGATCGTAGAAAACAAGCCCGGCGCGGGCGGCGGACTCGGCGCCGATTTCGTCGCGAAGGCCGCGCCTGACGGCTACACGATCCTGGGCGGCACGATCAGCACCAATGCCATCAACGCATCGCTCTACAAAGACCTGCCGTACGATCCGGTGAAGGATTTCGTGCCGATAACGCTCATCGCGCGCGTGCCCAACATGCTCGTCGTGAACAACGACGTTCCGGCGAAGAGCGTGGCGGACCTCATCGCGCTCATGAAGAAGAGCCCGGGCAAGTACACGTTCGCGTCCTCCGGCAATGGAACGTCGCAGCACCTGTCGGGCGAGCTCTTCAAGGGCATGGCGGGGGTGGACATGCAGCACATTCCCTACAAGGGCAGCCCGCCCGCGCTGCAGGACGTGATGGCAGGCAACGTGACGATGACGTTCGACAACATCACGACGGCGTGGCCGCTGGCGAAAGGCGGCAAATTGCGTGCGCTGGCCGTCACCACCGCCAAACGCTCGCCGGCGGCGCCCGACGTGCCGACGCTCGCCGAGGCCGGTGTGACCGGCTACGAAATCGGCTCGTGGCAGGGCGTGTTCGCACCTGCGGGCACGCCGCCGGAGATCGTGAAGCGTCTCAATGCCGAAATCGTCAAGATCATCAACCTGCCGCAGGTTACCGAAAAGCTGCTCATGCTTGGCGCGGAACCGGTCGGCAATACTTCGGAGGAATTCACGGTGTTCGTGAAGGCCGAAGTGGTGAAATGGGGCGACGTCGTGAAGAAATCCGGCGCGCGGGTGGACTGAACGCGGCCAACGATTGACCGGCGTGACCGTGGATGCGCTGTTCCCGGATTTTTCGACGCGCGATATCCGCACGTCCGGCACGTCGATTCATTGTGTGGTCGGCGGCGCGGGCCCGCCATTGCTTTTGCTCCATGGCTATCCGCAGACCCACGCGATGTGGCACAAAGTGGTCCCGACATTGGCGCGCGAGTTCACCGTCGTGTGTCCCGACCTGCGTGGCTACGGCGACTCCGGCAAGCCCGCGAGCGATGCGGCACACACCGCCTACGCCAAGCGCGCGATGGCGCGGGACATGGTGGACGTCATGCTTGCGCTCGGATTCCCGCGCTTTCGCCTCGCCGGACACGATCGCGGCGGCCGCGTCGCGCATCGGCTGTGCGTCGACCATCCGGACGCAGTCGAGCGCGTCGCCATTCTCGACATTTCGCCGACACGAGCGATGTATGGGGCGACCGACAAGGCGTTTGCGACCGCCTACTACCACTGGTTTTTCCTGATCCAGCCGTTCGATCTGCCCGAAAAGCTGATCGGCGCGGATCCCAGGTACTACCTTCACAAAAAAATCGGCGCCTGGTCCGCCGATGTGGCGCATTTCGATCCGCGCGCGCTCGCCGAGTATGAACGCTGCTTCGCGAATCCGGAGACCGTCCACGCAACGTGCGAGGATTACCGCGCCGCCGCGGCTATCGACCTCGAACACGACGACGCGGACGTTGCCGCCGGCCGCAAAGTCCACTGCCCGGTGCTCGTGCTGTGGGGCGCCAAAGGCGTCGTCGGCCGCCTGTTCGATCCGCTGCGCGACTGGGGCGCGGTTGCGATGGACGTTCATGGAAAGGCGTTGCCGTGCGGACATTACCTCGCCGAAGAAGCGCCGGAGGAAACGCTGCGCGAGTTGCGATCGTTCTTTGCGTAAGCGTCGGGCAACAAGACTGCTTGTCGATTTATATCAACGCCTACAAATACCCTTCACGAACTCCTACAAGAGCGCTGGCGCGAATTTCCTGATTTTCCGATTGCGTTGCAAGAAGCGCTTGCTCTCGTCGCACGCGAGGTGCACTATGACAAGCGCATAGTGCCTCGGGAAGGAAATTCCATGCTCAATTTCGGTCGCGACACCCCCAAATCCGCGGACAAGCAACCAAGCAAGCCCGGGCCGTACCCATACGCCCCGATTCCCTCGACGAGCGGCGCGACGAGCAACGTTTCGACGAGGGCTCCGGTACCCGCCCAAGCGCCACGCCCGAATCCCGCGCCGGCCGCGCCCGCCGTGGCCGAAGTGCCCGTCCTGACGAGCGCGCTGCCGGAATCGGAGACCCGTGCCATCGGAGCGGATACGCAGGGCAGCCAGCTCTTCATCGGTCCCAACATCAAGCTTCGCGGCGTGGAGATTTCGGATTGCGACGTGCTGATCGTCGAAGGACATGTCGAGGCGACCGTGAACAGCAAGGCGATGCAGATCGCCAAGCCGGGAACGCTGAAAGGCGTCGCGGTCATCGACGTCGCCGAGATCGACGGTGAATTTTCCGGCGAGCTCACGGCCCACGCGAAGCTCATCGTGCGCGGCACCGGTCGTGTTTCGGGAAAAATTCGCTACGGCCGGCTGATTGTCGCCGACGGCGGCGAACTGTCCGGCGACGTGCAGCGGATCGATCCTGCGCAAGCCGAACACGTCAAGCCTCACGCCGCAACGCCGGCCGGGCGCGTGCAATTGTCGCCGCAACCTCTGAGCTGATCTTTCGCATTCCGAGCTGCGCGTTCCGTCGCGCGCGGCGCTGACTGCCGAATTCGTCACCCGGCTGCGCAATGCAGCCGTGGTCTGCAGCGCGCGACGCTTCGCGTCCGTTCGTGGCCGGCGTAACCCGCCGCGTTCTTAACACCTTCTCAGCACGCCGCTAAGCAAACTTAGCGCGGCCTTGACTCGGCTGCCGGTAGATTGGCGCCATGTCGATCACCGACCCGGGGCGCGTCCGGGCACAGAGGAAATCATGATGGATCTCGTCTTCGTCGGCCTGCTGGTCGGCTTTTTCGCGTTGTCGGCTGCCTTGATCCGCTTTTGCGCGAACCTGATGAGCAAAGGACTCCGATCGTGAACGGGGCCTACTGGTTGAGCGGCATTGCGGCGCTCGCCATCTTTGTCTATCTGATCGTTGCGCTGTTCTATCCGGAGTTTCTCGAATGAACGCCATGGGATGGCTGCAACTCGGGCTGTACGTGCTCGTCCTGTTGTTGTTGTCGAAACCGCTCGGCAACTACATGGCTGCGGTCTACGAGGGCCGCGCGACGTGGGCGCAGCGCATCGGTGGACCGCTCGAGCGCCTCATCTACCGTAGCGCCGGCGTGGACCCGGGACGCGAGATGCGCTGGGCCGACTACGCGCTGGCAATGCTGTGGTTCAACCTGTTGGGAGGCCTTGCTGTCTATGGCATGCAGCGCGTGCAGGGATTGCTGCCGCTGAATCCGCAGGCGCTGGCCGCCGTGAGTCCCGACTCGGCGTTCAACACGGCCACGAGCTTCATCTCCAATACCAATTGGCAGGGCTACGGCGGCGAGTCCACGATGAGCTATTTGACGCAAATGGCCGCGCTCGCCGTGCAGAATTTCGTGTCCGCCGCGACCGGCATGGCGGTGCTGGTCGCGCTGATCCGAGGCTTCGCGCGCAAGCAAGCTGCCGGCGTTGGCAATTTCTGGTCGGACCTCGTTCGGACGACCGTCTACATCCTGCTGCCGCTGTCCGTCGTGTTCGCGCTATTCCTGGTCAGCCAGGGCGTTCCGCAGACTTTCGGTGGCCCGGCCACGGCGTCGCTGGTCTCGCCGGTGACTTACGACAATCCGAAGAATGGTCCGGATGGCCAGCCGCTGAAGGACGATAAAGGCAACCCGGTGACGGAGAAGGCGACGGCGACCGAGCAAACGATCCCTCTTGGACCCGTGGCATCGCAGATCGCGATCAAGCAACTCGGCACCAACGGGGGCGGCTTCTACAACGTGAACTCCGCACATCCGTTCGAGAATCCAACGCCTCTGACCAATTTCCTGGAGATGCTCGCCATCCTGCTGATTCCGGCGGCATTGTGCTGGACGTTCGGCAGCATGATCGGCGACAAGCGCCAAGGCGCGGCGCTGCTCGCGGCGATGACAATCGTGTTCGTTCCGCTGCTGGCCGCGGACTACGCTCTGGAGGTGCCCGGCAATCCCGTGCTGACGCAACTGGGTGCAGATCAAGTCGCGAGCGCGACCAACGTCGGCGGCAACCTGGAAGGCAAGGAAGTGCGCTTCGGCGTCGCCAACTCGGTGCTGTGGGCGACCGCGACCACTTCGGCATCGAACGGCTCGGTAAATTCGATGCACGAGTCGTTCATGCCGCTGGCTGGGATGATTCCGATGTGGCTCATTCAGTTGGGCGAGGTGATCTTCGGCGGTGTGGGCTCTGGCCTGTACGGAATGATCATGTTCGCCGTCATCACGGTGTTCATCGCGGGCCTGATGATCGGGCGCACGCCGGAGTATCTCGGCAAGAAACTCGGCGCATTCGAAATCAAGATGGCGTCGATCGCGATCCTGCTCCCGCCGCTGCTCGTGCTCTGCGGGGCATCGGTGGGCGTGCTCGTCGATGCGGGAAAGACCGGTGTCGCGAATCCGGGAGAGCACGGCTTCTCGGAAATTCTCTACGCGTTCTCCTCGGCCGGCAACAACAACGGCAGCGCGTTCGCCGGCCTGTCCGCCAACACTCCGTTCTACAACACATCGCTCGGCATCGTGATGCTGTTTGCCCGGTACTGGCTCGCTGTTCCGGTGCTGGCGTTGGCGGGCGCGCTGGCTGCCGCCAAGAGCGTGCCGCCGTCCGCCGGGACGCTGCCGACGCACACGCCGTTGTTCGTGTTCGTGCTGATCGGCACCGTGATCACCGTCGGCGCGCTGACCTTTGTTCCGGCGCTGGCATTAGGGCCGGTCGTGGAGCACCTGTTGTTGTTTGCGCCGCGCTGATACCGAAGAAAGAAAAAGGAATGACCATGTCAACGCTGGCCGCCAACCCATCATCGATCTCGTGGTTCGTCGAGCGCGGGATGCTCAAGACCGCATTGTTCGACAGTTTCCGGAGGCTGACGCCGCGTTACCAATGGCGCAACCCGGTGATGTTCGTCGTCTATATCGGCAGCATCCTGACGACGATCCTCTGGCTGCAGGCGATCGTCGGCAACGGCGAAGCCCCTGCCGGGTTCATCCTTGCCGTGACGCTGTGGCTGTGGGTGACGTTGCTGTTCGCCAACTTCGCCGAGGCCATCGCCGAAGGTCGAAGCAAGGCGCAGGCGGCGTCGCTCAAGACCGCGCGGCGCGATACGATCGCGAAGAAGCTTGCGAAACCCGCACGCGATGCCGCGCAATCGGCGGTGTCGTCCTCGTCGCTCAGGAAAGGCGACATCGTCCTGGTCGAGGTGGGGGATCTCGTTCCGGGCGATGGCGACGTGATCCAGGGCGTCGCGTCGATCGACGAATCCGCGATCACGGGAGAGAGTGCTCCGGTCATTCGCGCCGCGGGCAGCGACTTCAACACGGTCACCGGCGGCACGCGCGTGTTGTCGGATTGGATCATTGTCGAGATCAGCGTCAATCCCGGCGAGGCGTTCCTCGACCGCATGATCGGCATGGTCGAAGGCGCCAAACGGCAGAAAACCCCCAACGAGATCGCCCTCACGATCCTTCTGGTCGCAATGACGCTGGTCTTTCTGCTCGCCACTGTCACTCTGCTGCCGTTTTCGCTGTACAGCGTCGAAGTCGCGAAGGCCGGAACCCCGGTGACGATCACCGTACTCGTTGCGCTGCTCGTGTGCCTGATCCCGACGACGATCGGCGGCCTGCTGTCTGCGATCGGCGTCGCCGGCATGGGCCGAATGATGCGGGCCAACGTGATCGCTACCTCGGGCCGCGCGGTCGAAGCCGCCGGCGATTGCGACGTGCTGTTCCTCGACAAGACCGGCACGATCACCTTCGGCAACCGGCAAGCCTCCGCGCTGTTCCCCGCCACGAGGGTCACCGTCGAACGACTGGCTGAGGCGACGTTGCTGGCGTCGCTCGGCGACGAAACGCCCGAGGGCCGAAGCATCGTCGCGCACATCAAACGCGCTTACGGCACGTCCGCACCTCCGCTGGCACCCGGCAAGTTCGCGGTCATCCCGTTCTCGGCGCATACGCGGATGAGCGGAGTCAATATCGAGGGTCGGCAGGTGCGCAAGGGCGCGCTCGATGCGATCCGCAGCTGGGTCGCGTCGCAGGGAGGCGTTGTCGATCCCGATATCGTTGCGCGGATCGAAGAAGTCGCGAGGCGTGGTTCCACGCCGCTCGTTGTCGCGGAAGGCCGGCATGTGCAGGGCGTCATCGAGTTGAAGGACATCGTCAAGACCGACATCAAGGAGCGCTTCGCCGAACTGCGCAAGATGGGTATCCGCACGGTGATGATCACCGGCGATAACAAGCTGACCGCGGCGTCGATCGCCGCAGAAGCGGGTGTCGACGATTTCCTTGCCGAGGCCACGCCGGAAGCCAAGTTGAAGCTCATCCGCGACATCCAGGCCGAGGGCAAGCTGGTGGCGATGACCGGCGACGGCACCAACGACGCGCCCGCGCTCGCCCAGGCCGACGTGGCGGTAACGATGAACAGCGGCACGCAGGCGGCCAAGGAAGCCGGCAACATGGTCGATCTCGACTCGAACCCGACGAAGCTGATCGAGATCGTCGAGATCGGCAAGCAGATGCTGATGACCCGAGGTGCGTTGACGACGTTCTCGATCACCAACGATGTTGCGAAGTATTTCGCGATCATCCCGGCGGCTTTCGCGTCGACCTACCCGGTGCTAGGAGCGCTCAACGTGATGGGCCTCGCCACGCCCAATAGCGCGATTCTGTCGGCGGTCATCTTCAACGCGCTGATCATCCCTGCGTTGATTCCGCTGGCGCTGAAGGGCATCAAGTACCGGCCGGTCGGCGCGGCCGCGATCCTGCGCCGGAACATGCTGGTGTACGGAGTGGGAGGTCTGCTGCTGCCGTTCGCGGGTATCAAAGCGATCGACATGGTTCTCATGGGCGCGCATCTCACTTAAGCCATGCCCGCCGTCCCTGATTACGGAGCCCTCCATGTTCGCTGAACTCGTACCGTCGCTGCGCATGCTCGTGGTCCTGAGCGCGCTCACGGGGATCGTCTATCCACTCGCCATCACGGGTGTCAGTCAGCTTGCCTTTCCGCGCACGGCGAACGGCAGCCTGATCGAGTCCGGCGGCAAGGTCGCCGGATCGGAGCTGATCGGCCAGTCATTTGACGATCCCAAGTATTTCTGGGGCCGGCCGTCGGCAACGTCACCGCAGCCGTACAACGCCGGAGCATCTTCGGGCTCCAATCTCGGCCCGCGCAACCCGGTGCTGGCTGACGCGGTGAGCGGGCGGATCAAGGCGCTTCGCGATGCGGACCCGGAGCAGAAGGCTTCGGTGCCCGTCGATCTCGTCACCGCCTCGGCCAGCGGACTCGACCCGGATGTCAGTATTGCGGGGGCCGAATATCAGGTGCATCGCGTTGCCAAGGCTCGCGGATTGTCCGAAGGCACGGTTCGGAGTCTGGTCGGCAGAAGCACGAAGGGTCGCACCTTCGGGATACTGGGCGAACCACGGGTCAATGTCCTGCAACTGAATCTTGCGCTGGATCGCGCCGGCAGCTAGAGGCGGGGGCGCCGGCTGCTTGTTACACTTCAGTGGCGGCACCTCGAGCGCCGCGCCGAGCATGAACAGCGATCGTCCCGACCCCGACCAGCTTCTTGCGGAATTCAACGCAAAGATAGCGCGCGAGCGACGCGGGCGGCTCAAGATCTTTTTTGGCGCATCGGCGGGTGTCGGCAAGACGTTCGCGATGCTGGCTTCCGCCCAGGCGCTGCGGCGTTCCGGGACGGACATCGTCGTCGGATTGGTCGAGACGCACGGTCGCGCGGAAACCGAAGCGCAGCTGGTCGACCTGGAACTCCTGGCTCCGCTTGCGCTCGATGTCCAAGGCGTTGCGGTCAAGGAGTTCGACCTGGATGGGGCGCTCGAGCGCAAGCCCGCGTTGATCCTGGTCGACGAGCTCGCGCACAACAATGCGCCCGGCTCGCGCCACCCGAAGCGCTGGCAGGACATCGAAGAGCTGCTCGCTGCCGGCGTCGACGTGCACACGACGCTCAATGTTCAGCACATCGAAAGTTTGAACGACGTCGTCGGCCAGATCACCGGGATCAACGTGTGGGAAACGGTACCCGACCGCATCTTCGACGGCGCCGACGAAGTGGTCCTCGTCGACGTATCCGCTGACGAACTGCTCGTGCGCCTCAAGGCGGGCAAGGTCTACCTTCCCGAGCATGTCGAGCGTGCGTCGCGCAATTTCTTTCGCAAGGGCAACCTCATGGCGTTGCGCGAATTGGCGCTGCGCCGGACCGCCGATCGCGTCGAGGACGAAGTTCAGGCCTACCGTTCCGACAAGTCCATCCAGCGCATCTGGAAAACGGAAGCGTCGCTTCTGTGCTGCATCGGCCCGCGGCCGGGCGGTGATCACATCGTACGCAGTTCCTCGCGCCTGGCCACGCAGCTCGGCATCGAGTGGTCGGCAGTCTACGTCGAAACTCCGGCGCTGCAGCGGCTGCCGGCCCCGGAGCGTGAGCGCATCCTGCGAACGCTGAAACTCGCGCAGGAACTGGGCGCGAGGACGACGATCCTGGCGGGCAGCGACCCCGCGGCGCTGGTCGTCGAGTTCGCGCGGACCCACAACTGTTCCAAGGTCGTGATCGGTCGAACCGCGCTGCGGCCGTTCTGGCCGTGGTCACGCCGGCTCGGCCAACGCATGGCGGAACTCGCGCCGGACGTGGACCTGATCCAGATCGGACGCGGCGAAGCGCTGGCGCCGGAACGCGCCGCGGCCGACACCGGCGCCGCCGAAACCGATGACGCGCGCCGCCGCGACAAGCTGCTTCGTTACGTGTGGACAGGCGTCGCGTGCCTCTTCACAACGCTCGTCGCCACGATCCTGCTCCCGTATTTCGACCTCGCCAACATCGTGATGCTGTTCCTGCTGACCGTGGTGCTCGTGGCCATCTCTTTCGGCCGCGGCCCCGCAGCACTCGCGGCGATCATCAACGTGGCGGCGTTCGATTTCTTCTTCGTGCCGCCGCGCTTTTCGTTCGCGGTCAGCGACGTGCAGTATCTGCTCACGTTTGCGATCATGCTCGCAGTGGGGCTCATCGTTGGTCAGATGACCGCCTGGCTCCGCTATCAGGCGAGGGTCGCATCCCACCGCGAAGAGCGGTCCCGCGCGGTGTACGAATTCGCGCGCGACCTGTCGAGCCTTCTGCAAACGGAGCAAGTCGTGGAGACCGCGACCAGCTCCATTGCCGGCACGTTCCACTCAAAGGTTGCCATCATTGTTCCCGATGCGCAGGAGCGTTTGACGCCGGGTCCCGGAAGCTCTCCATCCGTCACGGTTGACCTGGGCGCCGCGCAGTGGGCCTACGACAAGGGTCAGCCGGCCGGAACCGGCACGGACACGCTGGCGGGCAGTGAATTACTCTATCTGCCGCTGCGCGCGCCGATGCGCACGCGCGGAGTGTTGGCGATCAAGCCAGCCAACCGCCGCTTGCTGCTTGTGCCGGAGCAGAAGCGCCATCTGGACACCTTTGCGGCACTGACCGCGATCGCGCTCGAACGCGTGCATTACGTGGAGGTGGCGCAACAGGCACTGTTGACGATGGAATCGGAGCGGCTGCGCAATTCGCTTCTCTCCGCACTCTCGCATGACCTCCGCACGCCGTTGACGGCGCTGCTGGGACTCGCGGAATCGCTCGCGTTCACGAGCTCGCCCATGTCAGCGGCACAACAGGAAACTGCCCAGGCCATCGCCGATGAAGCACGGCGGATGCACGCGATGGTCGAAAACCTGCTCGACATGGCGCGCATCCAGAGCGGCGAAGTCAAATTGCGCCGGCAATGGCACCCATTCGTCGAAGTCGTCGGAAGTGCATTGAAAGCCGCGCAGGCTGCATTGATGCGCCATCCGGTCGAGGTGACCATCGCGCCGGACTTGCCGTTGGTCGAATTCGACGCGATGCTGATCGAGCGTGTGCTCTATAACCTCCTGGAAAATGCCGGCAAGTACACCCCCGCGGATACACAGGTGAAGATTGCGGCGTCGGTGTCGGAGGGAAAATTGCTCGTTGCCGTGAGCGATCGGGGGCCGGGGATCCCCAAGAGCCAGGAAGAGATCATCTTCGAGAAATTCACGCGCGGATCGCGCGAATCCTCGACGCCGGGTGTCGGACTGGGGCTCGCGATCAGCCGCGCGATTGTCGAGGCCCATGACGGAAAGATCTGGGCGGAAACCAGTCCCGGCGGTGGAGCCCGGTTCTGTTTCACGCTGCCCCTCGGAATTCCGCCCGCGCCGTTGCCGGAAGACGCGCCATTGCTCGAGCGCGCCGGTCAAGGAAATGCATGACCGATCCGGCGCCGATCGCCGTGCTGGTCGAGGATGAAGTCCAGATCCGCCGCTTCCTGCGCACGGCGCTCGAAACGGAAGGCTGGCTCGTCTTCGATGCCGGTACGATCAAGGACGGTCTTATCGAAGCCGGAACGCGAAAGCCGGACCTCGTGATCCTCGATCTGGGGCTCCCCGACGGCGACGGCGTCGATTTCATCCGTGATTTCCGGGCCTGGTCGTCGCGGCCGATCATCGTGCTTTCTGCGCGGACGAGCGAAGGCGACAAGATCGCCGCACTTGACGCGGGCGCCGACGACTACCTGACCAAGCCGTTTGGCGTGGGTGAACTTCTGGCTCGGGTCCGCGCAACGCTTCGCCGCAAGCGCGGCGCGGCGGACGCGAGTTCCCCGGTTTTCCGATTCGGCGACGTCGAAGCCGACCTGACGACGCGCAAGGTGACGAAAGGCGGAAAAACCGTCCACCTCACCCCGATCGAATATCGGCTGTTGACGATCATGGCCGCCAACGCTGGGCGCGTTCTCACTCACCGCCACATGCTGCGCGAAGTCTGGGGACCGGCCTATGTCGAGCATGGACATTACCTGCGCGTCCACATGGTGCACCTGCGGCAGAAGCTCGAGGACGATCCGGCGCAACCCAAACATCTGCTTACGGAGACGGCGGTGGGCTATCGCCTTGTCGTGGAGTGACCGCAAAGCCGCGTGCCGGTGCGGCACACTATGGGGAGTGCGGTGGTTTTGTTATAATTGCAAACTTGGCCAAGTAGCTCAGTTGGTAGAGCAGCGGACTGAAAATCCGTGTGTCGGTGGTTCAATTCCGCCCTTGGCCACCAGATTTGCAAATCTCGCCAAGGCTTGAATCGACCCTTGGCCAGATTTGCAAAATCTCGGCGAGGTTTGAATCTCCCCTTGGCCAGATTTGCAAAATCTCGGCGAGGTTTGAATCGACCCTTGGCCACCAGATTTTTGCGCGCACCGCTGCCCCGACCCAACCGCAATGAATGGAAGCGCCTAATTGGCCGGGGCGTTCCAGTATGCGTCCATCGGACGCCGAAACTCCGGAACGCGCCGGGTGACGGCAGTGTCGGCACCGAGCTGCTTTGCGAGGTCCAGTTGAGGGACCGCGGGATAGCACTGCGGCGGGCATCGCTTGGGGGTCCTTGCGCTGCTCGTGACGCCTTCGGTCGGACTGGCCGTCGCCGCCGAAATTTCATTTGCAATCGCGGTCCCGCACAACATGCCTGACACCAGAGCCACCGCGACGAGACTGCCTTGTCTTTTCGCAAACATGATATGTCCTTCAAGAGTTGAAGAAGCACTGATTTGTTCGAGCTTCGGTTCTTGAAATCGCGGCTCGTGGCCGCCATTGATCGAATCGAAATCTCGGGGCCATTGTTGTCGGGCGCCACGGGCGCGGACAATCCGTTCGAATACGTACGTATAAACCCTGGACCGTCTCGACCTGCTACCTCGCGAAATATCGGTCGTGCAGTTCCACGAGGTCCACTTCGGCCGCGGGTTGCGAGAGCACGACCCGGCCGCCTTGCATCAGATAGACGTGATCGGCGACCTGCACGGCGCGTTGCGTATTCTGCTCGACCAGCACGATGGTCCGGCCATCGGCCTTGAGGCGCGAGAGCAGCGCGAAGATTTCCTGCACGATGATCGGCGCGAGTCCCAGCGACGGCTCGTCGATCAGCAGGAGCTTCGGATCGGACATCAATCCGCGCGCCATCGCGAGCATCTGGGCTTCGCCGCCGGAGAGCGAGCCCGCGGGTTGTGTTCGCCGCTCGGAGAGGCGCGGAAAGAGGATGTAAGCGCGATCGAGACGTTGGGCGATATCCGCTTGGGCACGCGCTGGATAGGCGCCGAGCAGCAGATTCTCGGCGACGCTCATGTCGCGGAATACCATGCGGCCCTCGGGAATGAGCGCAATGCCGCGCTCGGACATGCGCCAGGTGTCGCTGCCGTCGAGGCGGCTTCCGTCCAGCGCCACTTCACCTTGCGTGACGGGAATCTGGCCCATGATGGCGCGCAGCAGCGTGGTCTTGCCCGCGCCATTGGGGCCGATGATCGTCGTGAGTTTCCCGGTCTCGAAGTGCAGGTCGACGTCCCACAGCACGTTGATCGGGCCGTAACCTGCGCGAAGGGCGCGGACCTCAAGCATCGTGAACCGCGCCGGTATAGCTCGCGACGACGTCGGGTTGGCTGAACACGACGTCGGGCGCGCCGTCGGCGATCAGTTGGCCGAAGTTGAGCACCGCCGTGCGCGGGCACAGCGTGCTGATGGTCTCGATGTCGTGCTCGATGATCAGGATCGCGGGCTTGTAGCGCGCGTGGATGTCGGCCAGCAATTTCGTGAACCTTCGCTTGCCGCTCGCCTCGAGTCCTGCCAGCACTTCGTCGAGCAGCAGCAGCCGGGGTTGCGTCGCGAGCGCCTTCGCGACTTCGAGCGCCTTCAATTCGGCCAGCGAGAGTTCGCTGGCGGCGTCGCGCGAGGCGCGGTCGGTGAGCTCAACCAGGTCCAGGATCTCGGCCACCGTATTCGGGTTCACCTGGCCCGTGCCGAAACGCTGGGCGACCGTCAGGTTCTCCGCGACGGTCAGCGTGTGCATCGGTTGCGGAATCTGGAACGTGCGCCCGATGCCGCGGCGCGCGCGTTGATACGCCGAGGTCCGCGAGATGTCGGCGTTTTCGAAATGCAGCGTTCCGCGGTGCGGCCGTACCGTGCCGGAAATCACGTCGAACAGCGTGGTCTTGCCGGCGCCGTTCGGACCGACCAGCCCGACGATTTCGCCGGCGGCAACGGACAACGAAACACCATCGAGCGCGTGCAGGCCGCCGAAGCGAACGCGGATGTCGCGAAGCTCAAGCATTGCGGGACGCCGCGGCCGGAACTCCACCCTGCTGCAGCCTGCGCCGCCTGAACAGCGACAGCAGGCCCTCGGGCGCAAACAGGATCATTGCGCCGAGAAGCGCGCCCAGAACGATCTGGTGGCCGATCGGCATCAGCGCCTTGAACACGAGCTGGTCCAGCAGGTAAACGACGACTGCGCCGATCAACGGTCCGGTAATCGTCCGATAGCCGCCGAAGATCGCCGCGACGATCGGCAGCATCGTCCACAGGCCGGAAAAGGCGTAGTCGGGCTCGAGAAAATTGATGTAATGCGCGTTGAAAGCGCCCATCACGCCGGTCATGAACGCGGACAGGAAGAGCATCAGCGCCTTGAGGAACTGGCTGTTGACGCCGACGGCGCGGGTGGCGTCTTCGCTGTGCTGCATCGCGCGCAACGCGAGACCCGCGTGGCTGTCGCGCACCCATGCGTAGATCGCGGCGAACGCGAGCACCAGCGAGAGGACGATCCAGTACCCGCCGGTCTTGCTCGCGAAATCGTACCCGAACACGACGGGAAAACGCGGGATGTTGCCGATGCCGCCTGCGCCGTTGGTCAGTCCTTTCCACTCCGTCGCGATGATGCGGAAGATGTGGGCGTAGGCCAGCACGGCGAGGGCGAAGTAGGGACCGCGCAGCCGCAGCGCGGGAAGGACCAGCACCGCCGCAAGCGCCGCGCACACGCCGCCGGCGATGAGCGAACCTCCGATCGGCCATCCAGCCTTCATCACCAGGAGCGCCGACGCGTAGGAGCCGACGCCGAAGAACGCCGCGTGACCGAAGCTCACGAGGCCGCCCAGATTCCCCAGTAGAGCCCACGCGAGCGCGACGCCGCCGATGGTGAGGGCCGCAACGATCATGCTCATCAGGTAGAGATTGCCCGCGAACGCGAGCGGCACGAGCGCGTAGAGTACGATCGCCAGCGCAATCCCGATGAGCGCGCGGCGTTGCATCAGTGCCGCCAACGCGTGCCGAAGAGACCGTTCGGAAGCACGAACAGCACGAACAGGAACAGCACCATGCCGGCTAATTCCTGCAGCGCTGAACTTGCGAACGTCGTGGTCAGTGACTCCGTGATCCCCAGGAGGACCGCTCCGACGAGGACGCCCGGCACCGAGCCCATGCCGGCCAGGACCGTGATGACGAATGCCTTGATCGTGAGGCTCGTGCCGAGCGCCGGCTGGATGACGCCGAAGCTGAAGATCGCCGCGCCCGCAAATGCGGCGAGCAATCCCGCAACCAGGAACGAAACGAGTTCGACGCGATGCGGGTCGATCCCCATCAGTTTCGCGGCCTCGCGATTCGAGGCGACGGCACGCACCGCGCGCCCGGCCCACGTGCGCGTCAGCCACCACCACAGGCCCGCGATCAGCACGACGCTTACCAGAAAAAACAGAAGCTCGCTGCGCATGCTGTAGAAAGGCCCGAGCACGACGGCGTCCTGCAGCCACGCGGATTTGGTCGAACGAATGTCGGCTTTCCATAGCAACAGCATGCCGTTCGTCAGCATGACGCCGATGCCGTAGGTGAGCAGCAGCGAGTTGAGCTCGCGATTGGCGCGAATACGGCTCACCAGCAAGTAGGTGAGCGCCATCGCGACGCAGACGATGACGATGGCGACAGGAATGGCCAGCAGCGGGCTCGCGCCGAACGCGGATTCGCACGTGTAGGCGACATAGGCGGCGAGCAGGACGAGCTCGCCGTGCGCGAGATTGATGACGTTCATCGTCCCGAAGATCAACGCCAATCCCAGCGCGATCAGCGCATAGGAACTGCCGGTCAGGATGCCCGACCAGAGCGCCTGCAGGACGAGCTCGGTCATCGCGTTACAGCAGATCCCTCGCCCCGCTTGCGCGGGCGTCGGGATGACACGGAAACACCTTCTTCATGAGCGCCGCAGGGCCGTCCCAAGGCGCGAATTGCTCCGCGGCCTCCGCGCGGCCGAGCCCGTGCGTAGCGATGAGTTGTCGGCCGCCATCCATGCTCGCGGACGCGCTCTTCGAGCCTTGGCTTCGCCCCGCTCGCATGGACGTCCCCGGGGGCAGCGAACGAAGTGAGCGTGGGGGTCGTTTACTCACCACGGCACGCCGGGAAATGCCATCTTGCCGTTTGCGTAATCTTTCGGCCAGACGATGACGACCTGCTTGCGCTGGTGCTGGCCCATCCGGTGCGAGAAATAAGGGTTGTCGCCTTTTTCGTCGAACTGGACACGGCCGATCAGCGTGTCCTTGTTCGTCTTGTGCAGTTCCGCCGCGATCCCGCCCGACTTGAGCGTGCCTGCGTCATAGGCGCGCACGATCGCGTCGAAGAGGAGCTGCGACTGGACGTAGCCGAACTGTCCCAGATAGTCCGGCTCGTGACCGTAGAGTTTCTTGTACGCTTCGGCGAAGTCCTTGCCGTCCGGTGTCGTGAATTCCGCGGGGAAGGGCAAGAGCGCGGTGCCGTAGACGTTGCCCATCAGGTCGGGAAAGTCGTCCTGCATCTTCGACGTCGCGAGCGACCACACGCCGACGACGGCCTTGACGTCGGGCTTCAGCACCTTTGCGGCGCGCAGAATGCCGACATAATCGTTCTCGTAGCCGGACATCGCGATGACGTCCGGCTTGTCCTGCAACTTGATCTTGTTGACGATCGGCTTCCAGTCCGTGATCGCCGGATCGAAAGGATGCATCGTCACCTTCACGCCTTTCGCCACCAGCGCCTTTTCGACGTCTTTCGCGAGGTCCGTCGTCGCTTCCTTGGTCAGATAGACGATGGAGACGTTCTTCGCACCCATGTCGGCCAGCAGGCCCAGCATGGCTTTCGAATAGCCCGCTGTATTGTTGATCCGGAAGAACGTCTTCAGCCCGCGCTGCGTCAGCGCCTCGTCGACGCCGCCCGACGTAATGTAGACAAGTCCGGCCTTGTTCGCCGCGTCCGAAGCCGGGCCGATGTTGCTGGAGCCGTAGCCTCCGTCGATGGCGAGGACGCCTTGCGACGCAAGTTTTTCGACGGCTGCGACGGCTTTCGCCGGCGACGATTCGTCGTCGACGGTGATGAGCTTGATCTTGTGCTTGCCGTTCTTGCGGTTGAACACCTCGGCGGCAACGTTGATGCCTTCGCTCATGCCGGTGCCGACCCTCGCCAGCGATCCGGAGAGCGGTACTTCGACACCGACGACGAATTCCTCGGCGAGCGCGAATCCTGCGGCCGGCAGCATGCAGCCGACGCACGCGAGCAACGACAGCCGAAACACCGTTGTGCGTTTCATGTATCCCTCCTCCTTGTGACTATTGCGCTGCCGCGGCCGGCGACCGCGCGTCCGCCATCGCCCGCAGCTTGTTCTTCAGTATCTTTCCGGTGGCCGACGCCGGCAATGCCGGCAGTATGACGATTTCGGCCGGCCGCTTGTAGGGTGCGAGGCGCTCGCCCGCGAATTGCATGAGTTCATCCACACTCGCCTTGCAGCCCGGCGCCAGCTCGACGAACGCGACGACTTCTTCGTTCCCCGGCACGGCGCGGCCGAGGACGGCCGAATGGAGCACGGCGGGGTGCGCATTCAATACCGCCTCGACCTCGGCGGGGTAGACATTGAAGCCCGAGCGGATGATGAGCTCCTTGGTGCGGCCGACGATGAAAAGCGCGCCGTCCTCTTCCTTCCGCGCCACGTCGCCGGTCTCGAGCCAGCCGTCCGCATCGATCGTCCGCGCCGTCAATTCCGCGTTCCGGTAGTAGCCGCGCATCACATTGGGGCCGCGCACCTGTAACTCGCCGGGCTCGCCGGCCGCAACGTCGCGGCCCGACGCATCCACGATCCGGATCTCCACGCCGGGGATCGCGGTGCCGACCGAACAATCAGCACGCGGCGACTCGAGGCGCGTCTGCGTGACCGTCGGCGCGGTCTCCGTGAGGCCGTAGCCGTTGTGCAATGGGAGTCCGGACAATTGCTCGACGTCGGCCTTGAGCTTGGGATCGAGCGGGGAGCCTCCGGCGTAAAGGAAACGTAACTGCGGGGCAGTGAACGATTGCCCACTCGACCGGAGGTATTCCAGCAGCCGGACGTACATTGCAGGGACGCCCTGCGCAACGGTGATGCCCGAGTGGGCCAGCGCATGCGCAAAGGCACCGGGCGAGAAGCGCGACTCGAGCTGCAGACACGCCCCGGCGAACAACGTGCCCAGGCAGACCGACGCGAGACCATAGACGTGCGAAATCGGCAAGACACCATAGACGCGGTCGCCGGGAACCAATTTTCGAAGCGTGCTCGATACCTTGGCGATGAAAAGAAGGTTGCGGTGTGTCAGCATCACGCCTTTGGGATCGCCGGTCGTTCCTGTCGTGTAGACCAGTGCGCCCACTTGAGAAGACGTTTCGGCGGCATCCGTCTCCGGCAGGCATTGCGCATCCTGCGAACCCATGCGCAAATCGCCCATCCCGTCGACGACGAGCGACTCGGTCGCGCCGTGCCGCGCCGCATGTGCGGCGGCTTCAGTCGAGACATGGGCGAGGTAGACGATCCTGCGCGGTGTGCAGTGGTCGCGGATGGCGTCGATCTCGCGCGCGGACAGTCGCGCATTGACCAGGACAGGCCACGCGCCGATACGTGCAATGGCAAAGAGCAGCGCGACCAATGCGGCGCAGTTTTCGCCGACGACGAGCACGCGATCGCCCGGACGTGCGCCGGCCGCGGCAAGGCGTTGTGCGACCGCGGCGACCGACGCGCCGAGCTCCGCATAAGTCCATGCGCGTTCCCCCTCGCGCAACGCATCGGCCATCGGCATCCGCGCGGCCTGCAGCGCCACGATGTCGTCGACGCGCGCGGGCAGCGCGGCGAGCAGGCGCGGGATGTCCTCGAGGGCGGCATCGCCGGTGTTCGCGGCGTTGTTCACTTCGCGGCCTCGCGGATCATGTTGCGCGCGATGACCAGCTGCTGGATCTGGCTCGTGCCTTCGTAGATCCGGAACAGGCGGACATCGCGGTAGAAGCGCTCGATCGCGTAGTCGCTGACGTATCCGGCGCCGCCGTGGATCTGCACGGCGCGGTCGGCGACACGGCCGCACATCTCCGAGGCAAATAATTTTGCGCACGCGGCTTCGGTTCCCACGTCGCGACCCTCGTCGCGGCGGCGCGCGGCGTCGACGACCATCGAGCGCGCGGCGTAAATCTCGGTCCTGCTGTCGGCGAGCATCGCCTGCACCAGCTGGAATTCGGCGATCGGTTGACCGAATTGCTTGCGCTCCATCGCGTACGCGAGCGCATCGGCCAGCATCCTTTCCGCGGCGGCGACGCATACGGCGGCGATGTGCAGCCGTCCCTTGTCGAGCACTTTCATCGCCGTGTGGAACCCGACGCCTTCCCGGCCGCCGATCAAATTGGCCGCGGGCACGCGGCAGTCGTCGAACACGACGTCGCAGGTGTGAGCGCCGCGCTGCCCCATTTTCTTGTCGATTTTGCCCAGCGACAGGCCGGGCGCGCCGCGTTCGACGATGAACGCGGAAATTCCGCGCGCGCCGTTATCCTGCGGGTCGGTGCGCGCCATGACGGTGAAGATGCCGGCTTCGGGGGCGTTGGTGATGAAGCGCTTGGTCCCGTTGAGCACGTACGAGTCGCTCTCGCGCGTGGCCCTCGTCGTCAGGGATGCGGCATCGGACCCGGAACCCGGTTCGGTCAGCGCAAACGAGGCGACCAATTCGCCCGACGCGAGCCTGGGCAACCAGGACGCCTTTTGTTCGGCGGTGCCGTCGAGGATGATGCCCTGCGAGCCGATGCCGTTGTTGGTTCCGATCAGCGAACGAAATGCCGGCGACGCTCGCCCGAGCACAAAGGCGGCTTCGACTTCCTCTTCCATCGTGAGCCCCAGGCCGCCGAATTCTTCGGGAATCGACAGGCCGAAGAGGCCCAGCATTTTCATTTCATCGACGATCGCGGGAGGAATAGCATCCGACTCGGCAACGAGGGCTTCGTTGGGGATCAGCCGCTCACGGACAAAGCGCCCGATGTTGTCGAGCAGCGCCGAAAGGATTTCAGGATCGCGGATCATTCGATGCCCCGCGATGTTTTCCCGATGGGTTTTCTTTTGCGCGCTGCACCATGCCCGCCGTTTCCTCTCAGTTTCCCCTACGACTCGTCCCGGTCACCGAATCGCGACATAATAGCGCTCTGCCGTTTGTTACCGCCTGCGCCTTAAAGCCGGACGCGCCGCCAGGAGACCCCAAAAGATGAAATCGAGCACGGTCGAACAGGACCGCCGGACCGAGAGTCTGGGTGAAGTGATGGCGCTGGTGCGCGCCAAAGTCGCGCCGGAGCAGCGCAAGACGCTCGAGGCCGTTGTCGAGCAGTATTTTGGCCAGGTCGACCCGGAAGACCTGGCCGAGCGGCAAACGGCGGATCTCTACGGTGCGGCGCTCTCTCACTGGAACTTTGCGCGCAAGCGCGATCCTGGCAAGGCGCGCGTGCGCGTGTTCAATCCGACGATCGAGGATCACGGCTGGCAATCGACGCACACGATCATTGAAATCGTCAACGACGACATGCCGTTCCTCGTCGACTCGGTGACGATGGAAGTGAACCGGCACGGACTGACGCTGCACCTCATCATCCATCCGCTGATGCTGGTGAAGCGTGATGGCGACGGCACGTTGCAGGGCCTGGGCACGGAGGGCGAGCCGAAATCGCAGCGCGAATCGTTCATCCACGTCGAAGTCGACCGCATCACCGATACCACACTTCTGAAAACGCTGGCCGCCGACGTGACCCGTGTGCTGGGCGATGTGCGGCTCGCGGTCGCCGACTGGAAGGGCATGCACGACAAGGTGCTCGCCATCGTCGCGGACCTGGAAAAAAGCCCGCCGCCAATCCCGCCGAAGGAGCTCGACGAAGGGCGAGCCTTTCTGCGCTGGCTCGCCGACAACCACTTTACGTTCCTCGGCTATCGGCGCCACGAACTCGTAACAGTTTCGGGACAGGACGCACTGAAGATCGTGCCCGATTCGAGCCTGGGCATCCTGCGCGAAGGCCCGAGCAAGGATATCTCGACGAGCTTTGCCGCGCTGCCGCCCGAGGTGCGTGCGTATGCGCGGCGGCCGGAACTGTTGGTCGTGACCAAATCCACTGCGCGCTCGACCGTGCATCGCCCGGGCTATCTCGACTACATCGCGGTCAAGCGTTTCGACGCCAAGGGCAACGTGACCGGCGAGGACCGCTTCCTCGGCCTGTTCACCTCGACGGCCTACAGCGCCAACCCGGTCGATATTCCATTGCTCCGGCGCAAGACTGCCGATGTCGTCGCGCGCGCGGGCCTGGCACCGGGCAGCCATGCCGGCAAGGCGCTCATCAACATCCTCGCCAATTATCCGCGCGACGAGCTTTTCCAGACAACTGAGGAAGACCTGCTGCGCACGTCGATGGCGATCCTCCACCTGGGAGAGCGCCAGCGGTTCCGGTTGTTCGTGCGGCGCGATCCCTTCGAGCGGTTCCTGTCGTGCATCATCTATGCGCCACGCGAAAACTACACGACCGAATTGCGCCAGAAGTGGCAGGCGATCCTCACCGAAGCGTTCAACGGCAGCAGCTCCGAATTCAACGTCCATCTGTCCGAATCCAGGCTGGCGCGCATCCAGATCACCGTGCGCACGACGCCCGGGAAGATTCCAAACTTCGACGTGCGCGAGGTGGAGGCGCGCCTGGTGGCCTCTGCGCGGCGCTGGGACGACGACCTCAAAGGCGCGCTGATCGAGTCGTCCGGCGAGGCGCGCGGCAACGAATTGTTTCGCCAGTTCGGCGACGCGTTTCCCGCCGGATACCGCGAGGAATTCGCGGCGCGCGCCGCGGTGCCCGATATCGAGATGATGGCGAAATTGACCCCCCAGCAACCTCTGGGCATGTGTCTTTACCTGCCCCTCGAGGCGGCACCGGGCATGCTTCGCTTCAAGATCCTCCATCTGGGGACGCCGGTGACGCTCTCGGACAGCCTGCCGATGCTGGAGCACATGGGGTTGAAGGTGCTCGACGAGCATCCGCATCGCGTCGCGCCGCTTTCCATGAGCCCGATCTGGATACACGACTTCGGCATGATGACTGCGGCCACCGACACCGTGGTCGAGGTCGACGCGTTGAATCAGGTCTTCGAGGACGCGTTTGGCCGCATTTTCCGCGGCGAGGTCGAGAACGACGACTTCAACCGGCTGGTGGTTGCGGCGCGGATGCCGGCGGACGAGATCGTGGTGCTGCGCGCCTATGCCAAGTACCTGCGGCAGATCGGCTTTCCGTTGTCGCAGGCCTTCATCGAGAACACGCTGGCTGCGCACGCGGATATCGCCTGGGCGCTGGTGGCCTTGTTCAAGACGCGCTTCGATCCGGCGCGGGGCGCAGGCGCAGGTTCGCGCGCAGCGGAGCAGCAGCGCGTGATCGAGGCGAAGTTGGACAATGTGGAGAACCTGTCCGAAGACCGCGTGATGCGGCAGTATCTCGCGATGATTCTTGCCACCAATCGCACGAATTTCTGGCGGCGCGATGATTCCGGCAAGCGCCGCAGCTTCCTGTCCTTCAAGTTCGACCCTTACAAGGTCCCCGGTTTGCCGGAACCCAAGCCCATGTTCGAGGTCTTCGTCTACTCGACGCGGTTCGAGGGCGTGCACCTGCGCGGCGGCAGGGTCGCGCGCGGCGGACTGCGCTGGTCCGACCGGCCGGAGGATTTCCGCACCGAAGTCCTGGGTCTGGTCAAGGCGCAGATGGTGAAGAATACGGTGATCGTTCCGGTGGGTTCCAAGGGCGGATTCGTAGTGAAGCGCGCGCCGGCCTCAGTTCTCAACTTGTGGGACCGCGAGGCCTTCATGAAAGAAGGCATCGCCTGCTACCAGGATTATCTGCGCGGCCTGCTCGACCTGACCGACAACCGGGTCGGCGACAAGATCGTTCCGCCGCCGCAAGTGAAGCGGCACGATCCCGACGACCCGTACCTCGTGGTCGCCGCCGACAAAGGCACGGCGACTTTCTCCGATTTTGCCAACGGCATCAGCAAGGAATACGGCTTCTGGCTGGGCGATGCCTTCGCCTCCGGCGGTTCGGTCGGCTACGACCACAAGGCGATGGGCATCACGGCGCGCGGCGCCTGGGAGTCGGTCAAGCGCCACTTTCGCGAAATGGGTGTCGACACGCAGTCGACGGACTTCACGGTGGCCGGCATCGGCGACATGTCGGGTGACGTCTTCGGCAACGGCATGCTGCTGTCGCCGCATATCAGGCTCGTTGCGGCGTTCGATCACCGGCACATTTTCCTGGACCCCAACCCGAATCCGGCATCGAGCTTCAAGGAACGCGAGCGGATGTTCAAGCTGCCGCGTTCGACGTGGGCCGACTACGATGCGAAGCTCATTTCCAAAGGCGGCGGCATCCACGCGCGAAGCGCCAAGTCGATTCCGCTCACGGCGGAAGTCAAGGCGGCGCTCGCCATCACCGCTGATGCGCTGACGCCCACTGAGCTCGTGAACGCGATCCTCAAGGCGCCCGTCGACTTGATCTACAACGGCGGCATCGGCACCTACGTCAAGGCCGCAGGCGAAACACACGCGGAAGTCGGCGATCGCGCCAACGATGTGCTGCGCGTGAACGGCCGCGAGTTGCGCTGCAAGGTCTTCGCCGAAGGAGGCAACCTGGGCTGCACGCAGTTGGGACGCATCGAATTCGCGTCGCACGGCGGCCGCATCTACACCGACGCCATCGACAACTCCGCCGGCGTGGACACGTCGGACCACGAAGTGAACATCAAGATCCTGCTGGGCCTGCCGATCTCCGAAGGCGAGCTCACCGAAAAGCAGCGCAACTCGCTGCTCGCCGAAATGACGGACGACGTGGCGTCACTCGTGCTGCGCGACAATGTGTTCCAGACGCAGGTTCTGTCGGTCACCGGACGGATCGCGCCTCAATTGCTGGATGCTCAGGCGCGCTTCATGCAATCGCTGGAAAAGCGGGGCAGGCTCAATCGGGCGATCGAATTCCTGCCGTCCGACGAAACGATCGCCGAACGGCGCGCCAATGGCCGCGGCCTCACCGCGCCGGAGCACGCGGTGCTGCTCGCCTACAGCAAGATCTGGCTGTACGACGAGCTGCTCGCGTCCGCGCTGCCCGACGACCCATGGGTCGCGACGGCGTTGCTGCGCTATTTCCCCGGCGCGCTGGAAGCCACGTACGCGAATTACATGGCGCGGCATCCGTTGAGGCGCGAGATCATCGCTACGCACGTGACCAACAGCATGATCAACCGCGTAGGCAGCACGTTCGTCCCCCGGCTCTCGGAGACGACGGGTGCGCGGCCGCACGAGGTCGTCCGCGCCTACTTGCTGAGCCGCGAAGTCTTTGGGCTGGTGCCGCTGTGGATGGCGATCGAGGCGCTGGACAACAAGGTCGACGACGCGGTGCAATCGACGATGCTGATCGATACGAGTGCGCAGCTCGAGCGCGGCACGACGTGGTTCCTGCGCTCGCGGCGCCTGTCCGACGACATGGAAGCGACCATTCGCAACTTTGCGCCCGGCGTGGCGGAATTGTCCGAGCAGTTGCCGAAACTCCTCGATGCCGGCGAACGCGCCCGCGTCGATGCCGCGGTGGCCGCGTATGTCGTGAAGGGCGTGCCGGCGGATTTGGCGGTGCGCGTCGTGACGTTCGACACACTTTACGCGGCGCTGGACATTGCCGAGGTCGCGGCCAGCGCGAAGCGGCCGGTCGAGCCGGTGGCAACGGTATATTTCGACATTGCCAACAAGCTGGGATTGCCATGGTTGCGCGAGAAGATCGCTGCGCTGCCGGGCGACCAGCATTGGCAGATGCTCGCACGGGGCGCGATGCAGGACGACCTGTCGGGACTGCAGCGCGCGCTTGCCGGCACGGTCGTCGCGAGCTCCAACGGTCACGGCGGGATGCCGGCGAAACAGGTGGCCGCATGGCAGGACGCCAACCGCCGGGCGCTCGAGCGCGCGGAGGTGCTGCTCGCGGAATTGCGTGCGGCGCCTGCGCCCGACGCGGCGATGCTGTCGGTGGCGTTGCGCGAACTGCGCAACCTGGGTTGACAAGAATTGCGCAGGAGGCTGTCATGCCGAACCGCACTGTGAGAGACATCGTCGCGAAGCAAAAGGTGCTCACGGCGTCCGCGAAAACGACGGTGGAGCAAGCCGCCCGGCTGATGGAGCGCGGGGAAGTCGGCACGGTACTGGTCGTGGAAAAAGGGCGGATGATCGGAATTTTCACCGAGCGTGATGCGCTTTTCCGCGTTCTCGCGGCGGGTCGCGATCCACGAACCACGCCGCTGTCCGAGGTGATGACCCACGACCCGCAGTCGATTCACCCGGACAAGGCTTTCGGCCACGCCATGCTCATGATGTACGAGGGTGGTTTTCGCCACGTCCCCGTCGTGGAGAACGGCCATCCACTGGGCGTGGTGTCGGCGCGTGATGCGCTCGGTCCGGAATTGCAGGAGTTTGCGTCCGAGTTGGACCACCAGGAGCACATTCGCGAAATCCTGGGCTAAGAGCCGCCCTTCGAGGGGAGGTGCTCCGCGAGTTCGAGCTTCGCGATCTGGTTGCGATGCACTTCATCGGGGCCGTCGGCGAAGCGCAGCGTGCGAGCCTGCGCGTAGAAAAAGGCGAGCGGAAAATCGTCGCCCACGCCGGCCGCGCCGTGCACCTGCATCGCCCAATCGATCACCTGGCACGCCATGAGGGGTGCGGCGACCTTGATCATCGCAATTTCCTTTTTCGCGGCCTTGTTGCCCGCGACATCCATCTTCCACGCGGCGTGCAGGACGAGAAGGCGCGCCTGGTCGATCGCGATGCGCGCGTTGGCGATGCGCTCCTGCGTGACCGTATGGTCGGCGATCGCCCGGCCGAACGCCACGCGGCTTGTCGCGCGCCGGCACAAGTAGTCGAGCGCCCGTTCGGCCTGTCCGATGAGGCGCATGCAGTGGTGGATGCGCCCGGGCCCCAAGCGTCCCTGCGCGATTTCGAAGCCGCGTCCCTCGCCCAACAGGATATTGCCCACGGGAACGCGCACATTGTCGAAGTCGAACTCGCCGTGGCCATGCGGCGCATCGTCGTAGCCGAACACGGACAACACGCGGACCAGCTTCACGCCCGGTGTGTCGACGGGAATGAGGATCATCGACTGCTGCTTGTGGCGGTCGGGATTCGCGGCGTCGGTCTTGCCCATGAAAATGAGGATCTTGCAGCGCGGATCGGGACCGCCGGTGGTCCACCACTTGCGGCCGTTGATCACGTAGTGGTCGCCGTCGCGCGCGATGGACGCCTTGATGTTCGTTGCGTCGCTGCTGGCCACGTCCGGTTCGGACATCGCGAACGCCGACCGGATTTCTCCGGCCAGCAGCGGCACGAGCCAGCGGCGCTTCTGCTCGTCGTTGGCATAGCGGACGAGCGTCTCCATGTTGCCGGTGTCGGGCGCATTGCAGTTGAAGACTTCCGGCGCGATCCACGAACGGCCCATGATCTCGCACAGCGGCGCGTATTCGAGGTTGGTGAGTCCCGCGCCGTACTCCGATTCGGGCAGGAACAGGTTCCACAGTGCGGCGCCGCGCGCCTTTGCCTTCAGCGCTTCGATGACCTTGGTGGGAATCCACGCGTTACCGTTCTGGCGATTTGCGAGGACTTCCGCCGCGAACGGGGCTTCTGCCGGGTAGACGTTCTCGGTCATGAAGCCGGTGAGCCGCGCCCTCAGGTCCACGACCTTGGCGGAATAGTCGAAGTCCATGCGCGGTCTCCTATCTGCCGATCTTGCCGCGAAGACTTTCGCGCAACCGTTTCGGGTCGTACGCAATCCCGTTCTTGAACACGAGGTCGAGGCGCGCGATCTGCGCGATCTCCTCGTCAGGCCTGCCGTCCACGAGCAGGATATCCGCCTGCTTGCCGGGGGCCAGCGTGCCGACGCGATCGTCGATTCCCTGATACCGGGCGCCCGCGAGCGTCGCGATGCGAATGACATCGAGTGGCTTGAATCCGGCCTCGACCAGAAGCTTGAGCGCCGCGTGATTGCCGGGACCCGGCACCGTCCCGCCCCATCCTGTGGGATCCGTGCCCACAAGCAGTGTGCCGCCGGCGTCGGCGAACGCCTTCTCGAAGCGCATTTCGGCATTCAGGAGCTTCGCATACCGGGCCCTGAATTCGGGCAACCGGTAGAGCTGCGAGAGCTTGCGAAACGCCCACATTTGCGATTGCTCGTTCAGCATCGCAAGATCGTCCGGAGCGGGAAACCAATCGACGACGCCGGCTGCGAAGACCGCCAGCGTCGACGTGATCGCGACCTTGCGCCGCACCAGTGTTGCGATGAGCTCGGTCAATTCCGGGCCATCCGGTCGCAGGGCGAGCAACGCATTTCCCGCACCGTCGCCACCTGGGCACACGTCCGGCTTTTTGTCGGCCACGAAATCGGTCGCGACGATCACGCCGTGCTCGAGATTGTCGATGCCGGCGGCGGCGGCCTCGTGAAACGTGACGGAGCATAGATGTCCGGTCACTTTCAGGCGGCGCTTGTGCGCCTCGTCGATGGCGGCGGCGAGCGCTTCTTGCGACAGGTTCATGTAGATCTTGAACGAAGTTGCGCCTGCGTCGGCCCAGAAATTGACGATGGCCCGCGCGCGTCTGGGATCGCTGATCGGCACGAGCTGGTAGGCGAAGCCTCCGTTGCCTTCGAGGAACGGCGCGGTCACCTGGATGTCCGGGCCGACGACCTTGCCTTCGCGGATCCAGCGCGCCGCCTGGATGTCGTCGCTCGCGCTGAACGTGCCTGCCGTTCGAATCGTCGTCGCGCCGTAGGCCAGGTACGCCTTGGGTGACGTCAGGGTTTCCGAGATGTAGGACGGTGTGTCGGCGAGCGGGTCGAGAAACAGCAGGTGTTCGTGCATCATCACGAGACCCGGCATCACCGACCGGCCTTTGCCGTCGATCACGACGTCCGCAGTCTCCTTGGCCATCTGCTCGACGGTCCCGATCGCGGCGATTCGCCCATCGTGGATCAGGATCGACTGTCCCGGTTTCGCCGCGGCCCCTGTTCCATCGATCACGCGCACGTCATCGATGCGGATCGTCGCGGCATCGTGCACGACGTACTGCGTAACCCGCTTGTCGAATGCCGCCGCCCGCTGCGCGTGCGCGGTCCCGGCTGCCAGCACGAACACGCCGAACGCGGCGAAAATGAAAGGGGTAGTCTTCATGGTGATTTTCAGTCGTGGCGTTGCAAAGGCTTTGGGATGCTAAGCGAGTTTCTGCGCCATGCTCCACGCAATGCCGGCGACCGGCAAGGCGCGCCGGCCCATTTCGACCGCATTGTCGCTTGCAGCGTTGCCCTGCAGCGCGCGCGACAGCACGCCGTGCAGGATGGCAGCGATGCGGAACATGTTGAAAATGAGATAGAACTCCCAGTTCGCGATTCCGGCGCGCCCGGTGCGGCGGCAATAGGTCGCGACATATTCACTCTCGTCGGGAATGCCGAGCGCCGCCAGATCCGCGCCCTTGAGGCCGCGGAATTCCTGCGGACCCAACCGCCACGCCATGACCTGATACGCAAAGTCCGACAGCGGATGGCCCAGCGTGGAGAGTTCCCAGTCGAGCACCGCCAGGATCCGCGGCTCCGCCGGGTGGAAGATCACGTTGTCGAGCCGGTAGTCGCCATGGACGATCCGGGTTTCGTCGCCCTCCGGAATGTGCGAGGGCAGCCACTCGATCAGCCGGTCCATCGCCTCGATGCGTTCCGCGCCTGCGGCCTCGTATTGCTTTGACCAGCGCGCCACCTGGCGCTCGATGTAATTGCCGGTGCGGCCGAAATCGGCGAGGCCGATCGAGACCGGGTCGAGCTGATGCAGTGTGGCGATCACGCGATTGAGTTCGTCGTAGTGGGCCGCGCGCAGCGCCGGCGTCATGCCCGGCAGCGTCGGGTCCCACAATATGCGGCCCTCGATATATTCCATCACGTAGAACGCGGTGCCGATCAACGCCTCGTCCTCGCACAGCGCGTGCATTTTGGCGACGGGCACGCCGGTTCCCGCGAGCGCCGACATCACGCGGAATTCGCGGTCGACCGCGTGCGCGGACGGCAGGAGCTTGCCCGGCGGCTTGCGGCGCAGGACGTAGCGGCGATCGCTGGTCGTGATTCGGTACGTCGGGTTGGACTGCCCGCCCTGGTATTGCTCGACGACGAGGTCGCCGATACCTGCATCGACGTTGGCGCGCAACCAGCGGGCGAGAGCGGCGGCGTTGATCGGATGGACCGGAGCGGTAAGCCTCGCTCCGGGATTAACCGCAGCGGTCATCGTGAGCGCCGAAGGGCCGCCCCGAGGCGCGAACTGCTCCCCCTCCGGGGGCAGCGAACGTAGTGAGCGTGGGGGTCGTCATATTGCCGTAAAGCCACCATCCACCGCGATTATCTGGCCGGTCACATGCCTCGAGGCTTCCGACGCAAGGAACACGACGCTGCCTTTCAGGTCCTCGTCGCCGCCGAGCCTGCGCAGGGGCGTCAGGTCGAGGACGCTCGCGGTGATCCGGTCGAGCGTGACCTTCGTCATCTTCGACGGGAAGAATCCCGGGCAGATCGCGTTGACATTGACGTTGTGCTCGCCCCACTCGGCGGCGAGCGCGCGCGTCAGTTGCACCAGTGCGCCCTTGCTGGCGTTGTACGCGATCGTCTCCATGCCCCATTCCGGAGGATTGCCGTAGAGGCCCGCGATCGACGCGATGTTGACGATCTTGCCGCTCCGGCGCGGGATCATCGAGCGCCGGGCGACCTCACGCGAGAGGAAGAACGCGGCGTCGATGTTGAGGCTCATCACCTTGCGCCAACCGTCGTCCGGGTAATCCTCGGCGGGCGCAGCCCAGTTGGCGCCGGCGTTGTTGATCAGAATATCGACCTGGCCCCACGGCTCGAGGACGGCGTCGACCATGGTCGGAATCGCCGCAGGCTGCGAAAGGTCGCCGCTGACGCGCAGGCATTCGATGCCCATGCTCTCGAGGTGTGCGCGCGCCTCGTCCAATTCGTCCTGCTTGCGCGCGGTGATGGCCACGCGGGCGCCCATTTCGCCCAGCGCCTCGGCCATCTGCAAGCCGATGCCGCGCGAGCCGCCGGTCACGACCGCGACCTTGCCGCCCAAATCAAGCAGATCCTTGACACTCATTGGGACTCCTGATGATTTTGATTTTCCATCGATTCTACGGTGCGGTCCACGCGGGACCCGCCAAAGAAAAAGGCCGGGCGAACCCGGCCTTTTTTTGCATCAAGCGAACGCTTTGCAGCCCGCTTCTTAAGCAGCCTGGATGTTGCTGGCTTGCTTCCCCTTCGGGCCTTGCGTGACTTCGAAGGAGACCTTCTGGCCTTCCTTCAACGTCTTGAATCCCGGCATGTTGATCGCGGAGAAGTGCGCGAAGAGGTCTTCGCCACCGCCATCCGGAGTAATAAAGCCGAAACCCTTCGCGTCATTGAACCATTTCACAGTACCTGTTGCCATTTCTGTAATTCCTTAAGATAAATAATCGGCGGGCGGATGCCCGCCCCATGTTTTATTCTCAAGGACAGAAAAGTACGGTACCGCGACCGGCGGGTTTCCCCTTTAGACCGCGTCAGGACGTGCTTTAGTACTTGAAACAAAACACCTTTAGAAGCATACGCCCATTTTCGCCGTTTGGATATACCCTGTTACAGCAGAGGGAAAGGCCCCTTTTTTGGCTTGAGCGGCTAAGGTTCCCCTAAAGTTCGCCCCGGACCAGTGCTGCGCCGGCCGCCAGCGACCGCAACTTGGCGCGGGCGACGTCGCGGGAGAGGGGCACCATGCCGCAGTTGGTGCAGGGGTAGAGCCGCTCGGCGGGCACGAATTTCAGCGCCGCCCGGACGGTCCCGGCAACGTCCTCAGGGGTTTCCACGCGCTCGTTGGCCACGTCGATGGCCCCCACGAGGACGTCCTTCCCGGCAAGCAGGGCCAAAAGGTCGATCGGCACGTGCGAGTTCGCGCACTCGAGCGAGACCTGGCCGATGGACGAAGCCGCGAGGAGCGGGAAGGTCTGCTCGTATTGCCGCCACTCGGTGCCCAGCGTTTTCTTCCAGTCGATATTGGCCTTGATGCCGTAGCCATAGCAGATATGCACGGCCGTGGTGCACGCGAGGCCCTGGGCGGCTCGCTCGAGCGCGGCCACGCCCCAGGCACGAACTTCGTCGAAATAGACGTTGAAGGCCGGCTCGTCGAACTGGATGATGTCCACACCCGCGGCCTCGATGGCGCGCGCCTCCTCGTTCAGGATTTCGGCGAAAGCCCAAGCCAGCTTTTCGCGGCTTTTATAGTGGCCGTCGTACAGCGTGTCGACCATCGTCATCGGACCGGGCAGCGTGTACTTGACCTTGCGGTCCGTCTCGCCGCGAAGGAAGCGCGCGTCGTCGACGTAGATAGGATGCTTGCGGGAGACCGGGCCCACGACCATCGGCACGTCGGCGTCGTAGCGGTTGCGGATGCGCACCGTCTTCTTGTGGGCGAAGTCGACGCCTGTGAGGCCCTCGATGAACGTGGTGACGAAATGACGCCGCGTCTGCTCGCCGTCGGTGACGATGTCGATGCCCGCGTGTTCCTGGTCGAAGAGGGCCAGGCGCACGGCGTCCTGCTTGGCCGAGGCCAGTGCGTCACCGTCGAGTTTCCACGGCGCCCATAGCGCGACCGGCTCCGCCAGCCAGGTGGGTTTCGGGAGGCTGCCCGCGATCGTGGTTTGCAACAGGTGTGGCATCGGTGTCCTTTCGGGCGTCGATTATAGACGGCGTACCCTCGACCGGTTCTGCCATCCGGCGACAATCGGTCAGGCCACTTGACCAGCGCCGCCTCCGCCCTTACGCTTGCGGGCGCTCTTGCCGCTTCGCTTTCGTCCTTTCCGTTGCCCCGATGCCGAAAATCCTCTACGCGGACAATAATTATCCGGACATCGATCTCGAGCGTGCGCTGTTCGACCCGATAGGTATCGAAATCGTCACCGCCCAGTGCAAGACCGAGGAGCAGGTCATCGAGGCCGCGCGGGGCTGCAGCGGCATCCTGCTTCAATACGCGCCGATCGGCGCCAAGGTCGTCGCTGCGCTTCCCGAACTCGGAATCGTCAGCCGCATCGGCGCCGGATTCGACACCGTCGATACCGATGCGTGCGAAAAGGCGGGCATCTGGGTCGCCAACTCGCCCGACTACGGCGTCGGTGAAGTCGCCACACATGCGCTGGCGCTGGCGTTGGCGTCGATCCGCAACATCGTCGCCTACGACCGCGATATCCGCGCCGGCCGATGGCACTTCATGTCGCCGGGAACGATGCGCCGCCCCTCCGAACTCACGCTCGGCATCGTGGGGCTGGGCCGCATCGGCAAGCGCATGGCACACGTGTCGCGCAACGTGTTCAAGCGCGTCGTCGCCTATGACCCGCATATCATCGACGGCGATTTTCCCGCCTACGTCGAACGTGCCGCGACACTGTCCGACCTGGCGGCGCAGAGCGACGTCGTCTCGCTGCATACGCCACTCAATGCGGAAACGCGCGGCATGATCGGCGCAAGATTCTTCGGTGTGGCCAAGCATGGAGCCTGTTTAGTCAATACGTCGCGAGGCGCGGTCGTCGACATTCGCGATCTCGTCGCCGCGCTCGAGTCCGGAACATTGGCGGGCGCCGCGCTCGACGTCCTGCCCGACGAGCCCATACCGCGGGATTCGCCGCTGTTGCGACAGCCGCGCGTCGTCCTTACGCCGCACGCCGCGTTCTATTCGATCGAAGCGGAAAAGGAGTTGCGGCGCAAGGCTGCGCAGAACATCATCTCGTGGCTGGCTTCGGGCAAGCCCGAGTATGTCGTGACGCGCGGGACGAGAAGGCCTTAGCCAAAAGGACCACGACCGGCACACAAACAACCGCGGGCAATGTCCGGGCGCGCGGCGTGATTCCAACAACGGGCAAGGAGGAGTGCCATGGCCGCGGTGACGATCACCGGCGTCCAGAAGTGGTTCGGTTCGACCCACGTCATTCGCGGCGTCGACGTCGCCATTGCCGACGGCGAATTCTGCGTGCTCGTCGGTCCGTCCGGTTGCGGCAAATCGACGCTGCTGCGGATGATCGCCGGACTGGAGGAAATCAGCCAGGGCGAGGTCGCGATCGCTGACAAGGTCGTGAACCGCGTGGCGCCCAAGGAACGCGACATCGCGATGGTGTTCCAGAACTACGCGCTCTATCCGCACATGACGGTGCGCGACAACATGTCGTTCGCGCTGTCGCTGGCAAAGAAGCCGAAGACCGAGATCGACGCGCACGTGAAGAAGGCGGCCGACATCCTGGGCCTGGCCCCATTCCTCGATCGGTATCCGCGCCAGTTGTCCGGCGGCCAGCGGCAGCGCGTCGCGATGGGCCGCGCGATCGTCCGCGATCCGCAGGTCTTTCTGTTCGACGAGCCGCTGTCGAATCTCGACGCCAAGCTGCGCGTGCAGATGCGCACCGAGATCAAGGAACTGCACCAGCGGCTGAAAACGACGTCGATCTACGTCACGCACGACCAGATCGAAGCCATGACGATGGCCGACAAGATCGTCGTGATGAAAGACGGGCTGGTCGAGCAGACCGGCGGACCGCTGGAGCTCTACGATCGTCCCGCCAACCTGTTTGTCGCGGGATTCATCGGCTCGCCGGCGATGAATATCATTCCCGGGACCGCGCGAACCGCTGCTGGCGCGCCGCACGTCGTGTTTGCGGATGGCGCCACGCTGCCGCTGCCCATTGGATCGCGCGCCGTCGACGGCCAGCCGGTGCTCTACGGAATCCGTCCCGAGCATTGCGCGCTGACGGGCATCGGCGGATTGCCGGCGAACGTCGTGGTGGTCGAACCGACGGGCGCCGATACGCAACTGTATTGCCGGTTCAACGGGCAGGAAGTGAACGCGATGGTGCGCGATCGCGTCGACTGCCGGCCCGGCGACCACATCGCGCTGACTCCCGACCTCGGCCGGGCACACCTTTTCGACGCGGCGAGCGGAATTCGCCTCGCCGCATGAATTTCAAACCGGGCACCTTCAAACTCAAGCCCGCATACCCACGGAGGCAATGATGAGCGATACCAAACGACGTGATTTCCTGAAGGCCACTGCCGGCGTCGCTGCCGGAAGCGTACTCGGCACCGGCTCCGCGCTATTTGCGCCCGATGCGTCCGCCCAGGCATACAAGGTCGTGCCCGAGAAGGGCGCCAAGCTGCGCGTGCTGCGCTGGAAGCGCTTCGTTCAGGGCGACGAGGACGCGTGGGCGGCCAACACGAAGAAATTCACGGAGCAAACGGGAATCGAGGTTCGCGTCGACGCCGAAGGCTGGGAGGATGTGCGCCCGAAGGCCGCCGTCGCGGCCAACGTCGGCAGCGGCCCGGACATCATCATCGGCACCTATGAGGACGCGCACCAGTATCCCGAAAAGCTGGTCGACGTCACCGACCTCGCCAATTACCTCGGCAACAAGTACGGCGGCTGGTATGACGCCGGGAAGGCTTATGCGACCCACGGCAATCGATGGATCGCCATTCCGATGGGCTGCGCCGGCAACTGCATCGTCTACAGGGAAAGTGCCATGAAGGCCGCGGGCTTCGATGCGTTTCCGAAGGACACCGCCGGCCTGTTGAAGCTGTGCCAGGGTTTCAAGGCCAAGGGCTTGCCGCCGGGGCTCGCGCTTGGCAACGCCACCGGCGACGGCAATGTCTGGACCCATTGGCTCGTTTGGTCGCACGGCGGCAAGATGGTCGACGACAAGAACAACGTCGTCATCAACAGCCCCGAGACCATTGCCGCGCTGGAATACAGCAAGCAACTCTACGAGACGTTCGTTCCGGGAACGCTGTCGTGGCTCGACCCGAACAACAACAAGGCGTTCCTCGACGGCCAGATCGGCCTCACGACGAATGGAATCTCGATCTACTACGCGGCAAAGACTTCGCCGGATCCGAAGTTGCAGGAAATGGCGAAGGACATCCAGCACGCCAACATGCCGATCGGGCCGGTCGGACGGCCAACCGAATTGAACCTCGTGTTCCCGATGATGATCTTCAAGTACACGAAATATCCGAACGCCGCCAAGGAGTATCTGCGCTTCATGATGGAAAAGGAGCAGTACGTTCCGTGGCAGCAGGCGGCAATCGGTTATGTCACGCAGCCGCTCAAGGCTTACGAGTCGAATCCGATCTGGACTTCCGACCCCAAGCACACACCCTATCGCGACGCGATGAAGATCATGATCCCGAACGGCTACTCGGGCACGATGGGCTATGCATCGGCGGGGGCCATGGCGGATTTCATCATCGTCAACATGGTCGCGGAGGCCGCGTCGGGATCGAAGACGCCGAAGGAAGCGGCGGAGCGGGCGCAGAAGCGCGCGGAGCGCTACTACAAGGTATGACGTCGCGGCGAGTGATTTTGCGTTAGCAGAGTGCAGTTGCGCGACGTCATACCTGCACGAATTGGAGCGTCGCCCCGCGGCGACGCTCAATTCGTGCTCGGCGGATTGAGCGTCGTTGCCGCGACGTTCGATCCGCCTTCGCCGCTTCCTGTCTTGACGGTCGTATAGGCGTTTCCCCCTTCCAGTTGGCAGACCGGTAACCCAGATTGGCCCAAACGCAATCCGCGCTCTCCAGGGCGCTCGACAACCGCACGACGCTCGGGCTCATCTTCATGGTGCCCGCAGCGGGATTGTTGCTGCTGTTTCTGACCTACCCGCTGGGCCTCGGCACGTGGCTCGGATTCACGGACACGAAAGTCGGCCGTCCAGGCGTGTGGGTCGGCGCGGAGAACTTCGAATTCCTGTGGGGCGACGCAGTCACCCGGCTGGCGCTTTTCAACACGATCTTCTATACGGTCGTCGCCAGCGTCATCAAGTTCGGGCTGGGCCTGTGGCTCGCGCTGCTCCTCAACAAGCACGTTCCGTTCAAAGCTTTCCTGCGTGCGATCGTGTTGCTTCCCTTCATCGTGCCGACGGCGCTGTCGGCCATCGCATTCTGGTGGATCTACGACTCGCAGTTCTCGATCATCAGCTGGGGATTGCTGAAGCTCGGCATCATCCACGAATACATCGACTTTCTCGGCCAGCCGTGGCACGCGCGCTTCGCCACGATCGCCGCCAACATCTGGCGCGGCGTGCCCTTTGTCGCTATCACGCTGCTGGCCGGCCTGCAGACGATCTCGCCGTCGTACTATGAAGCCGCGAGCCTGGATGGCGCATCGGACTGGCAGCAATTCCGCTTCGTGACGTTGCCGCTGCTGACACCGATCATTGCCGTGGTGATGACCTTCTCGGTG
>Ga0070708_100000290_pt1 | contig 37791 bp, 33 predicted proteins | sample KBSK5503metaG_FD_65469 | JGI IMG/M metagenome (GOLD analysis project Ga0070708, IMG submission 65469) | Corn, switchgrass and miscanthus rhizosphere microbial communities from Kellogg Biological Station, Michigan, USA - KBS K5-50-3 metaG | ecosystem: Host-associated > Plants > Roots >... | reverse complement strand
GTGCCGAACACGCTCGGCGTGGACTACAATGCGCACGTGATTGAATCAATTCTCACGCACGTCGCGCCAGCGCGGGGCTGGCGATAGACTCGCCGGCCGTTTTCCTCGTGGCCTATTGACAGCGCGGTCTCAATGATTCTCAACGACGGCGACGAGCGCCAGGACGAGCGCCAGGTAGACGGTCAATCGTGACCGTCGTGATCGTCGCGGCCGTCGTGATCGTTGTCCTCGAACGCGTGGAACGATCCGGCGAGCCGGGTGAGGAAGGCCCCGCGGAGCGTGGCGTTCGTGTTGAGCTGCGACGGATCGACGAGCGAACCGTCGGCGTTCGTGAACAACGTTGTGATCGGGACGGTCACCGTGATTGACGTTGCTACACCCGCGGTGACGACGACCGGCGTCGCGAATCGGATGTCGCCGCGGATCGGCGTGGACAACGTGACGTCAAACGCTTTGCTGTCGAACGTCCCCCGCAACCGAATGAAGGCGAGTCTCAGCTCGAGCGCACCGAACGTCCCCGCGGGAATGACGTCGGCGGGCACGGTTACGACACTGCCGTCCAGCGGCAGATCGATCGTCGTCGGACCGACCTTCATCTCTCCGCACGCATTCGACACCGACGAGCTGTGTCCGCCGCCGTCGAAGCTCGGCGCGAGATCATCGTCACCCTGCTCGTCGCTACAGACGACGGACGCCGCCGGCTTGAGCTCCGCGCGCGCGACGGTGATCGTCACGGCGGTGAGGTTGAGCGTGTGGCCGCCAACCGTGATCGGCGCCGCATCACCGCTCGCGCCGAGGGACCGGCCCACCGCGAAGCCGAGCTGACTGCCCGTCGTGCTCGCGCCTGTCGTATCGCCGCTGCATGCCGCCGCCAGGCTCATCGCGATCGGCGCGAACCAAAGAAGAACACGTGCTGTGCGTGGCATACGTCGTGTACCTCGCAAAGCTGTCGGACAACCCTACCGGCGATGGGTGTTCTGTCTGCAGTCTTCGCGCCGTGGTGACGCCAAACCCGCGATCGTTCACGAGGCCACTGAGATTCCGCCTGATAGTAGATTGGACGCGTGGACCTGTTCTCTCTTCTGACCTGCCCGAAGTGTGGCCATGCCGAGCGATTGGAGATGCCAACCAACGCCTGCGTGGTCTTTCACGAATGCGCGGGTTGCCATACGCTGCTCAGATCGAAGCCGGGCGATTGCTGCGTGTTCTGCTCCTACGGCTCAGCGCGATGCCCTCCCGTTCAGGCGGGTGAGCATTGTTGCGCGCCGAGAGGCGCAGTGTAATGGCGTCCGGCCCCGCATCGCGTCGCCTACACATCGCGGACAGCGCGGGAGCACTCGGCGCGATCGTCGCGGCGCTCTGTTGTGCCGGGACGCCCATCATCGTCGGCGCGTTTGGCGCGCTCGGCCTCAGCTTTCTTCGCAAGGATGCGATCTTGTGGCCCGTGATGCTTGCATCGCTGCTGGTCGCGCTGTGGGGATTCCAGCGGGGATTTCGCTTGCATCGGAACGCCGGTCCGTTGGCGCTGGGCATCGTGGGGGCGGTGTCGCTCGCATCTGGGGTCGTCGTCGTTCACGGATTTCCGGCGATGCAGATGATCTACGGCGGTGCCATCGCGCTCGTCCTCGCGACATTCTGGAACATCCGGTCGCGGCACCCGGTCGACGCTGCGCGTTGATTGGGCATTCGCCGCACTGGGAGGACCCCGAGCGTTTCGCCGCGGACCCTACTGCGTTCGTGAATTCACTCGAGCGGAATCGATGAACGAAGATCGCCGGTGCGACGATTCTCTTATCAGCCGTCGCATTTGCGGCTGCATATCTGCCCGCGCGGCGCGCCGCGTGTCTCGACCCGATCAGCGCTATGGAGCGACTAGCGCTCGGCGCGTGTAACCGTGGTGTTAGCTTGGCGCCCTATGTTGTTGAGATGTGTTTGGAGCGCCGCCGACGCATCGTCACTGAGCTCGGAATCGGATTCGCGGTCGCATACGTCGCGGGGGCAGCCTTCGCCTTGTGGGTCAAGTACAGCGGCGGTTGGACCGCAGGCACGGCTTGGGACATGGACGTCCTGCGCCGCGTGCAAGCCCCGCTGCCGCGTTGGCTCGACCTCGTGATGCTCACGGTTCCGTGGTTCGGCACCAACATCACGATTCTCGCAATCGTGATCCCGGTCAGTGTCTGGCTCTGGCGCCGGCGGCGGAAAGACCTCGTCGTTCCACTCGGCGCCGTGTCCGTCGGCTGCTACCTGCTCAACCTGCTGATCAAGCTCGCGTTTGCCAGGCCGAGACCAATGCTCTGGGAACACCGGGGCGAGTACACATGGTCGTCCTACCCGAGCGGACACGCCATCGCGATGATGTCGGTGCTCCCGATTGTCGCTTGGCTGACTTACCGCGAGCGCGGTTGGGTGTGGCCCTTCGTCATCTGCCTCGCGTTGGTCGTCCCAATGGTTTACTCCCGCGTGTACCTGGGAGTGCACTGGCCGACCGATGTCGCCGCCGGATTGATTGTAGGAGTCATCTGGGGAGTCGCGGTTCGACTAGCGCTCCGGGGTTCCCACGGTGTCGTTCGATGGGGACAAGCTGTCGAGTGAAATCCACTTCCCGCGCGACGACCGCCACTCGAGCTGCATGATCGGATGGACCTCCCACAGGGTCGTGCGATTGCGGCCGACGTTTTCGGGATGCATCTGATCGAGCATGAGCCATCCGCGAATGCGCAGATGCACCTGCGTGTTCACCATCGCCGCCAGTTTGTCTTCTTCCCAACCGGGATGCGAGACCCGAACACGCGGCGTCAGCTCGACCACGATGCTGTTGCGTTGCGTGTCGTTGGCGTGCTCGGACAGCCACAGGTGGTAGTCCTTCTGTCGCGCGCCGGTGGAGTAGCAGTTTGGTGGCTCGGGAAGCTCGAGCTTGAAGCCGACGAGATAACCTTCGACTTCGACCGGCGCGCCCTCGAAACGCTTCACCTCACGCGTTTCCCCCGTCGTCCACTGATTGCGAAAGCGGTAGCCGACGCGGCGCGGCCACGGCAATCGCGCAACGACTTTCCACGCCGTCGGCAGAAATTTCCCGTTGTCGACTCGGTTCTTCAATCGATTGAGCGAATAGTCTGGCTGGGATCCAGCCTCACCACATCCCTCGAATGCCGTATCAACGGGAGGGGGTTTGGGCGCCGCCTCCAGGATCTCGGTTCCGACGAAGGACATTTTGCTGAGCGGGAGGAATCCGCAGCCGGCGACGCCAATCCCGACGGCGAATCCGCAGACCGCTCGGAGCGAACGACGCGTCCGTCTCACCACCGTGTAATCGCTAGACCGCTGTTCACCATCTGGAGGCTCCGCGCGAGTCAGTACACCAAAAAGGCCGGTGCCGAGTAACGTCAGCTCCAGCGGCGCGCGAAGAAGCCCGATGTTAAACGCCGCGCCAACGTGTCCGCCGTGCACTGATCGTTCCGTTCCCGTTGGGGCCGCCCACACGACCGCAGCCAGGAAATGGGAACGTTTCAGTCGGGACCAACGTGCGTGTGCCGGAGTGATGCCACAAATTCAGCGCTTGAAGGTCTCCGCCAAATTCTTGATGGGGCCGGTGTACCAGTGGGCGTTACGGGCGCTCTGCGATCGTCGCCCATCTCGGCATCGCTGGCGCGCCTTGGCTGATCAACGTCGCGCTCGCGAAGCTCAAGAGCCCCGCCGTCGACTGGCTGCTTCTTCCGGCGGGACGGAGCCTAGCGCCCTGGCGCTTCTGTACTAAGAACCTTAGGATACTCGGACATCACCACACGAATGGTTCGCCATGCCTGCGCCGTCCGAGCTCGACGTCGTCCGCGGCACGCTCGATTTGATGATCCTTCGCGCCCTCTCTTGGGGCCCGATGCACGGTCTCGCCACGCTCCGATGGATCGAGCAGCGCACGCGCGGCGAGCTCCAGATCGAGGACGGCGCGCTCTACCCGGCGTTGCACCGTCTCGAGCAGAAGAAACGGCTCGAGAGCGAGTGGGGTTACACCGACTCAGGACGCCGCGCACGATTCTATCGCCTCACACCGGCCGGCCGCCGACATCTCACCGCTGAGCTCTCGCGATGGGAGCGATACACCTTAGCGGTCTCGCGCGTGCTCGCGCCGGAGCCCGCGCAGTGACGCGCTCAGATTCTCGCTGGAGCGGATTGCGCCGAGTCTTTCGGCTGCCCGCGTCGGCCGAGCGGTTGGCGCGCGACGTGGACGACGAGCTGCGATTCCATCTCGAAGGACGTATCGAAGAATTGGTCGCACAAGGATGGTCGCGCGCCGCGGCCGAGGCGGAGGCGCGTCGCCGCTTCGGCGACTATGCCGCATACAGCCGTCAGGCGCGCGACATCGATTTCATCACCCACCACCAGAGACGCCGAATGGACATCGTCGACGCAACTCGCCGCGAGCTACGTCAGAGCGCGCGCGCTCTCCTGCGCACTCCCGCGTTCTCGCTGGTCGCACTCGTCACGCTCGTGCTGGGAATCAGCGCCACGACGTCGATCTTCACCGTGCTCGATTCGGTCGTGCTTCGGCCACTGCCATATCCGGCGCCGGGCCGACTCGTCGCTATCACACACCCAGTCTCCGGCGCGGCGGTTACGGCGGGCCACTGGGGTGTGTCGCCGGCGGGCTACTTCTTTTTCCGACGCGAAGCACGCACGCTCGAGGCGAGCGGCATCTACGCCACCGGCACGCTCTCAGTCCGTTCATCCGATGGAGCAGCGCGCGTCATGTCCGCACAAATCACGAGCCCGTTGTTCGGCGTGCTCGGTGCGCGCCCAGCCGTGGGTCGTTTGCTCACTCCGGACGACGACGTGCCGCGCGGGCCTGTCGTCGCCGTGCTCGGCTACGGCTTCTGGCAGCGCGGATTCGGTGGCGACCGATCGATCGTCGGACGCACGATCGACGTCGAGGGTCAACCGGTTCTCGTCGTTGGTGTCGCCGCGCGCGACGTCGACCTTCCGATGCCGAGTGCGTTCGCGTCGCAGGCGGACTTCGCCGGATTCAGTGTCGATGTGTGGCTGCCGCTGCAGCTCGACCCCGCGGCGCGACCAGTGAACACGCATCCCTACACGATGCTTGCGCGGCTCGCGCCCGGGGCGAGCGCGGCCGACGCGCAGCGCGAGCTGGCGACGCTGACAGCGCGTCTTCCCGAGATCGCGCCATCGGCATACTCGCCGGCGTTCATGCGCCAGTATCACTTCAGTGTGGCCGCTACATCGCTCCAGACCCAAGTCGTGGGCGCGAGCGCACGCGTGTTGTGGGTGGTGTTCGGCGCCGTCGGGCTCGTGCTGCTCATGGCGGCGGCGAACGTCGCGAACCTCTTTCTCGTCCGCCTCGAGGCGCACCGTCGCGAAGCCGCGGTTCGAGCAGCGCTCGGAGCGGGGCGGGCACACTTGGCCGTGCACTATCTCTCCGAGAGCTTGCTACTCGCCGTGATCGCGGGAGCGGTGGCGATTCTCGTCTCCTGGGGCGCATTGCATTTGTTCATCGCCGTCGCGCCGCCGAACATTCCGCGGCTCGCATCGGTCGCGCTGGGATGGCGCGCGATCGCCTTCGCCGCGGTGCTCTCGATCGCGCTCGGCGTCGCGTTCGGATTGATTCCGTTGGTGTCGCGGCGCGATGTCGACACGGCCACACTGCGCGAGGGAGGACGAGGACTCACCTCTTCGCGAACGACGCGTCTCGTGCGCGACGCGCTCATCGTCGGACAGATGACGCTCGCGCTCGTGCTGCTCGCGGCCGCCGGGTTAATGCTTCGCACCGTCGAGCAACTGCGTCACGTCAAGCCGGGCTTCGATCCACGGCACGCGCTCACGATGCACGTCCACATACCGTGGTCACGGTACGCCGGCTGGGCGCCGGTCGCCGCGTTCCATCGCACGTTGCAGGAACAGGTGTCCGCGCTCCCCGGTGTGCGAGGTGTCGGGGGCGCAACCGATGTGCCACTCGTGAGCTTCGGCTTTTGCAGCATCGTCTTTGTGGAGGATCATCCGCTGGCGCCGGGCGAGGTGCCTCCGTGCGTGAAGGTCACCGAGGCGGCGCCTGGTTTTTTCTCCGCCCTCAGTATTCCGGTGCGCGGGCGCGTACCCGACTGGCACGACGCGGAAGCCGGAACCGCCGCGGTGGTCGTGACCCGCGCGCTCGCCGAACGATTTTGGCCGGGCGCGAATCCGATCGGTCGCGGCATCAAGGGGAACGGATCCAGGCCACCCTTCTATAGAGGTGTCGGGGTTACGGACGACCTTCGCGGTGAGGGCTTGGAGAAACCGCCCGTCGAAGCGGTCTTCTTCCCGATCATACCGATACGGGAAGCACCGCTGTGGCAGCCACCCAACGATCTCGATCTCGTCGTGCGCACGTCACTCGAGGATCCGACGACTCTGGTCCCCACGATTCGGCGCACGATCGCCGCGATCGATCCAGCGGTATCGGTCGACCGCGTGCAAACATTGACTTCAGTCGTCGGGCATTCGCTGGCGCGCGTGTCGTTCATTCTCGCGCTGCTCGCGATCGCGGCAACGATGGCATTGGTGCTGAGCGCGGTCGGTACGTACGGAGTCATCGCATACTTGGTGACGCAGCGCCGCTCCGAGATCGGTCTTCGAATGGCCCTTGGTGCGCGAGCTTGGCAGGTGACGCAGCTGGTAGTTGGACACTCGCTCCGCTTGGCACTGCTCGGCGCGGTGGTCGGTACATTGGCCGCTGCGGGAACGACCCGATTGCTTGCGTCGCTACTCTACGGCGTGCAGCCGACCGATCCGGCGACCTTTATCGCGGCAGTCGGCTTCCTGCTCGCGATCGCGGTGCTGGCGAGCATCGCGCCGGCGCGGCGGGCCTCACGCGTCGACCCGGTAGAGGCGCTCCGACTGATATGAAACGGCTGGTGTCAGAAGGTCGGATGTGGTACCACGAAGCTGGGGACACCCGAGGGCGCTTCGAGGATGAATCCTACTGACGTACGCCGATTAGATACCTGAGCATCCAGCGCGGCAAGAAATCGGATCCGTCGGGAGCGAGCTCGTTATTTCGTACGGAGTTGATCGAACTCCGGGAGGCCGCTTGGTCTGATCATAGAATGATGACAGGCAACGATGAACCGGCTAATAGATACGCGCTTGGATGCTCCGCGCCACACTTGACGTAGTTCGATAATCTTCTACAGATTGAAGTATATACCAACTCTTCCCTCGCTGGTGCGCTTGCGTTCACTGTTCTACGCTAGCACCGCGCCGAGGGCGCCGACGGGCAGGTCATTGTCCGGCTCGGCGGGTCGTGGCCTATGAACATGGAGGTTGTGTCGTGACCCGCGCATCATCGACACTGAGCTTGGTCATCAATTGTGGTCTGGACTTGACGGCGCGAGGTTTTCGCGGAGGGACGGTCGCACCGCATTGCGTCAATCCGCTGGCCGGATCGACGTCGTCAACGCTCAGTCGTTCACCGCTTCTCTCGCCAGGCGGATCGGAGCAACGGCCAACTCCTTCGCCATCAGTCTCGGTTGTCTCTTTGCGCACATTCCACGTTGGCAGGAGTGTCGCTCATTCTCGCGTGCATTGGCTGGGTGGCCGTCAGCGTGACGGGGATTCTCGCCCGCAATATGCGCACACGGTTTATATCGCCGGCCAACCGCTGATGATCGGCGAAATCGCGACGATTCTCTGGCTGGTCGTCATGGGCGCTAAACAGCGCGACGTCGCGGCCTGAAATGGAGCTGCGAATGCACCGAATGCTCGCTTGCGTTGGATTGTTCGTTGTGCTCGGCCAGGCTTCGTCGGTCGCCCAAACGATCGCGCCGCAGGGTGAATCACGCGATGCGCGGTGGCGCGACGACGTGCGCTTCGTTGCGCAAGAGCTGCCAACGCGACACAAGAATGCCTTCGCCTACGTCAGTCGCGACGCGTTCGCGCGGGAGGCGGTGCGTCTCGACTCGGCAGTTCCTCGCCTGAACGACGCGCAAATGCAGCTCGGGTTAGCGCGGCTCGTCGCGATGCTGCGCGACGGTCACACGCGCGTACCGCTTCCGACGTACGAACGTAGACTACCAATCACGATTGTCTGGCTCGACCGCGGGCCATACATCGTGAACGCCGACGACGAACACGGGGAGCTGATCGGCGCGCTGATTACCAGTGTGAACGGACGGCCAATCCGCGAAGTGGCGGACACGCTTCGGCTGTATTTCTCGTTCGAGAACGAGCTTGGATTTCGTATCAGCCCCGGCAACTTGCTGCTGCGGCCGCGCGCGCTGCGAGACGTCGGACTGGGAGGGGACAGCCTGGCGACGCGACTCACCGTAACCTCACACGAACGCACATGGGACGTCACAGTGGCTGCCGTTCCGAGCGACCGCTTTGCGTTGGTGCAGCGCGGACCTCTTCCCCTCTATCGCCAACGACCGCGCGAGCGGTATTGGTGGATGTACATGGCTGCCGAGCGAACAGTTTTCTTGCAGTACAATCAGTGCGAGGACGCAGGTGCGTTTCGCCTGCTGGTGGACAGCGTGACGAGAGCGATCGACGACGAGAAACCGTTGCGCGTCGTTGTCGATCTTCGCAACAACAGCGGCGGTAACTCACAGGTGGTGCGACCGCTGATCGAAGCGCTGCGCTCGCGGCCTCAACTCAATCGTCCCGACGCATTGTACGCCATCATAGGACGCGCAACGTTCTCGTCAGGGTTGTTCGCCGCCAACGATTTCCGGACGCAGACGCGCGCTACACTCATCGGGGAGCCGTCGGGCGAGCGGGCGAACCACTATGGCGAAGTGCGCAGCGTCAAGCTCCCCTACTCGGGACTCGAGCTCACATATTCCACGAATTTTCACCGGTTGGTTGATGGAGACGGTGAGCGCTTCGCACCCGACGTTCTCGTTCCACCAACCGCCGAGGCGTACATCGTGGGACGGGATCCAGCGATGGAGTGGATCGTTGCGCATTCGCGACAGGGAAGCCCGTGATCTCGCGAGCGCGGTTCATGACGACCGCCCCGTTCATCGCTTCCAGGGAAAGGCGATGACCCGGCAGGCCAGGAGTGTGCGGTTCCCGCCGCAGATGTCGATGTTGACCGGGTTGGCCGCGAGGTCAAGCGACGAGTCGCCGACTTCGAACACGACGGCGAATCGATACGGCTTACCGGCGTCAAAGCGGAATGCGTCCTCGTAGTACTCGGGATTGGCTGTGAGATCATAGTCACCGAACGTGCGACCGTTGGACGTCTCGATATACGCCGGAAACGTCCCATACTGCCCCGCCCTGGGAAAGGTGAGGGTGTAAACGACGCGAAGGCGATGTCGCCCCGGCACCGACGGAAGCGCCTCTACGTCGACAGGGCCTCGCTCGATGTGACTCAGCAGCCAGGAGGTCTGCGCTCGTCTTGCGACAACCCGGAATGTACTGATCGGCAGCGAGAGCTCTCCGAGCGCCAAAATCGTGAGCGTCGAGCTGACCAAAGCGACAATCCGGCGGCGGCGGACATAGCGTCGAGTGGCAAAGTACGTGGCCCAGAGAGCGAGGATTTCCCCTGCGAACACGCCGACGAACGAGAGCGGCGCATGCCACAGAGCGCCTTCCTTGGTGCCCAACGCGAACGGGACCAGGTTCTGCACGAACGCCAGTGCCATTCCCAGCAGCGGAATGATCCACATTCCCACCTCCCGTTCCAGCTACCCCATCGAGTGCCGAGTGACGCGTGGGATCGGCATTGAGCGCTAGCGGAGGGCAAAACACGATCCCCGCCGAACAATGGTCGCGTTCCAGCAGGCGAAACGCGCCAAGGACCCGCCTGTCTCAGCCTAATCATTGAACTCTGATCGATCCAGCTTAGCATACGCGGGCATCGTCACCCAGGAGAGTGCTGAACCACCTGCCTCGGTGCTTGAACGGCATCGACCACATTCTGTCTCTAAACCGGCTATGAGAACATCGATATTGCTGGTCGCTTCACGGGGCTCCCACTCACGGTCTCGGCGCAGGCTCCGCCCACTCCCTCCAATCGCGCATTCATCCGAATTGCCGAGCCAAGCGTTGCGCTCACGCACGTGAGAGTGATCGATGGAACTGGTGCCCCGGCCAGGAGCGACCAAACGATCGTCATTCGCGACGACCGGATCGCCGACATGGGGGATGCGGCTTCCGTCGTAATTCCATCGGATGCGAAGACCGTCGACTTCCACGGACACACAGCATTTCCGGGCCTCGTCGGTATGCACGACCATTTCTTTTGCTCGCTCAACTTCTTTGGCACTGATGGGGTCCGCGCGTATGACATGCCGTTCAGCTTCCCGCGGCTCTATCTCGCCGCCGGGGTGACCACGATTCGCACAACCGGGGCCTTTGAGCCGTACACCGATCTCGAGATCAAGAAGGATCTCCAGGTCAATAGCGAGCAGATTCAATCAGTGATTCGCGCGCTTGTGAGCCATCACGTCGCCGTCGCCGGTGTGGGAAGAGTTGGTTCCGCCGAAGCATCCATTGGCCGCACGAGTGTTGGCCGTTCTGTCTCCCGAGGCGCGCAAGGCTTACGCCGCCAAGACCGAAATGCTCACGCGCGAAAGCCTGGACGCGCACAGCGCATCCTTCGACCAAACGCAACGATTCAAGAAGATGATCCAACTCGAGATGCAGTTTGAGGTCGCGTTCGCGCGCGCCGGCGGAATGTTCCTCGCCGGCCCGGATGGCGTCGTGGGAGGAGACGTGGCCGGTTTCGGCGATCAGCGCGAGCTAGAGCTCCTCGTCGAGGCTGGATTCACACCAGTCGAAGCGATCCACATCGCGACATGGAACGGCGCGAAGTTTCTCCGGCAGGAGGATCACATCGGCTCGCTCGGCGTCGACAAGCAGGCCGATATCGTCATCGTCAGAGGCGATCCAACGCGAAACATCCGAGACGTCGAACAGGTCGAAGTAGTCTTCAAGGACGGCGTCGGTTACGATTCAAAAAGACTCATCGAGTCTGTTAGAGGGCTGGTGGGCATACGGTGAATGGCAACGCTCTTCACCCGATGCGGGTCCTTCTGTGCGGCGACACCTTCCCGGCAGCCGGCATGCTGTTGCGGGAACGGCTGCGCCACGACGTCGTGGATGTGTGGCACAATCGCAACGACATGACGGGCGTGCCGCCCGCGGACGTGTTGATACCGATGATGTTCCGCATCGACGCCGAGGTCATGGACCGCGTGCATCCTCGATTGATTCACCAGTGGGGCTCCGGCCTCGAGGGCGTGGCCGTAGAGGCGGCCCGTGATCGCGGGATTGCAGTGGCGAACGTGCCCACGTCTGGCAGCAACGCCAACTCCGTTGCCGAGCACGTCGTGCTCCTGATTCTGGCACTCCTTCGCGAGTTGCCCGCCGCGCAGTCAAACGTGCGGGCTGGCGTCCTCGGCGCTCCGCTGGGGCGAATGCTCGCCGGCCGAACAGTCTGCCTGTGGGGCCTGGGAGCGACAGCCCTCGCGTTGACGAGGCGCTTGCGTGGCCTCGACGTCCGGCTCGTCGGGATAACTCGCGATCCGGACGCTCCCAAAGTTGCACGGTTTGCCCTGGACGCGTGCTACTCCAGTCGCGATCACGATGCGTGTCTCCAGCAAACGGACATCCTGGTCCTCTGCACTCGATTATCGGCGGAGACCAGAGGCCTCATCGATGCCAGCGTGCTGGCGGCGCTTCGAGAGGGGGCATACCTGGTGAATGCAGCGCGAGGAGGGCTCGTGGAATATCACGCCCTGTGCGACGCACTTTCTACGGGCCGCCTCGCCGGCGCGGGATTGGATGTATTCTGGGACGAACCCGCTCGGCCCGATGATCCCCTGCTCGCTCTCCCCAACGTGATCGCGACGCCTCATGTGGCAGGGGTAACCGACAATTCCTATGGCGAGATTGCCGAAGCATTGGTGGCCAACATCGAGCGCCTCAGAAGCGGAGAGGCGCTCCAGAACCGCGTGGTGTGACCTGTTGTTCTCACGCATGCCCAGAAACGCGCGTACCCACATTACTCCGCGCGGAGCGCGACGAGCGGGTCGATATGCGTAGCGCGCAGGGCGGGGACGAGGCAGGCGACCAGACCGACCAGTGCGAGTATGGCCGCTACACCGCCAAAGATGACCAGATCATGTGCCTCGACCTGAAACAGAACGCGCTTGATCAGATTAGAGATCGCGAACGCGAGCGCCAACCCCGCCGTCATTCCGACAGCGAGTTGGAGCGCCCCCCGACCGAGGATCATCCGCACCACGTCGACGCCGCGGGCACCAACCGCCATGCGGATGCCCATCTCCCGCGTGCGACGGCTCACTGAGAACGACATTACTGCGTACAGACCCACCGACGCGAGGAAAAGCGCCACGAGTCCAAAGATCATGAACATTGGACCAAGCACGCGCAGACGAACGAACGATGGCGCGATCGCGTTGTCGAATGACTGAATCCAGAAGAGCGGGATGTCTCGGTTTAACGACATTGCCGCATCGCGAACGCCCTGCGTGATTAAGAGCGGCGGTCCAGCAGTCTTGGCTGTGATATACACGAACGTCGAGCGTGCCTGCGCCAGCGGCTGGAATAGGGCCGGCTCCATGGGATCGTCTTGATTGCCGGTGAACGTGTTCCCAACCACGCCCACTATCGTGCGCCACGGACTTACACTCTTCGCGCCGCCGATCCGAACGCGCTGACCGATGGGATTCTTACTCCGAAAATACTTCTTAGCGAATGCGCGATTGAGCATGACCGCCGGAAGTGCGCCCTGGCGGTCAGCGTCGCCGAAGGCGCGACCTGCGACGACCGGCGTTCCGATAACATCGAAGAATTTCGGTGTGACACTCGCGACACGCGCGCTCGGATATTCCCGATCTTTCGCATACGTCTGCCCCTCGATGGCGAACGCACTCGAGGCAAAGCCGGCGCTCGCCGCTGGAAGTCCTGACGCGAGTGCCGCGCCTTGCACGCCAGGGAGCGCCCCAACACGATCGATCACCTGATCGAAGAATCTCCACTCGGCCACCGTATCGGTGTACGACGGCGGGTAGCCGATGCGCGCCGTGAATACGTTCTTGGTGGAGAAGCCCAGGTCCATACTGCGCATGTTCAACACGCTCTTGATCATCAGGCCGGCGGCGACGAGTAGGCTGCACGACAACGCCACCTCGAATATGACGAGGAGCCTGCTGATTCGACCGATGCGAAAGCTCGAGGAGCCGCGCGTCTCGTCCCTTAACACTTCGTTAATATCGGTGCGAGACGCCTGTATGGCCGGAATCGCTCCGGCGCAAAGCGTCGTCAACACGGCGATGAGAATCGTGAACAGCAGCACCTGTTCGTGCAATCGGATGTCAACGAAGAACGGCAGCTGAATGGCGGATCTCGCCTTGTTGAAGGCGTTTATCCCGAACTGGGCAACGCCGATGCCAAGCACGGTCGCGATCACCGACAGCGCCAGCGACTCGGAGAGGAACTGACGCACTACGGCGCCACGCGAGGCGCCGAGTGCGACGCGGATCCCCACTTCTCTGGTGCGGCGTGACGCTCGATCGAGCAGCAGGTTGGCGACGTTGGCGCACGCGATCAGCAGCACGAAGATCACCGCGCCCAGCATCGTGAACAACGTCTGCCGGCCGTTGCCAAGATAGCTGTCGGTATAGGTCTGAATCTGTGCGCTGAAGCCCTCGTTCGACTCCTTGTATTCGGTGGCAAGCCGATTGGCGATCGTCGCGACGTCCGCCGCCGCCTGATCGCGTGACACGCCCGGCTTGAGCTTCCCAAACACCTGCACGAACTGCCCCTGACCGCGCGATGTGCCCAGTGGATCGATCTGCAACGGAATCCAAATCCGATCATAGACGGGGAACGCGAATCCGTCGGGCATCACACCGACGATCGTGTACGGCGTTCCGTTCACGCGGATACCCTTGCCCACAATGGCTGGGTCACCGTTGTAACGCTCCTTCCACATGGAGAACGCAATGATGGCGACCTTCTCGCCGGACGGCGCATCTTCGCCCACGCGGAACGTGCGGCCGAGGAGCGGTCGCACGCCGAGGATGTCGAACGTATTTGCCGTGATCCACGATCCGTCGAACTGCTCAGCCTTCTCGTCGCCGCTCACGGTAATCGAGCCTGACAGGAACGCTCCGAGGCCGGTGAACGTATGCTGTTGCGCTTTATAGTCTTCGTAATCTTGAATCGGAACTGCCTGCCGCGTGACGCCACGCGCTGAGTTGGCGCGCTGGACGACCACGATCCGATCGCCATCGCTGAAGGGCAGGCCCTTGAGGAGCGCCCCGTAAACGATGCTGAACATCATCGTCGTGAGGCCGATGCCGAGCGTCAGTGCGATGATCGCGACGCTCGATAGCCCTGGACTGCTGCGCAACCACCGCATTCCATGACGCAGATCCCGAAATAGCGTTTGCATGCGCGCTCCTGACGACGGTGGGTGAACTCGCCCTTCGGACACGACGCTGACTCGTACGCGCGACCCCGCGCCAGAGTTTCAATATTGGACAAGGGCCGGGAGGCCTTGGCACTTTATTTGTTCTACGTGCTGCAATATATTGAAGATCCGCCGGCAGGGCGCCGACCCTCACTCCCCTCATATGTCCAAACGCATCCTACCGTGGGCGAGTACGTTGGCTGCCATTATCACCGTCTACGCGGGCGCGGGCGTGACCGTCGCGCCTCTTCGCGGGTATCGCGCGCGCTCGGCGCTCCGCCAACAGCCCGCGGACAGCGAGGTGAGCCCGCGCATTGAACGACTGCGACGAGCCGTCAAGCAAGGCGATCGAAGCGCGGTGACCGACTTCTGGAATGGGCTTCGAGCTCAAGGAACGCCGCTCATCGAACCCGTGGCGGGCGATCCTCGCCATTCGCTCGTGACCTTCGTGTATCGGGGAGCCGCAACGACGACAGCGGTGACCCTCTCGGCTCAACTCCATTTCACTGGCGCGCCTGGTGAGAACTCATTTACGCGGCTCGGCACGACCAATGTGTGGTTCCGGACCTATCGTGTACCCACCGATCTCAGGTTCAGCTACGGGTTCATCGTCGATTCGGCCGCCGCTCCGGTCGAGCGAGACCTGCTCAATCCGCGGGTTCTTCCGCAAGGTGTCGGGTTGCTCGGCGAGTCGGTCGTCGAACTTCCAAGAGCGCGGCTACAGCGCTGGATCATCCGTGATTCGACGGTTCCCGAAGGAAAGCTGGAGGCATTCGACATCCCCAGTCGCGTGCTTGGCGCGGATCGACGCGCGTGGATCTATCTCCCCGCCAACTATGATCCGCGGCGTGCGGCGCCGTACCATTTGTTGGTGTGCTTCGATGGGGAGTGGTTTGCGAGGGCAAACGATCTGCCGACTTCGATCGACAACCTGGTGGCGAGTCACGAGATCCCGCCCTTCATCGCCGTGTTCGTGGAACAGTCGCCTCAACCGCGTAGAAATATCGAATTAGGCAACAATCAGGAATTCCTCGACTTCGTCGCCAACGAGCTCCTCCCCGCAGTTCGGGCACGGTGGCACGCGACGTCGGAGCCCGGCGCGACAGCGGCTTGCGGCGGGAGCTCGGGCGGCCTCGGAAGCGCCTTCGCGGCGTATCGAAGGCCGGACGTCTTCGGCAATGTCATCTCGGAATCGGGCGCATTCTGGCCGGGCCACACGCGCGATGATTCGGCGAGGGAATGGCTCACGAAGCAGATCGATGCCTCGCCGAAGCTACCGATTCGCTTCGTGCTTGATGTGGGCGTCCTCGAAGTTCACCCGACCGTGGGCGGCGGGCCGAGCATCCTGACGGCAAACCGCCATTTGCGAGACGTGCTGGTCGCCAAAGGCTATGAGCTTCACTACAGCGAAGTTCCGGGTGGGCACGAACCGCTGAGTTGGCGCGGCGGACTGGGCGACGGGTTGATCGAGTTGTTCGGGCGCCCGAACGGCACGTGATTCGGCCTCCGCCAGGAATGATCGGCTAGTTGGTACTTGACGCGGTGCGTGGCGCGCTCGCGTCGCGGCGCTATTCGATCGTCATCTAGCATCCGTCGCCCGACAGGCAATCGTTATCGACGGTGATGCGCATGCGCTGTAGGTCCATTTTCCAGCGAGCATCGCTGAACAGGGCCCAGAGAGCAGCAAGCCAGTGTCCGCTGAATGCGCTGGATTGTGTCCGCAGCACCAACGTGTGGCCCGTTCTCGCGGGATCTCCAACGGGCTCCAGCTCGCCGGCATTCTTGCCGCACGCGAGCCACTCTTGCGCCAACCGTGAAGCCACATCGGGAACGCCGTCGCTTTCCGCCGTCAAAGACACGGTAAACTCGCGGGCCGAGCCCCAGCCCTCATCCGGCAGAAAATCGACCCAGCGCATGTGGGAGAGGGAGAACACGTAGTAGGTGCAATCCGAGCTCGCCAGAATGCCATCGGCATTTCCCAGCCTTTTCTGTTTGGCGTACCAGGGCGCGAGCAGAACTTGCTCCTGTTGGAGCATTTCGATGCGGGCCTGCCTCAGCTCAGGAAACCGCTCCATCTTCTCCCGCCAGACGCCCTCAATCAGAAAGTCTGGATCGCGGAACAGCTCATGATGGAACTCATAGACGACCCAACCTCGCGGCATCCGAAGGACATGTTGCACATTCGGATGCCTCTGGAGTGCGTTCAAGTCAATTACACAATCATCACGAACAACAAAGGTATCAAACCGATGCACATCACCTCCAAAGAAATCCCAACTCGCACACCTCCCGGCGAATCGGTCACGACACCCCCGCGTCATGTTGGTAGCCGGCGACTACTCGAGCCATTCCCTCCAGGCATCGCCTCCAACCGCGGATGTAGGCGTCCCGAACCGCCTCGCTCGGCAGTCCCTCATGTGTAATCACAACGTCCACCTCCCCACGCGCCGGCAGGAACTGTACGGCTACCACGGTGCCTGAGTGTGACCCGAGGACGGGTGAGCTGCTGGCCCAGCCCCATTCGAGCGTAAGGCGTTCGCCGGGTTCGCCGGCGATGACAGTACCACGGATGTAATACTTCTCGCCTCGAGCGGTCATCCGAAGACTGAAACCGGCCCCGCTGCGCGGTTCCATCATGGGCGGCTCAGTCCACTCACCGCCGACAGGCAAAAACCATGACGCGACCGCGTCTCCTCTCCACAATGCGAACGCCTCTCGTGGCGTGGCAGGCAGGCGGCGACAGAGTTGGACAGTGCTTGGAGAGGCGATCTCGCTCAGTCGCCGCACCGCCCGCATCGCGATGACTCGAGATGTCGTTGTCGCTTCGGGCAAACGAGCTATTCGTAGGGAGTACATCACATCGCGGCGGATTTGCGGGACCTTGGCGGCAAGGTTTTCGAGGTCCTCGCCGAGCGGGATATAACACCCCGACAACGCGTCCCCCTTCCCGGCCGCAAGATCGAGCGCGCGGTTCGTCACGCGTTCCATAGGCACGTCCAGGCCCGCATCGAAGATGCCTTTGAACCACGGAATCCAGCGTCGACCTTGAGCCGACGTCGTTGAGAAGCTACTCATGTCGGTGAGAACGGTGCCCGGTTCCATTGCGAATACCTGCACACCGTATGGCGCCACCTCCGCGGCGAGGGCTTCTGTCCACCGAAGCACGGCCGTCTTCGCTGCGATGTATGCGGAGAAGTACGTGAAGCTCGCGGTCCCCGCGCCGCCCACGACATTGATGATTCGCCCACGCCCGCGCGCCATCATGTCGTTGATCACGAGCTGGGTGCAGACGGCCGGCCCGCGAAAGTTGACCTCGACGCAACGCCACCACTCGTCGAAACGCGACTCGCCAAAGGGCCCAATCGGGCCGATCGATCCAGCGTTATTGACGAGAATCGTGATCGGCCCGAGACGATCGCAAACTTCCTCGACGACGTCGGCCATTGCCGGCTCGTCTGTCACGTCAGCTTGTCGCGCAATCACTGGTCCGCCGGCCCGTTCAACCGCACGCGCTGCGTTGGCGACAGCGTGCGCCGATCGCGCGACAACGGCCACCGCAGCTCCGGCACGCGCAAACGCGATTGCAGTGGCTAGCCCGATGCCTCGGCTGCCGCCGGTGATGAGCGCTACTTCGCCCCGAAGCACGCTATGTGGTTTGCCGTCCGTTGACACATGAATACAGTAATTCGCGAGCAGAGACGAATCCGGACCAACGCCCGTCTGTTTCGGCCAAGCGTTGAGCTCCGTCGCGCTTCATTGCATAGGTTCATCGTCCCTATTCGAACTCCGCAATGCCACTATGAGTCCGATGCCGCCCATGACGTCGCCCGCCGCTCTTCTGGGAGCGCCTTATGACGCCGCGTCTTCATTTCGGCGCGGATCAGCGCGCGCGCCTCGGACGATTCGCGACGCTCTCGCGTCGCCCGCCGGCAACTCATGGTCGGAGGCGCTCATCGACATAGCCGACCCACGTATTCTCATCGACGCGGGCGATATCGCTCTGGACGAGTCGAACGCCCGCGATGACATCGAGTCGGGCGTGCGTCGAGTCCTCGACAGCGGCGCCCGTCCGATCGTGCTCGGTGGCGATCACTCCATTACTTATCCCATCGTGCGCGCGATCAGTCGCACTGTCCCGCGATTGACCATCCTTCACATCGACGCCCACGGCGACCTGTATGACGAGTACGATGGCAACCGATATTCACACGCATGCCCGTTTGCACGAATCATGGAGGAGTCGCTTGCCGCCCGACTGATCCAAGTTGGGATCCGGACGATGACGGGGCACCAGCGCGAACAGGCCGACCGATTTGGTGTGGAAGTCATCGACATGCGCGCGTGGGTGAGGGGCACTCGCCCGACAATTGGCGACGGCGAATGGGTGTACCTCTCGCTGGACTTGGACGGGATCGACCCAGCGTTTGCGCCTGGCGTTTCACATCCCGAACCGGGAGGCCTCGCGGTTCGTGAGGTTCTGTCGCTGGTTCATGATCTGCCGGCCAGGTTAGTCGCAGCCGACGTCGTCGAATGCAACCCCGACGTAGATCCAACGGGGATCACGTCCCGCGTCGCGGCGAAGCTCGTAAAAGAGATCGCCGCGGCAATGCAGCCGGTGAGGCTTGACCGTGACCTGCGCTCATGACGCCGTCATCCGCGCCAACTGGCGGAATGCGAGCCCCGCCAGAACGCCCCCCACGGCCACCTGTACCACGTGAAGCCAGAACCACGCATCCGGACCATCTTGAGCGACGAACCGCCGAGTCGCATCGAAGGGCCAGATGATCGCGAAGAACGCTACGAGGCCGATGAAATGCACCACGATCCCTGGCAGGATCGATCGCGTTATGTAGGCGATGGCCCCAAGCATACCATCGACGCACATATAGAAGAACACCGTTGTCAGTGCGAAACCTTGCGTGACGCCGTGCGCGGGCAACATGACGAGAGCGGTGACAAGAATCGCCAAGGGGCCACCTAGCCGCGGCTCGAGAGCGCTCTGGAAGTAGCCGCGAAACCCTGATTCCTCCGCAACAGCCGCCGTCAACGACGCCATGCCGATGACGAGCACGACGACGACGAGCGGATATCGACTGAAGTCGGGGAGTGTGTTGCCTCTTCCGCGCGCGATCTGCCATAACACAATCCACAAGCCGGTCAGGCCGACAATCGCGAGCGATCCTGCGACGACGGCCCACGCGAACACCGGAACGGTAGGTTGCGTGGCTCTCAACCGATCACGCCGCCGGGCCGCCTTGCGCGGGTCTCCGCGGGAGCCATTCAGATACTGCCAGGCGACCCATAGTAGCACAGCCATGACGGCAACCGACCATGGGAACGTGGGCGTTGCGCGCAAATTGGTGATGAGCAATGCCGACCACACTCCGCCAGCAACGGTGGAAAGGACGAACGCGAATACGCCAAGCGTGACGAGCGTGCCCACGCGATCGGCCGGACCTGTCATCGCACGCGCCGCGATCGAAACAGCTTCACGGTCTCTCGCGCTCTACTGGTTGAAGATGCAAGAACGCTCGCGCGCGCGTCGAATCACCCCATTCGATCCACGATCGCCGATCGAGCTCGCGGCGATATGAACTCTCGAATGCTTCCGCCGCTGGCGACTCCTGCTCCAGTCGGTCACTCGGACCAAGATAGAGGAGCGCGTCGGCGACGTCGTCGAACCGGTGCGAGCCCGCCGGTATCGCCCCCGCCCAGCTGCCGCGTAGCGTAACAAGGGCCGGCGCCTTCCACTCCTCTTTGCTCATCTGCGTGTCGGCCTCAGGCCCTCCGGGCCGCCCGTTGTAGAGCCACGCCACGTACATCGCGTCGGGATATTTTGCTTCGACACGGGTTGCCGTGTTGGGGCCGTCGTCGCGCGACCCGGTACGCATGAGGTGATTGCTGCCCAGGACTACGAAAGCGCGCCGGCCTTTGGCGAGAACTTCGCCCGTGATGACATCGGCGAACGACACGTTGTTGTCGCCGAGTGCTTGCCAGTCGGCCGGTGCGCGCATGACCGACCAGTCCACACGCGTGTCGCCGGCCAACACGCGAATGCGCCGGCCAGGCGCTAGTCCACGGTTCACGTCGCGAATCGCCGCGAGCCAACGCGCATACGTCGGCGCCTCCCAGCTCGCCACCTTCGTGGTGTTTCGCCAGATCGAGCGTAGCGTGTCGAGCGGAAGCGAATCGCCTCGGACGACATACCGGTCGAGCAACGACTGCGATTGACGGCTCGCGAACTCGATGACGATGTCCGGAGCAATGCGTTGGAACCCGGTGTCGCGAACCAGGGCGATGTAGAAGTCGCCCGCTTGGCGGACCCCGTGCGCCTCGGCGATCGCGACGATGCGGTGATCGGCGAACGCATCCACGATGCCACGCACGGCGGGAGTTCCGGGAGTCGGTGTCCATACGGCGAACAGGGCGAACAGCAGCACAAGTATCTCCATGATATGTTCTACGTTATGATACATATTCCAACCCGCCAATCGGCGCAAGAACCCTGTTGACCTCGCCGTTCTATGTTCTACATTTCGCTCATTGTGACGTCGCCAACGCTCGGAGAATTGGAGTTCGTCGTCCTCCTGGTCGTCGCCCGGCTCGGGGACGAAGCTTATGGCGCTGAGATCCGGCGTGAGGTTGCGGCGCGCACGGGACGGGACTATTCGGTCGGCGCCGTCTATGCGTCGCTACAGCGTCTCGAGGACAAACGGCTCCTCACGTCCCACGAATCCGAGCCGCTGCCCGTTCGTGGTGGCCGCGCTCGACGATACTTCACGCCGACGGCAGCTGGACGAACGGCGTTGCGCCGCACGACGGAGGCCAAGCGCCAGTTCTGGAAAGCGCTTCGAGTCGCGAGGACCTCCGGGTGAAGGGCTCGAATTCAGACGCGGCCTTGCGGCTGATCGCGAACGCGGCCCGTCGCCTCGACGAACCTGTGCGCGGCTCCGCGCGCGATGATAGTCGTTGGCGCTTTGCGCGATGACAGCTATGGTCGACACGCTGCGCAGTTCGAAACGGATCACGGGACAATCAGAATAAGAATCGTCTTCGCGCTGCCACTGTTGGATGATGCGGAGCGCTTGGGTCGATCGGTAGGCTAACCTAGACCCAATCATTCGTGGCCGCGTCCCGGCCGGCGAAACACGCCAAATACCCGCCCGTTTCAGCCTAATCATTGAACTCTGTAATCGATCCAGCATACACTACGAGATGACGTGCGTCGGACGCGGGAGTCGCTCCGGGTTACTGATTGCATTTCTTGTCTCTATTGCTGCGGGTTCGGTGACCCCTCCACTGGAGCATTTGCCAGTCGCGCGCACGTTCGCGAGACGTTTGGCGTTGCGCCGAACGAGGGAGCCCAAGTGCCAGGCCTGGAACGCACTTCGAGTCGCGAGGACTTAGTGGCGAAGCGCGCCTCCCTCGCAGAGTTCGAATTCCGTCTTCTGAGCGCCGTCCTCGCCGGGCATCCCTACCGTGACGCCATCCTCGGCGACCTTTCGGAGGAGCGCTTGAAGATCGAAGCCGCGGCAGGGGCCGGCGAAGCACGACGCTGGTATCGTGGCCAGGTAAGACGGTCCGTGTGGTCCATGCTCTCGAGCTATTGGATCGCACCGGGGCTCGCGCTTGGCTTGATGGCGCTCGTCGGGGCGGTGTACCTCGCGGCCATTCGGACCGCGAGCATCGCCGGTTTGAAAATCGAGCACGTGCTCGGTCAATCGCGTGGAAGGGCATTTGTCGCCCTTTATCTCGTGGCGATCGGGATCGCAGGCGGTGTCGGTGGATTCGTCGTCTCCGTCGCAGCTCGCAGACACGCGTTCGCTGCCGCGCTCTTCATGCTTGCTGTCACCATTGCCGTTGGCGTCGTTCACGTGGAGACCGGGCCGCCGCACGAATCCTGGTTTCGGTTCTGGAAGGTCTTGGTGTTCGTCCTAACCGTCACGATCGGACTCTTCTTCGGGACTCAGGCCGCCTCGACGCCCGATCGCGAACATTAGGCATCGCAAGGCAACGGCAGCCGCGATTCTCATTCTTGCGGTGGGCTGCGCGCGATCCGAAGGCCCGAGCACGGCTACGGCGACCGTGTTTCCCGACTCTGCTATCACGTTGTTTCAGAGGCTGGGCGGGCGCTGGGACTGCACCGGAGGCTTTGCGCGCGGCGGCTCGCTAGCTGCCGACCTGACGTTCACGCCATTGTTCGGCGCGCACGCCTTGGCGTTTGAGCACGTCGATCGCGCACCGGGCGTCTACTGGCAGCACGGTACGTGGAGCGTGGACGCCAAGTCCGGAGCGATCAACTCCGCCGGCGTCGCTGGCAGCACCTCGGAGTACATGGGATCGCCGACTCTGTTTGTTGCTCAGAATTGGACGACGACGTCGATCACGCTCGTTGCCGATACCATTAAATCGCCGCCGTTCGCGTCGAACCGCTTCACATATTCGTTGATCGCAGCTAATACACTCAAGATGGTCTGGGAGATATCGCGAAACGGCCAGTGGGCGGTAGGCGACTCGCTCGTCTGCGCTAGATCGTCGCGCGCGTGATCGAGAACGAGATTCGCTGAATTCCGCCGATGGCGTGACGAGCCACCAGCGACGCACGGTCTCGATCCGCACGCCAACTTGCTCAACGTTGTCGTGATCACTCACACCCTCATGCTCGTACCGCGCACCCACGGTCATGTTGGCGTCGCTGCCGAACGCGCGCTGGTAGCTCGACGACAGTGCAACGTCAGTCGCGCGGCGCTCGATGTGAGAGTCGTAAACGCCGGGACGGATAACGACGTAGTACTGCCCGGCTGGACGGGGATCGTGGGTGTCGAACGTATAGAGCGTGTCCGCTCCGTCGACCGACCGCCGTGTGCCAAAGGTCCAGATCATTGAGCTGCGCTGGGTCTGGTGGACAGAGAGTTAAGCTACTCCCGCCCGTTCAAGCGCGGTCGGGCTGAGGTCGCCGGGCGTCTCGTCAGCGCGATTAGCGCTTCATCCCATTTGGCCTCATTCAGCGCGGATGGCCACTACTCGATCCATCCGCGCCCCCCGCGACGAAATCGAACCCCTCATCCTTCCATCCCTCGACCCCGCCAATCATCTTCTTGACTGGACGCCCCAGCGACGCGAGGCGGAGGGCCGCGCGATCTGACCCGTTGCAATGTGGACCACTGCAGTAGACGACAAAGAGTGTGTCAACCGAATAGACAGCGAGCGCACGATCGTTGATCTTGCCGTGCGGAAGATTCACCGCGCCACGAATGTGACCGGTGCCGTACAGCTCTGGGCTGCGAACATCGAGTAACACGAACGCGGACGGATCGCTTTCGAGCGACGCGTGAACGTCCCAACAATCGGTTTCGAACCGGAGCTGCGCCTCGAAGTGCGCGCGCGCCGCCTCGGCGTCGGCCGGGGTGGGCTGCAGAACCGGGCACGGCAGAGCAAGCGTCGGCATCATGACCTCCCATTGGTGTCGATTGACGTGCGTCACGCCCGAATCCAATACGTTGCCTTAATCGCGAAGACATTCGCACCGGGCACTGCGAAGAGGCGCCGGGTGTCTCGCCCGAGCGCGAAGTCCTCAAGTACCGAGTCGTGCCGCTGTTGCGTCCACACCACGAAGAGCGACGACCCGGGGCGAAACTCCCAGCGCACCACCACGTTCGAATTGAAATCGCGCTCACTGAAGTCCGGATTCGCAAAGCGAACCGGCGACGGCCGCGATATGTCGAACCACGTAATCCGGTCACCCGGGTCGGCCGCGCGCGGATGGGTCACCTCGCCAAGACGATTGAAGTGACCCGTGCTCACGAACGGCTGTGCGTAGAGCTGGACTGATAGCTTCGGCGACACGGCCATGGTCCCCTGCACCGTCAATGCGGCGGTCGGCTCGGACAAGTGCCCTACTATATAGTGGCGTGCGCCAGCGCTGTCAGTCGGCTGCGCCACGTACTGCCATCCGGCCACCGCGTAACTCGCGCTGGGCGCAATCGCCAACTCCAATGCGGAGGACAGACGCGCATCGATGCTGGGTGCCACCGACCACGCTCGCGAGCCCGTGCCCGGTTCCGCTCGTAGTGACGCATCGAGACGAGCCCGCGTCGCTCGACGCTGGTCTGAGTAGACGTCGAAAGTGAACGTTGTGCGCGGTGGAAGCAGCAGCGCAGGACCCCCGCGAAGCGCTTCGGTTGCGAGCGACGGGAAGTCGTGCGTGATGGTGACGCCCGTTCCTGAGAAGTTCCTGAAGTCGGCACCCGACGTCGCGTTGAGGACCGCGGCGCGCCTTTCTCCAGCAGAGTTCCAACCCAGACCGGAACTTGTGCTGCCAAGCGCGACACGACGGAAGAGCCCCGTGGGAATGAAGTGTTGATAGTAGATGGTGCCGGTTGCGAGGATCCAATCAGCGCTGCGGCTGAAGCCTACTTCGTTCATGTCGAACTTCGGCGAGATCACGTGCGCGCCGGCACTCCACGTCAGATCGCCCGCTACTCTTCCGACTCGTGCGTCCGCCATGACACCGGTTTTCCAATCGGCGCCCACGACGCGGCTTCCAACGATCGAACCTGAGACTTCGTATCGTGCGTTCGAAAACCGCGACCGCCCATCGAATCCGCCGACGGCCGCGTCTCGCGGCATCAGCGGTCCGAGCACCGGCGATAAGGTCGGCCGCTGAACGAAGGAGACGAACGTGCCGAGCGCACGCTCACCGTGGTCCAAGCTGTTTACGAGGCGCGTAACGGCAAAGTGCGTGAGCGGCTCGACGGGATATTCGAATTGCGTTCCACTTGGAGTGCGCACACGCGCGTCGTCACTGCCCGTCCAGGCGTCCAGCACCCCGACGCTCCAGTCGCCTACACGGCCCGTGAGCTTCGCCGCACCAAGGATCGGAGACGCTCCGGCCTTCGAGATCAGTGTCGTACTATCCGGAATCGTACCGCGCGGCGCTCGGCCGATGCGTCGGGAGTAGAACGTTGCGTCGTTGCCGAAACTCAGATCGCGTGTGACGAAGAAGAACGGCTGCCCGAAAGCAAAGATGTCGGCGCCCTGGACAAACAGTGGTCGTTGCTCGGGAAAGAACGTTTGGAACTCCGAGAGGTTGACGAGCGACGGATCGGCCTCGACTTGTCCAAAGTCGGGGTGCACGGCCGTCGTGAGCTGCAGGCCCGGAGTCACGCGGGCCCGCACGTCCAATCCGACCGATGCACCGTGCGCCACGCCGTTCACCGCGCTTCCGACGTTCGCCGCCGCGTATGGCACGACCTCCAGCGGAATGCCGGTGCTCGTCAGGCCGTCGATCACAAGCTCGTTGTAGATCGACGCGATGCCGGGATGCGTCGGCGCACGCGGCGACCAGTTCGACGTCTCCGCGCGATGCGGCGTGAAGCGATAGATGTTGAACCCCCACACGTGTTCCGCGGGATCATACGGAAGTTGTGAGAGTGGAATGCGGAACTCGGCCGTCCATCCGAGCGAATCGCGCTGCACGGCTCCGTCCCACACACCGTCCCAGGCGGAGTCGTAGCTCCGATCGTCGAAGTACATGCCGTCGGCCTGCACGCCGCGTGGGTTCAATCCGAACGCAAATGACGTTCGTCGGTCGTGTCGGCTGTCGAACTCGGCGAACACCCAATCGGACTGCCCTTCGTCGTCGCGCCGGAGAAGCGGCGCGAGCACGGAGTCTGGCGCGGAGTCGTACAAGCGCACGGCCACGTAGATGGCCGCGTCGTCGTAGAGCACGCGCGCTTCCGCACGAAGTGTGGATGCGGCGCTCGGAACCGGCCGGGACTGACTGAAGTTTACAGCTACGGCTGCCGCAATCGCGTCGGGCCCGCGCTGACACCATGCCGCATCATCCAACCGTCCATCGATGCGAGGCGCCGCGCCCGACAGACGCGTGGCCGCGATCCGTCGTCGGCCAAGCAGATCGGCGGAACGCGCCGAGTCTGCCGCAATGAAATCCGACCAGCAGTGACGGACTGGCGAATCTGTGGATTGCGCGAAGGCGCGGCACGCCGAGGCAGCGAGGAACGCAACAACCAGTGAAATTGGGCGCATGCCGAACGATCGGCAACGACACGTCGCCAGTCTTGTGCACCCTTGCTACTCGGAGAGCGTCGTCTCAAAACGACAATCGGGCATGTTGTCGCGCCGCCACGGTGGTCTGCCGAATGGCGTCGACCAGTGCGGCGGGATCATCCAGTTGATTGTCGTGGCCGGAAGCTTCGACGACGCGAACCGCACGTCCGGAGAGCGTCCGAAAACGCTGCTTCTGTTCGAGCTTTTCATCAACGAGTCCCTTCCATTCGTTGCTCGAAACGCTCGGGGGCGGGGCTTCTCGTCTTCGGCGATCAGGACAACGACTGGCGTGTCACCGAGTCCTTGACCCGGGGCGCACGACTCCGCGCCCAAACGTCCGCTAGCTGGGCCGACGCTGGCAGGGGGTCGTACGGCGGTCGCATTCTTCGGTGCACCGAACTGGCGCTGAAACTCCTGGAACTCTGGCGTCTTCAGCCGTCGTCGGCTTCGGCGGGCTTGCGGCGAGCGAGCGCGGCTCAGGAATCGCCCGCTGCTTGGCAAGCAGGCGGAGTCGAGTGAGCTTGCCTCGGATGTTCAACACCTCGTCCTCGCTCGTGGCGTCGACGAGCACGATTCCTCCAACGTTCGCGGGATAGCGTTCTGCAAAGACTCGCATCGTTGGCCCTCCAATCAATGGCCGACCAGAACGAGCGGAGCGCGCTCATTGGCGTTGGCCAGAAGGAGGTGAGGTTCGAACGCCTCCTGCCGCATCGTGCGTGGGACGGGACCGGGCTCACTCCACGCTTCGCCCGCGCGATCGTACGAGCAGACTCTGGTGAACGCTGCCACGCGTGGCTGAACGAGCGTCCAATCCATCGAGTAATCACCTGCCCCGGCTGAGAGTACAACCGTCGGCGAACCAGTCCCGAACTATTGAGATGCATCCGATATCCACCGATGTCGACGAGACGACCAGGCGGCATCGGACTCGACGTCTCCGGGTAACCGCTCGCCTTCAGGAAATCGGCGAAACTGTTGATGTGAAAGATGTCGAACAGCGCCTTGCGCTTGTCGACCTGTCGGTCGTAATACGCCTTCGTGATTTGATATCCGACGTAGTAGCCCAGATCCGCGGGGCGCGTGGTTGTCGCGGTGACCGACCCACCGTTGTGTAGCCAGCGCGACAACTCTGTGCCGATCATTGTCGCCGAGAACTCTTGCCAGATCTCCACCTCGTGGGCGTTGCCATAGGCGCGGAGAGTTGGGTTCACGATCTGACCGCTGATCAACTCTCCGACAAAGTCGGCCACTCCCTCATTGATCGACTCACCGAGGAGCGTGCCGCCGCCCAAATACGCTTGCTGATAGTGGGCCAGTTCGTGTGCCACCGCGGCGGGCAGAACGTCGATGCTCTGCGTGTTCGCGAGCTGCCAGGGTGTGAGTTCCGTCGTGGTCGTTCCGGGTCCGCGCGCGAACATCTCGACGCCAATCAGCAAGCCCGTCTTTCCGGTCGTGCCGCCTGTTCCGCCACCGCCAACCACGAAGTAGACATCGGGCAGGACTGCGCCGGGATAGAGGGTCGTCAGTTTCCGAAACACCGCGCGCATACGTGGCTCGAGCGAGCCAACAGCGAGCGTAATCTCACGAATCGATTTGTAGTACGTTCGCGTCCGCCCCACCATCGCCGTGAGCGTCTTGGCGTTCTTCCAGCGCCGCTCGGTGAAATCCTTGAGGCCCGGAGTTCCGGCGTCGAGATACTCGACGCGTATTGCCAAAGTATCGGTCGCCGAGGTCGTATGGTCGAACGCCGCCCAGAAGCGCGGAATGTCCTCGGTGATGATCCGCACGTGATCGGCACGCCCGACAGTGGGCGGATAACTTATGTGTGGACGACAGGCGCTAGCGGCAGCGGCGATCGCGAGCGTTGCCGAACAGAGATGCCGCGGGCGGACGCACTCCATCGGGCGCATACCGAAAGCTGGGTGAGCACGCTCGACAAGTCTGGTACAGTCTTGCGATACGACGACCGCCCCTCGCTCGTCATCCCGCCCGCATTGCTCGTCGATATTCTCCCGGTGTCACTCCTAAATGCCGTTTGAAATGCCGCGTGAAATGACTCTGATCGACAAACCCTGTATCGAACGCGATCCGCGACAGTGCCAGCCGGCCGCTAAGCAGCGCGCGAGCCTTCCGCACACGCACTTGCTCCAGATACCGATGCGGCGGAAGTCCGACCGCCGCACGAAACACGCGGTTGAGATGGAACGGACTCAATCGCGCGACGCTGGCCAATTCCGCCAGTGAGAGATTTCGCGTGTAATTGGCGTCGATGTACTCGCGAATCAATCGCGCCGCAGCGTGGTCGGCGAGCGGACGCTCGCTCGCGCCACCACCGGCGCCGTGTCGCTGAATCGCCGCCGAGAGGATCGCGACCAACGCTGATTCTTCCGGTACCGACGGCGCGCCGGATTCCGCCGCGCGGTGAAAGGCCAGTATGCTGCGCGCGAGCGCCGCGTCGTCGACGACCGGTCGAGGAAAAAAGACCGTGCCCCGGCCGGTGCGTCCCCACGCCGCCTGAACCAGTTCTGAATTCGGGTACAGCATGCGATACTGCCAACCGCGCGCGCCGCGGGCCGCCTGCCCCGTGTGAATCTCGTCGGCGTTGAGAAGAATCACCGAGCCTGGCGCGGCCACGTGCATGGCGCCACGATAGTGAAACGCCTCCACGCCGTCTTCGATGACGCCGATCGCGTATTCCTCATGGGCGTGCGGCGCGTAGCTCTGCGTGAAATACCGCGCGCTCAGAAACTCGACCGCTCCCAGGGTGGCGTCGCGCCAGCGCCACGCTCGTTCGCGCTCGCCGGTGGGCGGGACTCTGTTCGCTATTACCATAGACATCGCAATCGCGTACAAGACACACGAAGTGAGTTTTGGAAAGATACTACCTTCACTGCCATCACTCCACTTGAGGGTGCATGACCACGAAAGTGCTGCTTGAACGAACTTGCGAGTTGGCCAATACGTTCCTTGGCGAGCTGCGCGAAGGCCGCGTGGGATCCGCGGCCCAATACGAGACTTTGGTCCAAGCCTTGGGAGGCCCGCTCGCCGCGCGGCCCACGGAACCCCTCGAAGTTGTTGAGTATCTCGCGGCCGCGGCGGGCGGCGGATTGGTGGCGTCACCCGGGCCAAGGTATTTCGGTTTCGTAATCGGTGGCGTCCTGCCCGCCGCGTTAGCGGCGGATTGGCTCGCGTCAACGTGGGACCAGAATGGATTCTCGTTTGTTTCGTCGCCCGCGGCGGCCGCCGTCGAGGAGGTTGCCCGCCTGTGGATGACCGAGCTGCTTGGCCTGTCGCCCGACATGAGCATGGGTATCGTCACCGGCGGGACCATGGCCAATTTCACGGGACTCGCTGCGGCACGCCACGCATTGCTCGCTCGCGCCGGGTGGAACGTGGAAGAACAAGGCCTCTTCGGCGCGCCGGACTTTGCCGTTCTGACGAGCGAGGAATCCCACATCACCATCTTCGCGGCCTTGCAGATGCTCGGCCTCGGACGCACTCGCGTGACGCGAGTTACCACCGATGACCAGGGCCGCATGCGTCCCGACGCGCTGCTCGAAGCGCTGAGCCAGATCGAGACCCCATCGCTTGTATGCGCCCAAGCCGGCAACGTGAACACCGGCGCATTCGACCCGCTCGCCAAAATCGCTCCGATCGTGCATGCCGCCGGTGGATGGCTGCATGTGGACGGCGCATTCGGGACGTGGGCGGCCGCTTCGCCAACATTGCGCCACCTGACCAATGGCGCAGCACTCGCGGACTCGCTGTCGGTCGACGGGCACAAGTGGCTCAACGTGCCGTACGACTGCGGGTTCATCTTTGTGCGCGACCGAGAGGCACACCGCGCGGCGATGATGTTGGACGCATCGTATTATACACCGCCGCGGTTGCCCGCGCGCGCCAATCACCATTGGGTTCCGGAGGCGTCGCGACGCGCGCGCGGCTTCGCGGTGTATGCCGCGCTGCGTTCACTCGGCCGTGACGGCCTGGCCGAACTTGTCGAGCACTGCGCACGCCTTGCTCGACGAATGGCCGAGCGGCTGTCGGTCGCGCCGGACGTCCGCATCCTCAACGACGTTGTGTTGAACCAGGTGCTCGTGCGGTTCGAGAGGGCCGACGGTGACGCGGACGCGCGCACCGCCGCGGTCATTGGCCGCGTTCAAGACGACGGCACCTGTTGGGCCGGCGGAACGACATGGCACGGGATGCATGCCATGCGCCTGTCCGTCTCGAACTGGTCCACGACCGAATCTGACATCGACCGATCGGCTGAGGCGATTCTGCGGTGCGCGGCACTGGCATAATCTCACACCTCACCAATCCATGAACGCAACATCAAGACTCGCAATTCTTCTTGCCCTCGGTCTTCAGGGACCGGTTGTCAACGATGGCGACTGGACGGCCTACGGCCACGATGCGTTCGGCACACGCTATTCCCCGCTGACGCAAATCGACCGCTCGAACGTCAGCCGCCTTGCGGTCGCATGGACGTACCGCACGGGCGAACGCGACACGCCGTCATCACGCCCAATCAAGTTCGAAGCGACGCCGCTCGTTATTGACGGCACAATGTATCTTTCCACGCCGCTGGGCAAAGCGATCGCGCTCGATCCGGCAACCGGCACGCTCAAATGGACGTACGACGCCGGTATCGACCCCAAGATTCCGTTTGGCGACTTTGCCAATCGCGGCGTCTCCTATTGGGTCGACAATGGCGCTCCGCGTTCAGCGCCGTGCCGGCGGCGCATCATCCTTCCCACGATCGAAGCACACCTCATCGCGCTCGATGCAGCAACGGGAAAGCTCTGCGAAGGGTTTGGCACGCACGGCGTCGTCAACTTGCGGCGGAGTCTCCACAACCAGCCGTTCGAGCAAGCGGAATACGAGCTGACGTCGCCCCCGGCGGTCATTCACGACTTACTCATTGTCGGCTCGGCGGTCGCAGACAATGCTCGGACGAACGCGGCGAGCGGTGAGGTCCGCGGGGTCGACGCGCGCACCGGCGCCGTCCGGTGGACCTGGGACCCGGTCCCGCGCGATTCGGCCGACGCCGCCTGGGCGACGTGGAATGGCCCGATGGCGCACGGCACGGGCGCCGCGAACGCGTGGTCGGTGATCGCGGCGGATGCTGCGCGCGGCTTAGTGTTCGTTCCAACCTCGAGCCCGAGCCCTGACTACTACGGCGGCGAGCGACTCGGGGAGAATCGCTACGCGAATTCGATCGTTGCGCTGCGCGCGTCGACGGGGCGCGTCGTCTGGCACTTCCAAGTCGTCCATCATGATCTGTGGGATTACGACCTGGCATCGCCGCCGGCGCTCGTCACCATCACGCACGACGGCCGCCGCCGCGATGTCGTGCTGCAGACGGGCAAGAGCGGTCAGCTCTTCGTGCTCGACCGCGACACCGGAGCGCCAGTGTTCCCCGTGGAAGAACGCGCCGTGCCCGCGAGCACCGTCCCCGGTGAGCGCGCGTCGGCGACGCAGCCCTTCAATGCCGTAATCCCGTCGCTCAGTCCGCAGACGATTTCACTGGATGATCAATTCGGATTCACGGCTGACGATCGCGAATCATGTCTCGCGCAAATGCGCGGGCTTCGCAACGAGGGGGTCTTCACGCCGCCGAGTTTGGAGGGCTCGCTCCAGGTCCCCTCGAACGTGGGCGGACCGCATTGGGGCGGGCTCGCGTTCGACGCAGCGCGTGAGATCGCCGTGATACCGGTCAATCGGCTCGTCGCGGCCGTGCAGCTCATTCCCACCGACCGCTTCGACCGCGCGGACGCGCAGTCCAAGGGCTCCCGGCTGGGCTATGAGTATACTCGCATGCACGGCACGCCGTTCGTCATGCGGCGCGCCATTCTGCGGAGCGCGCGCGGCGTGCCGTGCGCCCCGCCACCGTGGGGCACACTTGTCGCCGTCGATCTCAAGACCGGGGCCAAGTTGTGGGACGTTCGACTCGGCGACGCGTTCGCGCTTGGTGATTCGGTCGCGGCCGCCGCACCGCACGATCCCATCGGCTCGCCGAACCTCGGCGGACCGATCATCACCGCAAGCGGGATCGTGTTCATCGGTGCCACGATGGATCATCACCTCCGTGGCTTTGATGTCGAGACGGGTCGTGAGCTCTGGAGCGGCCCGCTTCCCGCCGGCGCGCGCGCGACGCCGATGACGTACATGGCCGGCGGAAGGCAGTATGTCGCGATCTGTGTCGGCGGTGGTGACGAGTGGGGCAAGGGCGATTATGTCGTCGCCTTTGCTCTCAAGGCCGGGCCGCCTTGAGGCGTTTCGGCGGTGGGCGGCGGTGTGACGCATCCGGAATTAGACCTCGATTACGATCTTCCCGTTCGCACCGTTGCTCTCCATCAGTCGGTGCGCCTCGGCGATCTCGTCGAACGGGAACACCTGCGCCGGAGCGGCCGAATAGCGTCCCGAGGCAACCCGCTCGACGATCCGCTGCATCGGAATCTTCGATGGCGGAAAACCGTCTTCGCCCAGCGTGAAGCTTCCAAAGAAGTTCAAGTCGACGCCCGACGGGAGGTCGGCGATTGGATTGAACCCATCCACGGGATTTGGTCCGCCCAAGAATCCGGCTTGGCACACCTTTCCACCAGGCTTGACGGCGCGAAGCGAATCTCGGAGCACAGTGTTTCCCACGAGGTCGAGCACCTTGTTCACGCCGCCGTGGAAGAGATCGCGAACCGCAGTGCTCACGTCGGCTGCCTCACAGAGTGCGTGGTGCGCGCCGATCTCGAGCAATGATTGTTTTCGGTCCGCGCTCCGCGTTGTCGCGGCCACCGTCGCACCGAAGTCCGCGGCGATGCTCACAGCTGCGCGGCCGAGCGCCGACGTCGCGCCGCGAATCAGGATCGCGTCGTCCGGTGAGAGTTCCAAATTGTTGAACAAGCACCACCACGCTGTCCCGAACGATTCCGGAATCGCGGCGAGCCGCTCCCACGAAAGGGTTGTCTCCAACGTGAACACGTTCGCCGACGGAGCGCATGTGAATTCCGCATAGCTGCCCTGGCGCGTGCGCCCAAGGCCGCCCATGATCGCCGCGACCGTCTGGCCTCGCGCGAGGCGGCCCGACGGATCGGCGTCGACCACACCGACGCATTCGATCCCGCTGATCTGCGCGACATCGCCCCATGTGCCGCGGCGCATGTACGTCTCGGCCCGATTGACGCCGAATGCTTTCACCGTGATGCGGACATCGCCCTGGCCCGGCTCGGGAATCGGAACGTCTTTCACCACCAACTGCTCGGGCCCGCCAAAGGCCTCGCGAACGATCGCTCTCATGACTCCTCCTTGCTGCGGTGTGATGTTGAACTCCGAGAGGGAAGCGTAGGAGCGCGTCCGTTAGGTCTCAATTACGTCGGAGGTAATTGGAACATTCGCAAACCGTCGAGTATTCTTCGCGACATGGCGACACCATTGCAACGCGTCGCGGCCGCCTCCGAAGCGAGTGGTACACTGCGCACGCTGCTTCGCGAGTGGCGCGCGCGGCGTCACGTTAGTCAATTGGCGCTCGCCCTCGAGGCCGGCGTGTCACAACGGCATCTGAGCTTCGTCGAGTCCGGCCGCGCTCGACCGAGTCGCGACTTGGTGCTGCGGCTCGCGCAAACGCTCGACCTTCCGCTGCGTGCTCGGAACGAACTTCTAATGGCCGCGCAGTTCGCGCCTGCCTATCCGGAACGTGCGCTCGACGCTGGCGACATGCGCGTGGTGCGCGGCGCGCTCGAACGGATCATGACGCATCATGAGCCCTATCCCGCCATGGTGCTCGATCGTTATTGGAACATCGTCATGCGCAACGCCGCCAACGTGCGGCTCGTGTCCCGCCTTGCAGATACGGATGCGATAGCGCGGAGATCCCCCGACGGGAAGCTCAATTTCGTGCGGATGATGTTCGCCGCGGACGGTATCCGTCGCCACGTGGCGAACTGGGATGTCGTTTCCACATCGCTAATCGCGCGGGTTCGCCGGGAGGCGAACGTAAGCTCTGGATCGCCGTCGTCAGGCTTGCTCGAGGAACTTCTGGCTTCCGAGTCACGCGCGGCGCACAGCCATTTTGACGACGCACTACTCTCGCCAACGGCGCCGCTCGAACTTGACATAGAGGGCCACCGCCTTCGCCTGATTAATATGCTCACGACGTTCGGCACACCGCAGGATGTCGCCGTGCAGGAGCTCCGAATCGAGATGGCGTTTCCCGCCGACGAGGCGACGCGCGGCGTGTTGGTCGGATGGGCGCGCGACGCCGGGTGAGCGCCCGCAACTAGCCGCCACGAACTATGTCGCGAAGATGGCCGCGTTGACGTCATGTTGACATTCTACCCAAGCCACTGCAGTGCTCGGCATTGTCGGGTTGCTTGGCCTCGTGCTCGCGTCGGTCGGGATCTACGGGACAGTGGCGTACACGGTGCGGCAGCAGCGCCGCGAGATCGGCATTCGCATGGCGCTCGGTGCGCGGCCGGCGGACGTCGTGTCACGATTGCTCGGCAGCACGGCGCGGTCGGTGGCGATCGGTTCCGTGGTTGGCCTGGCACTGAGCGTCGCGGGCGCGAAGGGTGTGGAAGCGACGCTCTATCTCGCGTCGGTCGGCGGGATCATCAGTCCGAGCGTGATGCTCGCGGTCGTCGCCGGTGTGGCGTGCGTCGCGCTCGCCGCCGCCTATGTGTCAGCCAGGAGTGCAACGCGGCTGGATCCCGTCGAGGTGTTGCGGCGAACGTGAGTTCACTGCACAATCAAGATGTTGAACTGAGAGTTTGCGGGCGCGGCAAACGTGTCCCAGCGCGTGACGTTGGCCGCGAGGTCGTTCGCGCCGCTGTTGCTCCACGACGCCAGCGTGCAGTAGCCACCGCCGCCGAACAACAACACCTGAACGCCTTCCGTCGCGCCCGCTGGGTGGGCAAGCCCGAGGATTCCGACGCCAGAACGGTCACGTCGGTCATCGAGGGCGCCCCGCGATGGAGGCGATCGAGTTGCAGCCACTGAGCGTCAGACTCGACGCCAAAACGAGTAGACAAGAGCTCGACGCGGCATTGCGGAGCACGAGAGTTGTTCGTCGACTGTTCCCCTCGATCCGGTCCATGCGGCATAGAGCGCAAGCGCGCCGGGCATGAAACACAACCATCGGACCGGGTATTAGTGTCTATCGTTGGGTTGGACGTATGTCACCGTCAGATTTCCATCCAATGGATATCACGCATCGCGCCGCCGCGGACATTCGCTACGCCCTCCGGCAACTCGGCGCAACACGTCGCTCACTGTGGCGGCGATTCTCTGCCTCGCGTTCGGCGTCGGCGCCAAACCGTCCATCTTCAGCGTCGTCGACGGTGTGCCTTTCAGGCGCTTCCGTTCGTCGACGCCGATCGGGTCGTCCTCGTCGGTGATTGGTTGCCGCAAGTAGGCGGAGAGAACCTTGGCGTCATCTCTGCTCCAAAGTTTACCGACTATCAACGGCTCGACGGACGCATCTTCGCCCGCTCCGCCATATATGCCTCGGTGCGAGGCGCCGTCGCGCGTTCGGGTGGAGAACTTGCCGCACCCGAGCGCGCCGCAGGCCTGCACGTCGATTCCGCCGCAGGACCTAAAGACCGGTCTGAGGATCGAGCACATGCCCGGTCACTGGAAGGTCTCGGTGTTTGTCTTGACCGTGACGATCAGGCTCTTCTTGGGGACCTCAGCCGGGCTACGACCCTCACGCTCCTTTAGAAGAGGATTTTGAGACCGAACGTCGGCACGATGCGGACGCCATCGCTTGCCGTTCGTCCCGTGCGCTCGACGAACCTCACGTTGTTGACGTTCAAACGATCGTACGCGTTCAGGATGTCAAGGAACGCGTCGACGCCGACCGCACGCACCTGATGTTGATAGTCAGCGCGGATGTTCAGCGTGTGCAGATTAGGAACGCGATCGCCGTTGTGCGCCACGATTTCCTGCGAGAAGCGTTTGAGTGGGGAACCTGGGAAGACATCGTCGTGAACGACGAATGAGTCGGTCGGCTTTCCCGTCGCGAACTTGAATTTTCCGGATAGCGACCAATTCGCATTCAGTGTGTAGCCGCCGAGTAGGTTGAACGATTGCGGCTGATTGCCGTCGCCGTCGTACGTCAGGTCGCCCCGATTGTCGTTGCGCCGGCTGACCGCATACGAATAACTCGCCTGTCCAAAAAACCGATCGACGAGACGCTTGACGAGTGTGACGTCGACGCCATCGGTCAGCCCTGTGCCGACCGCGTCTTCCAGCCCGGTCGTCCGATCATGCCGCACCGGGAGATCGCTGAGTGAACGACGATAACCTTCGACGCTGAGCCTCACATCGGGTCGGAGCATCCGCGATACGCCGATGATCGCGTGCGTCGATCGCTCCGGTGGCAACGCGGCATTCCGGGCGTCGGCCGTGACGTCGCGCAAGTCGAGCGGCTGGAGATACGCACCGCCAGCAACGCTGAACGAGAATCCGGCGAGCGTCGGCAGCGTCGCGCTGGCGCGGGGGACGACGTTATCGCGGTCGCTCATGCCGTCGTGCTCGTAACGCGCACCGGCGGTGATGTTTCCGTCGCTCCCGAACGCGCGCTGGTAGCTCGACGACAGTGCAACGTCGGTCGCCCGACGCTCGATGTGCGAATCGTAAACGCCGGGGCGAATGACGAGGTATTGCTGCCCCGCTGGGCGCGGATCGTTCCTATCGAACGTGTAGAGCGTGTCCGCCCCATCGACTGACCGCCCTCCGGCAAATGCACGATCCACGAGCTCGAGCGAGAGAATCGACGTGTTTCGGCCGCGCGTCAAGTGCGCGACCGATCGCAGTCCCACCTGCGTCTCCGACTCATCGTTCCGTAGCACGTCGGGCCGCGACGCAATCGATTGTCCGTTGTCGATCGGCGCATCGGGATACGCCTCGCCGAGCGCCTGGTTGCGAGTGAATCGCCGAAGGTAGAGCGAGCTTTGAACCACCGACGCGGAGCCGGCCAGCAAGCGCCACGATGCGCCCAGCAAGCCCTTGTCTTCCTTCCATCCGTAGAGCGCCGCGTCGTTCGTGTCGGACTCCGTGAGAATGTTCCCGACCGTCCGCACCACTTTTTCCGGCGCGTAGATACCAAGAATCGTCAGCCGATTCCGCGGATTGATCGTTGTCGTGGATTTGAAGATTACGTCCGAGAAGCTCGGTGTCCCGGCATCCTCACGGCCGATCAGCTTCAACGCCGGCCCAAGGTTTTCGTGACGGGCCGAGAACAGAATGCTTGTGCTGCGATTGATGCGACTCGGACCATCGTAGTCGGCCTCCCA
>Ga0070708_100000288_pt1 | contig 37866 bp, 31 predicted proteins | sample KBSK5503metaG_FD_65469 | JGI IMG/M metagenome (GOLD analysis project Ga0070708, IMG submission 65469) | Corn, switchgrass and miscanthus rhizosphere microbial communities from Kellogg Biological Station, Michigan, USA - KBS K5-50-3 metaG | ecosystem: Host-associated > Plants > Roots >... | reverse complement strand
CATTAACCTACCTCTCACTTTGAGTCCCCCTTCTGCGCGCGCAGATACTCTTGAGGCCAGTTTCTTCGGCGCTCAGCAAAGGTGAACCTGATGTGCTTGGTAGGAGTGAGCCGCTCGGAGAGCAGGCTTAGGAACAGGGAGGACCTAGGCGGCTTGGGCCTCCCGAGAAGTCGCGCGACCCACCAAAGCGATCGCAGCGATAACAACCGCTCCGCCAAATACAAATCGAACTGTTAGCGCCTCTCCGGCTATTGCCCAGCCAAGAATCAATGCTACAACCGGGTTAACGTACGTATGGGTTGCTACGAGTGTTGGTGGAAAACGGTCCAACAACCAGAAATAAGCCGAGTAAGCGAGCAGCGATCCTGCGACTGCCAAATATCCCAGGGCCAGGAGGGATCTCAGCGAAACCGCCGTCAACTCAAGTCTGGCTGCCTCTCCCGTTACCGCCCCGCCGAGTAGCAGCATCCCTGCGCCTGCAAGCAACGACATTGCCGCCGCCATGCGTGGGTCAGGATGCAGCGCAGCGCTGCGTGAATAAACTATCCCGATCGACCAAGACGCTGCGCCGATCAGAACTGCGAATGAACTTAGCATCTCGAGGCGACCACCTCGTACGTCCGCGCCAATAATCAGGGCGACGCCGAATAATCCAAGCAACAGACCGATTAGAAGCAACCGAGTAAACCGGGCGCGTCGAGTGGCCGTCAAAATGATGGCGACGAAGATTGGTTCGGTTGCTATTAAGAGCGCAGCCAAACCGGAAGGAAGAGTTTGCTGGGCCCAATGTAGTGTGCCATGACCGATCAGGAAAAATAATACGGCGAGCACAATGCTCGCGAGCCATTGTTGTCTGATGGGACGGAATCCTCGCCACCAGCACCATCCAAACAGCAATGCACCGGCAATCAGATGACGAAAGCCGGCAACAAAGAGCGGCAGAATAGTTTCCACGGCGTACCGGATCGCCAAATAAGTGGAGCCCCAGATTACATAAATGCAAGCGAAGGCAAGAAAGATCAGAAGGCGGTTCTCGCCCGTCATGGAGCGAGGATTTCTCTTTTGGTTCGAACGCATTTGGCTTTAATAGATCACAAATTGACGATCATCTCGTAACCGGCTATTATAGGTAATGGTGGTTACATCCTAGAAATATATTGGTAGCTTGTCAACTGTTGAGATTATGAAAGTATTCAACTCATCCGCCGCGGAGATGAGGCTGATCGGAGGTCGATTGTGCTTGGACTTTGTCAACACTGTCGACGGACGCAAGAACGACTCGGCGCGGAGGAAATCACAGTCAGTCAATAGTCTGGTGTTGGCTGACAAGCTCGGAGACTATTCAGATCTTGTGGCGTGGAGCCAGCACTCGGGCATCGTCACAGCGACAGAAGCTGGACGCTTGATTCAGGAAAGTAAGCGAAAAGCAGCCGAAGCAAGCGCAGTGTTTGACCGCGCTATTGAATTGCGGGAAGCACTCCACCGCATCTTCAAGGCAACGGTGACAGGACGCATGCCGCAGAGCGTCGACCTTGAGACAGTGAATGACGAATTACTTAAGGCACGAAATCATGAAAGACTGATCAGTACGGAGAAAGGGTTTAAGTGGGACTGGATTGGCAGGGAGGCTTCGCTCGATCGGATGCTCTGGTCGATAGCGCATTCAGGGGCTGAGTTTCTGACCAAAGGAGACTTGTCTCGTCTACGTGAGTGTGGAGGTAAAGAATGCGGCTGGCTGTTTGAAGATACAAGCCGAAATAGGAGCCGCCAATGGTGCCACATGCAGGATTGCGGAAATCTGGCAAAGGTTCGTCGCTTCCGCACACGTTTGCGGAGCAGCAGTACGATTAAGAGATGATTGATTACAAACGGACACAGTCGGCGGCATTAAGATTCTCTACTTTAACTTTGAGTTCAAACCTCCTCAACACTGGCGATGCATTGATTAGAATGAGTCGTGAGAAGGCTGAAGAAATTAACATAACCAGACGAAGCGATACCTTGACGACCGCTAGGCGCGTAAATACTGGTTCGTATCGTTTGGTAAGACTAGGTGATGCCGCTTCCAACGGACTTAAAATCCGTTGACCGTAAGGTCGTGTGGGTTCGACTCCCACCCTCGGCACCATCACTAGTCTCACTATTAGCACGACCTCCATCAAACTTAGCCGTAAGAATGATGTCGGCTCCAAATATGCAAACGGGGCTAAGATGGTGACGTGACACTCTTAACCAACCATTCACTTGAAGTTGATCAAAATCGCCAGTTGTCCCAAGCCGGCTCTTCCTTGCAGTCGTACCGCGGAGCTGATCTCGAGCAGCATCTGGCCGGATGAAAGATTTCAAAATAGAATTTAGCACCACAGCTAAAGTCTTGACTTTCCCTTTGAATACATTAAAGTCGGGCCTTAATTCAGGTAAGTCACGTCTGTTTTTCGCAGATGCCCCTACCACCTAACACGAGTCTTGGCCGTTATGAGATCCGCTCTTTGCTTGGCACTGGCGGCATGGGTGAAGTTTATCTGGCTTATGACACCAGCCTGCGTCGCCAAGTCGCCATCAAACTCCTGCCTGCGGAATTCACCCAAAATAAAGTTCGCCTGGCCCGCTTCGAGCGCGAGGCCTATGCCGCCTCAAGTCTGAATCAACCCAACATCCTGACTATTTACGAGATCGGCGAGCAGCACGGGCATCACTTCATCGCCACCGAATATGTTGAAGGCGAAAGCTTGCGCCATCACCTATCGCGCAAGCGCAACGAATTAAGAGAAGTTTTAGATGTCACCTCACAAGTCGCCTCAGCACTGGCGGCGGCACATGAGGCCGGCATCGTTCACCGTGACATCAAACCTGAGAACATCATGCTCAGGCGTGACGGGCTAATAAAGGTACTGGATTTCGGACTGGCTAAACTAGCCGATGACGCCGACTCAACGGCGAAACAGAAAGCGATTGAGACAGAAGCACCGACGAAGACGCGCGTGGTCAATACCGAGCCCGGAATGGTAATGGGGACGGCCGGCTACATGTCGCCAGAGCAGGCGCGCGGCCTGGAGGTCGATGCCCGCAGTGACATCTGGAGTTTGGGCGTGGTGCTCTACGAGATGGTTTCAGGCCGACTACCGTTTGAAGGCACGACCACGAGTGATGTGATAGCGACGATCCTACACCGGCAGCCGCCATCGCTGTTGCTTTACAAGTCAGATGTGCCCGCTGAGTTAGAGCGGATTGTAGAAAAAGCGCTGACGAAGGAGCGTGAGGAGCGGTATCACTTAGCGAAGGACCTGGGATTAGATTTAAAGCGGCTGAAGCAACGCTTAGAAGTCGAAGCGGAGTTGGAGCGCACCATCACACCCGAAGAGGGAGCCAGGGGCGTAAGTGCGCAACCGGTGGTTGGTAGCGGACGATCAACCCCTTCAGGAGCCACCGTGACAGCCGCCGCCGGGCAGACGACCGGAGCGAGCACTGTTCAAACAACCTCCAGCGCTGAGTACCTTATCGGCGAGATCAAACGGCACAAGCGAGGAGTTGGACTCACTTTCGGGTTGGTCGTCGTGGTGGCAGCCGTCAGCCTATTCTTTTATTTCCATCGCGTCTCTGCCCTGACTGAAAAAGACACAATTCTAATTGCGGATTTCGTCAACACGACCGGCGATGCCGTCTTTGACGGTACGCTCAAGCAGGGGTTGGCCGTGCACCTCACGCAATCACCGTTTCTGAATCTCTTTCCGGACGCGCGCGTGGGCCAGACGCTCCGCTTGATGGGTCGCTCCCCGGATGATCGTGTAACAAAAGAAGTGGCTCGTGAGATCTGTCAGCGCCAGGGACTGAAAGCTTTTCTGGTGGGCTCGATCAGCAATCTCGGTAACAGCTACGTGATCACGCTGGAGGCGGTCAATGCGCAGACCGGCGAGCAGATTGCCACGGAGCAGGCAGAAGCCGCGAGCAAGGAGCAAGTGCTGAAAGCGCTATCAGAGGCGGCGAGCAAGCTGCGCGAGAAGTTGGGCGAGTCGCTGAGCTCGATCAAGAAGTACGACGCGCCGCTCGAAGAAGCTACGACGTCGTCGCTGGAGGCGCTCAAGTCCTACTCGCTGGGCCTCGCACAGTCGATCAGCGGCAAATGGTTGCAAGCGATTCCCTTTTTCAAGCGCGCGATCGAGCTTGACCCGAATTTTGCGCTCGCCTACATCGGACTGGCAATACAGTACGGCAATACAAATCAGCCGGGGCTGGCAGCAGAAAATGCAGCCAAGGCCTTCGCGCTGAAAGACCGCGTGAGCGAGTACGAGAAGCTCCGCATCTCTTCTTTTTACTACAGCCAAGTTACCGGAGAGGTCGATAAAGCGATTGAAGTGCAGGAACTAATGAAGCAAACATACCCACGCGATCACCGGGGACCTGGAAATCTTTCAGACCGTTACCTGCGGATTGGGCAATTCGATAGAGCCGTCGCCGAAGCCCGCGAGGCAATACGTCTTAATCCCAACGCGGTCTCCTGGTATGCGAACCTGGGAGAGGCATTTGTTCATCTGAATCGTTTCGCGGAGGCCAAAGAGGTTTTTGAGCAAGCGCAACAGCAGAAGATAGATGCGACGGACTTCCACACGTACCTTTATCAGATCGCGTTGGTCAGCGGTGACGTGGCCGCAATGAAGCAGCAACTTGACTGGTCCGCCAGCAAGCAGGATGAGTACGTGGCACTGGATTGGCAGACCCAAACGTCAGCCTTCGCCGGTCAATATAAGCTGGCCCAGGACTTTTCGCGCCGCTCGATTGACCTCGCCACGCGCAGCGAAGCGAAAGAAGTGGCTGCACGATATGCTGCCGAAGCGGCGCTGCGCAGTGCAGCCTTTGGCCAGTGTCAACAGACGAAAGCAGCTGCGGTTCAGGCGCTGGCCCTTGAGCACAACACCCCATCTCTGACGCGCAGCGCCATCGCGCTGGCTTTGTGCGGCGAGATTGGTCAGGCGCAACCACTGGTTGATGAACTCACAAAGCGCTATCCCAAAGATACGCTAATCAACTCCAACTGGCTGCCGACCATCCGCGCCGCCATCGAAATCAATCGTAACAACTCCGCCCAGGGGGTTCAGCTATTGGAGGCGACCAGGCGGTATGAAGGGGCGGCTGAGTTCTGGCCCCAGTATCTGCGCGGCCAGGCCTATCTGCGCCAACAGAAAGGTGCGGAAGCAGCAGTCGAATTCCAAAAGATATTGGATCACCGCGGCGAGGCGCCGCTCTCTGTCTTATACCCACTCGCCCACCTCGGTCTGGCTCGCGCTGCCGCCATGGCTGGAGACACCACGAAAGCGCGCACGGCATATCAGAACTTTCTCGCGCTCTGGAAAGATGCGGACCAAGACCTTCGCGTGCTTCAGGAAGCCAGGCAGGATTACGCAAAGTTACAATAAAGCAAGCATGTTCTTTGAGCAGCTTGTGTACCCTTCCCGATTTTAAGACCAATCATAACTGGAGACTTCAGGCTTGTGACGGACGATGGGGCTAAGATGGTGGCGGTACGTCTTTGTACGAAGCCAGACGACGCGATACCTTGACGGCCGCTAGGCGCGTAAATACTGGTTCATATCGTTTTGTAAGACTATGTGATGCCGTCTCCAACGTTCTTAAAATCCGTTGTGAGCATGCGGTGGAGTACAAGCCGGCACCCACGGTGACACCGCAGGAATTGATCCGCGTCCGCAAAGACCTGAAGATCTCGCGTGCCCTCTTCGCCGTTTATCTGCGAACCAACGTTCGCACCTTGGAAAATTGGGAGCAGGGGCGCGCCAAGCCGAATGCGCAAGCCGCGCTGCTGATCAATCTGGTCAAGCGTTATCCAGATACAGTCGCAAGGCTCGCCACAATCTAATCGGATTATTCCGTGGGTCAGTCCGTGGTAGTTATCGACACCCGAAATGATCTAGAATGACAGCCTGCCAGCATGGCATCTATTAGCGTCTTCCAAAGATTCTCATAGCAACACAAATTCCGTTACCGGCGAACCCGGACGTCTGTTGCATGAGCCCAAACGTTTGCGCCGGCGCTCGCTTAGGCCGTTATGAAATCAAAAGACCACTCGGCGCCGGCGGCATGGGTGAGGGGTATCTGGCGGACACGAAACTTGGTCGCAAAGTTGCCTTAGAGATTCTGAACGCTGACCTTGCTGCAAATCAGGACCGCATGCGCATTTTCGTTCAGGAAGCGAAAGCGGCGGCCACGCTCAATCATCCGAACATCGCGCACATTTATCGAAAACCAGATATGTGTCGCCGTCCGCTCTGGTAATTGCCTACAGCGGCCTGGGCGATGGCGACCGGCGTTTTGCGCGGCTTGAAACATCGTACCAGTCGCACGACGAAGCGATTCTGTTTATAAGGACCATCCGATGTTCAACGTCTTGCGCGACGACCCGCGGTGCAAGGCGATGTTGAAGCGCCTGAATCTGCCATATTGAATTTGAAGTAGATGAATATATGGGCCATGCTTTCAATGTTGTTTGGTGAAGAACACCGGTTCGGGTTCAACATGAAGCCTGATTCACTCGGGCGCTCACTTGAGGCCGCCCGGAAGGCTGTTGCAATTGCGCACGCCAATCATTTCGCGTGGCTTGCTCTAGCACAGGCACTGTTCTTTTCTAAGGAATTCGATCCCTTCCGGGATGCAGCAGAACGGGCGATCGTCCTCAACGCTATGGACGGATCTACGGTTGAGTACCTGGGCCACTTGATTGCCTTTTCCGGCAACTGGGAGCGCGGCTGCGAATTGGCTGAGCGGGCGCGACAACTGAATCCTAATCACCCGTCGTGGTACTGGTCAGTTCCTTTTCTCAATGCCTATCGCAAAGGCGACTACCGTGGCGCTCGCCCTTTCTTAATGAAGGGAAATCCGCAGAAGAATTATTTGATGCACGCCCTGTTCGCCGCAGTAAATGGCCAGCTTGGAGAAAGTGAGGCGGCCGCCAGGCATCTCCGAGAGGTACTGACGATGATGCCGGATTTCCCCTCGACAGGGCGTGATGAGTTTTCCAAGTGGTATCTTCCGGAACTCGTCGATCATTTGATGGACGGACTTCGCAAGGCGGGACTGGAGGTCACCGATGAAGATTCGACGTCCACGTCGTCCGTACCATCCCTTCCTTCGAGCGAGACTCGAGCTGCTGAAGGTTTCTGGGTCGCAGTTCTTCCGTTCAAGTCATCGGGCACGGCGACGGAACTCAAGTCCCTAGCTGAAGGACTGTCGGAAGACATCGTCACGGGGCTGTCGCGTTTCTCCTACCTCCGCGTCATCGCACGCAATTCGACTTTGGACTATGACGGTAATTCGAGTGAGGTGAAGACTATTGGCCAGACGCTCGGCGCACGCTACGTGATGGAAGGCAGCTTGCGACAGTCGGGGACGAAGTTGCGCCTCGCGGTCCAACTGGTGGATACAACGACCGGCGTCCATCTGTGGGCCGAAAACTATGAACGCACCTTCAGTCCGGAGACTATTTTCGAGTTGCAGGACGATCTGGTGCCGCGCATCGTCTCAACCGTCGCGGATCAGTACGGTGCGCTGGTCCATAGCATGAGTGAGTCTCTACGCGGCAGGAGCGCAAGTCAATACTCCGCGCATGAGGCCATGCTGCGCCTCTTCGGTTACTTAGAGCGCATGACACCTGAGGAGCACAGTGAAGTTCGCGGGATACTCGAAGCGGCAGTTGCCGCTGCGCCCGGCCACAGCGGCTGCCATGCCGCGCTGTCGACGATTTATTGGCAGGAGTACGCGAATGCTTACAACGTCCGACCTGATCCTTTGAGCCGTGCCCGGGCCGCCGCGCGACAGGCGGTTGCGGTTGGGCCCACCAATCATCTTGCCCACTCTAATCTCGCCACTGTTTTGTTCTTCCAGAAAGATTTCCTGGCCTTTCGCCCAGTAGCCGAGCGCGGACTCGCGCTGAATATAATGGATACTTCCACGACGGCATTACTAGGGACACTGATCGCCTATGCCGGTGACTGGGATTACGGCTTGGCTGTAATAGAGCGGGCCGCGCAGCTCAACCCTCATCTTCCCGGCTGGTATCTCTTTCCTGCCTTCCACTATGCCTACCACAGGCAGGATTATCGCGGTGCGCTCGCAAGCGCCCTGAAGTTCAACATGCCCGGCTACTTTTTCACACACGCTGCGCTAGCCGCTGTGTATGGGCAACTCGGCGAGCAGGAACGCGCGCGCGCGGCGTTGCGGGAACTACACGCGCTGATTCCGAAGTTCGGCGCGATTGCGCGCGAGGAATTTGGCAAGTGGCTTGACTCAGAACTCACTGAGCACCTGCTTGACGGGCTTCGCGAGGCAGGGCTGGAGATTCCCGATGAAGATCGTCGATTAGATACGTCTCCAGCTCTCGACGTGTCGAGTGAGAGACGAGCGGATGAAGGCTTCTGGGTCGCGGTGCTTCCATTCAAAGCAACCGGCACGAACACCGAACTCTCAACTCTGGCGGAAGGACTATCTGACGAAATCATCACCGGACTCAATCGCTTTTCATACCTTCGAGTAATCGCACGCAGTTCGACTTTGCAATATGCGAGTCAGACTTCCGACGTGCGCTCAGTCGGAAAATCACTTGGCGCGCGCTACGTGATGGAAGGTAATCTTCGACAAGCAGGAACGAAGATGCGTCTCGCAGTTCAACTCGTGGATACAACTACAGGCGCACATCTCTGGGCTGAGAACTATGAACGACCCTTCAGTCCGGAATCTATTTTTGAATTACAAGACGAGTTAGTTCCGCGGGTAGTCTCTACGATTGCTGACTCACACGGTGTGCTTCCTCGCAGTATGAGTGAAGCTGTGCAGAGCCGAACTCCGGAAGAATTAAGTCCGTACGAGGCAGTACTGCGAAGCTTCAACTATACACGGAACGTCACCTCCGCAGCTCTTTCTGATTCCGTGTTTTGTTTGGAGTTGGCAGTGCAAAAAGCTCCAGCTTACGCCGACGCCTGGGCCATGCTGGGAGTAACGCTTGTTCAGGATTACGCCCAGGGCTACAACCTCCGAGCAGACTCGCTAAGCCAGGCTGAAGGAGCTGCTCGCAGGGCTGTTGAACTGGCCTCATCCAACCACCTGGCCTGGGCCAGCCTGGCACGAGTGCATTTCTTTCAAAGGGAAAAACAGAGCTTTCGCAACGCCGTTGAGAGATCGGTCGCACTCAACACAATGGACGGTGATTCTCATGCTTCGCTTGGTGAGATGTTGACCTTCAGCGGCGACGCAGATCGAGGTCTGGAGTTAGTGGAGCGAGCCAAACAACTCAACCCTGATCATCCTGGCTGGTACTGGTATGCCAACTTTTATCAAGCCTACAAACAGTGCGACTATCGCGCCGCACTCAGTTTTGCACTCAAGGTAAATCTACCGGGCCATTGGGCTCAACCCATGTTTGTAGCGGTTGCGAGCGGGCAATTGGGTGAAACTGAGGCAGCGGCGAAAGCCCTGGGTGAGTTGCTCAAGTTACGTCCAGACGTCAGCAACACTGCACGGAAAGACTTCATGAAGTGGTGGAACGATGACGACGTTGAGCATCTGTTAGAAGGTTTACGGAAGGCGGGACTGGAAATTGACGGGATGACGGAGGGAGACGTCATCGCATCGCCCACGCACCCATTCAACCTTTCGCATTCTGGTTCTTCCGGTTCATTCATTAAGAGCATCGCCGTGTTGCCATTTCAAAACCTCTCCGTAGATCCCGAGCAGGAGTTCTTTGCCGACGGGATTACCGAGGAAATACTCAACGCACTGGCACAAATAAAGGAACTACGAGTTGCGGGACGAAGTTCTTCATTTTCGTTCAAGGGTCGAAACGAAGATCTGCGATCTGTCGGCGCAAAACTCAATGTGAACAGCATCCTTGAGGGAACGTTGCGACGCTCAGGTGATCGACTCAGAATCACAGCACAACTCATCGATGCTGTTAGCGGATACCAACTGTGGTCAGAGCGATACGATCGCGTCCTCGAAGACACCTTCGACGTTCAGGACGAGATTGCTCTTGCGGTTGTTGACGCGTTGAAGTTGAAACTCTTTGGCGATGCGAAAGAAGCGGTCGTTAAGCGATACACGGACGACACCGAGGTCCATGAACTTTTCTTAAAAGGTCGTTACTACTCCTACAAGTACACAGCCGAAGGGTGGACTCGTGCTGTCGAGTTCTTCGAGAAAGTTATCGAGAAGGATCCGGATCATGCGCCTGCGCACGCTGGAATAGCTGCATCAGTCGGGTGTCTCTGGTTTTTCGGCTTGTCTCCCGCCGACGAGACCGTTCCCCAATTCAGAAGCGCCGCAATCAAAGCAATCGAGCTTGATGGAAACCTGGCGGGTGCACATTTGTCGCTTGCAATGGTCAACTTTTTTCATGACTGGGAATGGGAGAAAGCTGAAGAGGAATTCAAACAAGCGATTCTATTGAATCCAAAAGACGCCGAAGCACTTTCTTACTATGCGATGTTCCTCGGCTTTGTGGACCGTGTTGATGAAGCAATGACACTTGCCAGGCGCGCACTCGAATTCGATCCGCTCTCACTCCTTATCAATATGAATGTGGGTTGGACATACTTCTCTGCCGGTCTGGCGAACGAAGCGTTTGATCAGGCACGCAAAATGACTGAAATAGAACCTGCCTTCTTCGGTGCCTACTGGCTAAAAGGTTCGATTTGTTTGGAAAACGCAGACTATGAAGGAGCCATCGAGCAACTAACGAAGGCAGTTTCGCTCGGAGCTCATCCTATCGTGTTGGCTGACTTAGGTGCCGCCTATGCGTTGGCAGAAAAGAAGGAGACCGCTGAGACGATCCTTGAACAATTGCTCGAGATGCGTCGGCAAAGTTATGTGCCAGCAATCTGTCTGGCTCGCGTCTACAGCCGTCTGGGCGAACTGGAAATGACAATTCAGTGGCTCGAGACCGCATACGAGGAGAGAAATGGCGAGTTGGTGTTTCTCGAAAGCGAAATTACCAGCGCTGCCCAGGGGGATTCCTTAAACAGTCTGGGCAAGGATCCAAGAGTCAAAGATTTGTTGGAGAGAATGAAACTACCTTCACGAGATCGGGGAGAGTAAATGAACAGTTCAGCTGACGAGAATGGCATTCGCGAAGCGATAAACTACTACATCGAAGGAATGAGAACGGGCAACGTTGAAGTACTGAGACAAGGCTTTCATCAGCAAGCGATCCTCTGCGGTTACCTCGGCAATGAGATGATCGCGGCACCCATCGAGGGATTGTATGAGTGGGTCAACTCAAATCCCGCGCCTGTTACAACCGGAGAGGCTTTCGACTGCGTAGTTTTGTCGTTTGAGATCATCGGCCGAGTGGCGTCGGCAAAAGTTCGCGAAACACACGAGGGTGCGGTGATTGATTACTTCCACTTATTAAAGGACGGGGATCGATGGTGGATCGTCAGCAAACTGTGGGACACGGAATAAACGTTTGTCTCTGCGTACTCCGTGTCTCTGCGGTGAAATTAGTGGTGTCTCGTTTGATATTTCTGCAGATGGAAACGGATGATTTGCTCACGGGAGTTTTTGAGTAGAAATGGTGTGCTTATCGGTGGGAGCGCCGTGATTTCAGGTACGGATGAATAACCCGACTTTCTCCGCCAACTCTACTCTGTCGCACTACCGAATCGTTTCGAAGATCGGCGAAGGCGGCATGTGAGGTGTATTGCGCACACCATGCGCGGCTTGATCGTGAGGTCGCGATCAAGGTTCTCCCTGCCGATTTCGCGGATGACAAAGACCGACTGCAGCGTTTCGAGCAGGAAAAGGCGACGTCTCTCAATCATCCGAACATTCTGACCGTCTACGATATCGGCGAGTACGAAGCGATCCACCGCTGAGTAAAGCGCCTATCAGCAACTTTTTCAACGCCGCGAGCGCTTTCGTGGTGTCTTTTTCGAGTGTAGATAGACACCCAGCTACACTTGTTGCTGTAAGTATGTGGGTTGATTAAACTTATGGCGGGCCGTGCCCGAGGAGGAATTCGAACCCACTTTTGCCTGTAAATTGTTGAAAATACAGAACTTAGAGGTCTGGCGCCGAAGGGGGAATCGACTTCCCTTCCTTCTCTAACTTATTCTTAACAAAGAAGTTGCTCTTAAGTGGTTAGCTCACCTCTACTTAAGAAATTTCTCTAAAGTCTCTCTGATTCTCTATAGTCTCTCTGATGCTCTCCAATAATAGACACCAAACAGACACCAAAAACTTCTTTGAACACTTACTCTTGCTGGCGAATTATTACTTCGGCCCAACAATGCGAAGTCAATTTAGACCGCAAAATTACTTGCCCACATAAACATCTTCCGAGTTAAGCGAAGAGCGAGTTTCGTGTAGAGCACGCCTTAGATACTCGAAGGTTTCGGCCCGTTCATGTGAATCGTACTTTTCGATTTCCGTAAAGAGCCTTTCGACTGTCCCGGATCCAACGGCTCGTACTATAAGGCCAGTCTTGCGGGACAATTCCGCCAGACCGAGGATAACCGTTTGTTCTGGATCAATGTTTTCGATCTCGACCTCCACGAGGCCCTGACGGAACAGTTACTTGCCTCGAGTGCGTCCTTTATTATAGTACCCTTCAATGCCATTCAACGAAGGAGCAATACGAGATGCTTCACCTTTGAAGATACCTAACAGGTATTAATACGAAGGGAAATAATACGACCACCCGCGCTGCAGCGCGATGATTAGCAACTGCAATGTGGCGTGAGGGGTGGCAGCTGAGTAGATGGTCTCATATCCGGTTCGACAAGATACGATCGCTTCATCGATCTCTTTCATCACCGCGATCAACTCAATGTTCTAGTGACCAAGCCTCATAATCCAGATGTCGCTGCCAATGCGCCCCCGTGAATAGAGTAGTTGGCGACCGTCACGCGAGATTTGCGGGTCTTCGAGGTACAAATTCGATTCGGGAAGGTTGGTTATCTTCTCCGGCTCAGCTTGTCGCCAGTCCTGTGCCGGTCCAGGCACCCGATAGATGTTCTTGTGGTCAAATTGAAAGTAGAGCCACTGGCCGGATGGTGAGACGAAGGGATGGAAGTCTTCGTGCAAGGTCGCCACAATGCGACGGGACTCGCCTCCGGCCATTGGGATCGCGCGAATATCCGTGGTGCCCGTCTCGCGGGTAGATGAGTAGATCAGCCACTTCCCATCAGGACTGAAATTCTGACCCGTTCTGACGCCCGGTTCATCGGTTATGCGCTGCGACCTTTTGGTGGCCACATCAAAAAGATGTAGTTGCTTATCATCCGGAGAGAAGTAGACAATCCCGCGGCCATCCGGCGTCCACGTGAGAAACGCGCCGACACTAGCCTCCAACAGTTGTTGCGGATTCGCCCCGTCGGTGGCCATCAGCCATAAACCAAGCTGCCCCGGCTTTTTTATTTCTCTTCTCATGAAGGCAATCCGTCCGTCCGGTGAGAATTTCGGATAGTGGTCCTCAAAATCTGGGTCAGAAGTCAACTGCACTGGGTCTGAACCGCGATCGACTTTCCAGATGTGAACTGTCGCGCCTCGAGAAGCTTCATAGACCACTGAGAGCCCATCCGGTGAAACACTGAAAAAGTAGCTGATGTTATTCCCGCTGGTGATGGGCTGTGGCGCGCCCAATAGACGGCCAGCTTCGGCATCGAAGGAAATCGCCTCGATATTGAATGAGACATCCTCCGCGGCGAAGGCGATCAGCTTCCCATCTCGTGACACCGCGGGCTGCGTGTCGCGTCCATGGCTGATCGTAAGTGGCTCGGCGCTACCCGCTGTTTTCCCCTCCGCTAGAGAAACAGGCACTTGCCAGAGCGAAAAGTTACGACCCGGTTCGGCGCTCGAATAGATGATCGCGCTGGAGTCGGCATTCCATGCGGGGCGTTTGCCTTTCGCGATCCGCTGCGCATCGCCACCCGCAGCACTCACCACGTAGATCGTTTCTTGGTTGGCTTCGAAGACAATCCTGCGCCCGTCAGAGGAGTAGCTCGGATAAAACAAGAAAACCAGCGGTGGTTCACTGGCTTTTAACGTGATGGGGATTTCACGAGGCGCGCCGCCGGAGGCAGGCACGCTCAGGACTTTGGGGTTGCCCCAAGGGCCACTCTCGTAGACGATGGTTGATTCGTCCGGAGACCAGGACGGAAAGTTGCCTCCTTCGGCAATCCGCCGGGCGCTGCCTCCCAGTGCCGGCATGACAACTCGTGCAAAGCGCGGCCGACTTGCGTCAGTCGGTGGTGGTCCACGGGTTCACCAGTCTTTGGGGTAACGAAGAAATGACTGGCTCGATCGCTATAGAGCGCGCAAAAGAGGCCCTTTTCTTCAATCACTGCACGTAACCCCAGCATCACCGTCCGCGTTGATTCCTCTTCCACCAGTTGCGCGTAGTAGATCTCTTTGGTCGCGTCATCCATGATCACTAACAAGTCGTACCAGCGTTCATCACAGAACCAGCGATGCTTGCTGCCATCAATGTGCAATAGCATGCCTCGCAGCGGTCGTCGCGGGCGGCGCTGCCGGTGTTTACCACGGTTGCGTCTGGTCTTTACTAAACCGGCACCTTGCAAGGCTGCTTTCACCCACGTGTAACTCAACTTGAGCTGATGTTCGCTGCGCAGCTTCTCGTGAAAATGCCGCACGTTAAAATCAAAGTACTGCTCCTGGTACAAGCGCAGCACTGTCTCGACTGTTTCCAGCGGTACCCGCTTGGGTGATGGAATCCCACGTCGTCGATCAAACAAGCCCTCATAACCTTCGTGCTCGAAACGTGTCTTCCAGCGCTGCATCTGCCGACAGCTGATCCCGAGGATCTCCGCCGCCTGATACCAGGTAATCCGCTTCGCCATCGCTCGTAACATGACGTCCTGTAGTTTCATCGCCCGCTCCACTGCGGCTGCGCTCAGTTGCTTCATGACCGCATCGTGTCATGCTGCTCCTCACCGTGCCGCTCGGACCAGACATTTCATGTGTTAATTTCACCGGACACATCATGTGCTAACGACACAGCTGATTGCGGATTGCGTAGTGGACTAATGAAACAATTGAATTGATGTCTACTGCTCACGGATATGCGCCTTGCTCAGCGTTATCTTGCGCTGCCAGTCGCCGTTTGAGGGAGGGGGCGAGGCCACTCTGGAAATCTGGCTGGATGGTAAGAGCTTGCTGCAATGCAGTTTCATAATACGGTCGAGCTTCTGCTCGCCTGCCCATCGTATCCAACACAGTCCCCATCATTGCATTCACTTGGGCCGAGTCAGGCGCCAACGCGATTGCCTGTTGGGCCTCTTGCAGTGCCTCTGGAAGTTTCTTCTCAGCGAGGAAGATGCCAGCTTTCTGCGCATGAGCGAGTGCGGCAGCAAGGGGGATCTCAAAATGACCCTCGTATACAAAAACACTGGAGTCGATCACATCTACAGCCGTCAGATTCTTGAACTGCTCGTACGGATTGAGTGGGGACGGCCCGAATTCGAATCCAGTGAGATTCACTGCGCTAATCAGCACGGGTCCATCGATTGCAGGCGTGGCGTCTGAGGGAACGCCCAGCCAGATTGACTCTACGGTCGGAAGCAGCTTGCATGGGATCCTGTAATAATCGTAGTCGATGACACCGGTGCCGAAGTAAACGAACCAACAGTTGTGAATGTTGTGCTCGTCGGTGTAACGCTTCACGGCGTGCAGTTGCTGTGCCCAGTCTGCGCTCGAATCGCTAAGATACCTCCAAACGTTCTTCGGACCACCAAAGGCCTCGTTGGCATAACCGATGTAATTGGGAAATGTGCGCGTTACGGAAATTGCTTGAAACACAAGTAAGAGCAGCACTGCATAGAGCCAGTAACGACGGCTCTTGATCAAAATCGAGATTGACCCTGCACACAAGATCGCAAGAAAAATATAGACCGGCAGAATATGGCGAATGCCAATGTTCATTCCGCCAAGCATCGAAACTGCGAGATAGATCAGTGCGGGTGTCAGCAGAAACGTGAGTTCGCGCCATTTCGTGAAACGACCGCTCGCAATCACCCAGAAACTAATCACAAATAGGATCAGGAATGTAAGACTCGACTTCACCATCATCGCCGCTGGAAAGTAGAACCATACTGCGTGAGGATACGATTTGCCGAAAACATAACTGTTGAAACTCTTAGCACTGAACAATACGTGTGCGAAACCATAGATATAAGATTCTGGCAGTAGGTGCAGTCGCGCAATCCCGCCCAATACTTTGGCTTCTGTCGGACTTGGAACCCTGGAAAGTTGCGCCTCCATCGTCGGATTCAATTTCAATCCGTTACCGCGCGCTGAATAGCGGAATCCATACGCAGCCCAAAGAATTGCTACTGAAACTAAACTGATGATCAACAACACGGCAGCGTAGCGAGTGGCACGCTGGCCCAGCGAAAGCCGCATTTCATCATCAGTTGATCTTCGTCGAAATACCTCGAATACAGCGAGAATTATCAACATCGGAAAGACGAAGACCGCACTGTGCTTGGACGCCAATGCTAATCCCACAGCAAGACCTGTGAGTGCTACCCGACCAACCGAAGGCGCTTTTACATACCGATAGAACGCATAGATAGAAGCCAGCAGGAAGCACGCCTGTATTGCATCTGTGGTAACCAACGCTCCATGCGCAAGTAGTAACGGGTCAAAGACCAACAGGCCTAGCGCAACAAATCCAGCAGTAGTTCCGAACATCTCACAGGCAGTGAGAAATACAACCACAAGCAACAAGAGCGAAAAGATCGCCGCCGCCATCTGCGCCTGAAAGACGAGCTTGTCAGCGTCATTTCTAAAAATGAAATCCCTTCCGCCTAGAACCGCCTGCAACCGATAAGGACGGTCCTGCATTTCTGGCACATTGAGCTGCTTGCCTAACAAGGGCAGGGCGGCGACGAACTTGACCAGCGGTGGGTGCTCGGGATTCAGCCCGAAGTCTCCCTTCCACGACATGTATCCGGAATAGATGTGGTCCGGCTCGTCCCAGGTAATTGTGTTCGCGTGTGAGGTCAGCGCCAAGTGGATGGCGAAAAGCACGATAAGTCCGGTAACGCCCCCAAGAACCCTACCTCCGCGAGGGTTCACGGGCACTTGAGTCACGGCTTGTATACCTCACGAAAGGAATTTGGAAAGCACGTTCGACGAGAAGTGAATCTAGCATAACGAGTCCATGTATGCGTGCGCACCAATAAATGCTGTCTATCTGAGGACGTCGATTTGTTCTCCGAAATGCCCACTTCAGCCGACACCTATCTCACCGATCAAAAACCGACACCACGAAATAGCTCATGGTCCACCACTATCTTGTGTCTTTGTGGCCCTTGGTGTCTATATGCTGCATGAGTGCCGAGACTGAGGTTCGGCACCCCCATGTAAACCACTGAATTGGTTGGAGTTATGAAGTTGATGTGCCGAAGGGGGGCAATCTACCCTCTTCACAATCCTCAGTAAACGCGCTTTTTCTAGTCTTATCGCCTTCCCTGGCTCTTCCACTGAGTCCACTGAACAACTGAACAACCTGGAGTTGGTAAGTTTTTGGCAGTCCCTTTCAAGGGTGTGCCTTTTTTATTAAATGCTCTCAAGCACAAAGGAGTCCCCCGTGAAACAAGTTCTTTTAGCAGCCTTACTAGTGGTGTCCCTGACAGTCAGCGCCTACGCGACGTGCGGAAAACCTGCATACTTCGTCTACAGTAGAGGGACCGAAACTAACGGTAACCTATGTCCAAACTTAGACTGGGCGTACCCAAACCAGTTCTACCAAGGAGCTTCATTATGATTAAAGCTATTTACTCCCACAAGCTTAAGCGTAATGTCTATAAGCTTGATATGCGCGTTGACGGAACTCGAATCGTGCGAATTTTTCTCGAGAGAGCAGACGCGGAAAGAGTGCAGTACAAAGCGAAGCACGAGCAAAACGCGCGTCGCTACGGTCTCAGTATTACGACCGTACGACCCCTGCTGGCCGATCTGATTGAAAAACGTCTGCCTGACATAAAAAACAAGAACGAGCGCACCCGCGCGACTCGCGTCTTTCGCGATTTGCTGGCACTTTTACCAGATATTAAGTACGTAGATGAAGTCGGAAAGGCTCATATAAAACGGTATGTTGACAAGCGGGTGTATGATGGCGTGCGCCCTCAGACCGTCGACCGCGAACTGAACGCCGTTAGCGCTAGGTTTAATTCCGCCGACAACTACTACTCACAGCTTGAACAATGGCGCCTGCCGAAAATGCCACGACCTAAGATTACGGACGGCCGGCGCGAACGGGTGTGGACTGGGGACGAGATTGCAAAGATCCTGGGCGAGCTCTTCTCTCCCAAGCGCGACGGCGAACAGCTACAAGCCGCTCAGGCGCGTTACCGCGTAGGTCGTAAAGTCCAGTTCTGCCTTCTGAACGGTTTACGGCATGGCGAGATGCTGCAAATCCCTAAAGTCGCGATCGATTGGGATAAGCGGCAGGTGCCAGTGAGGCAAGGAAAGACCGGAGAGAAGAAAACCATCGGACCGTTGGGCGATACCTCAATGAAAATCCTCCGCGAGTTTGTTGACTACTACGACGGCCAGTTTGTCTTCTCACAAGGTGGTAATATTACTCCAAAGTTTTATCGCATCCTGCGGACCGCTTGTGATAAAGCAGGCGTGCCCTACGGTCAAAAGACTCCTGGGGGCTTGGTACTGCATGACGCGCGCCATACGGCCACAACGCATTTACTTGAGAATGGAGTGTCGCCGGCGACTGCGCGCGAATGGATGGGCTGGTCAATGAGTACGTATGTACTCTATTACTCGCACGCGTCTATGCAATCTCGGGTGCAAGCAGGCGAAGCGCTTGAGCGACTCGCGGGACAGGCGGTGAGTGTATGAAATATGAAGAAAAGGGGAATCGGCCGAGATGGTGGGAGCGTGCGTTGATTTGGCCGCGTCCACTTGGGCCGCTGTATCTTCTCTTGATTGTGCTACTCTTCGTCGGGCTCCATCATTTCTTTAAAGCTCCGGACAGTTCGGTACATGTAGATACTTTTGCAGAGCGCGGCCATGGTCTATCTACACACCCTTCGCTTGGGCTCCATTGGAAACGCGATCCCGTTCACTGGCCGTCAGTGCCAGGTACTTACTGTTGCACTGTTTCGGTTGACAGTACGGGCCAGCAAGTTCTCGAGTGTGGCACTGTCAAGCGTATGGGCGTGTCTCGGGATGACTGCCCTATTGAGTTGGAATATGACGGAGCGGGGGGCGTGAATCACGTGGTAAGTTTTTGGCCACAGGACACCGTAAAGCGCGGCAATTACTAAGGGAATTTCACTAATGCGGAATAACTTACAAAGACGTTCTAATGCCGAAGGGGGGACTCGAACCCCCACGAGTTACCTCACACGCCCCTCAAACGTGCGCGTCTGCCAGTTCCGCCACTTCGGCAAAGCTTTTCGCTATTATAACCAGAATCGAAATTATCAAAAGCAGCAACGACTTCGCCAGTTGGTTTAGAGTTCCACCTTACCTTTCACCACCAATTAGATCGCCAACCTTGAGCTTTGACTCTAATCTACCATTAAGTCGACAACCTAAAGGTTGAACTCTAAACTTTTTTCTACTTCGCTTTCGGGCTTGGTTTGGCAGTCTCAGTCTTCTTCTGCGAGTTTGAGTTTCCCGAATTATTGCCTGGCGTACTACTCGTGCTCGGAGTGGTTACCGTAACCGGCGCCGACGTCGCTGCGGGTGAAGGTTGCTGCACTGGCGACGGCGTTGGGACGGGCGCACTTTCCGGCGTTGATTGCAGCACTGAACGCGAACCGTTTAGCGATGGCAGCGCGAGCATTAGTGCTATGAGCATAAACGCAATGGCAGCGCCAATCGTAATCTTAGCCAGAATGCTGGCAGTGCCTCGTGGCCCGAAGGCAGTACTTGAAACGCTGCTGGAAAAGAGGGCTCCCGCGTCAGACTTTCCCGGCTGCAAGAGAATCGTAACCACCAGTACAATGCACGATAGAATAAAAAATCCGTATAAGAAATAAGTTAACAAATCAATCTCCTAAGACTACTAAGCGCTGAATAATGAATAGTGATCCCTAGTCTCCTATTCCCTACTTTACGTCTTGTAATTCACTATCTGAGCGAAGCTTTCTGCCTTGAGGCTTGCTCCCCCAACCAGCGCTCCGTCGATGTCCCGCTGCGCCATCAAGCCAGCGATGTTATCCGGCTTTACTGAACCGCCGTAGAGAATTCTCAGTGCCTCAGCCGCTTCTTCGGACTGCCCTTCCGCGAAAACGCGCCGGATAAACGCATGCATTTCCTGCGCTTGTTCCGGCGTCGCTGTGCGTCCAGTACCGATGGCCCAAACGGGCTCGTAGGCGACGATGATACGGTCGAGATCTGAGGCTGTCAACCCACTAAGTCCACCTCGCAATTGGCCGCTTACCACGTTTTGAGCAGTTCCCTGCTCTCTCTGCGCCAAGCTTTCTCCTACGCACAAAATGACAGTCAAACCGGCAGAGATACCGGCGATGCTTTTCTTGTTCACCATGGAATCAGTTTCTGCATACAACTGCCGACGCTCTGAATGGCCCACGATCACATACCTGGCTCCGGCATCGCGCAGCATGAATGCCGCTACTTCGCCAGTATGAGCACCTTCCTCAATTTCAGTCGAGCAGTTCTGACCGGCAACCTTCACATTAGAACCCTCGAGGCGATCGGCGACCGTTTTTATAGACGTGAACACTGGCGCCAGAACGACCTCACAGTGGTTCGCATTAGCCACCAATGGCTTTAAAGCAAGCGCAGTATCAACCGACTGGCCGACAGTCTTATACATCTTCCAGTTTCCGGCAATTACGGGTTTTCTCATAACTTAAAGAATGATCTTTGTCCTTTGTACTTTGATCTTTGAAAGTGTGCCTTGCCTTAGCTCGATGCGCTTGAGATCAAAGTTCTAAGTACAATGTACCAAGATCAAAGATCCGGTCTTACACTTTATCACTCAACGCCGTTACGCCAGGCAATTCTTTCCCAGCAAGAAACTCGAGCGTTGCACCGCCGCCGGTTGAGATGTGGGTGATGTGATCAGCAACTCCAGCTTGGGTTATAGCGGCGACAGAATCTCCTCCGCCCACAATCACGATTGCGCCACGATCGGCCGCTTCAGCCACTGTCTTGGCAATGCCGATCGTTCCCTGATCAAACGGAGGCTCTTCAAAAACACCCATCGGACCGTTCCAGATAACTGTGCGAGCGTCACTGAGAGCCTGAGCAAAATGCGCAACTGTTTCTGTGCCAATATCCATTCCCACTAAACCGACATTCGTAAACTCAATAGGAATCGTCTTGGCCACAATCTGCTGACCCTTGATTGGCTCGTAGCTATCTACTACCTGATGATCGGTAGGCAATAGAAGCTCTATTCCCTTCTCTGCGGCTCGCTGCTTGATTTGCAGCGCTGTCTGCAACATGTTGTCTTCGACAAGCGACTTTCCGACTGTAAAACCCTCGGCCTTAAGAAAGGTGTAGGCCATCGCGCCGCCAATGAGAATTTTGTCCACGCGGCGATCGATCAATGCATTGATGACTGGAATCTTGTCGGAAACCTTCGCGCCACCGAGGATGGCAACAAAAGGATGTTCCGGATTATTGATGACTCGCCCGAGGTATTCAAGCTCCTTCTCCATCAACAATCCGGCCCCAGCTTTTGAAACGTATTTCGTTATTCCTAGAGTTGAGGCATGAGCTCGATGCGCAGTGCCGAACGCATCGTTTACATAGATGTCGCAAAGGCGGGCGAGTTGTTGCGCAAAACCGTCGTCATTCTTTTCCTCTTCTTTATGAAAGCGAAGATTCTCGAGCAGCAGCACATCGCCATCCTGCAACATCCCGACCTTTTTCTCCGTCTCCTCGCCTACGCAATCGTCCGCGAACGCAACGGGCCGATTCAGTAAATCAGAAAGGTGTTCGCCGACTGGACGAAGACTGTATTTCTCGACGCGCTCACCCTTTGGCCGTCCCAGGTGCGAGGCAAGAATCACGCGGCCGCCCTGCTCAATGGCGTATTGAATAGTTGGCAAGGACGCGCGAATACGAGTGTCGTCATCAACCTTTCCTTCTTTGATGGGGACGTTGAAGTCAACTCGAATGAAGACCCGCCGGCCCGCGAGGTCGAGATCTCTTATTGAAAGCTTGGACATATTCGACATTGAAGAGTTGTTGTACTTTGTGCTTCGTACTTCGTGCTTTGTTCTTGACCCCGAAGGAACACGTTGGAAACAGCGGATCGCGTTGCCAATTAGAACAAAGTACCAAGCACAAAGTACAAAGCACTATAAAGCACTGGATCAAAGAAACAGAACTCGGGAGCTTCCTACAACCCTTTGCTAGCGATGTACTTTATGAGATCTCTTACGCGGCAAGAATATCCCCACTCATTGTCGTACCACGAAAGCACCTTCAACAGGTGCCCCCCAATCACCTTGGTGTATTCCGCATCGACGATGGAAGAGTTTGAATTCCGCTTGAAATCGATGGACACGAGCGGCTCTACGCAGAATTGGAGAATGCCCTTCATCTCCTCGTTGGAGGCATCTTTCAGTGCACGGTTTACTTCTTCCGCGGTGGCGTCTTTCTCCAATTCAATTACGACGTCAACCAACGAAACATTCGGTGTTGGTACCCGCACGGAGATACCGTCGAACTTGCCCTTCAGCTCTGGCAAAACCAGGGCGACCGCCTTGGCAGCTCCCGTTGAGGTGGGAATCATTGACAGAGCAGCGGCACGAGCGCGGCGCAGGTCTTTGTGTGGCAAGTCGAGCAACTGCTGATCGTTCGTGTAGGAATGAATGGTGGTCATCTGGGCTGAACGGATGCCAAACTTCTGATGAATAATCTTCGCCACAGGTGCCAGGCAGTTTGTCGTGCATGAAGCGTTTGAAATGACGTGATGCTGTGCTCGATCGTACTTCTCTTCGTTGACGCCCAGGACTATCGTGATGTCTTCGTTTTTTGCAGGTGCGGAGATGATCACCTTCTTCACGCCACCCCGGAGATGCTTTTTTGCGTCTTCCGCTTTGGTAAACAGGCCGGTCGATTCGACCACAATCTCAGCACCTACCGATTGCCAGTCGATCGCTGCGGGGTCTCGTTGCGAGAACACGCGAAACTCGTCCTTTTCAACTCTGATTCCGTTTTCTGTCGATGAGATTTCATGATCGAGATTACCGAGCACGGAGTCATATTTAAGAAGGTGAGCGAGTGTTCGAGTGTCAGTCAGATCGTTAACTGCCACGAAGTCGATCTCAGGATCGCCAATTGAAGTGCGAAATATATTGCGCCCAATGCGACCGAAGCCGTTTATGCCAACCTTAACTGCCATTTCTGGAGGCCCTCCTGTAATATCCAACAAACCTAGTCTTATACTATCGGCACCACAGACCCAGGTAGGTGTGGTCTTTATCTGTAACCGCACACGGACCATGGCCTCTGCCATGTCCAGCAAAACGACAAACTGACCTTTGCCGAAGAACCCGCGCTCGAGCGTCGCGGCCAACAGCAACAGACGTGAAACATGCGTTCAAGAAAGAAAACCAAGATTATGCGGCGCGCTAGAACCTGTCAAGCGAGCACTTTAGCGATCTTTTTGAAACTGCGTTTGCGCATATAACGTAGTAAAGTCTTGATACGGTGGACTCTCTCTGCCAGAATTTCGTTTTACTGATACGAAGAAAAATCGAAGAAACAACTCTTAAGGAGCTTTTCGTCAGATGATTATTCTCAAGTCTCGCACCTTAGTTAACGTTGTCGTTTTATCGAGCGCATTATTGTGTACCACGAGTGCGGCGCTCGCTCAAACGCCAACGCCATCCCCAACACCGCAATCAAATCCCGCACAGAGAGATGCCACAAAGCCTCCGGGATCTGAACAGAACCAAACGGTGCCTGAGGCGGCGCGACCTAACACCCAAAACCCGCAGTCTCCGCCGGGCGCGCCACAAACACCGCCGACTGCTGCGCCGGGCGCGCCGCAAACTTCACCCGTTTTTCCTCCAGGAACTGAGCAAGCGTCACCGACCCCCACTCCGCTCCCAGGTGAGAACGCGCCAATACAAGAGCCGCGTGAGCCTGTAATTCCAACTTTTCAAGCCAAGCCATTACCACCTCTTCCCAATCTTTCAAGGTTGGGAGTAACGAGCGACAACACGTTATCTCTGTCACTCAATGACGCTATCAAGCGGGCTCTGGAGAACAACAACGACATCGAGGTTTCACGCGATGATGTGCGTTATGCAGAGACTCAATTGCGAGTTCTGGAAGGAGTCTACGATCCCTTCTTCGCCCTCACGCCCCAATTCGACAAACGCATCACGCCACAGCAAAGCTCGCTTGGCGGTGGCCGGGGCGGAACTACGACTCAGACTACTTACTCGCTGAGCCCTTCGATGACAAAGAGTTTCGAGCTCGGCGGTGGCACCTACACTCTGAGTTTCGCTAATCAACACACAAACACGAACAATACTTTTAGTGTCCTCAATCCTTTCTACTCTTCAAACCTTTCGTTGACCTTTACGCAGCCGTTGTTGCGGAATCGGTCCATCGACAACAACAGGCGGCAGATCCGCATTCAGAGAAAGCGTCTCGAGCAGTCTGATGCAGATTTTCGTCTGCGAACAATTCAGATCATTACTCAGGTACAACAAGCCTACTGGGAACTGGTGTTCGCTCTGCGCGATCAACAGAACCAACTGGAGAATTTGAATCTCTCCCGGGAGAACCTGCGAAATGTCGAGGCCCAGATTGCCGCTGGCGCGAAAGCCCCACTAGAACGAGCTGAAGTGCAAACTGAACTGGCGAACAGGGAATCGGCACTGCTGGTTGCCGTGCAAAATGTTTCGATTGCCGAGAACAATCTCAAGCCCTTGATCTACAAGAATTCAGCTACCCCTGAATGGTCCGCCCAGGTCACACCTACAGACACACCCACGTTTGATCAAACACCGGTGAATCTCCAGGATGCGCTGAAGACCGCCCACGAGAACCGGCCGGAGTTACGACGTCTCCGATTGCAGGGCGATATCAACAAGGTCGACATTCAGTACTTCAAGAATCAAACGCGGCCCCAGGTCGATCTGCAATCGACATTGGCAACCACGGGTCTGGCCGGAAAAGACGTCTCGGGCGCCCTTCCAGTGGGAACGCTCACTCCACTAATCTCAGGTAGCCCCAACACCGCTGCGAACGCATTCCTCTTGCAGCAGATTCGCGATATTCAAACGCAGGCCGGCTTCCCGCTGGCTGTGGTGCCCCAGGTTCCGGTGCAGGGTGGACCGTCTACTAATCTCATCGGAGGATACGGGCAGGATCTCAGTAACCTGTTTGGCTTTAAGACACGCAACGTTACTATCGGAGTGGCGATTCAGATTCCGTTCAAAAACAAGACTGCTCGGGCCGAGTTAGCCGGCGCGCGCATCCAGAAGGAACAATTGGAAGCTTCGACGCGGTCCCAGGAACAGCTCATTGAAGTAGACGTCCGGAATGCCGCGCAAGCGGTGGAGACAGCGCGTCAGCGTGTGCTGTCGGCCCGTGATGCACGCACAAATGCAGAATTGCAACTTGAAGGCGAACAGCGGCTCTATCAAGTTGGCCGGTCAACGACTTTCCTTCTATTCCAACGTCAGAACACACTAACAAACGCTCGCGCTGCGGAACTACGAGCAGAAACTGACTACAACAAAGCCCTTGCAGACTTGCAACGCGCTACCTCCACTACGTTGCACGCCAACAATGTGATCGTGGATTCTCCGGTGACTCCATAGACGCAGCCGTCGGAGCCGTCGGTTCTGGTTTGCCGTTTTCGATTTGCGATTGCTAAGGTAGCTTACCGAGGCAATCGCAAATTCATTTATGCCCGGCGCAAATCGGATGAGGATCACCGCCACTATAATCACCTTCAACGAAGAAGAAAATATTCGAGCGGCCTGTGAATCTGTCTCCTGGGCTGACGAGATTGTGGTAGTTGATTCGGAATCTACCGACTCAACAACAGAGCTGGCATTACAGTGTGGCGCAAGAGTTATTACCAGGAAGTGGCCCGGTTTCGCTGCCCAGAAACAATTTGCCGTTGAGCAAGCTTCCCATGAATGGATTTTCAGTCTTGATGCGGACGAACGTGTCTCGGATAAGTTAAAAACTTCTATAACGTCACTGCGTAATCTGAGCGAGCAAGAACTCGCCGATGGTTATCTGGTACCGAGGCGTACCTATTACCAGGGCCGTTGGATACGGGGCGGTGGTTGGTACCCTAACCTTCAATTGCGCCTTTTCCGGAAGACCCTCGGTGGTTGGAATAACAGACAAATCCACGAATCAGTGAAGATGAAGGCCGGGGCGCGCACTGCCACACTCGAGGACGACTTGCTTCATTTCACGGGCCGCGATGCTGCGTATCACCACCGGATGATCGGCGAGCGTTACGCTCCGCTCGCAGCGCGCCAGATGTTTTCTGAAGGTAGACGCACTTCCACTCTTATCGTAGCCGCGGCCGCTCCTTGGGCATTCGTCCGCAGCTTTATTTTGAAAGGTGGTTTCAGAGATGGATTTGCCGGTCTGAGTATTGCCGCTTTTGCGGCCCATCACGACTTTCTCAAACATCTGATGCTGTGGGAACTGCAAAATGGACCGAAGAGCCAAGGCGGAAGGAAGTAATCATGGTCATATATCGTTTGACATTTGTCATTTAGTCATTTGCTCAAAAAGCTTATAGTCACTGAAACCACATGCAAGCTACAATGCCCCAGCATGTTTGCAGCTCTAATATTGGCCCTCTCGGATCTAACTCTTATTCCCCCCGCCTCTCTTTACATTGTCGCCGCTCTTTTTGGGGCCATCATAGGCAGTTTCCTTAATGTCGTGATCCATCGTTTGCCGCGTGAGGAGTCAATCGTCTTTCCCAACTCTCGCTGCCCTTCCTGCGGAACCGTAATCGCCTTCTATGACAATATTCCGCTCCTCAGTTATGCGGTGCTGCGCGGAAGATGCCGCTCCTGCAAAACTCACATCTCGGTCCGTTATCCCGCCGTCGAGCTGCTAACCACGTTACTGTTTGTTGCTGTTGCCTGGCACGATGGTCCGACTGCGGCATTGCCCTTCGATCTAGTATTCTCTGCCGCACTCCTGGCGCTTGTGTTTGTCGATGCCGAACATATGATTCTGCCGAATGCGATCACTTACCCGGGGATCGTCTTCGCGGCCATCGCGCGCGTTGCCCTCCCGTATCTGACTGGCAACCCACACTTCGACGATCTGGCATCTTTGATGCACGGCACTGTTGCGACTATCCCTGTCTGGTCGGTGTCGCTGCTCGGAGCATGCCTGGGGGCGTTGATTGGTGGAGGCTCACTCTGGTTGATGGGTTGGACATGGGAAAAACTACGAGGCGTCGAGGCAATGGGTCTGGGTGATGTGAAGATGATGTATATGGTAGGCGCATATCTCGGTTGGCGCTTGACGATTCTAACAATCTTCCTCGGCGTTTTGTCAGGGTCAATTATTGGCATTTTGCTAATGCTCCGTCAGGGCAAACGAAATATGCAAATGCTCCTGCCTTTTGGCATCTTCCTGGGTATTGGTGCGATTATCTCCTTGCTTGTCGGATCGCATATCGTTGAATGGTATGCCGGACAATATAGATGATTTGTGATTGCCGATTTGGTCTAATTTCGTCTGGGCGAGAATCGTCCATCGCTCAATAAATATCCATGAGAGAAGAAGTCAATACGAGCCTTAAGACACGACGTCCTAAAACCGGCAATCGAAAATGGCTTTGATGCGTTACGGTAATCGCTTCCAGTTTGGGTTGACCCTGCTTGCAGGACTTTTCCTGCTGGCAGCATTGTTTGCGATTCTTGTCTATGCCGTGACGCCAGCAACGCCGGCGGCACGCGGACCGATTCTGCTCGCATCGTTTATCGCCATCCTGATTGGCAGTTTGTTATGTTTTCTCTTCTTATTGCGTTGGCTGCTTCGTCCCTATAACCAACTGCTGGGTGAAGCCGAACGCGCTTCGGTCCAATCGCAGTTTCTAAAATCACACGATGAGGCTGAATTTGTACTTGAGACCTTCCAGTCAGTAGTCACCCAACTCCAGGAGCAGCGCAAGGAGTTGGAGCGGCTTAGCGCTCAAGCAAGTGAGCGAGCAAACTCCGCAGAAAAGTTTAGCGAACGAATTGTCGCCAGTTTGCCCTCCGCTCTGATCGCCTTCGATGGCAGCGGTCTTTCGATGGCGATCAATGGTCCCGGACGCGCCTTGATGGAGGTTGACGGCAAGGCGCTTGGTAAACCATTTCACACCCTTTTCGAGAATTACACAGAATTGAAAGCGATGGTCGAGGATTGTCTGCAAACAGGAAAGCTATTCCGCAGAACGGAAATCCAGGTCGTCACTCCGGACGGACAGACGCGGCGTCTGGGCGCCACTATTGCGCCAATTGAATTGCCACCCGAACGAGGACCGAGTGGAGCTCTCTGTCTTTTGACAGACATCACGGAAGTGACAGAGTTGCGCGAACAAGTTGCTCTAAAGAACAATTTGGAAAGTCTGGGCGAGATGTCAGCCGGGTTGGCGCACGAATTCAAGAATGCAGTTGCCGCACTTCACGGGTATGTCCAGCTCCTGCAAAATCTGGACCTCAACGAAAATGGAAAGACCGCAGCAGCTTCGCTCCTGAACGAAGTCCGGAATCTTTCCGAAATGGTGACGTCGTTTCTTAATTTTGCCCGGCCACAACCACTACAACTCGAGCAGGTTTGTCTTGCCGAACTAATTTCAGAATGCGCTACCGAGCTGAAACCACTTTTTCAGGAACGCAAAGTTGAGTTGGTTATTGGCAATCCTTCGGATGTCACAGGCGAGCCGTTGACCATCGCCGCCGATGAACGAATGTTGCGCCAGGCTATTCTCAATCTGTTGCGGAACGCTGCAGAGGCAATTTCCGAAGAAACGTCGATGCGGTCAGTTTCTGTCCGTACCATTCGAGAGACCGATCCCGCCGGGACTTCCTGGGCATTAATCGAGATTCGCGACACAGGTACGGGAATTCCTCTGTCGCAACTGCAAAAGATTTTTATTCCCTTCTTCACTACAAAAACAAAAGGTCATGGCATCGGTCTGGCACTGGCTCACCGCGTTATTGCTGAACACGGTGGCGTGCTCACTGCCGCGAACGCAATTGACGGCGGCGCAATCTTCACGATACGACTGCCCCAGGAATCAGTTAGAAGTGTCCCGGAAAGTATTCGCGCCACCGTCGATCGACCCGTTCCTTAATATCGTCGCGCACGATCAATTCGTCGGGGAAGCCAGGCTTGGTACGGGCGTCGATGACGATGGGGGCGACATAGGAGAGGTGCTTTCGCACAACTGATGTGTGCGCGGCATAGATATCGGCAGCCGGCTCGAATCGCGTCCAGGTGGCCCACAGGAAATCGGTGACTGAGCTAGCCGCGTCAGTACTATCGTGAAGCACAATCAGCGGCCATTCAACGAAGGCCACTTCGCGTGCCAGCCGGGCTGCTTGTTCGGGCTCTTGCGCGTAAGGAAGCCCTTCCAGAACCAGACATCCCGGGCAAAACACTCTTGCACTCATCACTTCGCGCGGCAATTCGCCATGAAACTCGCGCGGTAGCTCGCGAACAGGATCACCCAGTCCCATCAGAATTGCTTTGCTGCCCTCGTTCACTTTGCCGCTGGTGTAATCCAACGTGTCCATCGAGACATTCGAGAAAATGAACAAATCCCTTTCCGGAGAGAAGCGCTGCAACACGTGCTCCAGCAGAGCAGGAAAGTTTTTCAGATCCTGTGGAGTGTCAGTGAGGATCAGGAACTTGGTTAGCGATAATTGGCCCTCGCCGAGAATACGAAAGCCCGATACCAGTGCCTCACGCGCGTAACGTTCCTGCACTACCGCAGCGCAAAGAGAGTGAAAGCCAGTTTCACCGTAGGTCCAGAGATCGCGAACCGAAGGCATGACCAAAGGAAAAAGCGGCGACAGCAAGCGTTGCAGATAATCGCCGATGAAAAAATCTTCCTGCCGCGGCTTACCCACGACCGTCGCTGGGTAGATCGCATCGCGCCTGTGAAAGATTGCATCTACATGAAAGACGGGATACTCATGCTGCAAGGAATAGTAGCCATAGTGATCGCCGAACGGCCCCTCCGGTCTTCGCTCATGTGGTGAGGCATGGCCCACGAGTGCAAACTCAGCCTCGGCCGCTAAACGGTGATCGCCTCCCAATGGACTCTTCGTCACCTTCAGCTTCTCACCTGCGAGCAGGGAGGCCATTACCAACTCTGGCACATCCTCCGGCAAGGGAGCGACCGCCGCAAGAATCAATGCCGGCGGGCCGCCCAGGAAAACTGTCACGGGCAGTCGTTGGCCCAGCCGCTCCGCTTCCCGATAATGAAAGCCGCCGCCCTTCTGTATCTGCCAGTGAAGTCCGGTGGAACGCGAGTCGTAAACCTGCATGCGATAAATGCCGAGGTTATGCTTTCTCGTAATCGAGTTTTCCGTATAAACCAGTGGTAGGGTAATGAAAGGACCACCGTCTTCCTGCCAGGTTGTTAACACTGGAAGCTCGTCGAGCCGAGGTGGTCTATCTACAACCTGAGTCACCGGGGAGCGCATCGTGCTTCGAGTTCCGAGACGCATTACATCGAGCATCAGGGAGCGGTGTTTCCAGAGTTCAGCGGCCTTTGGTGGCAGCAATGATTCGGCAACGCGAACGAGATCGCGGACAATTGCTTCCGGCTTTGGACCAAACGCGCGTTCAATACGGCGCTCAGTGCCGAACAAGTTGGTAACAACCGGATAACGGCTTCCCTTTACGCGCTTGAATAGTAGTGCCGGTCCTCCTGAGGCTATGACTCGCCGGTGAATCTCGGCTATTTCAAGATAAGGATCTACTTCGGCGTTGATTCTAACGATGTCGTTTTCTCGGTGGAGCAGATCGAGAAATGTACGGAGATTAGGATGCATCTAGTGCTATCGAGGGTCCGGTTTCCCAACCGTGCGAGGGCGACCGCGCGTGGTGGTTGTCTCCTGGCCCACACGTTTCTCGATTTCATCACTGGCGATTTCCGCCGCCTCTGCCACATTACGCTGCATGGATTCGCGATAGGGTTTAATCAATTCGAGGGTTTGCGCGTCGCCAATATGAGCGAGGGCTTTCAACAAACCGGCATTCACTCTCGCGGGATTATTTTCCTTGTGCAAAAACGGATAAAGGAGATCAGGGCTTCCCAACTGTGCAAGATAGCCAATCGCTTGCTCTTGTCTGGACGAATCCAACTCACGCACTACGCGATACAACGCTTCGGTCTTGCCCATGCGATAAAGCGCCCAATCAAGCGCCAGCCGGACTTCTTTGTTCTTCTCCTGGAGTTGATAACCCTCGACAAGTTTCTTCTGGTCAACCGCCGCCAGTCGAGCTAAGGCCTCAGCGCTACGCTGGCGCAAAAGAGGATCGGCGTTCCCCAATTGGGCAGCCAGCTCAGCAGTGTTTGCGCGAGCGTCGATGCCATCTACGGGAGACTGAGCCCGACCGCGAATACACGCGCCGCCAAACAAAAACAGACAAAGGGCCAAGAGAAACACGACTCGGCTCGAGTGCGCAACAAATTTTAGTTTGTCGTTCTGATTTCCGAAAGTTTTCTCACCCAAAACTACGGCAAACTGATGGCCGCGTGACACAAGAATCTCTTTCATAATAATTCTCACTGCGTTCGCTGCTTCTTCCGCAAGAGTGCGGTGTTTAGATCCATCTCTGCGATTGGAATTACTTCCACGTTGGGATAATGTTTTTCCAAATCAGGAAGAAATGCCTTGGCGTTTCCAACCACGACGAGGCTGCTTGTTTTTGCGCCCAATCGCGCACCAGCAAATTTCTCCACGTCCGCACTACTAATTGTTTGTACGTTGCTAATGTAACGATTGATCTCATCGAGACTGAGACCGTAAAGCGCCAGCGAAGCCACTTGCGTTACGAGCCCGTTAGCAGTCTCCAGGTTGCGCGAAAAGTTTCCAATCAATACTGCTTTCCGGGGCGAAAGCTCCGCTTCGGCCGGCGGCGATGAAGATAATCGGCCAATCTCGCTAAGCAGGAGATCGGCAACCTGCGTCCCCGATTCATTCTTAGTTTGCGCCGAAGCTACAAATGGTCCGACGTCGCGGCGGGCGTCGAGACTGCTTCCCGCGCCATAACTCAGCCCGCGTTTTATCCGGATTTCCTGATTAAGCCGGCCCGAATAACCGTTTAGAACCGAGTTCGCGACGATACCGCGAAAATAGTCAGCGTCTTTTCGGTTGATGCCAACCCGCGCAAGATAAACGGCTGCCTGTCCGGCATCGGGCTTATCGATTACCACGACTCGCCCGGATTTGACGGCAGCAACATTTGCGGTCGCGCTCGAGACCGGTATAGCAGTCGCTGGCTTTTGCCAATCGCCGAAAGAGCGAGTCGCAAAAGCGAAAGCGTCTTTAGCCTTGATATCGCCGCCAATTACCAGAATTGCATTGTCTGGGCGGTAGAATCTCTCATGCATTTTCGCTATGTCGTCGCGCGAAATTCGCGCCAGGGATTCTGTAGTGCCGCTAATCGGATGACCATAAGGTAAATCGCCAAACACTACGCGCGCGGCAACAAAGCGTGCGATTGCGCTCGGTTCGCCCAATGCCAACGTGAGGTTGTCGAGATATTGCTGTCGCAGGCGTTCGACCTCTTCACTTTTAAAAGTCGGACGACGAACTACATCCGCGAGAATCTCCATTGCTGGTCCAATCTTGGCCGACATCACTCCCACCGTAGCATTCGAAGCGTCCCAACGGGCGCCTGATTCCAAGGATCCTCCCAGAGCCTCGACAGCTTCGGCAATCTGCGTCGCGTCCCTGCTTTGCGTGCCTTTAGTGAGTAGATTCGCCGTCATGTCTGCAAGGCCGGGCAGCTCCGGCGGATCTACTTCGCCACCGTTCTTAATGATCAGCTGGGCAGAAACCAAAGGTGTGTCAGACCGCTCGCTTACAATAACGCGTAATCCATTTGTAAGGGTCTGTTCGACGGGTTTGGGAAACTCTACCGAACGGGGCGGCGCCGGTGGCGGAGGCGTTGCTCGCGGGGTTTGAGCGCTGGCGACTAGTGGCACGCCCAGACAAGCGCATAGCTCCAAAAGCATAAGGCATCGTCCAAAAGCACTTGTCTTATTCACTTACTTGCCCTCCCTTGCGCGCTCTTAGCTCGTCCCTATCGGGCGAACGGTTCGTTCCCTTCTTCGCTGCTTCAGGTAGGTAATACAATACCAGGCGATTAGTGTCAGTAAGATACTTCTTCGCCACGCGTTGTACGTCTGCAGCGGTTACAGCCTGCAGACGCTCAAGATCGGAATTAACTCTGGTGGGATCTCCGAGGAGCACGGCAGCCTCGCCAAGCGCGAGTGCTTTCCCGTTACTGGTCTCACGTTGGCGCAGCTGATCAGTAATGATCTGGTTCTTGGCTTTTTCCAGTTCTGCTGCCGATACGAAAGTGTCTTGCATCTTCTTTACCTCAGCCAGCAAAGATCGCTCGACATCCTCCGGTTTCTTACCTTCCGACAAGACCGCAGTCAAAACAAACAGACCGGCATCTTCCCGGACTTCCGCATTTGCGTTTGCCTCTGCCGCTAACTGCTGCTCGTAAACCAGCGCGTGATAAAGCCGTGATGATTGACCTGCGGAGAGAATCGCATCAGCCACTCGCAGTGTGTCTGAATCCGGGTCAGCCTGACGGGGCGTCAGATACGTCAAGCCAACGGCCGGTAGATCGTTATGACCATATTCAGTCACGCGCGTCTCAGCAGAGCGCGCCGGCTCCTTTATTTGAACGCGGGGGAGCGCACGATCCGGCCGAGAAATAGGACCAAAGTATTTGTCTACCCAGACATTCAATTGTTTCGGCTCGAAATCACCAACTACGACCAGCGTCGCGTTGTCAGGGCGATAAAAAGTGGTGTGAAAGTCCTGAACATCCTTGAGAGAGGTCGCGTCAAGATCTTCAATGCTACCGATGGTGGGGCGTTTGTAGGGATGTTGGAAAAATGATTTCTGCTGCAGCAGGTATTCAAAGCGCCCGTAAGGCGGCGCCAACACGCTTTGCCTATATTCCTCTTTCACCACGTCTCGTTCTGATTTGAAATTAGCGTCATCAACATTCAGACCGGAGAGCCGGTCGGCCTCGGCCCATATTAGGGTCTCCAGATAGTTCGAGGGCACGACTTCGTAGTACACAGTAACGTCGTCAGCGGTAAACGCGTTGTTGAAGCCTCCCACGTCCTCGGTAAGACGATCCATCATTTCCGATTTCATGTTCTTCGTACTCTTAAACATGATGTGCTCAAACAAGTGAGCAAAACCACTGCGATTCGGCGGATCGTCTTTCGAGCCGACGTGATACCAGACCTGTATTGCCACGGTAGGGCTGGAGTGATCGGGCGCGCTAAGGAGCCGAAGTCCATTCGGCAACGTTCGGTCAGTAAACTTGAGATGTGGCATTCGCGTCTGTGCCATCGAACCAGACGGTAGTAAGAGGAACAAAGTGGCGATTAACGTCACCCGGCCTAAATAATTACGAGACATCTACGTTTTGCTCCATTGATGAAGGGGTACTTACCGATGACATTAATCGAGGTCGAGCGGGTTGCGATAGGGTTTGTCCTTGTCTTTATCAGCGCGCTTCATCGCTTCTTGAAACTTCTCTTCGAGAATACGATCCCGGTCCTTCATTGAACTGAGCTCCTGTGCAAAGATCTGCTCGCGCACCTGCTTTTGCTTATCCAACCCTTTCACCATCTCATCAAACGAGGCAAGCGGTTTAGCTTTATCCTGGTGGGAGATAATTGCTCCGGTTTGCGCGTCGATCGTCATCGCCGCTTCGCAGCAGGGACAAATGATCGTAAACCTTGATGTGTCTGCCATGAAACCTCCTTAATTTGTCTGCCAACGAATACCGGACGAGTTGCCAGTATAACATCATGCGCGATCGCGGCAGGTGCCAACAAAAGAAGGGGTAGTGCCCTAACTTGAGATTGTCACGGTGCATTCTCAGTGTTCTCCGTGCCTCCGTAGTGATAAAAGTGCCGAAAACCATTTCACCACGGAGACACGAGAACACTGAGAACCCAGTGGGACGTGAAATTAGGACACCACCAAAGTAAGGGCAACTCACAACGGGTTCCCCTCCTCCTGACCGCCACGAGCATAAAATGCTAGGGAGTTATTGCCTTCTTGATTGCCTCACCTGTTTTCTTTGCTCCCTCAGCGGTCTTCTCGCCAACCTTCTTAGCTCCTTCAACTGTTATTTGCCCAACTGTCTTGGCTCCTTCGGCGGTCTTGGTACCAACCTTTTTGGCCCCCTCGGCTGTTTCCTCGCCTACCTTCTTACTAACGTTAACCGTCTTCTCACCCGCCGCTACGGTCTTATCCTTCACCGTGCCGGCCACGTCCTTGCTCTTATCCCCGACAAATCCCGCGGCATCCGCTATCTTGGTACCTGTGGTTTCGAGGACGTCTTTTGAATCATTCTGATTGAGTTCACGCTCCTCGCCGCTGGGAGAATAGACCTTCACGGTCCTGGTGCCGTTGCGAGTTGTTACTACCACCTTCGACACTCGCGGATTATCTCGAAAGACTCTGGTTTCCGTTTTGACTCCGTTGGCGTCAACATTAGTGGTTATCTCGGAATTGTCTGGTCCAGCTTTCGTGCTTGCCGTCTCCATAGTCGAATTTGCGTTGGCGGCGTTGGCATTCGCCGCTTCGTCTGTCTTGGAACAACCCGCGGCAAATGCCACGAGGAAAAATATCGTTGCGGTGCAAAAGCTTTTGGTCACGCTTCTATCCTCCTCACTGTCTGAAAAGCTAATTATTACTTTTGGCAAGCAACGTGCCATGCCCACTATAGACGACGGTCAACTCTTTCGCGAAGACGCTGGGAAGTATGTCCTAATTGTAGGGGCGTCCCTCCGTGGGGCGCCCTTTCTTGAGAGACAGATCGCGAGAATGGGGCGCTGACAGAGGGACGCCCCTACAAATTAGGACACTACTCGCTGGGATCGCGGTTTGACCTTCGAGCACTACCTGTCCGGACGCGTGTCGCCTACGTTCAGTTACAAGATGGCGCGATCGAAGGCTCATGCACCTTGATCCTAAGCTGCGATTTCTGATTGACATTCGCTTAGAATTCCTTTAGAAGCAGACTACTACTGGCAGAGCGGGAAGCGTTCGAGCGCCCCACCTTGTTTAAGTCGCGAGACACCAGCCGATTCTTCGTTTGACACTTTCATTATCGAGATTAGTTTGGTTGACACTTAAAACCCAATTCTTGAGGAGCCACTGATGCGGAGACTGGTTTTTGTTGCAATAGGTGCGCTTTTTGTGATCGCTGTGGTACTGCCACTGCAGTCTTCATTTGTTGTAAGCGCCGTCTCGGAGGGCGCGCAAGTGGCTATGTTCAGCAAGCCTTCGGTCGTTCGTATTGTTGAGGGCGCGGCAGGACAGAACCTTTCTCAGCCTCCCGGTACCAAAGGACAAACCTTTAACGCTTCGGCGATTTCGCTCGTCTCAGGATTTTTCATTGGTTCCAGTGGGTATAACCTGCAAGCTTTCAAGCTTTATTATCACGTCATGATCCTTGAAAGTAGCCAACAGGCTAAGGCTGAAGGAAATGAAACATCGAACTTTCCTTTATGGATAGTCGCTGTTGTTTTGATTGTCCTTGTTTTTATCGTGGTGATTATCGGGGTCGGTCTGGCAATATTCTTTATGGCTCGCAGACGTGGCAAGAGTAAACGGGCCTCAGCGGCGGGTTCTCCCGGAATGGCAATGGCAACTGGTCCAGGGGCAAGCGCGCGGCCTTCACCTGCGCCGGCATCGTATTCGCCATCGCCGGCGAACTATTCCCCGTCGCCCTCAGCTGGGAAAGCTTCTCCGCCCACTTCGGGGCGAGAAGCCGCAGCGGCCAACGAGGGTAAGACCATAGATCTTTCGCGCACCGTCGCAATTGTCCCTGATGGTGATACCGCGCCCATAGACTTCGGCTCGATCAAGTTTGTTTCGGGAAGTTTGGCCGGCCAACGTTTTCCGATCAAGCCCGATGGAGCATACGTCGGTCGCGATAGCTCGCTTGCTCAGATTGTTATCCCTGATCCGCGTATTTCGAAGCGCCACCTTTGGATTGGAGTGCGCGAAGGAAGAGTGATTATTACGGACCAAGGCTCCAGAAATGGGACGTTTATCAACGATCCCAAATCCCAGAGGGTTACTGAGTCTCCATTGAACCCTGGCGATACTGTTATCCTGGGTGAGTCAGACGTGGCCCGCTTCGAATATCAAGATGAGGGATAGGTCGGACTTAGCTGGCCTCTCGCAATAGCGGACTGTTGGGATCCTGTCGTCTCACAATTCGTTCGACTGTCTTCCGGTCTACGCCCAGGAGGCGAGCAGCAGCTTGTTTGTTCCCGCGCGTGTGCTCGAGTACTCGCGCCACGTAGCGTCCTTCTACCTCCGCTAATGAAGGCCACTCCTGCCGTTCATTGGCCGGCTCTTTTTCTCCTGTACTCTCGATTGCTGCTTTTGCTTCCTGGCGAAAGTCACGCACTCGTTCCGGTAGATCCTGCGCTCGAATCGTCCCATCACACAGCGCCGCTGCCCGCACCACCGCATTCTCCAACTCCCTTATGTTTCCGGGCCAGCTGTAGCGCTCCAACAGCGCCAGCGCTTCCGGTGCGAAGTTTACCGCCGGGTTCAATGAATAAACCTGTTCCGCAAAACTCTTCGCCAGCGGCAGGATGTCTTC